>JADMIO011101887.1_pt1 | contig 82778 bp, 87 predicted proteins | sample 8958161 | NCBI WGS metagenome assembly JADMIO01 (sample SAMN16585339, study PRJNA669376) | soil metagenome | isolation source: Crop rotation soil | place: USA: Cullars Rotation, Alabama | collected 2011
CCGCGACTTCAAGTCACGTGAATTCCAAGCTTCGGATCCCACTGTGCTGGAAAGGGGTCACTGACAGATCCCTTTTTCTCGCCGAGCGCGAATTTGGAAACTGATTTATTCTGCCCTGCACCGGGGATAAACGCGTCTTTAGTAACAGGGGAGGGAACTTCAACTACAGCCAGCCCTAGCTTTTTAGCTTCTTCGTCAAAGTTTCCTTTCTTTGAGATGAACGAAAAGTCCTCGGCTTTTTTCCTTGCCATGTCTTTGGTCTTGGTTGAGGCAGTAACCATTTTTTTGATATCGGCAAATTTGAACTCTTTGCTGGATTTGCCTTTGACTTTTATTATATGATATCCGAACTGTGTTTTTATCGGGCCGACTACATCACCAGCGCTGTTGTTCATTGCTGCGTCTTCGAATTCCTTAACCATCGCGCCTTTTGTGAACCAGCCCAGGTCACCGCCTTTGAACTTATTGCTGGGGTCATCTGAATTTTCAGCGGCAAGCTTTACGAAATCCTCGCCGGCTTTAATCTTCTGGTAAATCTGCTCGGCTTTCAGCTTCGCGGCGTTTGTATCAGTACCGAAGTTTATAAGTATATGCGAAACGTTCGCGAACGGCTGCTCGCCCTCTTTTGAATCAATCATGCGAACCATGTGAAACCCGTCAGCGCCTTTGATTACATCTGAAATGCTGTCTTTGCCCGCGGTAAATAAAAACGATGCCACTTCCGAGGCTATCTCGTTCGGTTTAACGAAGGTGTTAGCGAATTTTGTAGCTGAGTTATCGTTAACAACACCCCACGTGGTTGAATCAGCCGGGTTGAATTTCTTTAAATCTTTTGCAAGCGCCTTAACCTGTTTTTCCGTCATAACGGTATCATCCATGGTCGCCATATCGGGGAAAACAATGTATCTTAGTTTTGCGGACTCATCGCGCTTAAAATCGCTCTTGTGGCTGTCGTAGTATGCTTTAAGGTCTTCCTCGCTGAACTGCACCTGGTTATCCTGCACGGTGTTTACATCCAGGAACAGGTAATCTATGTTCGCTTTAATGTTCTCATCTTTAAACTTCTGCATTACTTCGCCCTCGGTTACCCTTACTGTTCCCGTGATAACACTCTGCAGCTTCTGCTGGAGCAGTGTCTGTTTAAGGTATTCCTCAACCTGTGACCAGAACTTCTGGATTTCAGGTGTTTTGGTTGCGAGCGCCTGCTGGTAAACCTGCATATTAAACTGGCCGGTTGAATCTACAAAGTTTCTTTTAATCGGCTCAGGCAGGGTCTGCGGTGAATTATAAACCCAGTTCAGAATCTCCTGGTTGGTTACGTTTATGCCGAGATTCTTAATTTCCTGGTCAACGAGAATCTGGGTAACCATCTGCTCCCAAACCTGCTCTCTAATCATCCCGATAGTCTGCTCATCCGGGTCCTGCCCGGTCTGCTGCCTCTGCTGGTCAACCGCGAAGTTAACCTGGCTTTCGAAATCCGAAAGCTTTACTTCCTGACCGTTAACCATACCAAGCTCTGTTACCTGGCCGCCTCTTAATCCGAGGTAATCCATACCCCACTCAAAAACGATGGTCGCAAGGAAAGCTACTATTAATATAATCAGAATAATGTGCGTCTTATCGCGCAGCTTATTCATTAAGCCCATAATATGTTAAACCTCTCTATATATGAATGTAATTAATGTATAATGAATGTGTGTAATATCGTAGAATTTTTGAAAAATAGACACAAATATACCTTTATGATAAGGAATAATCAATGTATTACAGCAAATAAATGAATTTACCATAAAAATGCCGTTATTTGTACAATAACTTTAATTTGAGATATAAAACAATCTCCATTTAGGAAAAATTCCGTTTTATAAGGGTTTACGGGATTAACTTATATTGGGGTTAAGTTATATTATAGAGGTTAAAAACATTCTGAAACGGCGAGGTTTTCCTCATCGGGGCGGAATACATCCGCATCATCTTCAGGTGAGCCGGGGCTCTCTGCAGGCTCATTTTCCTCATTGTTTTCCTCTTCTTCGGTTTCGGACTCATCCTCATTATCAAACATATCGTCATCTTCTATTTCCACATCATCCTGTTTTAACAGAATGCCTTCCCATGCCTCATTGCCGTTGTTGAATATCGATGCCGGCATACCGCCTCCTTTATTGCAAAATTTATAATAGCCTACACTGCAAAAATAAAAAGAGATTGCTAGAGGATTGTTACCAAGAAGTTAATTTTTAAATAGATATTTCAGTTGAAATAGGCGGGTGAATTCATTATTTTACAGTAAATCAGCGTATACGTTATTAGATAATTTAGCCCTCAGAGCATTGAGCTATAAAATTAATTATAAAGTTAAAGGTGATTACCTTAAAGTGCATATCACCGGCGTAGGCGGAAATAAAAACCTCGGAAAAATTTCCGCGGATGTAAGGGAGCTAGTTAATAAGTACAGTGTCAGCAGGGTTTTGGTTGACAGCTCTCAAAGCGAGGGCAAGCTCGGAATTTTCGAGAGCCTTGACCACATCGATAACTATCCCCCTGAAATGCGAAACGGGAAGTATGCCATTTTAAGCAAGCCTGAGGATAAGCAGCAGAACAGCTTCTTTGAAAACGCAGCGGTTAACAGGGGATACCAGATTTATTTTTTCTATGATGAGAAAGAGGCGCTGAAATGGCTGAACGTAGCTGAAGACGAAGTACCCGATATGGTGCTTGAGAAGGAATATTAAAACCGGATTCTTTTCAGTTATTCCTGTGTACCGGAACAGCTTATTAAAAAATTCTTACTGTGAGTTATACAATTAATTATAAAATTTCGGGTGATTTCCTCAAGGTTGAGCTTTCGGGCTCATACCCGCTTGAAAAGTTTAAGGAAATTTCAAAAGATATTGATAAAGTTGTCGATGAAAACCGAATCGGGCGGATTATGGTTGACTTAAGGAATTTTAAAGACCGCTTCGGTGTGTTTGACGGGCTGGGGCATATTGAGAAATTCCGTGATGAGTCGAAGCTGCTCCGCTACGCGATACTGGATGATATTGCCAACAAAGAGAAAAATGATTTCTTTGAGAACGCGTCATTCAACCGGGGGTTTAATTTGCTTTTCTTCTACGAAGAGGAGCAGGCGAAGAAATGGCTGCAGATAGAAGCCGGAGATCAGCCCGAAAAAGTTTTGGTGCGGGAGTATTAGTATGTGGAACGTCACAAAGTTTTCTGTTTTTATTTTTATAATTTATTTTCTTACATCTAAACTATACTCGCAGGATCCACAATGGTTAAATTTTTTTGGTGAATCATATGATATTAACGGGGATCTAAAATTTACAAATTTAAATATTTCTACAAATCCTGACTACATAACCACATATCCTTTAAAAGAAATATCTCTATGGCTTGTAACGGACTTCACAATTTCAGAAAATGGAAAGTTATACTCAAAACACGTAATGTCGAGAATTAGGTTTGGATGCTATAAAGGTAGTCATACTGTATTGCAAACCCATGAATTTGAGAAAAAAGGATATTATGAAGTTAACAATTCAAAATATATGATACATTGGGCTGCAGTGTTAAAGGAAAGCCCTCTTAGTCAAAAGATTTCAAACTATATAAACAAATATTTTGAGAACTAACTACTTATTCGTACTTCCAGGTTTTGTAATCGGCACGCCCTGCTTGCATAAAGGACACTCCTCAGGTTTGTAAACTACTACATCCATTTTAACCAGGGGAGTTACTGGATAATAAAACTTCGCCTTCCCGCCGCTTCTATCAACCAAACAGCCTATTCCAACAATTGCCGGCCCAAAGCTTTTTATCTCATCAATCACTTCCTGCACGCTTCCGCCTGTTGAAATAATATCTTCCACTATTAATACTCTGTCAGAAGGCTTTATCGTAAAGCCGCGCCGGAATTTCATCTTCCCCTCAACACGCTCAGTAAAGATTGCCTTCGTGCCAAGGTTTTTGCCAACCTCATGCGCGAGGATAATGCCGCCCGTCATAGGCCCAACCACAACTGTAACGCCTGCATCCTTAAATTTTTCAGCGAGCTCCCTGCACAGAATGGCAGTGTACTTCGGCTGCTCAAGCACGCGGAATTTTTCCACATACTGCGGTGAATGCAGCCCCGATGTCAGCACAAAATGCCCCTCAAGCAGCGCACCTGAATCCTTAAAGATTTGAAATATTTCGTCTTGTTCCAAGAATTAGTAATTAATAATTAATAATTAGTAATAAATTTTAGTTATTTTTAGATGTACGTATTATTGAAAATAATATTTTACATAGTTCAAGGCAATCATTTTCTATCGAAGTAAACATATTTTTAGAAATGTAATTTGAATCATGAAGGATTCTTAGCCAATAATGTGTTTCCCGTGCTTCCTTATATGAAATTGAAAGTTTATTGATAAACTCTTTTTTGGAAACTCCACCTAATGCCTCTTCAACGTTAGCCCCAATAGATGTTCCGCACCTCAAAATTTGTTTTGATAGAACGAAATCATGATGATTCTTAATTAAATATTTATTTAGCTTTACAATCCGTAATGCGAAACTGTAAGATTTATCTTTTACGATATTGTCTTTCAAAATTACTAATTATTAATTACTAATTACTAATTCTCATAGTATTACTTTATGTACTTTCTTTAATTCGCGTGATAAAAACCGCTGGCTGACTTCCTTAAACTTATGCGGGAAATCTGATACATAAAAAACCGATTGGTTTTTATCGCTAAGCCTGTGTTTGTTCAGCAGCCCTTTCTTAGCGAGTATCCGCTCAACTTCACGCGCGGTTTCCCTTCCTGAATCGATTAGCTTTACCTTTTTACCTGCCGAACTTTGGATTACATCTTTAAGTATAGGATAATGCGTGCACCCGAGTATCAGCGTATCGATACCCCTGCCTTTAAGCGGCTTAAGGTATTCATCGGCAACCATGCGCGCGATTTTGTTTTTATTCCACCCGTCTTCCGCTAAATGCACGAATAAGGGACAGGGATTCTGGTAAACCTTTACGCCGGGCTTAATTTTCTTTAATGCTTTTTTGTAGCTGTTCGATTTAACAGTACCAAGCGTACCGATTACTCCTATATTATTAGTGCGGGTTGATTCAATAGCGCTTTTCGCACCGGGCTCAATTACACCCAGAACCGGAATATGGAAATGCCTCTTTAGGGTTGGGAGCGATACTGATGATGCCGTGTTGCATGCCACAACCAGCATCTTGATTTTCTTCTTCATTAAAAAGTATGCGACCTGCAGGGAGTAATGAATAATCGTTTCCCTCGATTTATTACCGTACGGCACGCGGCCCGTATCACCGAAGTAGATTATCTTCTCGTTCGGCAGCAGCCTGCTGAGCTCTTTAACTACGGTCAGCCCGCCCACACCTGAATCAAATACCCCAATCGGCCTTGATGCCTCGTCAAATTTGCGGGGAAGTGATTTTATATTTTTGCCTGTAACTTTCAACTTTTAACCTTTCTGCCTGCAGCTTGCAGGCAACTTTCAACTCATTTAAAATTATCCCTGTTCAGCGGATGTTTTATTTTCTCAAACGCCTCGCGGAAAACGAAATCCTTATCCTGGAACGGGCAGGAATTATCCATCAGCTTCTGCTCTTTGTTTGCTTTCGGGGAGTGGCACTTAAGGCATGTCTGCTCATCGCCGACAATTCCCCCGCTGCGCTTATATAAGGTTTCGTCTTTCATTATATCGGCAGGGGAGTATTTCGAGCCCGGCCCGTGGCATCCTTCGCAGCCAACGCCTTCTTCGATCTTATATGTATTTTGTTTCTCGGCTGCCGCAAATTGCCCGCCGGTTGTGTGGCATTTAAGGCATGCTTCATTCTTAACCGGCTCAGCCAAATTATTTTTTGCCGAAAAATCCTTTGCCTGCTGTGATTCAAGCGTAATGTAAGCCGCGCGGTGCCGTGATGTCTGCCAGCTGAACTGCTGGTTGCCTAAGCTCTTCAGCTGGTGGCACTCATTGCATTTATCAGAGCCTGTTATGCGGATAGGTTCCTCTTTCGGCTCAAGCGCGTTCTTAAGAAAAAACAGGAGAGCCGCTATAAAACCGATGAACAGTAAGTATGATATATATTTCACCCGGCTTTATTTTTTAGTGGTGTATTTTACGTACTGCTTAACCTCGCTTAAGGCTGAGCCGAACAGTGAGCTTATTTCATTCTTTACCTTTGAGCGCATATCGTTGGTAATGTAAACACTCCGCGCGAGCGCTATAAACTTCCCGCCGAAATCTTTCTTCGCTTCAAGCTTTCTTATCTCATCTTCTACATTCCACAGCTTTATATTGATGCCGTACAGCTTTTTCTTCGACGCGGCAAGCTTTACTCTCTTTGCCCTGTTTAATTTCAGTAATTCATTCAGGGTTATCTTCAGCAGCCCAAGCTCTTTCTTCACAACAGCCAGCTTTTTTTTATCCTTCACGCGGCGTGATTTAATCTCAAGTATCGTAATCTTATCAATAAGCTCACCCGGGGGAACGGTTATAAGTACATTGATTGCTGTCTCAGGCATAGTTATCTCAGGTTCTTTTTAATTTTGCCGAGTATCATATCAAAATCTCCGCGCTTGTTGACGAAGTCCAGTGTGTCTGATTCAATTACAAGGACTTTGCCCTGCTTATAATTTTTTATCCACTGCCCGTAGCTTCTGTTAAGCCGCTCGAGGTATTTTTTTTCTATGGTCTGCTCAAAGTGCCTGCCTCTTAACCTGATTTGCTTTGAGAGAGTTTTCACATCAGCCTTAAGATAAACAACTAGGTCAGGGGCTTTAAGGTATGATATCATTTCGTAGAACAGGGCGCGGTAATTGTTGTAATCGCGTTTTTCCATTCTGCCCATGAGGTAAAGGTTCTTGGCGAAAATTTCCACGTCTTCGTAAATCGAGCGGTCCTGTATAACCGATTTCTTCGATTCTATAATTTTCCTGTGCGCGTTAAAACGGTGCGAAAGGAAATATACCTGGAGCTGGAAGCTCCATCTCTTCATATCAGTGTAAAAATCGGAGAGGTAGGGGTTATTCTGCACGGATTCGTAATACGGCACCCAGCCGAATTCATTAGCAATCATGCGGGTCAGGGATGATTTCCCCGAGCCGATGTTACCCGCGACTGATACGAAATATTTTTTATTTTTCTTCAATCTGTCATCCGGAATGACAACATTATCCTGCTTTATCAAATAATTATCATGCAATATTGCGATTAAGAACCAAAAAAGAAATTTAATAATTATTGCAGGGAGATTTCAAGCTCTTCTATCTTTTTAGAAAGCCATGTTCTGGCATTCAGCTCTTTAGTGTTCAGAATTTCATTTTTGATTGATTCTATCCGCTCAGCTGAAGGATTTTCCCAGGCCGAGATGAGCTTGTGAAGGATGTTGAAGAAATTGGTATAATTCTGTTTCCTTTTATCATTCACGTTATCATTGTTTTTGAGGAAATGCTTTGATGTATCAATAAAGCTGAGCAGCGTTTCTGTCTGCTGAAGCTCATAGTATGCCCGGGCTGTAAGGATTTTTACGTGAATTTTATCCCTTACGTCGATGTACTCAACCTTGTTCAGAAAATCCAGTACCTTGTCATGCCGGTTTAGTGATTCATACAGGTAGGCATTTGCAAGTGCATGCATTGCATCCCTGATCTCAGGCTTCAGGCGGGGAGTGCATGTTTCTATAAAATTTTCTGTCCACTCTATTTGGTTAAGCGAAAGCGCATTTATCAGCATCTGCATATAAACAATTTTGGGTATTTGATTTCCCGGGTAGAACACAAGGTTTTCCTCCAGACGGTATTTATTAACCTCGAAGAGTATTTCTTTCAATCCCGGCCTGTATGAATACGAGGTGCAATAGTTAACAAGTTTTCCCGAAATGCCGTGCTTTTCAAGAAATGTCAGCTTATCACTGTTTTCCTGAAAAAGTCTTCTCATGATGTGAAAATTGTTCTCGTTTCCGGGTTCAGTTATGGTCAATATGGTATAATAATATAATTCCATTATAGATGTATATTCATACCCGTGCTGTTTCATTGATTCAAGCATTTTGTTAAGGTCAGTATTTTTTATAAACTCGAGCGGAAAATTGAAATCAAACCGGGCATTATACATTTTATAATTTGCGTCAAGGTCTGAAATAATTTCACTTAAGCCGATCAAAAAGCTTAGAATGAGTGATTCACCTTTATCAAGTACATTTTTGCATACCAGGTGCTGCTTATCCTCCCTCAAATTGTAATCTTTTTTGTATTCTTCCAGCACGGCTTTATTGCTGAAATAAGCGATATCAACCTGCTGCGCGTTAACATGGTTTTCCATTTTATTAAATTCCTTCGGGCAAAGGCTGTTTAATTTCCTGTCGAGATATTCATCCATCAGGTACGTGTGTTTTTCAAACGGCTTTTTATTCAGCCTTTGGTGAATAAGGAATTCCACCGAAAGCTTTTCCAGCGCGGATGCAAGGTTCCACATAACCTGTTTATTAAAATTTTTACCGGGATATAATTTTTTGTAAAGGTTTTCATATACAATGGCTTCGCCCCGAAACTCAGGGTGGGATTTGCGAAGCTGTTTAAAGAGCGGCATGCAGTTTTTCCCGGTGTTATGGTAAGGAGAGGCGACGAATTTTTCGAACTGCTTCAATTCCTCTTTTGAAAAAGTGCGTAGTATCTGAATAAGTTTTGTATCCTTCATTTTCACTGTTTTTTCAGGTTAGTAACTTAGCTTAAAATCACTAAATTTTTCACAAAAATCAATAATATTATTGAACCTCTAATATTATACGGGTTAGTTTAAAGCAAAAATTTCTTTGGAAACACCTGCCTTCATTTTATATGTTTGTATCACAACCGTTAAGTGCACAAAAAGTGCACAACATAAATTAAAGAAATACATGAACTCAGCCAAAAACAGCTGCGTGAACAAAAACGAAAAAATTCCGAAAGGGTACAGGCTTAAAGTTTCTACGCATAATAAGATTAAGGAACTGCAGAATATCACCCGGGCAAGCCAGGATATGGTTATCACAAGAGCGGTAAAGGCATACATGAAACAGTTAATTTCAAAGTAAAGGGGCTTTAAAAAATGAAAATAAAAATTTTTATACTATCCTGTAATTTGATATTCTGCATTCAGCTTATCTCGCAAAATATTACAAGCACTCTCGGAACTAACGGTCTCTTTAGTATAAAGGATAACACAACAACATACTTTTCGCTAAGCCAAACCAACGGTTATTTAACGTTAAACCGCAGCTTGAATTTGCCGTATACATATACTTCTGCTGATGGTGTGATTTATAAAGGCGGTGCAAGTTTTATCCATAATTACCGTGCAAATGGGGATGGCCGTAATACTTTTGTAGGACTTAATGCTGGAAATTTTACAATGTCGGCGACCTGGTCATATGAAGCAAGTAATAACACAGGAGTCGGGGAAAACTCACTTGCCATTAATTCCAGCGGCTTTCAAAATTCAGCATTTGGTTCTCTCTCACTAAGATCAAACACAACTGGTAATAATAATTCAGCATTCGGGTATGGTTCTCTTTATGCAAATGGGACGGGGTACTCCAATTCCTGTTACGGCTCATATTCAATGGATTTCAATACCTCCGGTTACGAAAATACTGCTATAGGCGTATTTTCATTAAGCCGAAATACTGCAGGCTGGCAAAATACCTCCATAGGATGTACTGCATTACAGTTTAACAGCACAGGCTGGCAGAATACAGCCGTTGGGCATCATGCGCTTCAAAACAATAACGGCAATTATAATACTGCCTTGGGCTATAATTCCGGCTCATCTGTTACTTCGGGATTCAACCTTACTCTGCTCGGTATAGATGCCAATCCTTCCAGTCCAACCGCGGGCAACCAGATTACTTTAGGCAATGGCTTTGTAACTTCCCTTCGCTGCAATGTTACAACAATCACCTCCCTTTCCGATGCGCGTGATAAAAAGAACATACAGGATTTATCACTCGGCCTTGATTTTATTGCAAAGCTTAAGCCGCGCCAGTTCAACTGGGATAAGCGCGAATGGTATGATGAGAATATCTCCGACGGGAGCAAAATGCAGGAAGCTCCGACCGCGGGATTCATCGCGCAGGAACTGGATGAAGCTCAAACAACCCAAAATGCTGAGTGGCTTAACCTTGTATTGAAAGATAATCCCGAAAAATGGGAAGCTACTGCGGGAAACCTCCTGCCTGTAATGGTAAAAGCCATTCAGGAGCTAAAAGCTGAAAATGATGAACTGAAATCTCAGGTAAAATCGCTCAAATCCATTGAAGAACGATTAGCCAGGCTTGAAGAATCAATACAGGCAAACGGTAACTTTAAAAATGTTAAACTGGCGGATGAGAAATGAAAATAATAATATCCATTATACTCGTTTTCCTTCTAAGCCGGCTAATTTATGGGCAGCCATACAGCGAGATTACCTATGATGCGGGTACTTCGATTGAAGTCCAAACCAATGCCGATGTTTGCGCCACAAACGTTTACATCAACGGCTCTTACTCAGGCGGGGGAACGATTTGTACAGGCGCGCTGCCCGTTACTTTATACTCATTTACTTATTCGGTTAATAAAAACAATGTATTGCTCAGCTGGAAAACTGAGGTTGAATTTAATAACACAGGCTTCCGGATAGAAAGGATGAACACGAAAGAAAACGTGTGGAAGGAAATTTGGTTTATTGCGGGGCACGGAACGACTAACGAGCCGCAAAACTATTTCTATGAAGATAAAAAATTACAGGCTGCTAATTATAAGTACCGTCTTAAACAAATTGACTTTAACAGTAATTACGAATACTTCCAGCTTGAAAGTGAAGTTGCAGTTGCAAAGCCGAATATTTTTTCACTGGGGCAGAGCTACCCCAACCCTTCCAATCCAAAGAGTAAAATAGATTTTGAGATTCCGCTCACGGGAAGAGTCACCTTAAAAGTCTATGATATACTGGGGCAGGAAGTCCGGAAAATTATAGATGAGCCAAAAGAAGCGGGGTATTATACTGTTGAGTTCGACGGTTCAAGCCTTGCCTCTGGAGTTTACTTCTACCGCCTGGCAGCCGAAGGAAACGGACAAAGCTTCACAAAAACTTTAAAAATGTTGATAGTTAAGTAACTTTGTTATTAAATTTGAAATCCCGATTAATAGGGGATTTTGGTAAAATAAAAAAATATATGCGCGGAAGATATTTAATAATTCTCTTAATGTTCCAAACAGTTTATCTGGGCAGTCAATGGACTGAACAAACCTCAGGCGTCTCGGTTACACTATATGCTGTCTCAGCGGTTGACAATAACACTGCATGGATATGCGGTGTGGGCGGGGTGGTTTTGCTGACCACAAATGGCGGACAAAACTGGAGTTTGACTCCAACACCTAACCCTTCCCTTTCGATTTATACTATCTATGGAATAAGTAAAACAACGGCTTTGCTGGCTGGAAGCGGCTCATCATCCTACCTGTACAGAACGACAAATTCAGGCAATAACTGGACACAGGTTTTTACTGAAGCAGGGGGATTTATAAATTCAATAGCAGGCTCGCAAGCTGATTCAAATTATTTATTCATGTACGGCGACCCTGTGGGCGGAAGGTGGTCACTATGGCAAAGCTTTAACGGCGGAGTGTCATGGGACTCAACCGCAAATAATTTAATGATACCGGAAAACGGCACTGAGGCAGGATTTATTAATTCATTATTTATGGGATATGGATACATATGGTTTGGAACAATTAATGAAAGGATATACAGAATAGATAATCTTGGATTTAGCGCACAGCCCACAACAGGGCTTTCACATGTGTATGGGATATGGTTTAATAACGCGCTTACAGGTATGGCGGGGGCTTCATCAATGGTGTCTTCCCAGAATTCGGGGGCAAGCTGGTCGCCGCTGCCGGTACCCGGCTCAGGCTTAATATCCGGCATTACAGGTTTTGGTAATGAATGGTGGTTTACAAAAGGTACTTCGGTTTATTATTCATCAAACAACGGGGTTACATGGTCAGCATCCACAACCCAATCCGGATTCTATTATCACATTACCAAGGCAAGAGCTCTTAATAATAACACCATATGGGCCATCAGGCAGGGCGGAGGAATTTCCAAGCTCAACTACATTACATCAGCAGAGCCGGTTAATAATATTATTCCGGCTGACTTTAGCCTTTCACAAAATTATCCCAATCCATTTAACCCGGTAACAAAAATTAAGTTTGATATCCCCATAACCGGAAATATCAGTGTACTGTTAAGTGTTTATGACATACTCGGCAGGGAAGCTGCACAGCTTGTTAACGGTAAACTGAATCCCGGAAGTTATGAAGTTGAATTCGACGGCTCAAGCCTTGCTTCGGGAGTATATTTCTACCGCCTGGCAGCCGAAGGAAACGGACAAAGCTTCACAAAAGCATTAAAAATGTTGATGATTAAGTAACTTTGTTACTTGATTTGAAATTCCGATGAATCGGGATTTTAGTAAAATGAATTAGCTTAAAATAAATATAGACTGCCATGAAAAAAATAATTATTATCATCTTTTTGTTTTCAACCGGGTACCTGTATTCTCAGCATGGTTCTTTCGGCGGGCATGATTCACTTTTGTTTGACGGTGCCGGTAATGACCATTTTTTTTACACAGGAGGGTGTAAATGCAAAATCAAAGTATTAAAAATGTCAGGTATGGTACGGGGGTCTTTCTGTGAATGGAGGAAAGAAAAAATATGCGGGGAGGTTGACAGCGGTGAAGTTGTTGTCAAAGGCATAATCCCTTCCTATCAAAAGGAAATTTCTGACGGTGATACAATAAAAACTTCGGAGTTCGACGGCTCTTCTATTGAGCTTATGCTCCGCGACGGAAAAAAACTCTTCCTCGGACATAATACAAGCATTGTTGTTTCAGAGGACCATTGCGAAAAACCAATGGGCCTTATTCTGCATTATGGGCTGCTGTACCTTGATATGACGGGAGGGGATAAGAACAAGACTATCAGCATTAAAACAGAGCGTGGTGAAATAGTGAACAAGGGAACGAAATATTCCGTTGAAAGTGTAAGCTCAGGCAGTGAAACAGTTGACATAATCCGTGTATATGAAGGCTCGGTGGAGGTTAAAATAAAAAAATCTGACACGAAGGATATTAAAGACGTAACACAGCAGATGCAGCAGCTGAACGAGGATTATAAGAACGGCAAGATTACCCAGGAAGAGCTTATTGCGAAGTCTAAGGAGATTACTGAGAAGATGACCAAAGCAATGGAAAACATGCGGGTGAGCGCGGTTATTGATGCAGGCAGCCAGGTTACGGTTGGTGACGTAATCGGCCAGACCGTGCCGATTGAAAATGATGATATGTGGTGGAATAAGTAGTGAAAAAGTGTCATACATTACGCCAGTTGTTGCCTGCCCGTTCCGCAGGCGGGGTGTTTAGTCCGCCAGTTGGCGGATCACCAACAACAAAGGTAGCAATTAAATCTAAAAAATATAAATAATGCTTATCATGAAAAAAATAATCATTACCATCTTTTTGTTCTCAGCGGGCTGCCTGTTTGCCCAGGCCGGCTCATTTGGCGGGCATGATTCACTCCTCTTTGACGGAAGCACAACGCAGCCCCATGTATATAAGTATGATTGCTATGTCGCGGTGGTTAAAGCCAGGGGGAAAGTTATGGGCTCAAGGAGGATCGTTGAAACGGAAACAATCTGCGGGGAAACCGAAACCGGGGAAAGATTCAAATGGGATGATATCTCAGAGCCGGACCTTACCAAAATAGGGGACTCAATTGTGACTGGAGCTGACGGATACGTTACGCTTATGGTTGTTGAGTCAACTAATCTTGAAATAGGCACTTACAAGAAAATACATACAGTTACTATGGCGCCGAACTCAAAGCTGACTATTAAAGACTGCGATCCGTACCATGAGACTAACCTTTTCAACGGGAAGACATATATACAGGGGAAAAAAGACGGGAGCATGAAGTTCAATGTGCATACCGATATTTCGTTCACAGAGCCTGAAGGTACTGTATACAGCGTCGAAAAAACCACGGCAGGTGATATCATACGGGTCTATGAGGGCTCCGTTAATGTTAAAATACGCAAGTCAGATGCCAAGGATATTAAAGATGTGACTCAGCAGATGCAGCAGCTTAACGAGGATTTTAAGAACGGAAAAATTACGCAGGAAGAGATGATTGCAAAATCAAAAGAGCTTACGGAAAAGATGACTAAGGGTATGGAAAGTATGAAGGTGAGCGTCAAAGTTGAAGCAGGCAGCCAGGTAACTGTGGGCGATGTCATCGGCCCGGTTGTGCCAATCGAAAACGAAAGCAGCTGGTGGGAATGGTAAAACCTATTTCAGGTTATTTACTGAGCTGCTGGCTCAACCCAACTATGATTCCCTCGGGGCCGCGGACGTAGGCGAGGCGGTTCGTCTCCCCGTACTGCACAACTTCGCCGAGAAGTGACGCGCCGCGCGTAAGCAGCCTTGCTACGACCTCATCGATGTCATCGACTGCGAACATTATGCGGCGTATTCCAAGTTCGTTCACGGGAGCATTCTCCGGCCCGGTTCTCACCGCTTTCGGTGTGTGAAACTTATCCAGCTCAATCCGCCCGCTGCCGTCGGGAGTGCGCATCATCGCGATGGTAGAACGTACGTTCTTAAGGTCAATGAGGCTGTCTACGGAGGGGCCCTCGACTGTCGCTTCGCCTTCAAGCTCCATACCGAGCTCTGCGAAGAACGCTTTTACAGCCTCCATGTCATCGACAACGATGAGAACGTTGTCCATCCGCAGCAATTTATTTTTTGCGCTCATATATTATCATGTTAATTTTACTAAAGCCTGTGGATTCATCCGCAATTTAATTTAGTCAGAAATTAAATAATCATATAGTTTTAACTATTCAATTCTAACTTTCAAATTTTTATAATTCATAAATCTAAATCAAATTTACGTATTATCATAAACTTAATAAAGGAGTAAATTAACATAAGTTAACAATTGATTACTTAAATGTAACATTCCTTTACAATCCCGCTTAACTTTTATTTATATATTTATAATATATGAATAGTAAAAAACTAAAAATTTTAATAGTCGAAGATGAATTTATCTTCGCGCTGGATACTAAATCCACACTTGAAGAGCTGGGATATGAAGTGGCCGGAATGGAGACTAATTTCGACGACACAATCGCGCTGGTTGAAGAAACCAAACCTGACCTGATGCTGATGGATATCAATATTAAAGGAGATGTAGACGGAATCCAAACCGCACAATATATAAACGAGCTTTACCACATACCATCGCTGTTCTTAAGCGCGTATAATGATGAGGAAACATGCGGGAAGGTATCGCAGGTTAACTCGCTGGGCCTGCTCACAAAACCGCTTGACGACAAAGAGTTCCAGGAGGTCATGAATACCTTCCGGCAGAGCAGGCAGGCTAGCTAGGGGATAAGGCCAAAGGCTGATTAAGTCCCTTTGAAAAGTGGGATTTTAAAATTATCCATCTTCGGAGATTTTTTAACCCCCCTTAGTCCCCCCTTTCATGGGGGATTTCAAGGATTGGTCAATAAAAAAGGACGCCTGTTAAGCCGCGCGTCCTAAAAAATCAAAATCAAAAGAAAAGCCTGGATCCCGCATCCCATCAAAGGCGGGCAGGCAAGTGCGGGATGACAAAAGAGGGTTACTCTGTAACTGCTTCGGGTGCCGGTGCGGGAGCTTCCATAACGGGCTCGGGGCGTTTTTCCGGCGCTACTATCTCGGGAGAAATCCTTTCCTTAATCTTCGTGGCTGATTTACCCTTCAGGCTCCTTAAGTAATAAAGCTTAGCCCTGCGGACTTTGCCTTCTTTTATCTTCTCTATCTTGGCTATAATAGGGGAGTTCATCGGGAAAATCCTCTCAACACCAACACCGTTTGAGATTTTCCTCACGCGGAATGTTTTGCTTATGCCCGCGCCCTTGATTCCCATAACTATACCCTGGTACTGCTGGATGCGCTCTTTATCGCCCTCAATAACTTTTACGTGCACGCTTACCGTATCACCCGGCTGGAAGCGGGGAAGATCATTTCTCATCTGGGGACCGGTTACTAAATTAATCTTATTCATTGTTGTTTATTTCCTTAATATGGTTTTGTGTTTTTTATTCTTTTTGCTTTTCTTGACGTTTTACGTCTTACGTTTTACTCTTTTAACTCTGCGGTATTTCTTCGTTCCTTCTTCGGCGCGCCACTTCTCAATATCTTTGTGATTCCCGTTGACCAGCACTTTGGGTACTTCCATGCCCTCGTAAACTGCGGGCCTTGTGTACACCGGCGCGTCAAACCCCGCCTCCGTCTGGAATGAATCCGTTAACGCTGATTCACTGTCACCCAGCACACCCGGTATTAACCTGATAACAGCGTCAATCACAACCATTGCGGCGGTCTCTCCGCCTGTCAGTACATAATCCCCGATTGAAACTTCATGCGTAACGTATTTATCAATCACGCGCTGGTCAAGCCCTTTATAGTGGCCGCACAGCAAAATTATATTCTTCATCATCGAAAGCCTGTTGGCTTTCCTCTGGTTAAACTTTGTTCCCTGCGGCGTGAGGTAAATTACCTCGTCGTACCTTCGCTCAAAGAGCAGCTTATCGAGGCATTTAAACACGGGCTCGGGTTTAAGCACCATTCCCGCCCCGCCCCCGAAGGGCTTATCATCAACATGCCGGTATTTTCCGGCGGCGTAATCTTTTAAATCGTGCAGGTGAATCTCAGCCAGGCCTTTATTCTGCGCCCGTTTAATTATGCTTTCGCCAAGCGGGCTGATAAGTATCTTCGGAACCGCGGATATTACATCTATTCTCATTCATTTAATCTCATTGCAGCTCACCAGTGATTACTTGCTTTCGTCTATTTCAAGCTGACCGCTTTTATTGTGCTTCGCGCATACGGCTGTTAGCAAAGTTCTCATTGATTTAGCCGTTCTGCCTTGTTTGCCAATCACCTTTCCCAAATCATTCTTGGAAACGTGGAGCCTTAGCGTAACCTTGTTATCCTCGACGGTTTCATCGACCCTTACGGCGTCGGGTTCATCGACAAGATTTTTTGCGATAAATTCTATAAATTCCTTCATAGCACCCCCTTGGGATAAATTACCCGCGCTTTGATGCGCAGGCGGAATATGATTAGATAGAAAAAATTTCTACAGTAATCTAACGGGGCAGTGGGGCAGAGGCATTATAGAACGTATTGCCGTACGCTCTTCAGGAATATTATTCCATGGAATGCTTATTCCGCCGGCTGCTCTGCTGTGGGCTGCTCGGCTGCGGGCTGTTCAGCTGGCTTTTCAGCAGCCGGTGCTGAAGGCTGCTCAGCAGGTTTTTCCGCCGCCTTCTTCTTCTTGTCTTTCAGCTTCAGCTTCTTATCAGCGTTTCTTGCAAGCTTAGCTTCCTGCTTTAATGACCATGTGTGAAGCTCCGCGTTAATTTTGTTTTCATCGGCGCCTTTTTTCATCAGGTGATGTTTCAGCATTAATCCTTTTGATGAGAGAAGGTTCTTTACAGTAACAGTAGGCTGTGCGCCTGACTGCAGCCAGTACAGCGCCCTGTCTTCCTTAAGCTCGATTTTCGCCGGCTTAAAGTTAGGGTCATACTGTCCAACGGCTTCGATAAATCTGCCGTCTCTCCTTGAGCGTGAATCCGCCGCAACGATTTTGTATATGGGCGCTTTTTTTCTGCCCATTCTTGTCAATCTGAGTTTAACCAATTAATTTGCTCCGTGTAATTATGAATTTATTAATATAATATTTTTATTTCAAACTGAAATTTGGAGGAAGGCCCATATTGCGGAACATGTTGCTCATGCCTCTTCCTTTTTTCATCTGCTTAATCATTTTCTGCATGTCATAATACTGCTTGATAACCCTGTTTACTTCGGTAATCGTTGTGCCGCTTCCTCCTGCGATGCGTTTCCTGCGTGAGCCGTTGAGAACATCCGGGTTGCCCCTCTCATGCTGAGTCATGCTGTTAATCACAGCTTCGACCTGCCTTAGCGGCTTTTCATCAACTTCCTTGCCCTTCAGCATTTTGTCAGCGCCGGGAATCATACCTATCAATTGCGAAAGCGAGCCCATCTTCTTTATCTGCTGCAGCTGCTCAAGAAAATCCTGGAAATCAAACTTGTTGCCGCGCAGCTTCTCCTCAAGCTTGGCGATTTTCTTCTCATCCATCTCCTCGGGGAGCATTGTCGCGGCCTTTTCGACCAGTGACTGGATATCACCCTTGCCTAAAATCCTTGATGCCATCCTGTCGGGGTAGAACGGCTCGATAGCGTCAAGCTTTTCGCCGACACCCACAAACTTTACCGGCTCATCTACAACAGCGCGGATTGAAAGAGCCGCACCGCCGCGTGAATCACCGTCAAGCTTGGTTAAAATTACACCGTCGTAATCAAGCCTGTCGTGGAACTCCTTAGCCGTGTTAACGGCGTCCTGTCCAGTCATCGCGTCGACTACGAACAAAATCTCGGCGGGATTAAGCTTAGCCTTAAGCGTTTCGACTTCGCGCATCATCTCCTCATCGATGGCAAGGCGTCCTGCCGTATCGACGATGAGCGTATCTTTATAATTCTGTTTGCAGAACTCAACCGCGCCCAGAGCGATTTTCACCGGGTCTTTGCTTCCGTCTTCCGAGTAAACCGGCACACCGATTTGCTCACCCAGCGTTTTCAGCTGGTCAATAGCCGCAGGACGGTACACGTCACAGGCGGCGAGAGCCGGATTGCGCCCCTTGGTCTTCAGGTACTTGGCAAGCTTTCCGGAGAAAGTTGTTTTACCCGAGCCCTGGAGCCCGACCATCATTATCACTGAGGGAGTTTCGTTGGAGAACTTTATATCGGTTCTCTTTTCGCCCATCAGCATTACAAGCTGCTGCGTGATGGTATCGATGACGATTTTCCCCGGGTTGATGCTGCGTATCACATTCTTGGCGAGCGCGGCTTCTTTAACCGTGTCGCAGAAATCTTTAACAACCTTATAGTTTACGTCGGCATCAAGCAGAATCTTGCGGACCTCGCGCAGAAACTCGTCAATGGTCTGCTCACTGACCTTGCCTTTGCCCTTAATGAACTTAAATACTTTATCGAACTTACTGCTTAAGTCTTCGAACATATTTTTCAGTATCCCCGCTGTTGGTGTTTTAGCGAAGAATCACCAGCAACAAAGCGTATCAACTTTGATATAAATAGTAAATTAAGCCGCGTAGAAAGCCCTTTAAGGCAATCCACGGGATTTAATGTTTAATTAACTGGTAAAAATAACGAAAAATTAAGTATTAATCAAGGTTTTATATATTACAGTCCCCCTTGAAAAGGGGGATAAAGGGGGATTATGTCATTGCGGGCGTTAGCGAAGCAATCCCAATAACGGAAGCGAGCGGGAGTTTTTACAGGGGATGAACACTATTCAGCCCGCTTTTGACTGTTTTTGAATACGGAAAACGAGGGATTTTACCCCAAATGTCACGCCTGCCTGCCGAATCGGTCTAAGCGGTAGGCGGAATTTTGCCCGGAAATTTCACATAACTAAATACTTAAAAAAATGGAAAAAATTAATTACGGCAGAATGATACTCGGAGGAGTACTGGGAACTGTTGTGCTCTTTATGTCAGGATTTTTATTTCAGGCGGTAATACTTGGCAGCTATCACGAGTATTTTATAGCAAAAGGCTCTGTGCTCGCCGAGCCCAGGGAGATGGGAATTATAGCGCATATTGCCGGAGGCCTCGTTAGCGGATTGGTGCTTTCAATGGGGTATGTGGCGGCAAGGAAATTCCGCGGCCCCGGGGCGGTGACAGCAATTCTATCAGGGTTAACGATTGCGCTATTTACGGCGGGTGACACCAGCGCGGAGTACGCTTTTTATAATCTCGGAGCGATGATTCCGCTGATGACCTTCGCGAATAATATTGTTGGAGCGGTACTTGCTTCTCTTACCGCAGGAGCGGTTTATAAAGACTAAACAAATTTATTTAACCCGTGGTACCCTTGGGTTATTCTATGCTTTTGTAGGGTCCGGTTTATTCCATGCTTTTGTAGGGGTCGGGTTACCCAGCCCGCTTTTTCAATCATCCCGGCCTCTCAGCAAAATTAACCTAATCTTCAAAACCTGCCAGGTGTTTGGAGACCTGGCAGGTTTATTTTTCATTCGCCTCTCAGCAGGCTTACCCTTGCCAACCCCCGACAGAGATTTCCCGTTAACAAAGCTGGGCGAATAATCATAGATTATGCAGTGAGTGAAATTCCGTCCCCCCTTTGAACAAAGGGGGGATGAAAAGCCTGAGTTATTGTTATTTAAAAATCGGGGAGATAAGATAAGAATTTTTTAGAAATCAAAGTCGGGGGTTCAAATTCAATCCCTGCCTCTCAGCAGGCTAACCCTGTACGGATAGATTGCAGGCTTCATGATTCCGGAGCGCACGGCGGGGTCATTTGCAGTAATTTCGCGCGCTTCCTCTTCGCTTTCAACTTCCAGTACGGATAGCCCGAACTCACCCGTGGTAACTGGACCGGCTATTATGACTTTTCCTTCTTTGAGCTTTTGCTGCATATACAGAAAATGCGCGCTCATTATTTCACCCTCTTCGGGAGTCATTGTTTCAATAAAATTCTCGCGGGGCCTTTTGATGATTAGAAATTGCATATGTATTCATTTCCGCGAAGGCGGGAATCTCGCTGTTTAATTCTGGAAGGCAATTGCTAAATTACTAGTAAAATGATAAACTGCAAGGTAAATTTGTCATTCCGGACTTGATCCGCGGAATCCAGGTTTTGTTTTACGATTTTAATTTATTAGGGTTTTTAAATTTGCCTATTTTATCAGCGCAGGGTCTAACTTAAAGGGCTCGGTATCGATTAGCTTAATCTTGCCCCTCTCGGGGTGATTAACATTTATCAGGTAATTGAACTCATCCTTAATAATCGCCGATGGTACCTTCAGAGCAAGTGACTGATTCTCCGCTGCCCATGCATCTCCAATCTTTTGGCAGATGCCATACGAGGCTGAATCTCTGCCATCCCAGCCATTTGGAAGCGCAGAAAGGTTATAATTATTTATAAGCTTATCTGGAATATGGATAATCATACATCCATAGAGTTTATCGGGGCCGAAGCTTTTTCTTCTGATCAGATTTTCAAGGCAGGAGAGCGACTTTGATGAAGAGGTATATAATATATATGTACCCCTTGAATTCCACCTGGCAGGCTCACCCGATGCGGTCAGCTTTTTTGAGTGTTCTTCAAATACGATCCTGTAGACCTCCATTTATGCGGTAGCCCCGTATTCGATTCTTTTCAGCTCGTCGCTTACAGCGTTGATGCCGGTAACTGTATTAAGCATTTCTATCGGCTTTTTGTCATTCAGTCCATAGCTTTCCGTATTCAACCATTGGTTAAACTCCTTTACCGAACCAAATAGTTTAACACCCAGCGAGTATAATAATTCAAGCTTTACGGTAAGCTCAGCTGCACGTATGGGAAGCTTTAGTTTTTCGTTTTTATATTTTCCCAGAGTCTTAACGGTCATTTCGAAAATGTTCGCAAGGTTATTTGCAGAAAGTTCCGTGCTGTTCATCAGGTCCTGTATGATTATTGATGAAACAGCCGCGGTAGTAATATGAGATATGTACATGATGACGTCTAAATCATATTCTGCAGAGCGAATAGAGGTACCTGTTCTATAGCTGCCTGTTACGTAATGTAGTTTTTTAAGAGCGCCGGCATAGTTTTTTGCTGAGATTTTAGGGGCTCTTTGACGTTTATTAGTTTTGTTTTTTAATGCTTTTTCCATGGTATGGTAATATTACTATATGATAACGGTAAAAATACCATCTTTGTTCCATAATTGCAATATCTATTCCTTTGTCATTCCATTGGCACGGGTGATAGGTAGGAATACCAAATTGTGCTATTGAGTCATTTTCAATTATTTTTAAGCGTATTAGATTGAAGGCTTAAATTAGAATTTTAGTAAAATGAAAATCTACCTTTAGTGATTAGCCAATTTTGTAGTTCAACAACACAAGTAACAGGTTGTTGAATTAGTGCGAAGGAGATTATGTGTGGCTCTTTAGTTTTAATATTATAATATCTTTTTAATATTGCATTTAAGAATTAGTAATAGTAGATTATCCTGAAAATATAAAAAATGAAACTGTATATTTCAATATTATCAGCTGTATTTTTAAATATTGGCGTTATATTTTCTCAATGGCTTCCTACTTATGTAGGCTCTAATGGCTCGGGTACGCAAATTCAGTATTTAAACATGATATGTGTTGTAGCTTCCCAGGCTGACGCAATATTTGTAAACCCCGAAATACCGGAATATCATTTCCGGATAATAAACTCATATAATAATGGAAGCACATGGTCCTCCCGGTTTACACATTACTCCCCCGCAGGACAGTCTTATTATGTAAGTAATTTTTCGTTTTACGATGGTAATAACGGTGCCTTTACGTTTAAGACAAGCAGTACATCGGCGGCAAGGCTGTATAGAACTGGCAACAGCGGTGATTCGTGGTCATCTGTAAGTATTGCCTTAACAGAAGGGCTTTACCCTGTAAGCACAGCGTACATTGGTCCGCAGGATATCGCCGCGATTTTCAGGTATGGCAGCGGTTACAATAATCATTATCTCTACCTCAGCACGAATGGCGGCACAAGCTGGATATCCCAGCTGCTTCCTAATCCCAGGACTCCGCGGAAAATATATTTTTATAATGAAAATTCGGGCTATATCGTTTCTGACAGCGGGACAGTATTGAAAACTACTAATAAGGGCTTAAACTGGACAGTGAACAATACGGGGTATCCGTATGTTTTAAGAGATATATCATTTTGTGACAGCCAGAACGGAGTTACTGTTGGAGGGACTTCAAACCAGGGGCTGGTATTTAAAACTACAAACGGCGGCGGAACATGGAACTTAAGTTTAAATTCAAATATATCCGGATTGATTACCTCTGTTACATACCCTGATGCTGAGTATATATATGCCAGTGGCAGAATAATTTTAGGCACATCAAACGGTGGGGCAAGCTGGTTAGAGCAGGCGGCATTTCCATCGCCTTACAGCGGTGTAATTACTTCGTGGAACAGGGATACTGTCATCGCATTTGCCCGGGATAAAGTTTACAGAACGGATATTGGTGTTATTACTGCGGTAAGCCAGCCGGGAAATGAAATTCCGGTTGTTGCCGGCCTTGAGCAGAATTATCCCAACCCGTTTAATCCGGCAACCAGGATAAAGTTTAATGTGCATCAAAGGTCAGCTGTGAGGATAATCATTTATGATTTCCTTGGGAAACAGGCAGAGCTGCTTATAGATAAAGAATTTAATCCGGGTACCTATGAAATTCAATGGAATGCGGCCGGCTTTTCAAGCGGCGTATATTTTTGTAAAATGACTACAGAGGGTATTTCGGAAACAAATAAAATGATATTGCTGAAATAAAAAGAGGCGGCTCACTGGCCGCCTCAATAAAGCAATTTTCGTTAGGTTACTATTACTTTCCTTTACCGCTGCCTCTGTCATTATTGTTATCATCCTTCGGGGGATTGTATGTCTCCTTTTTCGGCGGGGGGTTATCACGCTTCGGAGGAGGGTTATCCTTCTTCGGGGGATTATCATTCTTAGGCGGTGTATACGTATCCTTCTTCGGCGGAGGATTTTCTTTTTTCGTCTCTTCCTTTTTTGTAGGTGGAGGCGTGTAGGTATCCTTCTTCGTCGGCGGAGGATTGTTCTGTTTCGTGTTGTTATCCTTCGTGCCGTTATCTTTAGTCGTGTTATCCTGTTTAGTGTTGTTCTGGTCCTTGGTATTATTCTGGTCCTGCTTGGTATTGTTCTGGTCCTGCTTGGTGTTATTCTGGTCGCTCTTTGTTCCGCCGTTATCCTTTACGGTTGTGCTGCCGTTGTTCTTTGTCGGGTATTCCTTCGTGCCCTGGTCAGTCTTTGTAGTGACCTTATCATTTTTCGTTGTGCCCTCATCATATTTCTTCGTGCCGTTATCCTTAGTTGTTAAAATTGTCGTAGTATACTGCTTGATATCGTCCTTCACAATCGTAACGCCGGTTGACTGCTCGATGGTCGTTACATTCGGCCCGTTGTTCTGAATTCCCACTGTCGAAATAGCGAGCGAGCCGTCATACTTTGTTGTTTTAATAATGTGCCCGTTGTATGATGGGTCAACAATCAGCACGGGCGGGTGCAGCGGGTTGGCGAAGTCACGCTTGTGGCAGAAATTCCAGTGCCGCACTCTGTAGCGCATGTTGTGGCAGCGCCATCCCCAGTAATGGTGGTCGCACCTTATTCGAGGGGAAATCGGGTACCATCCGCAGTAGTCGTCGTTATACATCCACACAACCCATGCCGGCGCGAAAATAAATCCCGGTGACCAAACCCATCCGTACATATCTGAATACCACCACCTGCCGTAATGATACGGGCGCCATCCCCATGAGTAATATGAAACCCACATCCATCCGCAGTTGGTGTAGTTCCAGTACCCGTTTGAGTAGGGCGTCCATCCTGCCGCAACATTGCGCGGGCGCCAGATGTAATCGGTGTTGATTTCATTATCTATGCCGCCTGAGTTATCTACAACACCTTCGGGGTCAACTTCCGCGGGGGTGACTTTAATCCAGTCGCCTTCCTGGGAGAGCTCGTCTTTAATTCCGTCGATTGTGAATGTGCTGTCGTTTTCGTAGATGAGTGAATCACCTGACTCGCTGAGCCGCGGCGTTGAGCCGGGCTTATACGAAGCCGGCATGTTTGAGCCTCCCGGAAAATTACCCGTCGGCATTCCTCCCGCTTCGTTAAAATTATCTTTAATAGTAAACTCATCCTCAAATGAGAGCTCCTTAAGCGAGCTTTTTATGTCCGCGGATTTTTCCTGCGGGGCCGTATCACCCGCGCTGAGCAGCATCGGAGATAATTGTGAAGCCGCAATAATTACTAATGCAGACATCACCATTACCGCCATCTTTGCCCTCGTAACGCGAAAATCCGAGACGATAGATTCCGTGATTTTCATTTTGAATTTCCTTTCTATATAATGTTATATCCCAATTACAATAACATATTTCCACGTGATAAAGATACTTGATTTTTCGGGGTTTGGCTGTAAATCTTTGTAACAAAATGTAACGAATTCAGCCCAAAATCAACACCTGCGGCTTGTAATTGAGAAGTAAAACCTTATAAAAATAAATAATTGCGCGTCTACCAATTTGCGATAATATTACATATATTTGTGTAACTCACAGACAATTTTAAACTTAAGTATTGGAAGCCTGAAGGTGCTGAGATAGATACATCAGAACTCACGAGGGAGTATATTCATGAGTCCGCGGGCGATATCCTGCTTGAGATATCATGCATCCCGATGATATTGTGCCGGGCGCTGCCCCCGTATACCCAACCGATAAATCATATTACATATGGTACAGGGATAGTATACCCAGTGAGGTGGATACGAGCATTATTTCAGATGAGTATGAGCTGCTCTACCAGTCCGTTAAGCTGAATGAATATAAATCACGGCTTGATGTATACGTTACCGGCTATACAATTTGTTTAACAATGGTTATTGTGCTTCTGCTGTTCATGCCGTTTCTCACAAAGCCGCTTATCTCGCTTCGGGAAGACGGGCTTTCGATGTATGACCCTGAGTTTATGACCGCTGTGCATGATAACAGGACAAAAAATCTTAACGCTGTTAATTTGGTTGATTCAGGCGGTGTATCAAATATTAAGCTGCTTGAAAAACCGCCAGTTAGAACTGAAATGCTGAACGGCCCCGAAAGAAAACCGGTGATTACTCCGGTTGATAAAGCCCCGGTTGATAAAGCTCCGGTTGCGGATAATAAATCAACCACCACACCTAAAGTTGAAACGAAAACTAAAATTGAATCTAAACCTAAAGTTGAAACGAAACCAAAAGTGGAAACTAAGCCGCCGGTTGTAAACAGCAATACTGTTGAAGGCATGAGTAAAAACAGCATCGGCTATACTGACCTGAAGAATAACGTAATGTATGTACTTCTGCCAAACGGGAAATATTCGATACAGGAATCATCATGGAACAGCGAAGAGAAGGCGGCAAGCAGGCTGAACACACTTAAGCTGCTCACCACATTTAAGGCAAGGGTTGAAAAAGCGGATATTACAGGAAAAGGAACGTGGTACAGGGCAAGGGTAGGTGAGTTTAGCACTATTAAAGAAGCTAAACAAACTGCTGAGAAGATAAGAGCCGAAGAAAAAGAAAGGAACATTGCATCTCTGTTCATTTTCCCAAGCGGTAATTTAAAAGTATAAAGTGCTTTTCATTCCTTGCGAAAGCAGGAATCTTAAAATCCCTAACACGAATTACACTAATTTTTACTAATATACAGGCAAGAAGCAAAATCTTGTGAGTCTTTTTGCTATTTAATTTAAAGGCAGTCCGCCAGCTGGCGGACTGCCTTTACGGTTTTATAGAATGAAGTGTTCCTTCCCTATTTTATCAATACCATCTTTTTGGTTTCTGTAAAGCTTCCCGCGGTAATTTTATAGAAATATACTCCGGAGGAAAGATGCGATGCGTTGAAATCAACGGTATATGCCCCGGCATTAAGATAGCTGTTAATTAAAGCAGTAACTTCTTTCCCTGTGATATCATACACAGCCAGCCTTACCTCTCCCGCAGCAGGAATAGAAAACTTAATATTAGTAGTCGGGTTAAATGGGTTGGGGTAATTCTGCGAGAGTGAAAATACCAAAGGCGTTTCGCTGCCAGGGGTTATTCCAACAGGAGCGGAGCAAATAAGGCGTGTACAGTTTGAACGTGAACTGTCTTCAGTAAGCCATAACACAACGCATGAATCAGGGTTGGGTGAGTTCCATACTCCCGCCTGCACTCCGCCAAACGCCGTTGAGCCCGGGGATGTATTCGTCATCATCGGTATAGAGAGGCTTCCTTTGTTGAATTTCCTGTACCAGTGGCTTCCGTTTTCGGTTGAGTATGCGAGGACAAACCTGCCGTCACCTGAATCAACCGACTGCATGCTGATGCTTGTACATGATTCCGTAGTATTTTCAATGTTATATTGTGCAAAACTGCCTTCGCCGCCGTTTGTTGAGTAAAGAAGCCTGTAATCCCATTCTTTACCGTCAGCCTTTCTGTAACCTATAGCAATCTTGTTGTTACGAAAGTTATTGCCTTCACAGCATACCCCTGAAACTTCGGCGCCTTCATTAATTACAAGCGTGTTCGATGAATCAACACTGTTTCCCCAGTCCTCGCTCCACGCCACATAAATGTTGTGGTTTAACTCAGGGCTCAAAACCGTGTAGACCTTGCCCATATTCCCGACGCTATCGCTGTACTGTAAAAAACAAACGTCATGATGTATGTATCCTGAAGGCTGGCCGTTTGAGTTCCACCAAAACGAGCCGTCACGGTTCGGTTTTTTATAGTTCGGGTGATCTCCAAAACCAAACGGAGACATGAACACTCCTATTCTCGTTCCCGCTAATACGCCGGCAGAATCGAATGCCGCTGTCATGTGAACATAAGGAGTTTCCGGAAACTCAAACTGGTCAGTAGAAAATTTTGGGTTATAGTATTTAACGCCTGTTGCATTGCCGTAAGTCTGGAAAGGATAGGGCGGGGTAATCTGGCCGGTTCTGATATTAACCTGGAAATACCAAATAAATGTTGAGGGACCGTTATCTACTCCAGTAGCTAAAAATAATATTGTATCGGCGCCATTTACAAGCGGCAGGATATCAAGCTCACCCTGCCTGAAATCTACCTCGCTTTCTCCCGCGCCGCCCCAAATCCGTTTTGTTATCCATGAAAGGCCTCCGTCATATGAAACTAAAATTCTTAACCTGTCAGTGGTATCAGGAACATACTCGCTAACGACAGCAAATATCGAACGGGAATACAATGAGGAGGCTATCGATATTGCCCTGCAGTTTACACCGCCTATTGAAGAGACCTGGTAATCAGGCTCATAGCCCGCAGGATTTACTCTGGAATTATTTTGCTCAGGGTTGTAAATAATATTCGAAGAATAATTTTGCCGTGGTACATTGCAACCCTGCAGCTTATCAAGCTCACCCTGGTATTTTAATGCGGTTGAGAGGTCGCCTCTTTTTCTGGCGGATACAATATTACTGATAATATTCTGCTCTTCAAAGCTCTTAGGCTTTGAAACAGGCTTAACTGAAGTAAGCATCGGCATTAATGTATTGCCGTTCGGGCTGTTTGAATAGAAAATTCCGGCCGGTTCATTATTGCTGTTCTTTTGTATGCCCGGGTTATACTGCTGAGCCCGCAGGGAAAATGAAAGAAGCACGATAGTTAAAATTGTTATATGTTTTTTCATAATTCAATTAAGTTTAGTTTATCATCTTATGCGAAATTACTACAACTATATCTCTCACTCCAAAGAAAAATTTGTCATTTTCTGACTATTCCACCTAAAAGGTAATGCTGATTATCATTGAAAACCAGTGATTTTAAAGGTTTTTATAGCTAATTTTGTGACTATGAAAACAGGGGCATAATATGACAAATTATAAGGCATTGCAGGTAATGCGCACTTTCTCACCTGAGCAGCTCAGGGAGTTTGAAAAATTTTTACAGTCTCCGTTTCACTCAACCGGGCGGGATTTGCTGCCGCTGCTGAATTACCTGAAGAAATATCACCCTGCATATGATAATGATAAGGAGCTTGAGCTGGAGCACGTGCACATCGCTCTTTCCGGGAAAAAGCAGGGTAAGGCGGTTAAAACCGACCTGACGCGCAAGCTTCTTTCAGACTTATACAAGCAGGCAGAGAAATTTGTTACGATAAACCAGTTTCTAAGCGACGAGGAAACCTATACCCTGAGCAAAATCAGGGCGCTGAACTCACCCGCAACAAACGGGCTGCTTGTGAAAACCATTGAAGAGCATAAAAGGCACGCTAAGGAAAGAAAGTTCAGTATTTCAAATTTTTCGGTGGACGCGGATGTATACCTTGAGGAATATTCGGCAATGCTTGATAACTCCGATTTTGAAGGCCATTTTCCTGTTGCTGTAAAAAGCTTTGACTATAAGCTGCTTGGAGCGCTGGCATCTTTTTACCTTCAGCATGCCGCATTTTTTACCTTCAGGAAAAATTATAAGTATGACCCGACAGATTCAGTTACCGATAAGCTTGCAGGGCTTATTGACCACAGCAGCCTGCAGGATTATATTAAAAAGTATTACCCTTTGGATTACCCGTTTATTGAAATTTGCTACCTTGTCTATCTAATGTTTCAAAACCCTTCGGAACCAAAATATTACCTATTACTAAAAGACGCTCTGTATAAAAATATTGACGGCATTTCTCACGCGTATAAATTTAATTTTTTCAAATACCTTGAAAGCTACCTTATAAACTGCAGCACAGATAGTAACAGGAGGCAGGAGATGATGTCGTTATCTAAATATATGCTGAGGCTGGGGCTCTATTCGCACAGGGAAAATTCAGTGATGCATGTAAGGGTATATCTTAACCATGTGATAAATTTTTACAGAAACGGCGAAATAGAATTTGCCGAGGAGTTTGTAAAGACGTATAATTCAAAGCTCAAGAAAGAATTCAGTATTAGTATGTTTAATCTTGGGATGGCGTATGTAATGCTAGGTAAGAAAAATTATAATGCCGCGCTGGATTATCTTGCGGCTGTAAAAAAAGATACTGATTCTTCGGAGCACTCAATATATTCCCTGGATATAATACTTAAGTTTGAGCTGGGTTATTTTGATGAGGCCATGTACACTCTTGATGCCTATGAACATTACCTGAGAAACCGGGAAAATTTATCTGATGCAAAAAAGGACAGCAACCTCGCCTTTACACGTTTCGCAAAAAGGCTGATATTAAATAAAAGCGGCGGAGCTGCGGTTGACCCTGAAAAGTTTAAGCAGGAGATAGAAAATACGAAATCCCTGAATTATATAAAGTGGCTGCTAGAAAAAGCCGATGAGCTTAATGTGAAATAAAAAAAAGACAGGACGGGAGTCCTGCCTGTACTGTTTTTAAAAAAACTGAAGATTTAATTATTCAGCGGGATTTTAGCTCCCGAACAATTCCCAGCTTATAGAAGGTACTTTTATTTTAAGCTCGGCTGCTGCAGCGCTCCAGTAAAAACCCGAAAAATCAGATTGGACTCTCGCGCCGCACCTCACCCAGATTATGTAATAGTGCGCGCTGTCAACATCAACTTCCGCTTTCAGCCCGAAGCCGGTGTTTGATTCTTCCTGGATTCCTACACCATCCCACCATGAGCTATCCTTAAATAAAATTTTTCTTTGATTTATAATTGTATCCACATATTGCTTTGAGCTGTAGTTATAGCGCTCAATCTTGAAGCCAGCCCATCCTTCTGTCTCGGCAGTGTAATAGTAGCATGTAGTGTCCCATAAAGCATTATACGAGATGTTAGACCTTACCCTCAGGATGCCGTTTTCTGTTGCCGGGTGGAAATAAATACCGACAGCAGCCCTGCTTTTAGCTGCGTAATAGCCGTTTATGTTCCAGTTCAGGCTGATTTCCATGCTGCCCTTTTTTTTATTCGCGTCCAGTTTTTCAGGCTTAAAGGCTTTGCCTTTCTTCCATGCCCATGTACGCGCATAGCCGTAGGGAGCAACTGCCTTCCCGCCAAGGGAACCGAGATAAACGCGCGCCGTTTCTTCAGGGGTTGCGGGAAGTAAAATACGCGGACGCCTGTTTAATGAAATCCGGCTGGATGCTTTATAACTCTCCGGTGACCGCTTATCCTTGCTGATTAGCTCCCGAATAGGTTTGTATAAACCCTCTTTGCTTTTTTCGAATCTTATCTTGTCAGCGAATTCTTTTTCAGCTTTTGCTTTTAATTTCCTGTCATAGCCTGCCATACCTTTTATCAGTGAACTTTCTGAAATCGCATTTCCCCGCATATCTGACTCAAGCTTATACCGCTCAGCTTTGTTTCTGCCTCTTGTCTGGCCCAATTAGTACTTCCTTTCATTTTTAAGGTTGATACTGAAAGGTAATATATACATTAATTCACCGAATTGACAATCATTTAAAAAACTTGCAAAAGGCTGCGCCTTGTGGATTAGAGAACTTAAGAGCCCCATTTCTTTATTTTTCAATACCATCTTTTCGGCTTCAGTGAAGGGTTAAACTTATAGAAATATACTCCCTGCATCATGTCTTCATAGAGAGTTTATAAAATTGATATACTAAATTTCTTATCTGACCTTAAGCTGTTTTTAGGCTGCTTCGATGAAAGCTCGTTATAATACATTCTGCACGCGTTTGCGATTGCCTCATCCTGGTCGCCGTTAATTGCTTTCTGTATTTTGTAAACAAGGTTGTGAGTTTCAGGCTTCAGCCTGTACCCTTTTGAAATCTTGTTAATTTTCTTCCTGAAGTAATTCATCATTTTTTCTTTTTTTAACTTAAGTGCACTTATTGTGCACGCTACAATGATACAATATCAGCCCCTGCTTAGGCAAAGAAACTTTTCTTAAATTCTCACTATTAAGCTGTGTTAATTTATAAAATAATAGCGAAATTTAATTATATTAGCTGTTTTTAAACAAAAATTATCACTATAATTATCAGTTAAACTCACCGGGAAAACTGATGGAAGGAACGAAAATAGTAAACCTGCTGAAGACACTCAGCAGGGATGAAATGGACGAGCTGGAAAAGTTTGTCAGCTCACCGTATTTTTCGCGTAAAAGGGATTGCATACCGCTGCTGAAATCTCTCCGCAGCTTTTATCCTGAATTTGGCTGGAAGGCTTCCGGCAAAGCGGTATATGAGAAGGCATACCCGGGCAAAAAGTTTGGTGATAAAAAATCCGTCAGCATGCTTTCAACCCTAAGCAGTGAGCTGTACAGGCTTGGGCTGGAATTTCTCCGCTTCAGTGAGCTTGAAAAAGATGAGCTTCAGAAAAACCTTTTGCTTTTAAAAAACCTAAGGAGAAAAAACCTTCAGAAGGAATTTTTTAAGGAGCATGGAAAAGCGGAGATTGAAAATTCAATTTCCCGGGGAAGCGCGGAGAGCTTCCTTGAAAGCTGCAGGCTGAGCACGGTTTACGGGGAGTATGTGTGGGACCGCGGTGATGTAAAAGGATTATATGAAGCTCTCTTAAAACGCAGTGAAAGCGCGCTCGCCTTTGCCATCATAACCTCGTACAAGTTTATGGATACAAAAGAGACAGCATCGCATTTTAATATAAATACGGGCCGCACTTTTGCCGATATTGTGCTTGAATCACTTGACAGCGAAAAAATGCTTTCCGAGCTGAAAAATGAGAATGAACAGCTGTACCTGTATGTATATACCAACCACCTTATATATATGATGATGAACAAGGAGCCGCAAGACCATGAACATTACAACCGGCTGAAGGAGGTACTAGATACGAACCTTGAGAAATTCGGGCATACGGAAAAATATATGCTCTACCAGGCAATTGAAAACTATATAGTCATTCACCTTGAGCATTCCCAGCATAAGAAAAATGTTAAGGAGCTGTTTAATACATATAAAAAAGCGCTTGAGCTTGGCATTCATAAGGCATCTCCCGATGGTTATTTAGAGCCTACTGTATTCAGGAATATATTTACGGCAGCCATTGACGCGGATGAGCTTAAGTGGGCGGAGGAATTTGTAATCAAGTATTCCCCGGAGCTCTCGGAAGAATTTTCGGAAGGGATGAAGGATTACGCGCTTGCAAACCTGCATTTTATCAAAGATGAGTTCGAACAGGCGCTGAAAAGAATCATTAACATCAGGTATGATTACCCGCTGCATAAAATAGAAGCCAAGATACTACAGTTTAAAATATATTACGAGCTGGGAAATTTTGAACAGGGGTTTAACATGCTGGATACAACAAAACATTATTTATCAGCGGCTGATGATATGAATACCCATATGAGGGAAAGATATACTAACTTTATAAAGCATGCCTCAGAGCTGCTCAGGGTGAAAACGGGCAGGGGGAAAGACGCCGGCCGTATGCTGGAAAAACTCAAAGCCGGTAAGGCAGTGGAGGGGCAAATCTGGCTCGTTGAAAAAATGGAAAAGCTGGTTTAGCAAACCTGCAAATTAGCTTATTTCACTAAAATCATTTTATTTGTTTTGGTATATTCACCTGAGCTTAATGTATAAAAATAAATTCCGCTTGCATATCCTGAGCCGTCAAAACCTGCTTCATATGTACCCGGCTTCAGGTCTGAGTTAACCAGAGTCCTCATTAGCCTTCCGCCCGCATCATAAATATTTAATGTTGTGTATCCGTTTACGGGCAATGAGAATTTTATATTAGTCGTTGGATTAAACGGATTGGGATAATTCTGGAATAAGCTGTATTCACCCGGCACTTCAGATGAAATAGTATTTATCCCTATCAGCTCCGATAACCCTCTTTTCCATACGCCAGCGCCGTAAGTACCTGCGTAGATGTAATTACCAGTTATATGCAGGGCTTCAATCCTTAAATTAGTAAGCCCGCTGTTAATTTGCGTCCAGTTCGCTCCGCCATTATTTGAGTAATATATCCCCGATGCAGAGGTCCCTGCGAAAACATTATTGCCTGTAACGGCAAGAGAGAAAATGCTGTTGGTTGTTAAACCTGTGGCTGACCAGTTTGAGCCGTTATCATGCGAAACATATACTCCGTTTTGAGCTGTGCCTGCATAAATTGTATTTCCATTTATGGCAAGTGAATAAACCGCACTGCTTGCTAAATAAGCTGACGTAAAATTAAGCCCGTTGTTTGTTGAGCGGTATACACTGCTTCCAAATGAACCTATGTATACAGTATTCCCATTGACCTCGATAACCGGCGGATTAGTTCCTGTGTTTTCCGGCATAATCCAGCTTGTTCCGTTATTTGAAGTTAAAAACAGGCCGGAGCTTGTACCTGCTAATATGTTATTGCCCGATACACCGATGGAGGTAATACCAAGGGCGCTTGGACCACCGACACTTAACCAGTTAACACCGTTATCTGTTGAGCTGAATAACCACAAATTTTGAGTACCTGAAAATATGGTCACACCGTCAGTTTTCATATCCATTACTGAACCTGATGCTGAGGTTGTAATCCAGCTTAAACCGCCGTTAGTAGAGTAATATATGCCTCCAACTTTTGAGGCGAATATTGTATCTCCTTTGGATATAAAGCTTGTCATATTTCCTGTATTCAAAGCAGTCTGCTGCCACTGTGCAAAGGCTGTTTGGATTGTCAGAAGAAAAAAGAGGATGACAAATGAAAAAATGGATTTCGTTCTCATTTGCGTGGATTTATTTTTATTAAAATAGCGATACATTTCTGAAAAAGCAATTTTTTGAATTGGTACAATAAAAAAGGACGCTATTAGCATCCTTAAATATATATTTTTAAAAGTTGCGGTATTTACATGTCCTTTACCACGGATTCAATTACTCCAAGGCCTTCATCGATGTGCTCTTTCTTAATGTTGAGTGAGGGGCGGAAACGGATGCTTCTATCACCCGAACCCAGCAGTATCACTCCTTTTTCGAAAATCTTCGCGATTGCCTCTTTGCGCATATCGCCGTTAGGCATATCGATAGCCGCATACAGGCCCTTGCCGCGCGGGTTTGAGAATTTCTCAGGATATTTGCCTGCAAGCTCATTAAGTCTGCTTAATAAATAATCACCGACCATCGCCGCGTTATCAACAAGGTTTTCCTCTTTAATAATCTCAAGGTATTTCTTGAAGCGAATCATATCCACAATGTTGCCGCCCCAGGTTGAGTTAATCCTGCTGGGTGTGTGGAAAACGTTCTCATCGATATCATCAACCCTGTCAGTTACCAGAATCCCGCATACTTGTGTTTTCTTTCCGAATGAAATTATATCGGGCTGAACGTAATGTTCATGCGCCCACCATTTACCGGTCATTCCAACACCGGTCTGCACCTCGTCCAGAATCAGCAGTATTTCGTTCTCATCGCAAATTGTGCGGAGCTGTGTGAAAAACTCCCTGCGGAAATGGTTATCGCCGCCTTCGCCCTGTATCGGCTCCATTATAAGGCATGCGATGTCATCCTTGTTATCATAAATTGCCTGCTTGATTTCACCGATTGCCCGCTCCTCGGCTTTAATCACCGCTGCAAGGTTAGCTTCGTTTAAGGGGAAAGTTACTTTCGGATTCGAAATTCTCGGCCAGTTGAATTTGGGATAAAGAGCGGTCTTGCTCGGGTCAGTGTTTGTCAGTGACATAGTGTAGCCGCTTCTTCCGTGAAACGCCTGCTGGAAATGTATTACCTGGTGCCCGGCTTCTTTTGTGTAGCCTTTCTTAAAATTCTTGCGCACCTTCCAGTCAAAAGCAGTTTTCAAAGCGTTCTCAACTGCAAGCGCGCCGCCTTCGATAAAAAACGAGTACTTGAAGTAAGAGGGGACTGCCGTCTTAAAAAACGCTTCAACAAACTCAGCCATTTCAGGATAGTATATATCTGAATTGGACGGCTTGTTTAAGGCAATCTTGCCGATGTATTCAATGAACTCAGGGGTATTCATTTTAGGGTGGTTCATGCCCACGGGATTTGACGCCACGAATGAAAATAAATCAAGGTAAACCTTATTATGTCTTGCGTCATACAGGTACGCACCCTGTGATTTCTGCAAATCCATGACCACGTCGATTCCGTCAACGTACATGTATTTGCGGAGCGTATCCATCACCGCGTTTGGAGCAACAGCGTTATCCTTAATTACCTGTGACGTCATCACTGATTTTGTTATTATGTTATCCATGTCGTACCAATCTTTCTTATTTAGTATTGTCATTCTGAGCGAAGCGAAGAATCTTATTGAATATTGGTGAGATCCTTCACTGCGTTCAGGATGACATTTTTTTTGAGAATCTTATAATCTTATGAATCCTGTAATTTGAGGAATCTATTTCCCTTTTACATACTCTTCCGCAATCTGCACTGCGTTTGTTGCCGCGCCCTTGCGTACGTTATCTGAAACAATCCAGAGATTAACAGCGTTCTTAGCTGAGCTGTCCTGCCTGATTCTGCCTACAAACACATCGTCTTTGCCGTCAGCGGTAACCGGCATCGGGTACAGGTTAAGTGAGGGGTCATCAACAACAGTAACTCCATTAAATCCCGAAAGCGTTGCCTTTACATCATCTGCGGTAAGCTTTTTATCGAACTCAATGTTAACCGATTCACCGTGCCCGCCGACTGTGGGAATCCTGACGCATGTAGCGGTGATGCTGAAATCCTTCTTGCCCATAATCTTGCGTGTCTCATTAATCATCTTGAGCTCTTCCTTAGTGTAGCCGTCATCGAAGAATACATCAACCTGCGGTATAGCGTTGAATGCAATCTTATAGGGGAACGGGCTTTTTGATAAAGAGTCTTCGATGTTTGTAATTTCATTCTGAAGCGCTGTTACGCCTTTGTGCCCGGCGCCTGATACGCTCTGGTAAGTCGAAACTACAACTCTTTTAATTTTATACTTATCATCAAGCGGCTTTAAAGCCATAACAAGCTGTATGGTTGAGCAGTTGGGGTTTGCAATGATGCCTTTATTCTTAAACATCTCACTGCGGTTAACCTCAGGCACAATTAATGGAACGTCGGCGTTCATACGGAACGCGCTGCTGTTATCTATTACTATGCAGCCGTCTTTTGCCGCTTCCGGCGCCCACTGGTGCGAAACCGAAGCTCCCGCGCTGAAGAACGCGAACTCAAGATTTTTGAAAATACCGGGTTCAGCCTTATAAAGCCTGTATGACTTGCCCTTCACGTTAACTTCCTTGCCCGCGGACGCGTCTGATGCAATAGCTACTACCTTGCCTACCGGGAATTTTCTTTCTTCGATGATTTCTAAAATCTTGCGGCCTACAAGTCCGCTTGCGCCAACAACTGCAATATCGTGTAGTCTCATTATTTTGTTATATTTCCTATTATAAAATGTTTTTCTTTAAGCTTCTTCAAATGGTTTGAAATCTTTAATGCATCATTCTTACTGACTATCAGGATCAGCCCGATACCCATATTAAAAACTTTGCGCATTTCTGAATCCGGGATTTTCCCCGCCTGCTGTATCAGCCCGAAAACAGGGTTCGGCTTCCATGTGCTCCAGTCAATATTAATCTTTAATCCCTTCGGAACAACACGCTTTGTATTGCCGAGTATCCCGCCGCCTGTGATGTGTGATATTGAATGAATCTTAAACTTTGAGGTTAAACCCTGAATAACGCTTAAGTATGATTTATGCACCTTAAGCAGCTCCTTTGCGAGAGTTGTTTTAAGTGCCGGTATATTCCGGCTGAGCTTATACTTTTTCAGCAGTACGCTGCGGGCGAGTGAATACCCGTTGGTATGCAGTCCGTTTGATGCGAGCCCGATTAGTATATCACCCGGCTTAACGTTTTTTTTATCTATAATTTTTGATTTCTCGACAACGCCTATTATTGTGCCTGCTACATCGTAATCATCTTTGGCATACATGCCAGGCATTTCAGCGGTTTCGCCGCCAATCAGGGAGCAGCGGTTAAGCCTGCACCCGCGCACGAGCCCTTTTACGATATCCGTAGCCACTTTTGAGCGCAGCCTGCCGAATGCCATGTAATCCAGAAAGAAGAGGGGAGAGGCGCCGCAGACGGCAATATCGTTCACGCTGTGGTTTACCAAATCCTCGCCGATTGTATCATGCTTACCTGCCGAAATGGCTACTTTCAGCTTGGTACCAACGCCATCAGTACTGGCCACAAAAACCGGATTTTTATAGTTACGCGGAATTTGAAAGAACGCCCCAAAATTGCCTATTCCGCTTATTACCCCTTTAGTAAAAGTTGATTTTACCATGGGTTTGATTAAGTCGACAAATTTATCGCCTTCCGATATGCTAACCCCTGCGGAAGAATAAGTGGATTTCATCAACAAATATAGTAAAAATTGTAAAAATTAGCAATTCTAAACGAAAAATAAACATTTGTTTAAAATGTTTAAAGTGGATATTCAAAAATTAGTATTTTCAGCTAATTTCATTGCTCTACGTAAAATAACGGTTTTTAGGGAGGGGAATATTTGTGAAAACAGGGTAAATTTGCCTAACTTTTAAACTAACAGAGAAACGTGAGAGCAGGCGAAAACAAAATCATCTTCACAAAAGAAGAAGCCGAAATGGGGAGAGAAAAAATCAGGCAATTCAAACTGCACGTCAGTAAAATCATTACTGAGGAGGCATGGAAACACTTTCCTGACCTTGCCAAACTTGATATCGAAAAGTTTGTCCTGTTTCAGGAGATTGTAAGCAATGTTTCCGATGACCTTTCTTTTAAGATTAACAATCTTCAGGGAAAGACGAATCGAAAGACAGCCTGATTTTTTTAAACGGATATACTTCTTTAAACTTTAAAAGGGGATGGGTAACTATCCCCTTTTGCTGTATAATGGCGTAATTATTCGAAAACAAACGGGAAATTTTTTCCGCGGCAAAGCTTTGGCAATCACAACTTTAATTATTAATTTCGTAGCATATTTAGATTACAAAAGTCTTTGAAACTTTTGTAATCTTGAAATTTAAAATATAATCAATATGAGACTTGGAGCAGGCGGTTGGATTGGCTTAATAGTTGGCGGGCTTGGCGGATTAATCGGCCTCGCATGCGCGGTAATTTTTGGCGGGATACCCGGCATCATTATGTCGGTAATATTTATCGGTGTGTTCGGCGCTTTCTTCTACCCGCTGCTGATTAAACCCATGATGACAGCCAGCAAGCTGCGCAAGAACGGCGTTGCAGCTACCGCGAAGATACTCCAGGTCAGCGATACAGGCGTTACGCTTAACAACAATCCCCAGGTAAAGCTTTTGCTAGAGGTAAGCTCGCCTACAGGTACTTACCAGGTAGAAACCAAGCAGTACATATCGCGCTTGCAGACATCAATGTACCAGCCCGGGGGAATGCTGCCTGTACTTATTGACCCCAGCGACAGGGATATGATTTCAATCAACTATGACGGCGCAGCTCCCGGAGGCGGCTCTGGTGCGGGAAACTATAATCCCGGAAGCGTTACCACAGGACCGTGGGCAGGTATCAGCCAGCAGGAAGCAGAGCGCAGGCTAATTGATTTTGACGCGAAGGGCAAGGAAGTAATGGCGTACGGAACATCAAGCCGCGCGATAGTAACCCGCTATACATGGCTGGGTATTTACGTGAACGGGCAAAATCCCGCTGCTGAAATAGAAGTAGAGGTCATGCCTTCCGACAGGCCTGCATTCAGGGCTACAGTTTACGGAGTAATCATGGAGCAGTCAGTGCCCAAATACCAGCCGGGCGAGGAAATTTACGTAAAGTTCGACCCGAACAATCCCTCTAAGATTACGATAGAGCATTCATAAAGGTAAGCAATAAGCTTATTTTCTTCCTATATACTGCATTAACGGTAGGCCGTAAAGCCCTTATCTGTAAACAATTACTATACCAATTTTTAACCTGTAATTTAACCCTTTACGGTTAGATAAATCACTGAAAATACATATATCTTTGTGCAATCCTAAAAAGGGGTAGCAAATGAAAAAAGTTATTATATCACTGATTCTTGCTTTAACCTTCGGTTTTACAGGAAATTTATTCTCACAGGTAACAAATACCCAGAAGCTTAAGCTTTCCGGCCGGAGAGTACCTAAAATCTCAATATCATTTCTCGGTGGTTTCAGCTATGTGCTTAGCCGTGCCAACGGCGACGGCAGGGGGTTCACAGCAGTCTACAAGCCAACTGGCGGCAACATTTTTACCGCTGAAAACCTGGGCATGCAGCAGGGGTACGGGGTAATGGCTATGGGAAAAATCGCCGTGGATAAAAAACGCAAGCTAAGGGTTACGGGGAACCTGGGCTACAACCTGTTCTACAATACATACGATAATAAGAACAACAGGACAATGTGGAACCTGATTAACCTGGGTACGGGGATTGAGTATAACTTCGCGCCAAAACAAAAGGAAAGGCTCTTTGTAGGGGCTGAGCTGAATTACTCGGTTATGTTCGGCGCATGGCAGTCAGATATTGTTTACCCTAATAAATATGTTTCAAATATCTATACAAAGTTTAAGCCCGCGTCAAGATTCGGAGCGGCAATTACTACGGGTATGGAGTTCCGACTGAGCAAAAAGATGGATTTAGTCGTGGCGCTCAGGGGAGTGTGGAGCAATATCTTCCCGAAACAAAACTATGAGGCAACCGAGCCGTATGTGACTTATATCAATGACTCAAGCAGCAAAAACGGAATCGAGCTCAACGGCAAGAAAGATATCCTGTTCATGCAGATCGTAACGGGTATAACGCTGCCGATAAGCTACAGGTAAGATTTTTAAGAGTGAATTTTTAAGAGTGAGGGGGAATCTTTAGAAATATCAGCTGGAAAATGTTTATTGAGTGGGGGATATCAATAAATATCCAAGCCCTGCATGCGATGCGGGGCTTTTTTATTTGTACTGCGTATTTTTTATACCGACTTTTTTATTCCAAATTACTTATATAAATTTGTGAAACCAATATTTTATATTTAATTCAGGAGAACACAAAAATGGCATATTCAACACTGCAGGATTTTTTTAATGAATGGAAATACGAATCAGGGGCAACACAAAAATATTTGAATAACCTCAGCGATGAATCGCTTAATCAAAAAATCACTCCAGACGGGCGCTCACTGGGTTTCCTGGGCTGGCACCTCGTGGAAACAATCAGCGAAATGCCGGGCAGAACCGGGCTTAAGATATTTTCACCTGATTTTGAGCACTACGATAAGAGCAACGCAGAGCACCTGAAAGAGTGCTACAAAAACGCGTGTGACTCAATTACCGAAAAAATCCAAGCCGGATGGAACGATGAAACCCTGAAACAGGAAGATGATATGTATGGCGAGCAGTGGACGCGGGGATATATGCTGCAATGTCTTGTGCTGCACCAGGCGCACCACCGTGGACAGATGAGTGTATTAATGCGCCAGGCGGGGCTCAAGGTGCCGGGAGTCTATGGCCCCAGCAAAGAAGAATGGGCAGCCTACGGAATGGAACCGCACCCGTAATCAATTAGGAATACGTTCAGACTACAAAAGTTTCAAAAACTTTTGTAGTCTTAGGGTTCGAGTCAAGCTCACCCTTCCTTCGGTAAAAATATCTCAGCTATCATGCACCTTGCGCTGCCGCCCCCGGTTTTTTCAATCGTGTTAATATCAACCGCAATAATCCTGCCGTACTTTTCGAGTGTGCTAATCTGGGTTGGAGTAAATGCTTTCCGCGCGTTTTCTGACATTACTATCAGCGATTCACCATCCGCGTTTTTCAGGTTCAGTATATTGCCGCAGAATGAATTAAGCTGCGCGTAATTTATACGTATGACTTCAATCATGCACTCCTCAAGCTTGTTTATCACTTCATTGCGCTCATCCCAGCTTGATATACACTCATCACACACCACGGCAAATCCTTCGCCAACTGACATCATTACATTTGTGTGGTAAATGGGATTACCTTTCTCATCATCAGCATGGAAGAAAACCCTGCTAGCCGGAGGGATATTCATGATGCTGCAGTACTCATCGAACATTTCTGCGGTTGTACGCTCTGATTCGATTGCGTACACACAATTGTTTTTCCTGTCTAACACCAAACTACCTGTGCCCTCCAGAATCTTACCGCTGTTTTCAAACGGGGAAAGGTCAATCAGCTTAGCCGCCTTAAATCCCGCAGGCTCCATTATGCCTTCTATTATATCAGGCTGCCTTTCCATCCTCCGGTTTTCGGCAAGCATTGGGAAAAGCATTACTGTCCCGTCCTCAAACGTGGCGAACCAGTTGTTGGGGAAAACAGCATCTGGCAGGTCTTCCTCTGAATCAATCCCGAGCACAAATACATCAACTCCCCCCGCGATTAATAACTTCACCATCGCGTTGAATTCAATCATAGCCTGCTTGCGGAGCGTTTCGGGTCCCTCGGCGGTGTTGTTTTGGAATGAATTGGAGAGCGAGGTCTGGCTGTTAAAGCCGAACGTATCGGGGGAAACCATTAGTATTGAGCTTGTGAGCTGTGACGGCATAATTGTATCTATATTATGTCATTCCGAACGAAGCAGCTTGTCCGCCTTTGGCGGAAGGAATCTTTTAGTGTAGCTTGCAAAGACTCCTCGCCTTGCCCGGAGTGACAAAAAGTTTTTAAGGCTGCTTTTCTTTCAGGTGGACGGGGTTTGAATTTCGTTTCGCGCGGACCCTGATATTTATCATCTCAACAAACACTGAAAACGCCATCGCGAAGTATACATAGCCCTTCGGAATATGCTGGTCGAAACCTTCAGCTACAAGCATAACCCCGATGAGCAGTAAAAAGCTCAGCGCGAGTATTTTTATTGTCGGGTGTTTGTGCACAAAATCACTCACCGCGCCTGAGGTGAACATCATAAATATAACCGCAACGATTACGGCTGTAACCATCACCCAAAGCTCGCTCGCCATACCAATGGCAGTTATAACCGAATCAAGCGAGAACACAATATCAAGCAGCATAATCTGCACAATAATACTCCCGAAGGAAACCTTCTTTTTCTTTCCTGTGCCGTCAGGGCCGTCTTCGCCTTCAAGCCGTTCGTGTATTTCAAACGTGCTCTTGGCTATTAAAAACAGTCCCCCGGCTATAAGAATAATATCCCTGCCCGAGATTTCATTATTAAGCACGGTGAAGAACGGCTCGGTGAGCCTCATTATGAGCGAAATCGAAAACAGCAGCAGCACACGCATTATCATCGCCAGGGCAAGTCCGGTTAAACGCGCGCTCTTTTGCTTTTCAACTGGCAGCTTTGAGGATAAAATTGAGACAAATATTATGTTATCTATGCCAAGTACAATCTCAAGGGCAATTAACGTAACTAATGCAATAGCAATATCCATGTGAGCCTGAGTTTATTCGTTTTTATTAATGCAACTTAAACAAAAACGGGTATCAAAATCAACGTAAAATTTTTTTTCCACAAATACAGGGATGGCGGGAGAGGCTAACATCATGTATATTTCATTTGGGTAATATCTTTGTTAATTTTGCTTAATTAACCGCATGCATTGGTATGGTGCTTGAACACAGAAAAGCAAAGCTCGCATCCCCTGAAAAATTCAGGAAAAGGCTGTATAAATTCGCATTACTCGGCTTCGGGATTTTTGCCGTATCACTTATACTCGGAATTGCAGGCTACCATTACATCGGAAGGCTTGGGTGGGTTGATTCATATATGAACGCCTCAATGATTTTAGGCGGTATGGGTCCCGTTGACCCGCTTCCTGACAAGTGGGCAAAAATTTTCGCGGGTACTTATGCGCTGTTTTCAGGCGTGATGTTCCTGCTTGGCATGGGTGTGATAATCACACCGATTGCGCACAGGTTCATTCATAAATTCCACGTTGATATTGACGGCAGTGAAAAATAACTGAAAAATAACCCGGATAAATAACATGGAAAAATAATATGGCAAATAACATGGCAAATAACAGGAAAGATTATAAGGTTTAATGAGTGATATAAAGGCAGTACTGTTCAATATTGATGATACGCTTTTTGATAACCGTTATTCCGTACGTGAAGGGCTGCGCGTGGTGTGGTCAAGGTTTACATCCTTCCATGAGCTTACCATCGATGATATGGAAAATGAATACCTCAGGGTACTTGAGGAGATGCGGTTTTCCCACGTGATTTTTGGCAAGCTTACGCAGACTGAAATGAGGGACGAGATATTTAAATATCTTTTCCTTAACCGCGGGCTTGAAATAGATTTCCATACTTCGAACAACGCCGCTGAGCTGTTCAGGAATAAATACGTACGCATACGGAGAGTTACAAAAGGCTCCGAGGAACTGCTCGCCGCACTTGCTCCCAGGTATAAAATCGGTATCGTAACAAATAACTCTGATGATGAAGCCGAAGACAAGCTTGGCTTCACGGGTTATGATAAATATATATCGGCGGTTACCACCTCGCAGGAAACGGGAGTGGCAAAACCTTCGGCGCATATCTTCAGGTACGCTATGGAAAAATTCGGCGTAATCCCCGCGGAAACCGTAATGATAGGGCAGAACTGGAGCTGGGATATCCAGGGGGCGCATGAGCTGGGCATAAAATGTATCTGGCTGAACAGCTACGGCAAAGAATATCCCAATACTGAAATCGCCCGGGAGATAAAATCCCTTGAAGATACCTCACACATATTACATCTGATAGAAAACTTCAAATAAAAAAATATGAAGCTCTCCCTGAAAAGAATAATAATCTTCGCGAAGGATGTCACTTTGCTGTATGAGTTTTATAAAAAAACCTTCAGGTTTGATAAAGGCTATATTGAGGCTGATAAAAAATGGGGTGAGCTTGAGGCAGGCGGCACAAGCATAGCGTTCCACAGCGGCGGCTCAGCGGGAAGCAAAGAAAAATATCCCAAGCTTGTTTTTTATGCTAAGAATGTTGAGAAGGCGAAGGAGAAGCTCGAAGGCAGGGGAGCGGAGATGGGAAAGGTTCTTGTTTCCGGCAGTTTGCAGCTTTGCAACGGCAAAGACCCCGAAGGGAATGTGTTCCAAATATCCAACCGCAAGTAAAGCTTAAAAAAGCTTCAGCCGTGAATTTCACCGGTTACACGAATCAGGAAAATAATGTCTTTACTCATTTTTTGCTTGTCATTACCGACTTGATCGGGAATCCAGAGGGTAATCTTTCCATATGAAAAATGTTACTGTATCAATATGCTTGCCACAAAGAGAAACTCATAGTGAGCTTATATTATGATTATGGCGGCACTGAATATTAGAAAGGGCTGAAATTTGAAATGTCGGGAAATATTTAGTCTGGATTCCCGCTTTCGCGGGAATGACAAACAATGGCAATAAATAAAGAAAATCTTAAAGCTGTATTATTTGACCTTGACGATACCCTGTTTGACCACAGGCATTCGATGCGCACGGGCTTAACGGCGCTGCAGAAGAAGTATGAATGTTTTTCAAAGCTTCACATAGATGATTTTGAGAAGGAGCATGTTAGGCTGATGAATGAAGTGCATCTTGACCTTATATTAAAGGGGGTGCTGACTCTGGATGAAGGCAGGGAGCTGCGTTTTATGCGCGCGTTTGAGCTGTACGGCGGCAATCCTGACGCAAAGCTTGCGCGTGAGGCCGCCCGTCTGTACCGTGAAAATTACGTGAGCGTTAACGGGCTCGTACCCGGCGCGATGGAGCTGCTTAAAGCGGTTAAGCAAAAATACAAGGTTGGAATCGTAACGAATAACCTTGTTGATGAGCAGGTGCGCAAGCTAAAGGAAAGCGGCATCGAACACCTTGTTGATTGCATGATAACCTCCGAGGAAGCTGGCATAACAAAGCCGCACCCTGATATTTTCAACGCGCTGCTGGAGAGGCTTGACGTTACCGCGGATGAAGCGGTAATGATTGGCGATTACTGGGCGGGTGATATTGCCGGCGCGCACGCGCTTGGTATAAGGTGTATATGGATTAACGTTTATAATGAAACATGCCCTGACCCTGCAATGGCATCTGAAATAAACTCAATCGCCGATACGGCTCACGTGCTGAGCCTTATTAATTCTGATTAATTCCCTCCAATGCCGTGTTATAAAATCTTACGGTTTTTATCTTATTAATTTTCAGTATTTTTTGGAAACTCCACAAAAAAAATTATATGAAGAAGACATTTTTCCTTTTTCTTTTAATATTTACATGCTCAGCTATGTCCCAAATATTTAATAAATCAGAGCCATTCCTTTCAACCTACTCAATTGTCGCGCGTGATTCCGTTACGGGTGAAATAGGTGTTGCTGTCCAGTCACACTGGTTTAATGTCGGCGCAATAGTCGGCTGGGGCGAAGCAGGCGTTGGCGTGATTGCCACGCAGTCATTTGTCAATCCTTCGTTCGGCCTAAAGGGGCTCGACCTGCTTAAAGCGGGCAAGTCACCGCAGCAGGTAGTTGATGAGCTCATAGCGGGCGATGAGGGGCGTGATTTCCGCCAGCTTGCCGTGCTTGACGCGAGCGGGAGAACGGCTTCATACACCGGCGCAAAATGCATTTACGGCGCGGGGAATATCGCTGCCGATAATTACAGTGTACAGGCTAACTTAATGCTGAATGATAAAGTCTGGGGCGCTATGGAAAAAGCGTTCACTGAAACAAGCGGGCCGCTTGCGGAGCGTATGGCTGCATCACTTGAGGCAGCGCAGAATGCCGGGGGTGATATCAGGGGAATGCAGTCAGCCGCAATCATGGTTTGGAAAGCCACATCGACAGGCAAACCGTGGGAAGATAAGCTTATCGATTTACGGGTTGAGGATAATCCCGCTCCGGTGGCTGAGCTTAAGCGGCTGCTTATGGTTCAAAGGGCGTACGAGCACATGAATGCGGGTGACCTTGCCGTAGAGAAAAACGATATGGAGCTTGCGTTAAAAGAATACAACGCGGCAATGGATATGTTTCCTACAAACCTTGAGATGAAATACTGGACGGCGGTTACGCTTGCCAATAACAAAAGGATGAGCGATGCACTGCCGATGTTCCATTACGTGTTCGACCGCGATAAAAACTGGCTTGAGCTTACTTCAAGGCTGCCAAAATCAGGCCTGCTTACGGTAAGCGATGACGACATGAAAAAAATCATGGGCATGGGCCAGAATTATGAAAAATAGTATCATTAAATTTTAAAAATAAAATATTAACATCATGAAAAGCTTATTCAACCGGGCGGATTTAAATGAATTAATCGAACGCCTTAACCGAATTACACCTGGCTCAAAAGCTGAGTGGGGCAAGATGAATTCAGGGCAAATGCTAGCGCACGTTTCACAGGCGTTCCGCACAGCAAGCGGTGAGCTGAAGCTTAAACGCGTGCTGATTGGCAGGCTGTTTGGCTCAATGGCAAAGAAAAAATTTGTCACCGGCGAGGGACCCTTCGGTAAAAACTCACCAACCGATAAGAGTTTTATCATTACAGGTGAGAGGGATTTTGAAGCTGAAAAGAAAATACTCATCTCATTGATAGAAAAATTCCATACCGCGGGCACGCAGGGTATTACCACTGAAGCGCACCCGTTCTTCGGCGAAATGTCACCCGCCGAATGGGACCGCCTGATGTACAAACACGTTGACCATCACTTAAGGCAGTTCGGAGTGTAATGGCTGATATACAAAACGACAACAAAGACGAAGAAATCCAAAACCTCGGGCTTTCGAGCAGGGATATTTCGAAGCAGCGCCTGCTGAACAAGGACGGCTCATTCAACAGCCGCAGGGTAGGGCTTCCGTTCTGGGAATCATTTAACTTCTATCATTACCTGGTGGGAGTGTCATGGCCGAAGTTTTCGCTTATAATTTTCCTGGGCTATGTGTTCCTTAATGTTATCTTCGCGGGGATATATTACGCGCTTGGAGTCGATACGCACCTGCTTGGCGTTATTGCCGCAAATGAGTTCGATAAGTTCACCGAGGCGTTTTTCTTCAGCGCGCAGTCATTTACCACTGTGGGTTACGGGAGGATAAGTCCCGTAGGCCTGTGGACAAGCTCGATTGCATCGTTTGAATCACTTGTAGGCCTGATGTGCCTCGCCATCGCGACAGGTTTGTTCTACGGGCGCTTTGCCAAGCCCGTATCGAAAATTCTTTACAGTAAAAACGCGGTCATAGCGCCGTTTAAAGATATTACCGCGCTGCAGTTCCGTATTGCCAATGAGCAGCGAAGCGAGGTAATAGATGTTGAGGTCCGTGTGATGTTCAGCATACTTAAAAACGCGGCCGGAGGCTCACCCATGCGCAAGTTTTACAACCTTGAGCTTGAGTATAATAAGATTAATTTCTTTTCTTTGTTGTGGACGGTTAATCATGTTATCGATAGTGAGAGTCCCTTATACGGACTGACTAAAGAAGATTTTGATAAGGGCGAAGCTGAGATTTTGATTCTGCTTAAAGGATACGATGATACGTTTATGACCAACGTTCACTCACGCTCTTCATACCGGCACAATGAGATTCTGTGGCGCGAAAAGTTTATAAATATTTACGGCTACGATGACGACGGAAGAACAACGGTATCGCTTGACAGAATCAGCGAAACAGAAAAAGTGTGAAGCCTGCTTGAAGTCCTTCCTGAAGAAAATACTGTTTGGCTCAAACCTCCCGCAGGAATATATCTGCCTCGCCGAAGGCGGGATAGCCGCTCCATTAAAAGTCCTCTTTAGTGCAGGTGATTATAATGCTGATGTAAGCCGTTCACATTTATTCCTCGGCTATAAGCCTGTTGTTATTGGAATAGTATTGCCTGAGGATGTTAACCTTACAAGCCGTGCGCCCATTAACGGCGGCCTCAGCTTTGAGCTCGACGGCAAACACATGGCCGGGCTTAGGCTTAAGCTTGAATCCGTAAAACCGTTTGGTGATAAACAGCTTGCGGTATTTATAAGTGAGCATGGTGAGCACAGGTTTGTGAATTCCCTGCAAAAACAGTTCAACTCACTCCACCAGAAATTACAAAAGAAAAAGCTAGGCAATGTGAACCTTCCCGGCAACCTGTATGAGCAGGTGAAAATCGCATACTCCGTGCCTCGCAGGATTTGCCTGATCACGCTCGGTGAAAACAGTTTGTATAACATGTTTCCCACTGACCTGCATGGAATGATTGATAATGAAAATTATGTTATATCACTGCGGAGCGACGGCAAGGCAAATGCCCAGGTAAATCAAATGAAAAAAATCGTGCTGTCCAAAATGGGCCTAAGCCGGTACAGGTATGTTTATTCGCTGGGAAAAAATCACATGCAGGAGCTAAAACCCCGCGAAAATTTTGAGATGGAGGGTGAATCGGGTTTATTCCGTTTGCCCTTGCCTGCCGGAGCAGTTGAGTACCATGAGCTTGAGCACCAGTCAGCTCTGCCGGTGGGAATACACAACCTCAATTTCTTCAAAATCATTAATCATAAAACCCTTGCGGCAAACGAGCCGGTGCTCTCGCATGTTCATAAGGAATACCTTTCATGGCTGTTGAGAAAAGGGGAGAAGGCTGAGTATTTTCTGCGGTAAGTTATTTTTTCTTGTATGTAAAAATCAAATCCGTTATTTTGGTATATTCCAAACAACATTAAAGCACCAGGAGGTAATTATGAAGGCAGTTAAGTTTGTTTTATTTTTATTTTGCTTACTCGTTATAGCAGGCGCTGCAAACGCGCAGGAAATGAAGAAGCCGGACCCGGTTAAAAACGCTGCTTTTGATATGCTTATGGGTACATGGGTGGCTGAGCCGTACGATATGATGGGGAGCAAGTGGAGCGAATCAGCAACCCACTACATGAAACACGGGCAGTATATGTTTATTGACCTTGTTGGTACTGACGATAAGGGCAATTCATATAACGGAACGGTTATTATGAAGCCGAACAATGACGGTACGTTTACAGGCTGGTCATTCGATGACTGGGCGCAGGTTGGTACATACACCGGCTCGGCAAACGGGAACAAGATTACCGTGAACGGAAAAACCGAGTACGGCACTGAAACAAGGGAAATAGAAGTTAACGGAAATAAAATGGTTCATAAGATTACGTTTACCATGAAAGGCCCTGACGGCAAGGATGTGGTAACGACCACGACAGTTAACTATAATAAGAAATAACGTGTGAAACGTCAAACGTGAGACGTGAAATGTAAAACGTAATAGTGTAGGGGCGAGATTGCCTCGCCCTAAGCGAAGAAGGCATCTAATAAGGTGCCTTTTTGTTTAAACATACAATAAAATGAAAAGAGATAGAGAAGAGATTATCGAAGATTTAAGAAAATTAATTGCATCAAAAGGTTATATTTATTCCTTATGTATGATAATATTTGATGATTTTCATGTGTCTTTAGAAGACTTTCATAAATCAAATCGATATAAAAAGTTAAACTTTCAGGAGGTAACTTATGTAATTGGCTTATTAGTACAAGATAAGCTAGATTTTTCTTGTCCAAATGATCCAGATGAATTAATCTATATGAAGAAAAAAACGTATGAATTAATGGAAGAACTACATACTACTTATTCATATATTTTCTCGGATTATTTAATGAAAATGATGAAAGATCCAGATCCTGCAAAATCCGCAGGTGATATTTCCTGTAAAAATTCTTCCGTGAATTTTCCGAGTCAATCACGCCAAATATCTTTCCATCTACAAAAATGGGAACGGCTATCTCAGCATATCTTTTTTCATCATCAGTGATATACCGGCTATCTTTTGAAGTATCAGCAATGATCTCGGCTTTTCCTGCCTGAGCAACGGAGCCGACAATTCCCTTACCCAGGGGTATTTCAATTGCATTAATTATTTCATGTTTTTCGGGGTTTTTAGGACCATAAGCTGCTTTTTGTAATAAGACTTTTCTTTGCGGATCATAGAGGTAGATAACGCAGTCTTCGAGTTTGAGCTCGCTCATGCAATTCTTCGCTACGTCCCAGCAAATATCTTCTACTGTATTTTGCCCGTATAGCGAAGTGGCGAAATAGTTAAGGATTTTCTGGGATTTTATTTTATGCCGCAGGTAAACTGTCCAGTGATAAAAAATATATCCCAGCAAGGCAATCAGCAAAGCAAAAAACCACCATCTTCTCCAGAAGGGTGGGATAATGCGAAAGGAATAGGAAATAGTATTGGATGAAAGGTTGCCGGCTTCGTCTCTTGCTCTTACGCTGAGCATATAATAACCGGGAGAAAGATCAGGAAAGTTCACCGTATTGGAACTGCCCAGTGATGTCCACGCGGTATCGTTTTTATGCAGTGTATACTCGTAGCTCATGTTCTGGTGGCCGGAGTAATTAAGCGCAGCAAAGCGAAAAGACAATGAACCGGAGCTAAAAGGAATTTCTATATTATCTCTATTCCTGTACAATAAATCATATATGACCGAACGGCCGGCTATAGACATATCTGTAAGCGCAATGGGAAAGCTGACAGGAGGAATGTTTTTTCCGGGATAATAAAACAACAGTCCGCCAGCAACAGGTATTAATATTTCATCATTGCACTTGTTATAAAAAATCCTTTTAGGATATGGGTCCTCGGTGGCGTAATTGGCAAAGGAGATAGCCGGATGTTTGGGAACGTCGTATAAAAATTTTCCTGAAATATCAATAGCGCTTAAGCCTTTCCCACTTAAAATCCATAGCCGGTTTTTATTATCTGCTGTGATGGCATAATAGTTACTGTTGGATAAACCATCCTTTGCTGTAATATGGGTAAACGAGCTTTCATACGGTTTGCCATGCCTATACACATATAATCCCGCACCAAATGTCGTGAGCCATAACTTTCCTTCAGCATCTGTTTCCATATCTCTTATAAGGTTAAGCTGCAGGTAATCGGCATTGGCTGGTGTTTCTTTAAAGATCGTGATACTGTCTTTTTGCCTGTCATAACGATAAGCTCCATCATTGAATGTGCCTATCCAAACAATATTGCCGATGGGGTCATTGATCAGCGAAGTGATATTTTTTGAGAAGACATTGTCATTTTCTGTAAACCACTGGAATTTCTTTTCTTTTGTTTTATACCGGCAAAGACCTTTCTGCCAGGTGCTAAACCAATAATCTCCTTCCTTGTCTTCAATCATTTCGGTGAATCCTGGAGCGCCTCTATTGTCAGGGAAGGGAAACAAAATGAATTGCTGCTGTGACCTGTCATACCTGTATACATTGGTTTCAGTCAGCAGCCAGATATTGTTTTGCCTGTCCATACAAACATTCAGGCAGGGAGAGAAAGCTTTTCCTCCTGATGATTGTACGGCATTGATTAACCCAGTGCGGTCGTCAATGATAAAAACTTTTTTAGACCGGATAGAAGTAATAAAATACCGGTGATCTATACTGTCATACATCACTGCGCTCATTCCATCCATATTTTCCTTCTCTGCTATATTTTCCAGTGGGATAAAATCGGCTATCTGGTTGCGGCTGTTATAATAATTAACTCCATTGCCTGTACCCACCCATACAATGCCGGCATTGTCTGCATAAATGTTGGTTGTCTGACCGGGCAACAAAGAAGAAGACAGGCTGGGCCGGTGCAATATTACAATGGCCTCCCCGGTCATTGTATTGATTTCAAGCATGCCACCGGGGTGCGCCATCAGCAAAACGTCGGTGATTACTCTTTTCTGATTCCACTGCACTGAGGGAAAATCCTGGTAAGAAGGCTTAATTTCCTGGTAAATATTTTTTAACGCGTCAAAAGAAAATAGCCTGCCATCTTCGGTGACAGTGAAGACCGTGTTATGAAGTCTGTCATATTTTATATCCTTAATACTGCCTGTGTATCCTGAACCGAGAAATGTAAATTGCTTTGTTCTTGTATCTAAAGAAAATAATCCAATTGTAGTAGCCAGCCACCATTCGTTTTTATTTTTTCGTTCTATTCTTTGTATTGACCTGTAACCAGAAAGGTTATGAAATTGTGGTTGTTCCCGGACCGATGACCAGTCGTAATAAGTAAATTTTTTTGCAACGGGATCATACACCGAGAGATCCCAAACATCAGATACTATCCAGATACTATTATTTTCGTCGACGAAGAGATCCCAGATAAGATAACTGGGCAGATCGCTCTTTATATCACTACCCGAAGGCATCATAGTTTCCCATCGGTTGGTTTCGGCATCATAGCTATTAAGCCCCGACATAGTAGCTACCCATATCCTGCCGGTAGCATCCTGTACTACATCATTGATCTCTTCACTGGATATGGTATTTCCTTTACCCGGTTTAAAGACGGTAAACGAATTGCCATCGTAGCGATTCAGCCCGTTTTTAGTACCGATCCACAAAAAACCTGTTTTGTCTTTGAGGAAACAGGTCACCCGGTTGTCTGATAAACCATTTTCTTCGGTGAGTTTGTCAAAATAATACTGTGCCTGCAGGGACTGGCAAAGCAGGCCTGCGTAACAACATAGCAATAGGCGGGTTAAAAAAATATGAGGCATCGCAGAAAGCCAATTTAAGCTTTTCCCGGCAATGGTAGTGAAAGGGGGGAGTGAATGCAAAAGGGGCATAAATAAAAAATCCATCCCAGTACTGACTGATACCGGGATGGAAAACTGCATGCAAAAAAATTGCTAACCCATTTTGTATTGGGGAACGAACGATCTGTAAAGAGCTGGTGTAAAATTGCCGGTTGCTTATTACCACGCCGTTATTACAAGATTACGTTAGTGTTAAATCGATCTAATTTTTTATGAGATAACAATTGTAAATGTCCCACCACAGTAGAGATTAGTGGTATTAAACGTATATCCGTATGTACCTGTAGCAGATGACAATAGTTTGCTATCAATTACGTTGCCTAAATAATCCTTAATACTGATATAATTAGCAGCGCTACTCGAAATGGTTTCTACTTTCACAGTAACAGTACAAAGACCACCGGATGAAGGGAAAAACGATTGATCCGGGTCACCAGTCCTCTGAAATGCAAAAAAACTCTCAATTGGGCCAGATGAAGGAGTAAAATCCAATTTTACTGTTTTAATACTAAAATCTCCGGTTGAACTTGAAGGAGTGCTAACAACAATCGTCGGACCACATACGGGATGATAATTTGATGCTTGTGATTTGTGATTACTTACTGTAAAAGAAGACAGCGCAAGCGCAGTCAGGATGAACAAAAAGATTCTTTTCATAATAATAAATGGTTTAAAGGTTAAGACATAAATGAACACTTTGGCGGTAGTCAGCCCGCTAGAGTAAATGTATGCAGCATTGTATGGATATAGTTGTTGAAAAAGACAAGAGCGGCTTTTAACGTGTTTACACGCTTTTTCTTGCCATGTGCAAAACGATTGACCCGGATCAACACAAATTTTACCATTAATTTATTATGAAGTTTTAGTAGCTTAGTAGTTAGCGATTGCCCTTGAAAAACAAGTGTACCATATTGTTCTTCCTGCTTACTCTGAGTGTTACTCCGCTGGTATTGCCGGCGCAGGACAAGTTATCTGATATACGATTTGATTTCTATGGTGATACAATAACCCTGCAAACAGACCCTTCTTTCCGGGTTAGCTTCTCTTCTCCTATTTCAGATTTGTCTATTAAAGCATTTAATCAAAAGATAAGTTCTTCAAATTACCAATCGGTCATAAAGTCCCTGCTTGCTTATAAAGAAGAACTCAAATTAGATGATTGGTTGTATTATCAATTGATCCGGAAAACAGCGCAACAGGTAAGCCCCAAAGCAGATAATTATGCCCGTTATACTTTATACAAATGGTTTATGCTGACAAGATCCGGATATGATGCACTTCTTACAATTGCCGGCGACAGTATTCTTTTTTATGTGCAAAGCAACGAGAACATTTATAATATTCCCTATTGTATGAAGGATGGCAAACAGTATGTATGCCTTAACTATCACGATTATGGCGGCTTTATTGATTTTGATAAGGAAAAATTTTCAGAAGTAGTGATGCCTGTTGAAGGTGCACATACAGCTTTTTCATATAAAGTAAGAAGATTACCACAGTTCAGACCCGGTGAATACCTGGAAAAGGATATCAGGTTTAGCTATAATCAGAATGACTATTATTACCGGGTAAAAATAAACCCGGATATAAAAACCATTTTTGCTAACTACCCGGTGGTGGATTATGAGTCGTATTTTAATATACCTCTCAGTACAGAAACGTATAAATCTTTGATCCCGGTATTAAAGAAAAATGTAAAAGGACTAAGTGTAAAAAATGGAGTGGATTACCTGATGCGGTTTACCCGCTATGCTTTTATATTTGAATCAGACACAAAAGTGTATGGTACAGAAAAGAGATTATCGCCGGAACAAACGCTGTTATACGACCAGAGCGATTGTGAAGACAGGGCTGCTTTATTTTTTTTCCTCGTCAAAGAAGTTTATGATTTGCCAATGATTGTACTCGCTTTTCCAACTCATGTAACCATGGCAGTTAAATTTAATAAACCTGTTGGGAAAACAGTGCTGTATGACGGCGAAAAATATTCTGTTTGTGAACCAACACCCCAAAAAATAGACCTCAATGTAGGAGAACTAATGCCGACTCTCAAGGATACTCCATTTGAAATCGTATACGCTTATCACCCTGCTAAATGATTTAAAAGATAATAAGTGTTGTGAGTATACTATAAAAAAATAACCCCGGAACTCCGGAGTTATTTTTTTATAGTATATAAGATATAATCGATTAATTAAACTTGCACCATCCTTTATACCAGCTTGCATAGTCACCAGAAGGGCCAATACCACCACGGAAATTAGCATTCTTATCGATGAACGCATTACCTGCGAGTTTAGCATCAGTAAAGCTATAACCGTTTATAATTGGGTTAGGTTTACCAAGAACATTAGGTGAGCCGAATGGTGTAAAATCAGGATTGTTATAATCGAAAGGACGTGTATAACCTACAGAGTCATTTGTCATGATGATCCTGTTTCCATTGCCTGTTGTATTAAACCAGTCTAAGATAGTTGCATCTGTTGCACCGGTAGGGGCTGTAGAGCTTGCTGAATATTTAACAGGCTGCCATGCTGCGAAAGCGGGATGATTACCAGATCCCGCGATAATGGTATTTTTAACTACCAGGTCACCACTGTTGATATTCAGATCTGTTGGCGTACCTGTACTGGCATCGATAAGCAAACCACGTGGCCAACCCATGAATATGGAATTGAAGATCGATAACGCTGAATTTCTCCTGATTTGCGCACCTGCCAGGAAATAACTATTGCCAACATTACCCAATGTAGCTCTCGGCCCGATAGAGGTAACATTACTGAAGATCGCACCAGTTTTTGGAGTAGCAGTTGTACCAGTAGAGTTATTATCGCTTTCAAAAGATTCAGAATTAGATACGTCGGCGTTGGCTGAATCACGAACGATCAGGCCAAACTGTACTGTACCGCTGAAACCATTGTCTGTATCGAAATCATCGTCCTGTGTTCTGTAAGCAACCAGGTAACGGCAATTAACTGTACCACCAAACCACTCGAAAGCATCATCTTTTGCGTAAGTAGTCTGAACATATTCTATAACAGTCTTAGAACCTACAGCACCCAATGTCAAGCTGTTGATTTCTTTATCAGGAATAAAAGCGTAGCCTGCATATTCAATACGAACATACCTGAGTACACCAGAACTATCAGTATTATTAGGCGTAGTACCACCACCGCAAACACCATCTCCATAAGTATTGTCCACGCCACCTTCTATCTGGAAGGTACCGGCTCCAACAAGCGTTGTGGGATTCTGAGGGTATGTAGTAGCTGGGTCAACAGTATAAGTAGTATTGATGGCTGCTTTACCGAGTATAACGATACCGCCCCAATCTCCAGAACGAGGGTTAGGTGAATTAGAAGTAAATACGATAGGTTCAGTAGGTGATCCAGATGCTACGATCTTCGCTCCACGTGCAATAATCAATGCAGCTACTTCAGATCCGTTAAAATTTCCTTTGATCACTGTGCCTGCCTCGATAGTTAATGTCGCATTGTTAGAGATATATACTTTTCCTTTCAGTATATACGTGTTTGCTTTTTTCAACACAGAATCCTTTGTAATACGGCCCTCAAGAGTAATTGTCTGCCCAGTATTGCCACCAGAACCAGGTTGTGTAATTATCACAATCTCTTTTTCGCCATCCGTTTCAATCTTTCTGCATCCTGTAAATGCAGCAATGGCCAGTACTGAATAAAGAATGATCTTTTTCATGATGTATGCTTTCTTTTATTATTTATTTAGTTAATTAAAAATTGTAGCCGATAGTAAGGCTGAATGTTGTTCCATACTGTCTTGTGAAACGATATTTATCTACTCCTTTGTTCAGCTTCGTATTGCCATCTGTATTCTGATAGAAATAAGCTTTTTGATTCAATATGTCGGATATAGATAACCTGATTTCTCCTTTGCTCTTAAGGACTTTCTTTGTTGTTTGAAAATCGAGTAATGGTCTTGAAGATTCCCATGTATCAGGAAATTCAGATACACCACTGCCGGTAGAAGTGGCAGAACCTACATAAGCAATTCGTTTACCTATCTGGTTGTATAAAACACTGGCGTTAATACCTGCTTTTTCCAGGTCATATAAAATACCCGCATTGATCAGGTAGTTGGATTGACCCTGGAGCGGACGATTAAAATCCAATTTTGTATCTGATACTTTACTCTTGATATAAGAAAGATTGGTAATGACCGTAAAGTTTTTCAATGCATCGCTGAAGTCCATTTTTTTTCTCAATTCCAACTCAGCTCCATAAGCAGTAGCTTTTTCAGGATTGGCAAAATTGATAATGCTGGAACCACCACCACCTAACTGGAAGATCTGCTCGATAGGTTTGTCAAAATATTTATAGAAAACACCGACGCTGAATGTCTCACCAGCACGGGGATATAATTCATAACGGATATCTGCATTGGTAATCTTGGTGCGTTTTAATCCTGATGAACCTTGCACAGTTGCATTCAGATCAAAATCATAAAACTGGAAAGGAGCTAATTCCCTGAGTTCAGGACGAACCACAGTTTGTGATCCGGAGAAACGCAGGTTTGTTTTGTTGTTTAACTTAATGGTGGCGTTGACACCTGGTAAGAAGTCAGTTACTTCTGTATGTGAATGACGTGGATCCCATTTCTTCACACTACCCATCAACTGGTCATAATTCTCAACCCTTACACCCCATACTACACGGAATTTTTGAGTGAACTGGTTATCGAACTGAATATAACCGGCATTCAAAATATTATTGGCAAGGTACCTGTAAATGCTTGCATCAAATGCATTAAAAGCAAATTTGTTGTCATCGCCATTTCCAAAATTCTCAGGGCTGAAGATCTGGTTAGGACCCAGCAATCTCAATTGCTCATTATCTGAAGGCAGGTAAATCGAGAAAGGTTTTGAGTCAAATAAACGATCTCTTACCTGGAAAAGATAACCGACTTTAACCTGCTGGTTTAAATCAAAAGCCTTGAAGTTTTTTGAAACATCACCGCCTGCAGTATATACATAATCATTGAGGAATTGGTAGAAACGGTTACCGCTTTGTTGTGATAAAACACCACTCACATTGGCTAAATAAGGGCGGTTATTTTCATTATCCTTAGTATAAGTCAAACGTCTTTGATCGGGGATATAAGCATCGAGGATATTGAAAGCGCCATACCATTTGACCTTCACCTGGGCTTTTGGCAAATTATGTTCACCGGAAAGCTGGCTGTTCCAAAACATATTTTGTTTAAATCCAAGTTCAGTTCCTTTTAAACTATCCAGCACAGAACGGGAATTATTTAATGTTCCGGTACGTACTGTGGTATAATCCGATGTGTTGACGTTGAAGATTGTTTTGTAAGAAATCTTATTGTTAGCATTAAACTGGAAAGTAACAGCTCCCAAAGCTCCCCATAAAACATCCTGTGTATATTTATTGTCATCGTACAGGAATTCAGGGTTTACCAGCACATTACCGGTAGGGCCATCTGAGAAGCTAAAACCGTTATTGGTTAATTTATTAAACCGGTTGGTTTTATTATACGTCAGGCCAAGTATTACACCAAGCTGTTTGTTATTATTCATTTTTACATTAAACCCACCGCTTGCCTGGAAAGAAGAGTTAATTGGGGAAGAGACTTTATCAGCAGCCCAGGTATTCTCAAATTGTTTGGCTATTGCAATTTTTTCTGGTAACGATAGTACTTTGAATTCATTTTTAGTAGTATAACCTGAAGGCAATCCTCTTGTTCCGTCATCAATACCCAGGATATCTGTTTTACCACCTTTATAAGAATAAAAATCGTTGCTTGCTGTCTGGGTATTAAAACCTGTTCCTATTTGAATATTGAAAAAGCTTTTTGCAGGAATATCACGTGTGTTTACCTGTACAAGACCACCTGCCCACTCACCGGGCAGTTCAGGAACAAAAGCCTTATTGATAATGATATTATCAATCATTGAAGAGGGAAAAAGATCGAATGAAAAAGTCTTTCTGTCGGCTTCTGTGCTCGACAGCAAAATGCCATTAAGCATTGCCTGGTTGTACCTGTCTGCAAGACCTCTTACAACGAGGTATTTTCCTTCCTGTACGCTGGTACCTGGCGTACGTTTCAGGACTTCACCGGTATTTTTATCTGGTGATCTGCGAATACTTTCTGCGGATATAACAGAAGCAACTGTATTGGTATTTTTTTGAAAAGAGATAGCAGCATTTACCGTTTCGAGTTTAGCAGTGAAGCGCTTAGAAGTAACAACAACATTTTCTCCTTCTTTAGCCTTAACTGACAACACAATATTGAGTTCATTGATCTGGCCATTGGTTACTTCTACATCTGTAATGGTTTTAGCTTCGTAACCAACGCGGGAAAACTCCAGTTCATATTTTTTACCGGGAGCTAAAGAAAGAGTATAACGACCTTCTACGTCTGTAGTACCACCACCTTGTTGTCCGACAATTTTTACGGAAACACCAGCCAGAGGTTCATTTTTTTCGTTTGATACTTTACCGGTTATCCGGGTGTTTTGGCTATTTGCAATTGAGAAGAAAAATAAGAGAGCTAACACTAATCCTTGCCTTAAATACATAGCAGTAATTTCCGGCAAAGGAATACCCGGCAGGTTATCCCCATGTTACCGCCAGATTAAGGAATTGTTACACCAATGTTACGAGAATGTTACCGGCCGTTTAAAAACGAAACTGGATGCGGCAGGTCAGGGTATTATCCTTTAGATCCTCTGTATAACCAGCGAGTTGTGTCTTTTCGTTCTTAACAATATCGTAATACAGGACCAGCTTGACATTATCGCTGAAATAGTGAATATAGCCTACTCCTATAGTAGCATAACTGATATCAGTTGAAGAAAAATTAGTTCCGGGTTTACCAATCTCCTTACCGCTGATTTTAGTGTGGGGATCATACCAATCGTATTTCAGGACCAGTTCGTTTTTGCTATTTACGATATCCTGTAAGAAATAAAAGAAAGCTCCATTAAAATCCCTGAAGTAGACAGGGCTGTTAGGTAATGTACCGGGACTGGTGGTAGTAGTAGCAACTCCAGGCTGTTGCCCCGTCCAGTATTCACCTCTTAGTTCTGTTGCACCCCAGGCATGTTTTAATTTTAGTTGTATATCGGCTCCGTAGTAACTACGACGCGCAATTTTGCCAATATTAGATAAAGAAGAGTCTACGGTAAACACTTTATCGCCGCTGATTGAAGTACCGTCCTTGTAAACATATTTAGTAGCCTGTCGCCAGCCACCCAGTAAATAAGATAATCCACCGCTTATCTCCAGCTTATTAATGCTGACCGGTTTCAGAATAGCCCTGCTGATAAAATCTTTCCGGCTGTCAAAGTCTGTTGTACCAGTGAGTCCGGGTCCATTGAATATACCGGCATCTACTTTCAGCCAATGCAAATGGGCATCTCTTTTTTGTGGCTCGAAAGATATCATAGCACCAAGGTCTCTTTCTACAGGCAACAGGATCTGCGACATTCTTCCTCTTTCCGGACTTTCTCTGAAACCGGAGGAAAGATTTACTTCATAGCCAAAAGGCCTGGCGAACAGACCAGTCGTAAGAGCGAAATTGTGATGTTTTGTTTCGTAAAACCGGATGAACATATCTCTTACATTAACGCCTCTTTCAGTCGCGTCGAACTGGAAAGTGAATAAGGCTTTTGGGAATTTATCTTTGGTAGTAAGAAAATAATCTATCTTAACCCTGGCCCTGCGAAGCAGGAACCGGCTCCTGGAAAATTGCGAAAAATCCCCGCCGCTGTATGATTTTGTGCCTTCACGTTGGGCCATTTGGAACTGGGATTGTATATACCCGGACATGCGGATATTATCAAATCTCTTTAAAAATGGCTTCAGGGTGTCTTTAATAAACAAGGACGAGTCGAGGTCAGAAAGGTAGCGCTGTGAAGAGGCGCAAAGAGAAGAAAAGAGTACTAAACCTATGATAATCAATCTTCTTAACATGCCGATCATAATTTGGTAATAAAAAAATAACCCTGGTTTTGAGCGGCTGCAAGGTATAATAGCTGTATAATAAATCAGTGTTACCTGCCTGTTATCAAATCATTATCTCTATATTAAATAATTATTAACTCTGCCTGTACGGAACGACCTGTATGGGCAAGCGGGTAATTTCGCAAACCTCCTGACTTGCAGGAAATAAAAAACATTTATATGGCCGGACTTAATTCCTTTCTTAAAATTTTCATGCCTAAAAACCGCATCTTTTTCGAGCTCTTTGAGCAGGTAGCGGATAATTGTGCCAAAATGGGAGGTGTGTTGAAGGATGTTGTAGCAGAAACAGACTTTGATAAAAGGGCTTCCCTGATTACTGTGATAGAAGACCTGGAACATGCCAATGATGAATTAACACATAGTGTATTCACTGAACTGGGTCGCAACTTCATTACACCGTTTGATCGCGAGGATATTCACTACCTCGCTACTTCATTAGATGATATTGCTGATTATATCTATGCTTCTGCCAAGAAGATCAATTTTTACAGGGTAAATCCCAATGATATGGGTATGCAAAAAATGGCAGAGTTGATTGAGCAGGGTGCTCAGCAGATTCGTATTGCTGTATTAGAATTGCGCAATATGAAGAACATGCGCAATATCACAGAAGCTCTGGTAAAGATCAACAGCATTGAAAACCAGGCAGACGATATTTTTGATATGAGTATCGAAAGATTATTTGCAACAGAGCCTGATGCGAAAGAAGTAATCAAAAAAAGAGAGATATACCAGGTAATGGAGATCGTCACAGACAAATGTGAAGATGCCAGCAATGTGATTGAGTCTATAATTATTAAGTACGCATAAATACAAAGTGCTAATGCGATAATTTGCTAATATGCTAGTGGATTTAAGTTTCGGGATATTGGCACATTGGCAAATTGGCTAATCAGCAAATTAATCTTATGACCACCTTTCTTATAGTCATCATAGTTTTAGCACTGATCTTTGATTACATTAATGGCTTTCATGATGCCGCTAATTCCATCGCTACCGTTGTATCTACAAAGGTGCTGACGCCATTCCAGGCGGTATTGTGGGCGGCTTTATTTAATTTCGTTGCTTATTTCATTTTTAAAGATCATGGCGTTGCCAATACTATCGCTAAAACAGTTAAGCAGGATTTTATTACACTGGAAGTGATCTTCTCGGGCCTGATCGCAGCAATTACCTGGAACTTATTTACCTGGTGGCGCGGTATACCTTCTTCTTCTTCACATACGCTTATTGGCGGATTCGCCGGAGCCGCCATCGCTCACGCTGGAACATTCAGCGCGGTCAATTCGGAGCCGGTTATTAAAACAGCGGCTTTTATCTTCCTGGCGCCGTTGATAGGTATGATCATGGCTTTTCTTATTTCACTTTGGTTTATCTACTCTTTCCGCAAAGGCCTGGGTCCAAAAATATTTTCTTCTTTTATGATCCTGGGTATCATTGTATTCCTGGCAATCAGTTTACAGACAGATCCTGAAAAGTTGAAATCTCATTATGATTCTTATTTTCTGAAAGTGGTTTTTCACTCACAGAATTTTAAATGGATACTGCTCAGCCTGATTGTGGTAGTGATGGCTGTCTTTTCACTTTACCTCAGCAACCTTAATGCACATAGGGCAAATGCATGGTTTAAAAGATTACAATTGGTTTCCTCCGCCATATTCAGCGTTGGTCACGGTGGTAACGATGCACAGAAAGTAATGGGTATTATCATGGCCGCTTTGATCGCCTCTAATCCTGATAAGTATCACCTGGATCATATGGTATGGTGGGTGCCACTTGCCTGTTATACAGCGATAGCATTCGGAACAATGAGTGGTGGATGGAAGATCGTGAAAACGATGGGTACAAGAATTACCAAGGTTACACCATTTGAAGGAGTAGCAGCGGAAACAGCTGGTGCACTTACCCTATTCATTACCGAATCATTAAAGATACCCGTCAGTACTACACATACCATCACTGGTTCTATCATGGGTGTTGGCGCTACCAAACGTCTTTCTGCTGTACGCTGGGGTGTTACGGTAAACCTGCTATGGGCATGGATACTTACAATCCCGGTCAGTGGTTTATTAGCTACGGGTGTTTATTACCTTGTACATCTTGTTTCATAGTACGGATAGGGCATGCCCTATCCCTGCAGCATGCCTTGTCCCTACAGTTTCTGCATCCATTTCAAAAAAATTACTGATTTTTACGGTAATTCACTCTTATGCCTAAAATTCTTGTAGCAGGTGGTTGCGGATACATAGGTTCCCATACCATCGTAGACCTTATTGAAAATGGATTTGACGTAATCTCTATTGATAATAACTCCCGTTCAAACCCGCGTATACTCGAAGGAGTAGAAAGAATAACCGGTAAAAGGATAAAGAACTATAAGGTTGATCTTTGCAACTTTGATGACACTTTCGCGGTATTCCAGGAAAACAGCGATATAGAAGGGATCATCCATTTCGCAGCTTATAAAGCCGTCAATGAATCTGTACAAAAACCCCTGATGTATTTTGAGAATAATCTCAATTCGCTGATCAACCTGCTGAAATGTGTACAGGAATTTAATGTCCCTTACTTTGTCTTTTCTTCTTCCTGCACCGTATATGGCAGTCCCGATGAAATGGTAGTTACTGAAAAGACGCCACCCAAACCGGCTGAATCGCCTTATGGATATACCAAGCAGATGGGGGAGCAGATCATTAATGAGTTTGCAAAGAGTACAGGGACACAATGTATCCTCTTGCGTTATTTTAACCCGGTTGGCGCTCACAAGTCAATACTGATTGGAGAAATGCCGATTGGTAAACCTCAAAATCTTGTGCCTGCCATTACCCAGACAGCTATAGGCAAAATAAATAAAATGACTGTTTACGGCGATGATTATGATACCCGTGACGGATCCTGCATACGAGACTTCATTCATGTCTGTGATATTGCCAACGCACATACTTTAGCCATCCAATACCTGCAAAAGAAAAAAAGCGCTGCTTTGTGTGAGGTCTTCAATTTGGGTACAGGAAATGGCGTAACTGTACTGGAAGCAATCAAGTCATTTGAAAAAGTAAGCGGAGTCAAATTGAATTATGAGATCGGTCCACGCCGTCCCGGCGATGTAATGGCGATCTATGCTAATAACGATTTGGCAAAAAGTCAACTGGGATGGAATCCGAAAAACTCACTGGATGAAATGATGCGGACGGCCTGGGAATGGGAGCAAAGGCTGAAAGCAGATGATACTATTTTCAGCGGTATACCAGTTGAACTCAATTGACAACGAGCGATTGACAGCAGGCAAGAGCAAAGAATTCAGAGATTTGGAGTTTCTCCCTTTGCTTATTTCCATTGCCTATTTCTTCTCCCTTTACCTTACTTTTGCCCCGTCAATTTTTAATATGCTGAAAGAAATTCAATCTACCGGTAATAAAGATACCCGTAGCGGTTTTGGAGACGGGATAGTGGAAGTAGCCCGCAAAAATTCTAATATTGTTGCCCTGACGGCTGATTTGGCCGGTTCACTCAAACTGCAGCAATTCATTAAAGAGTTCCCTGAACGTTTTATTCAATGCGGTATCGCAGAAGCAAACATGATCGGTATTGCCTCGGGATTGACCATTGGCGGTAAAATTCCCTATACTACTACGTTTGCCAACTTCTCGACAGGACGTGTATACGACCAGATAAGACAGAGCGTTGCTTACAGCGGTAAGAATGTAAAAATATGCGCTTCGCATGCAGGTGTTACCCTGGGCGAAGACGGCGCTACGCACCAGATATTGGAAGATATAGGCCTGATGAAAATGCTGCCGGGTATGACGGTGATCGTTCCCTGCGATTATGCCCAGACCAAGGCTGCAACTATGGCGATAGCAGCCTATGAAGGCCCGGTATATCTTCGTTTCGGCCGTCCCGTATGGCCCATTTTTACCAAAGAAACTGACTTTACAATAGGCAAGGCACAGATTTTCTCTGAAGGAACAGATGTAAGCATTTTTGCCTGCGGCCACCTGGTATGGAATGCTATCCAGGCAGGAGCTATTCTCCAGGAAAAGGGGTTAAGTGTAGAAGTGATCAATGTACATACGGTAAAACCACTGGATGAAGAAGCCGTTATAAAATCATTGCGCAAAACAAAATGTGCTGTGACTGCTGAAGAACATAATATCATTGGCGGATTAGGAGATGCAATAGCTCAATGTGCAGCAAAAAATTTCCCCGTACCGATAGAATACGTGGGTACAAAAGATACTTTCGGAGAAAGTGGTACACCCAAAGATTTGCTTAAAAAATACGGTTTAGATATACCTGATATTGTAGCAGCGGCTGAGAAAGTGGTGAATAGAAAGAAGAATGGGTAATCGTTTAAAACGTTTAATGGTTTTAAAGTTTTTTATCAGGAAAGTTCTCAGGTAAAAAAACATTGCTGTTCACAGAACCATTTAAACGATTTAAACCTGTCTGCATCGCTTTCGGCGGGCACGGCGTCTTAAACCTTTAAACGTTCAATAGCATGTCGCTAACCTCTGTTTCAGATAACGAGCTTTTACTTCAATTTCGAAACCCCGCCACGAAAGAAAGAGCGTATACTGCTATCATTAAAAAATACCAGGAAAAATTATATTGGCATATCCGGCGAATGGTAGTAGACCACGATGACGCCAATGATGTCTTGCAAAATGTGCTGATCCGCGTATGGAAGGGCTTGGAAAATTTCAGGGAAGACAGCCAGTTGTATACATGGCTCTACCGCATAGGCACCAATGAAAGCCTTACATTCCTCGAACAACAAAAGAAAAAATCAGCCATCAGTCTCAGTGATGTGGAGTCAGGTCTCAGCAATAAGATCAAAGCCGACCAGAATTTTGACGCAAATAAGCTGGAATGGAAGCTCCAATTAGCCATCCAACAATTACCTGAAAAGCAAAGAGTTGTATTTAGTTTAAGATATTATGAAGAAATGCCCTATGAGGAAATGAGTAAAGTGCTGGAAACCAGTGAAGGAGCGCTCAAAGCCAGTTACCATCATGCGGTTAAAAAAATAGAGGATTATATCGTAAATCATTAAACTTTCAGGGCAAAAAGGCGTCTCATTAAGCGTAAAAATGGCACAGAGCAATAACATATTACAGGAATTGAAAGAGTTGCAAAGCTCATTGATCAATGCTTCCCTGCAACCTGTGTACCGGGTGCCGGCCGGTTATTTTGAAGGTTTGGCTGAACAGGTGATGGCAAGGATCAGGGCTTTGGAAGCTGAAAATGGGTTAGAGGAGTTGTTTCCTGTGCTGGATACAATCAATCCGGCCATGCCATTTACTGTTCCCGCAGGATATTTTGATAGTTTGGCTGAAAAAGTATTGAACCGTATCAAAACTTCGGAGTCAAACGAAATCGATGAGTTGTCTTCTGTACTGGCTGGCATTTCTAAAACAATGCCGAACGCAGTACCTGCCGGTTACTTTGATGGCGTAGCTGCATCAGCTCTTGAATCAGTTATAAGGAACAATGAAACGCCTGAAGAAGAACTGCACTCGTTGTCGCCTTTATTAGGTGGTTTGAAAAAAGAAATGCCTTACAGCATTCCTGAAGGATACTTTGATGATCTTACTAAAACAGTAACCGCAGAAGCTGAAAAGCCACAGGCAAAAGTTATATCTATTGACCGTACAAGAAAAAAATGGTTACGATATGCAGCAGCGGCTGTTGTGACAGGCTTAATTGTGACGACAGGTTTTATGTTATTTAATAAACCCGCCAGCGTAGATCCTAAAAGTGAATCTGCTGCATGGGTGGCAAAGAACCTGAAAAAAGTAAGCACTGACGATATTGAAAAGTTTGCCGACCTGGCTGATGCAGGAGCTTTGGCAGTTGTGACAGATGTAAAGAAAGATGTTAAAGAAGCAAATGAAGTGAAAGAACTGATCAAAGATATACCACAGGAAGAAATACAAAAGTTCCTGGATGAAACCCAGACAAGCGTAACCGAAGAAAACAGTGATGATATATTTTTGAATTAGTGAAAGATTCTGCCATGAAAAAGTTATTCTTCATAATAAGTTTATTGTTCACTACCAGCCTGGTTACCCCGCTTTTTGCGCAGGAAGCCGAAGAGGATGATGGCAATGAAAAGATCAGGGATAAGATGAGTGAGTTTATACAAAAACGACTTGATCTTTCTAAAGATGAAGCGGATAAATTTACCCCGATATTCATTCGTTATTTTAAAGAGTGGAGGCAAACCATTCGTGAAAATAAAGGAGACAGGCTTGTAATGCAGCAAAAGATAATTGAACTAAGATTGCGTTACAGATCGCAATTCAAAGATGTAATAGGAGAAAAGAAAAGTAACCAGATCTTCGTTCACCAGGATAGATTTATCCAGGACATCCGATTACTACGACAGGAACGTCTCAGGAACAATCCCAACCGCCCGATAAATCCGCGGCGAGGGTAAACAAAATATTGTAGATATAGTTTTTCTATATCTTTGAAATGGTGTTTTTCATAGGTTAGCAACGGCCGGCTCTTTTTAGGGCAGGCCTTTTTTGATTTTGCTAATTAGGCGAATGGAGACGAATTAACGCGAATAACCTTGACTATGATTGAAGATTTAATTTTTAAAGACGAATGCTATAAGATAGTTGGTCTTGCTATGAAAGTACATTCGAAGCTGGGAAAAGGATTTAAAGAAGTTGTTTATAAGGATGCATTAGAAATAGAATTCAGGAATAACCAGGTTCCTTACGAGCGAGAAAAACCTTTTGCTATAGAGTATGAAGGCGTCATTCTTGGCCATCGGTTTGATGCAGATTTTTTCGTTTATAATTCAATCATCGTCGAGGCAAAAGCAGCTGTACAATTCCATTATGATAACTTTAAACAAACACTGAATTATCTTAAAGCGTCGCAGGTAAAACTTGGTATTTTAATAAATTTTGGAGAGGATAAATTAAATTTTAAAAGGGTTATTTGCACTTACTAGTCTCAGCCCACTTTTACTGTCATTATTCGCGTTTATTCGCTCCTATTCGTGAAAATTGGCGTTTTAATGTCGTGATAAAAGAGAAAAGTCCATTTTTCATTTTGCCCTTTTTCCCACCATAGTCTTCTTAACTCCATAGCTTTTTTTCCATCATAATCATACTTGGCAACAAAGCGATGTTTCATTTGCTGTAGTTGCGGAGCATCATCACCGCCAAAGAAGATCGTCTCATCGTTTTCTTTTATCCAGAATACCTGGTGAAAGGGGGAGTGGGCTCCTGTAAGTTCATAGGAGATATAATCCGAAATAGTGCCTGCATCATCATTTAAAAAAACTATTTGTTCTGCATCTTTTAAGGCAGCTAATTCTTCCGGTATAAACGAAGGCATTCCTTTTTCAAAAGCAAAATCCAATTCTCTCTTTTGTAAATAATAAGTGGCTTGCGGAAATGTCAACTTTTGATGATCAGTATCTTCCGATACACCTCCCGCATGATCTTTATGTAAATGACTGAGCAATACTTTTGTCACCTGCGAAGGCTGAATGCCTGCGTCGAGCAGATTTTGGTGTAATTGCATTTTACCATCTTTGGAAAAGCCTAAACCCATGTCGAGAAGTAATACATCTTTGGCTGTAATGACTATGAATGGCTGTATCTCCACAAGCAGGCTTCCAACAGGTCTTGATTGCAGGTCTTCTTTGGTTTCATCAAAGGGAACAAACAACTTGGTCTTATCAATAGTAAACGTGCCTTCAGAAAGCGGGATGATTTTCATTACGCGAATTTCCGCTAATTAGGACTAATTCACGCTAATTATTGGCGTGAATTAGTCCTAATTAGCATCTTTTAGCGTAGGACCATCTGCCTGTCAGCATCCAGCCTTATCAGGATAAAAAGTAGAATAGTAAACGTCAATAAAGAAGTACCGCCATAACTGATAAATGGAAGCGGAATTCCTATCACCGGCGCCAGGCCAATAGCCATAGCGATATTAATAGCAATATGAAAGAAAAACACCGCAGCTACACCATAACCATAACAACGGCTGAATACACTTCTCTGCCTCTCGGCTACCGTTACAATACGAAAAAGTAGTATACCATAGATACCTAATAAAATAAAACTGCCCATAAAGCCAAAGCCTTCGGCAATCGTATCAAAAATAAAGTCTGTGCGTTGCTCAGGTACAAAACCATAACGTGTTTGTGTTCCCTTTAGCAAACCTTTTCCGAAGGCGCCACCACTGCCGACAGCAATTTTAGATTGACGTACATTATAGTCAGTATCTTTTTTCTTTCCCTTGGTAGCCTCCAATTCTTTTTTGTGCGCATCCATATATTCCTGCGGTACCTCTCTGCCTATGGTACTGTAGATACGTTCTACCTGGTATAATTTCAACACGTGTTTGAAAACAAGGGGTACACCAAACCGTTGTATGCCTATGCATACACCCGCGATGAGTATAATTTTAAACAAGACACCCTTATCTCTTTTGATCTGGCGGCGCATAAAATAGGCAATTACTGCAGCGAAGCCAGCAAGGGTAAAAGCCAATGTATTCTTTTCAACTAATAATGTTGCGACCACTAATGCAGCAGTGGCAAAGCCAATAACCAATATGCCCGATGGCAAACCTTCCCGGTACATCACAAGGAAGAACGCAAAGAAGACAAGCGCTAGCCCTGTTTCTTTCTGCATAATCGTCAGCAATGCGGGGAATATAACAATAGCAGCGGCTATCAATTGTGACCTTGTACGGCTGAAATCAGTTTCTGGCCGTGATAAATACTTTGCGAGCGCCAGCGCCACACATATTTTACAAAACTCCGCAGGCTGAAAGTTAAAAGAACCCAGCTTTATGATTGATTCAGTTCCTTTGATATTGGAGTGAAAAGGGAATACGATCAATAACATGAATATACCTGCGGCATACCAGATATTGGAAGTGGCTGGGAAAAATTTACTATCCGTGACTAAAATGAAAACCCCAAGTATCAGCGCCACTCCGAAAAAATATAACTGCTTGCTGTAATCAGTTTTGAAATTGATAAAGCTCTGGAAGATATCGCCTTCTTTGTATGTAGCTCCAAATACAGCCAATAGCCCGATAATGACCAGCAGGATATATATCCAGATAAGACTCCAGTCAATTCCTTTTGATATGGCAGGGTTACGTTGGTTCACTATAGTACGGGTTGGGTAGTAGGGCTGCGAAATTGTTTTTTATCGGGGAGAATAGCTAACAGTTCGGTCTTCTTATTGCGGGGCAATTCCTTTTTAGCCGGAGGGAATTTGACATTCCTTTCACTTTCCACGAAAGCATATTTTCTGAGATAACTGCTGTCCTTTGTTGTTTCAAACCATCTGCGTGCTCTTGTAGAGTCTTCAATAAACTGCAGACGTTTAAAATAGGCAGGCATCAGGTTAGTAGATGAAATTCTTTCAAGATCCGCTTTGCTTTTCTCCTGTATAGTATCGTTTAAATATTTTTCCATTAATATCCTGGCAATAGGTCCAGCCCATGTAGCGCCAAAACCTGCATTCTGTACAGCCACGGCAATAGCTATTTTAGGATTTTCTTTGGGTGCAAAGCATACAAACATCGAGTTGTTGGGCAATTTTATTCTTTTGCCATCAAGTACCGTATAGTTTTCAGCAGTACCTGTTTTAGCACATACGTCAATACCGGGGATAATCGCCACCCTTGCTGTACCGAGTGTTACGACATCCTGCATACCATCGATGACAGTTTGATAAGCATCATCAGAAATATGCGTCAGCACTTCATGTTTTTTCCGGTATTTATTTACAAAAGCGGTATCCGCATCCGATTCTTCGTCGATCTTCTGCACAAAGTGAGGAGTATAATAGTATCCCCTGTTAGCGATAATGCACATGGCATTGGCTAATTGCAGCGGGGTAGCCGTCATTTTATCCTGGCCGATTCCCAATGTCAGGTTGGTGCAGGAATTCCATTGTCCCCTGTATTCACGGTTATAGACAGCCGTGTCGGGTATATTGGCTTTGTCTTCGCTTGGAAGATCTATGCCAAGCCGCGTGCCCAGCCCAAAGGCATTCATATAATCTTTCCATTTTTCATAGCCCACTTTTACATCACCGTATTTGCGGTTGTCAACAATCAGACGGAAAGTATTACAGAAAAACGAATTGCAGGAGTGTGCAATAGCGAGACGTAAGTTGGCGGCATGACCTGTCCATGTTTCCAGGCAACCTACCCGGCGTGCGCAGGCGTAGTATCCGCCGTTGCAACTGATACCGCTTTGCGGCGTGATCACACCTTCTTCCAAACCAATGAGTGCATCAATGGGTTTAAAGGTAGACCCGGGAGGATATTGTCCTTTGATAGCCCTGTTCAGCAACGGACCAGCAACATCCAGTACCAGCCTGCTGTAATTTTTATTCTTTTCAGGACCAGTCAATTCGTTGGGATCGAATGTAGGTCCTGAAGTCATAGCCAGTATACCCCCGGTCTTAGGGTCAATAGCTACAAGAGCGCCTACTTTATTGGTCATTAATTTTTCTGCCAGTTGTTGCAGATCTACATCCAGGTAGGTCCTGATCCCTCTTCCTGCAACGGCAGAAGTATCCAATAAACCGTCTTTATATCTTCCAACCACCCGGTTAAGGTTGTCTTTGATCATATACTGCACACCGCGCTGTCCCATCAGTATTCTTTCATAGCTGGCTTCAAGGCCGCTTTTACCAATATAGTCGCCCTGCCTGTAAAAATTGCCTGAGCGTTGAATGTCTTTGGGATCAGCTTCGTTGATATAGCCAAGAATATGAGCGGCTACATTATAGGGATATATCCTCACCGGGCGTTCTACCAATGCAAAACCCGGGTAGCGCCAGTAGTTTTCATTAAACCGCGCCTGCATCTGGGGAGTCAACAGGTCTTCAAACACACCTGGCTGATATGTATTCTGCCCGTTTTTATCTTTTACAGTCTTTACTTTTTCACGAAATTGGTCGTAAGTTATTTCCATCATCCGGCAGAAGGAAAGCGTATCAAAGTTTTTTACTTCGGCAGGCGTTACTACCAGGTCATACATGATCGTATTGTTCAATATGGCTTTACCCTTACGGTCATAGATGATACCTCTTTCTGGGAAGACGATCTTTGGAAAAACGGCCTGGTTCATCGCGATCTTGCTGTACTCACCCGAAATCACCTGCAGGTAAAATAATTGTGCAATAATAATAACAAGAGTGACAAGAAAAATCAGGCGTATTATACGGCTTCTTGATTGGTTAAACACAGGCATAGATCAGATACGAGGTATGAATTCAGAAGAAAAGAAAGGTGATGTTTATTTGGCAAATACAAAATACGCAATCAATCCGGCGGTTTCCAAATGTTACCCGTAATAAATTTTGATTTAAGAAAATTTTCTAATTAGCGGGTAGTGATTCTGGTAAACTACCGTACCAATTACGCCGTGTTGGTACGAAACTTCAGTCTCCGGGGAAAGAGAAGTTCTGTAGTAATGATCAGCAACATACTGATACCGGTAGTAGCTATTACTTTAATGATAAGATCAATAAACGATCCGAAAGAAAGCCATTCAAGCACTATCATATAGGTATGATGAAAGATAGTCAGGATCAATGTATACACCAGGTAAGGAGTCCAGCCCATTGCTTTGGGTGAGGGTTCGCGGTAACTAAAACCGCTTACATCTTTCGGTGCAAGGATATTGATGATAAAAGGGCGGAGATAAGCCACCAGTACACAGGCCGCGGCATGCAAACCGGGTGTCGTCATGAAAAAATCGAGGATGATCCCGGTAATAAAACCCACGATCATGAGCGTAACGCGTGAAATATTGAAAGGTAACCAGAGAAGAAAGAGGTAGTAGAGATAAGGTGAAATAAAACGGTGCAGGTGCGGAACTTTATTCAGCACATATACCTGTAGCAGGATAAAAACAGCCAGGCGGATAATATTTCTTACAAAATCACTCACCGGTTACTCTTTTTAGCGTCATCTACTTTTTTTTGCGTTTCTTCCAGCAGTTTGGCCTGTTCTTCAAACTGGAGATTTTCCACGATAAACACTTGCTGCAGGTCAGCAAAGTTGGCCGCCGTCCTGATCTTTAACACATAAAAATTTGTGGAGTTATCCTGTACGATTTCGGCTACCGTTCCTACCATTTTCCCGGGGGGGATATTGGGAGAATAGATGCCCGTTATAATGGTATCGCCTTTAACGATTGAATCACTCTTTGGAATATTATTCAATGTAAGAAAACGCGGGTCTTTCGCGTCCCAGGAAAGAGTCCCGGCATTTTTAGTCTTCTTTACCAGTACGCTTATCTTATTCTGCACATGCAGCAAGCTCATCACCTGGCTGAAATGCGGGCTGACATTGATCACTTTACCTATATAGCTGCCATCAGAATTAAATACGCCGAATTCATCGTCTATGCCATCGGCCGATCCTTTGTTGATCTGGATATAGTTTTTTTCGAAGTTGACTGTATTGAGTGTTACCTGGGCCTCTCTCCATAAAAAGCGACGATAATGACCAAGTGTATCGTATGGAATAGAGTCGGTAACGGCAACCGTAGACGTATCTTTCTTCAGGAAATTGGAAGAGAGCAGGTTCATCAGGGAATCGTTCATCCGGTGTATCTTCCTGTTTTCCTCTTTCATTTTGAAAAAATCTTCAGCAGTGTTGTAGCGTGTATTGAACCATCCCGTTACTTCATTAGCAACGCCTAATCCTTTTGCCCGGTGAAATTTATTATAGGTAATTAAAAACCATATCGCTACCGCCTGCAGTACCAGGAAAATAATGGCAGTAGAAAAACGGCGGATGAATAGGAATATATTACGCAAGTGAGTGTGTTTGAAGTCAGACGCAGAGGCCCGAAGTCTGAGGTCAGAAGTCAGAAACAGTCGTCAAATATAAGACCGTCCTATCTGACTTCTTACTTCTGACATCTGGCTTCATTATCGCATTACAAAAGGATACTTATCATAATTCTTCAAAGCAATACCTGTACCACGAACAACGCTTTTGAGAGGGTCGTCGGCTACATGCACAGGCAATTTGATTTTTTGGCTTAATCTTTTGTCAAGACCTCTTAACAAAGCGCCACCTCCTGTCAGGTAAAGGCCGCGGCGGTAAATATCGGCAGCCAGTTCCGGTGGAGTTTGCTCCAGCGCTTTCAATATCGCTTCTTCGATTTTGAAAATACTTTTATCCAGTGCTTCGGCTATTTCCTGGAAGCTTACCATGATCTGCTTGGGGATACCGGTTACGAGGTCACGGCCGTTTACGGGTATATCTTCAGGTGGGTTTTCTAGATCTTTCATCGCAGCGCCCACCTGTATTTTGATTTGTTCAGCAGTACGCTCACCTATCAGTAAGCTGTGGTAACGTCTCAACGCTTCCATGATATCAGCGGTAAATTCATCGCCGGCAATACGGATCGATTGATCACAAACAATTCCCGCCAGGGCGATCACGGTTATACCCGTGGTACCACCGCCGATATCAATGATCATATTACCTACAGGCTCTTCCACGTCGATACCGATACCAAGGGCAGCGGCCATAGGCTCATGTAAAAGATATACTTCTTTGGCTCCGGCCTGCTCGGCGCTGTCTCTTACGGCACGTTTTTCCACCTCGGTAATAGAAGAGGGGATACAAATCATCATGCGCCAGCTCGGGGGAAATAAGGGTTTTTTGGGATAAACGAGTTTGATCAGCTCACGGATCATCAACTCAGCCGCGTTGAAGTCGGCGATTACGCCGTCTTTCAGGGGGCGAACCGTACGGATGCTTTCATGCGTTTTCTCGTGCATCATCAATGCCCGTTTTCCTACTGCAAGCACTTCCTTCGGATTGTTGCGGTTGAGAGCCACGATACTTGGCTCATTTACTACTACTTCGTCATTATGGATGATAAGCGTATTGGCTGTGCCGAGGTCAATTGCTATTTCTTGTGTAAACCAGTTAAAAAGTCCCATTTGTGCGGATTGGATTTAATGTGTGCAAAGTTGGAGGAAATAATTTGAATTATCAAAGCGGAAACCCTTGACAGACAAAGATTTTTTTGAGAGCAGAGGTTTGAAGTAAATAATGGTTTTAAAGATTCAGGGTAGTAGCCGGATCGTTTTGCCCGAATTGGCATATGCTTATGTTGCGACGGGTAATAAAATGCAGCTATGGCAGTAAACGATAATATTATCAGGTCTATTATGCGAACGGGAAAAAAAAGAATATTGAACAAGGAACAAGGGATATCGAATCATGAAGTAGGGACAAGGTATGTCTTGTCCCTACGTGATTTGTTATTCAAAAGTTATTCACTACTGTTTATATATAGCCGGGAATCCCGAAAAGCTAATGGTTTATCTTTGCGGTTTAAAATTCTGGCATGGAAATGGAAATGGCTGGAATATTCCACTAAAAATCATTAGTTATGAGAAAAGTTATTGTATCAGCATTGGCATTGTTCGCAGTTATTGCATCAAAGGCACAAAGCAAAAGCGCCACCGGTTCTGATTATACTACAGCATTGGGTGTAAAAGTCTGGGACGGCGGAGGTATTTCTTTAAAGCATTTTTTTAATGAAAAAAATGCAGGTGAGTTAATCGCTTATTTCTGGAGCCACGGCATAAGGTTTACCGGTTTGTATGAAATTCATGGTGATATTAATGATGTAGCCGGTTTAAAATGGTATATCGGACCCGGTGCACATATTGGTTTCTATAATACCAAGCATGGTGATGGCGCCTTTATCGGTATCGATGGTGTAATCGGCCTTGATTATAAGTTTAACGGCGCGCCGATTAATATATCGCTCGACTGGCAGCCTTCTATCGAATTCGGAGATGGACGTGGATTCAACGGAGCCTGGGGCGGATTAGGTATTCGTTACACTTTTTAATATATATAGCTCTAATCTATCGTAAAAAGGAGTGGTTGTTTACAATCACTCCTTTTGTTTTCCTAATTATATAATCGGAAACTAAGAAGCTACGAATCCCAGTCTCTTTTCAACCTGCACTGGCAGAACAGGTAACTTTCTCCTTTCTATCAGGAAACTATTTAACTGGGCGATCTCTTTGAAAATATAATGTTTGTCAGCCGCTGCTTTTAAATAGTCCTTGCCCGAACTGCCACCGGTACCTATCCGCATGCCAATCATGCGATGTACCATATTCATGTGGCGGTAGCGCCAGGAACTAAGTTGTTCATCTATTTCGAGCAAAGCATTCAGGAGTTGAAAGGGCAACTGAAGCATGGGGTAACCCCTGTAAAGCATGATAAAGAGAGCAGACTTTGAAGCAGTTGCTGAGATAGTGCGTTCATTATTGGCTGATGATAAAAAGACTTCATCAAAAGCCTGCAGGTTATTCTTCTCAGCATCGGCCAGGCTATTTTGATACTGGCGCCGGTATTCAGACCAGAAAGGATGCAATCCTTCCTGATTTTCAGAACAGGCAATAAATCCATTCCAGTTTTCTTTTTCCTGGAAGAAAGGCATTCGCTCCAGCCAGCCATTCAGCAGGTCGAGCAGGGATTTATCACCCTCTGCTTTTTTGATGACATCAACATGTTCTTTACGCAACTGTGCGGTATAATATTCTTTACCATGACGATGTTCAAATTTCAATCCCAGCTTGGCTTCCAGCTCTTTGAACTGCCAGCTTTGAAAACCAGAAGCGGGACGAAGCATATCACGGAAATCGAGAAAGTCCATTGGTGTCATGGTTTCCATGATATCTATCTGGTGAACGAGCACACGTAATATAGTCACCATCCTGTTCAGCCGGTGTACTACAGTCTGCAATTCCGGTGAGTTGTCATTCAGCGCTGGTTTGCCCATAATGCTGACAATGGAGTTGGCTTCGTGATGAAGTTGTTTGAACCAAAGTTCATAAGCCTGGTGAATGACAATGAAGAGCATTTCATCATGCGCCGGCATTGCCTGCTTATCGCTTTCCAGCAGTTGGGCATTGAGAATTTTATCGAGCTGCAGGTAATCGTGATAGTTTACTGCTGAAGACATGGAGAAGATTTGTGCAAAAGTAAGGGAGAGAGATTAGAACACGGATGACTCGGATAAGACGGATTAAAAGGATTTTTATAAAAAATCTGTGCTTATCCATCTTATCCGTGTCATCCGTGTTCCCATGCAAGTGGCGATATTCGGATGTTCACTATATATAAATATTATTATTCTTTCTGAGTTTGGGGCTTAAACTCATACCCGATATCGGTGCGGTAAAAAATACCATCAAAATGTATATTGTCCAATACGTCCAGCGATGTATTAACGGCATCTTCAATATCTTCTCCGAATGATGTTACGCAAAAGACACGACCGCCATTGGTGACTATCTTTTTATCTTCTTCTTTGGTACCGGCATGAAAGATCAGTGATTGCTTTCCATACTTTCCATTCAATCCTTCAATTTCATATCCTTTTTCATAACCGGTAGGATAGCCACGGCTGACTGCAACAATAGTGGCGGCTGCTCTTTTATCCGTCCGCATTTCCACTTTATCCAGTTCCTGTTGCGTAGCGGCCACGCATATACCAACAAGATCAGTTTCCAGGCGGGGGATGACTACTTCAGTTTCGGGATCACCCATACGGCAATTATATTCTATTACGTAGGGATCTCCATTGACATTGATCAGTCCAAAAAACACAAAACCGGTATAGGCGATATTTTCCTTATATAATCCGTTAATGGTAGGTTTGATAATTCTTTCTTCCACTTTATGCATGAAACCGGGAGTAGCAAATGGCACGGGGCTAACGGCTCCCATACCTCCGGTCATTAATCCTTTATCTCCTTCGCCTACCCGTTTATAATCTTTGGCTTCAGGTAATATCAGGTAGTTCTTGCCATCGGTGATAGCAAAAACACTTAATTCAATACCACTCAGAAAATCTTCCACCACTACTTTTTTGCTGGCTTCACCGAATTTGGCTTCCTGTATCATCAGTTCAAATTCAGCAATAGCTTCAACATAACTCTGGCAGATCACCACTCCTTTACCGGCAGCCAGGCCATCGGCTTTGAGTACGATAGGCAATGAATGTTGCTGCAGGTATTTCACGCCTTCTTCATAATTATCACGGGTAAATTCTTTGTATTTAGCAGTAGGGATATTATGACGCTGCATAAAAGCTTTGGCAAAAGCCTTGCTGCCTTCGAGTTGAGCGCCTTGTTTGGAAGGGCCGATAAAATAGATTTTCTGCAATTCTTCTGTTGCTTTGAAATAATCATATAAGCCATTCACCAGGGGCTCTTCAGGTCCTACGATGACCATTTCAATCTTTTCGTAAATGCAGAATTTGCGGATAGCATCAAAGTCGTTGATATCGAGCTGTACGTTGGTACCCAGGTTAGCGGTGCCGGGATTGCCCGGTGCTATATATAGAGGGTTGGTCCATACGCTTTGATTCAGTTTCCAGGCAAGGGCATGTTCCCTGCCGCCAGAGCCTAACAGTAAAATTCTCATGAGAGTTCTTAAATTGGATTATTTGGTTGCTACCAGTGGATCAACGGATACGTTGTTAAAGATAAACCGAAAAAATTTTTTCGTGGTCAAATTTCTGTATTTTGGTTGCCGGATAAGGTTTAATACTGATTAATAAATTAAAAAAGCTGTATGAATCAACCTGCAAAAACCGGCAAACACCCTGGAGGATTGTATGTATTGTTTTTTACTGAAATGTGGGAGCGGTTTGGCTACTACCTGATGGTAGGTATATTGTTGCTATTTCTTACAGATGGTTCCGGGAAAGGATTGCCAAGAGCGATGGGCGCAGATGTAGTGGGAACTTTTATTGCATTGGTTTATTTGACTCCTTTTATCGGTGGCTTATTAGCCGACCGGTACCTGGGGTATATCAAGTCTATTTTTATTGGAGGTACGTTGATGGCTACGGGTTATCTTACTATAGCCTTACCGGGCGACTATACTGCCTATATATCTATGGGATTGATTATTATCGGAAACGGTTTTTTCAAACCCAATATCTCTACACTTCTTGGTAACATGTATAATACCGAAGACAGAAGACCTTTAAAAGATAATGCATATAATATCTTTTATATGGGTATTAATATCGGTGCTTTCTTCTGCAACTTCATAGCGGCTATTCTCCGTAACAAGTGGGAAGGTATTACAGGTTGGCAGGCAGCTTTTTCAGCTGCAGGGATTGGACTGATAATCGGGCTGATCGTATTAGCATTTAGTTTAAAACATGTAAAAGAATACGATGTAAAAAGACCGATGCAACCGGGCGACATGCCAACTTCTGCAATTCTCGGTACTGTATTTTTACCCATGCTCGTATTTGCTGTATTGGGTTATATTATTCCCGGCAATATTTTCGGCAGCGATACAGCAGACGCTTTTATATTCGCCTGCGTACCTGTTATATTTTTTTATGTTAATCTATGGAGAAAGGAAAAGTCACCACAGGATAAAAAAGGTATCGGTGCATTATTATTTGTATTTGCGGTTTCCGTCATCTTCTGGACGATTTATAATCAGAACTCAACCGGGTTAACAATCTGGGCAGAATCACATACAGAACGTTCGATCCCGCAATTCATGGAAGCTCCTGCTGATGCTGTTCACACATTACAAACAGTAGAAACAAAACCGCAACAGGTAGATAGCCTGGATAAATACATGCGGATCGTTACCGATGACTCAGGTCATGCCATCAAAACGACAGGACCCGATCCCTATTTTTTCAATGTACCAAGAGACAAATGGCCTCCGGGTGGAACAGAGAAACTGGGTAATACTGAACTGTTTCAGTCTATCAATCCATTCTTTATCGTTGCATTTACACCGCTGCTCATTTTATTCTTTGCGTGGAGATCGCGGAGAGGCAAACCGGTGAGTACTGCCAGTAAGTTCGCCTGGGCTTTGGTGATATCAGGCTTAAGTGCATTGGTAATGGTCTTCGCTGTAATGTCCGTTCCAAGTATCTATACTCACAAGACATCACCAATTTGGTTATTCCTGACTTATGGAGTATTTACTGTGAGTGAAATTTGTTTAAGTCCTATCGGTTTATCCTTTGTATCCAAACTGGCTCCTCAACGTTTAACAGCGCTAATGATGGGTGGCTGGTTTATCTCTACTTCATTAGGAGGAAAAGTGGCAGGAATTATGGCCAGCTCATGGGATAGCATAACGGATAAAAGAATTTTCTTTGGCATTATTGCCGTTGCGGCGATACTGGGAGGATTATTGATCTTTTCAAAAATTAAAAGCCTCGATAAGATCGTAAAAGATAAAACTGGCTCAGCATAAAGCCTGAGGCCAGAAGTCAGAAGTCGGAAGTTGGAAAGAGCCTTAAAGTTGTTAGGTTCTTTCTGGCATCCGACTTCTTATTTCAGGCTTCCGATCTCTGATCTCTTTTCCTTATCTTCCATTTTACAAAACTATTGCTATGGCAGAACAATCGAATTTCAAACCATTTGTTCCGGCTGAGACAACGATGGCTGAACTTACCATCAAGTCTATTATTACCGGGGCTATTTTCGGAATCATATTCGGAGCTTCTACAGTTTATCTTGCGCTGAAAGCCGGGTTGACGGTCTCAGCTTCCATCCCCATCGCTGTCATAGCGATCACATTAGGCAGAAGATTTTTAAAGACAACCATTCTTGAAAATAATATTATACAAACAACAGGTTCAGCGGGAGAAAGCATTGCAGCAGGTGTTGTATTTACGTTGCCGGGATTTTTGTTTTTAAGTGATCCCAACAGCGCTAACTTTTTTAATTATTTCACAATCCTGGTCCTCGCCATTTTTGGAGGATTGCTGGGTACATTAATGATGATCCCATTGAGGCGCTCACTGATCGTACAGGAGCATGCTACCTTACCTTACCCTGAAGGAACAGCCTGTGCTTCTGTATTGAAAGCTGGTGAAAAAGGAGGTGAGTTTGCCAAAACAGCCTTTATGGGTCTTGGTTTTGCTTTTGCTTACGCGTTACTTCAAAAAATATTTCATGTAATTAAAGAAGTACCTGCTTTTGCAACAAAGCAGGCGAATAAAGTTTTTCCATCGGCACGTATCAGCGGAGAGATTACACCTGAATATTTAGGCGTAGGTTATATCATCGGTCCAAAGATTGCCGGTGTTCTTGTGGCTGGCGGTATATTGAGCTGGTTTGTATTGATACCACTTTTATCTTCAGTGATCAGCGCAGATATAATTGCCGCACAACTTTATAAGTTGGGTTATATAAAGGATCTCGCCAAGCAGGGTCCGGCAAATGCCGGAACATGGGATCCTATCGCACATGACTTTAAAGATTGGTCATCCGCCATTTACCGTGCATATATCAGGCAGATTGGTGCAGGAGCCGTAGCTGCAGGTGGATTTATTACATTGATAAAAACAATTCCGACCATCATCTCCTCTTTCAGAGGAAGTATCGGTTCATTAAAGAAAGGCGACGCGAATACAAAAACACAGGTTCCAAGAACAGAAAGAGATCTTTCTATAAAAGTAGTAGGTGTTGGCAGTCTTATCTTGTTATTGGTTATAGCCTTGATGCCAAGCACTCTTATTCCAGGTAGTAATATCGGGAGCAAATTACTGTTGGGATTATTAGTTATCATATTCGGAGCTTTCTTTGTCACCGTGTCATCACGTATTGTTGGTTTGATCGGATCTTCCAATAACCCAATCAGTGGTATGACGATTGCCACTTTGATGGGAACCTGCCTGATCTTTATTGCAGTAAAATGGACAGGACATGTATATGAACCAATGGCATTGGTAGTAGGTGGTATGATTTGTATTGCAGCAGCGAATGCGGGAGCTACTTCACAGGATCTTAAAACAGGCTTTATCGTAGGAGCTACTCCTAAACACCAGCAAATAGCATTATTCGTAGGAGCTATTGTTTCTTCTTTAGCTATCGGGGCCACCATTAAAATACTCGATCAGCCTACTGCAGCTATGGCGGCACAGGGGATACAGCATGCTATTGGTACAGACTTATATCCGGCACCACAGGGTACATTGATGGCAACATTAATAAAAGGAATTCTATCTTTTAATCTCGATTGGCAGTTTGTATTAGTAGGTGTGTTTATTGCTATTGTAATGGAACTCTGCGGTATCAAAGCATTGAGTTTTGCAATTGGCATCTATCTGCCGCTATCTACTACATTCCCCATCTTTGTAGGTGGTGCAATCAGGGGCATTGTAGAATGGAGGCAGAAAAAGAAAAATATTCATATTGCACCGGAGGAAGAAGATCTCGGTAAAGGAAACTTATTTGCTACCGGCTTAGTGGCAGGAGGTGCATTGGCTGGTGTATTGGTAGCCATTTTATCTTCCATCGATAGTGTCAATACAAGCCTGGGTAAAGTGAATGCAGAAGAAAGTCTTACCCAGTCAATGGGAGAAGAAGGGTATAAATGGCTTGGTGTTGCTTTCTTTGCACTGATGGGTTTTGTATTGTACCGTATTGCATCAGCTAGGAAGAAAGAGTCTTAACTGAAATGTATTAATAAAAAGAGGCAGAAATTGTAGAGACAGGGCATGCCCTGTCTCTACAATTTCTGCCTCT
>JADMIO010932581.1_pt1 | contig 82757 bp, 85 predicted proteins | sample 8958161 | NCBI WGS metagenome assembly JADMIO01 (sample SAMN16585339, study PRJNA669376) | soil metagenome | isolation source: Crop rotation soil | place: USA: Cullars Rotation, Alabama | collected 2011
GCCGCGACTTCAAGTCACGTGAATTCCAAGCTTCGGATCCCACTGTGCTGGAAAGGGCGCGCCCGGGCGAGGCGGCGGCGGCGGCGCGGCGGCGGGCGGGGGGGACGGCGGCGGCGGAAGCTCGGGGACCGCCCGGCCATGGGCGGGGCGCACGGTCCTGAGCACCGTGACCCACAGCCTCAGCTCGTCCGGGCTCAGCGGCCGTTTCATGCTCACTCCATCTCGGCCGGCACGCGGTCGGCCGCGCCGGCCGTCGAGCGGGCGCCGGGGCGCACCCGCCGCTCGATGTGGCGGATGATCATGGCGGCGATGTCCTTGCCCGAGGCCTGCTCTATGCCCTGCAGGCCGGGCGAGGCGTTGACCTCGATCACCTTGGGCCCGTCGGCGGCGCGCAGGATGTCGACGCCCGCCACCTGCAGCCCGAGCGCCCGGACCGCGCGCAGCGCCAGGTCGCGCTCGGCCTCGGTGATCTTCACCGGCCAGGCGGCGCCGCCCTGGTGCAGGTTGGAGCGGAAGTCGCCGAGCTTGGCCTGCCGGCGCATGGCCGCGACCACCTGGCCGCCGATGACGAAGCAGCGCACGTCCGAGCCGCCGGCTTCGGCCACGAACTCCTGCACCAGGATGTCGGCCTCCAGGTCGCGGAAGGCGGAGATGACGGAGGAGGCCGCCTGCGCCGTTTCGGCCAGCACGACGCCGCGCCCCTGCGAGCCCTGCAGCAGCTTCACCACCAGCGGCGCGCCGCCGACCACGCCCAGCACGTGGTCGGTGTCCTTGGGGCTCTTGGCGAAGGCGGTCACCGGCATGGCCACGCCTTTCCTGGCCATCACCTGCAGCGCGTGCAGCTTGTCGCGCGCCGCGCCGATCGAGGCGGCCCGGTTCAGGCACCAGGCGCCGGTCATCTCGAACTGGCGCACCACCGCCAGGCCGTAGGCGGTGAGCGGCGCGCCGATGCGCGGGATCACCGCGTCGAAATGGGGAAGCACCGAGCCGTCGTAGAGCACCTCCGGCTTGCGCACGTCGATGTTGAGGTAGCAGCGCGAGGTCTCGATCGCCTCGATCGTGTGATCGCGGGCGAGGGCGGCCTGGATCAGCCGCCGGCTGGAATAGTTGTTCGGGTTCTGGGTGAGCAGCGCCAGGCGCAGCGGCCGCGGCGGCTGCGGCTTCTTGGTGATGGCGTCGTAGACCCGGTAGGACAGCCGGGGCTGCAGCAAGCCGCGCGTCGGGTCCACCACCGCGCCCGCGGCCTCCAGCGCCTGACGGCCGATCAGCATGCGGTAGGCCATGGCGTCGCGGTTGGTCAGCGACACCTCGATCGGAATGCGGCGGCCCGCGACCTCCAGCTTGGCGCCGATGACGAAGCGCAGCTCGGCCTCGCCGTTGGAGCTCATCACCTCGCGCCGGCCCACCAGGCGCGCGGCGCAGGCGACCTCGATGTCGGGCCGGCCGGGGATGGGATGCACGCCGAAGCGCACGCGCGGGCGCGAGACGGGGCCGAACGGCTCGATGCCGAAGGCGTGCAGCGCCGAGGTGCGCGCGCCGGTGTCGACCTTGGCCCGGATCGCCGGCAGCCCCAGGTCGGGCAAAGCGACCCACTCCTCCCAGCCGAAGGTCAGGGGCGTCGTGTCGGCGTCCGCGTCGCGCATGAGCCTGGGATTAGGCACGGGCGCGAGGGTTGGCTAGTCCCTCTCGTGCGTGGGAAGCGGAGAGCTCAGCTCGCCAGGGCCTGTTTGACCGCCAGGGACAGCTCCTCGGCCTGGTAGGGCTTGCGCAGCACCGACCAGCCCTGGTTGGCCGCCTCGTGCAGTTGCTCGCCGCCGTAGCCGGTCGACAGCAGCACCTTCAGGTCCGGTCGCGTCTGGCGCGCGGTCTGGGCCAGCTCCACTCCGCTCATGCCGCCGGGCATGACCACGTCGGTGAGCAGGAGGTCGACCTGGGGCGCATGCTCCAGCAGGCGCAGGGCCTCGGGCCCGTCGTCGGCGGTGACCACGCTGCAGCCCAGCTCGGTCAACAGGCTCTCGGCCACCTGGCGCACGCCCGCGTCGTCCTCGACCAGCAGCACCGTCTTGCCGGGCTCCAGCGCGCGCGGCTCGGGCGTCTCTTGCGCCGTCGCCGGCTCGGCTGCGGCGATCGCCACGGGCAGGTAGAGGCTGACCGCGGTTCCGGCGCCGGGCGCGCTCTCGATCTGCACCTGGCCGCCCGACTGGCGGGCGAAGCCGTAGACCTGGGCCAGGCCCAGGCCCGTGCCCTTGCCGATGTCCTTGGTGGTGAAGAAGGGCTCGAGCGCGCGCGCCGCCACCTCGGCGGTCATGCCCGCGCCGGTGTCGATCACGGCGACGCGCAGGTAGTCGCCGGCCTCGAGATCCGGCAGCTGGCCGGCGTCCACCCGAACCCGGTCGGCGCGCAGATTGACCGAGCCGCCGGTCTCGACCGCGTCCTTGGCGTTGACGATCAGGTTGAGCAGGGCCGCCTCGAACTGGACCGGGTCGAGCTGGACGGCGCCGATGTCCTCGGCGGCCTCGATCTCGAAGGGTACGGCTTCGCCGAGCGCGCGGCGCACCAGCGGCTCGCAGCCGCGGATCAGGCGCGACAGGTCCACCGTCTCGAGCTGGAACTCCTGCCGGCGCGAGAAAGCCAACAGCTGGCGGGTCAGCCGCTCGCCCTTGCGGCCGGCGGTCAGGGCCGCCTCGCTGAGCCGGCGCACGCGCTCGGGCTTGTCGGCGTGGCGTTGGATGATGTCCAGCGCCCCCACCATGACCGTCAGCAGGTTGTTGAAGTCGTGCGCCACCCCGCCGGTCAGCCGTCCGACCGTCTCCAGCCGCTGCGCCTGGGCGAGCGCCGTCTCGGTCTTGCGCCGCTCCTCGATGCTGCGCTCCAGCTCCGCGGTGCGTTCGGCCACGTGCTGCTCGAGCTGTTGCTTGGCCTCGACGATCTCGGTCACGTCGGTGGAGGTCCCGAACCAGCGGGTCACCTGGCCGGCCCCGTCGCGTTGCGCGCGGCTGCGGGCGCGGAACCAGCGGTAGGCGCCGTCGGCGCCGCGCAGGCGGTAATCGATGTCGTAGTCGCGCTGCTCGGAGACGGCGGCGCTCCAGGCGGCGGCGACGCGGGCGCGGTCCTCCGGATGGATCGCCTCCTGCCAGGCCAGGCCGTAGTGCCGGTCGGCGGCGACGCCCGTGTATTCGATCCAGTGCGGGCTGAGATAATCGACCCAGCCCGTGGCGGTGGCCGACCAGACCAGCTGGGGCACGGCTTCCGCCAGCGCCCGGAATCGCGCCTCGGAGTCGCGCAGCGACGCCTCGCCCTTGCGCCGGTCGGTGACGTCGACGGCGACGAAGCTGGCGCGGGCCCGCCCTTCGGCCGACCGCGGCATCGGGGCGTAGGCGCCGAGCCGCCAGCCGGAGTCGCGCCCGCCGATGGTGAAGGCGTGCTCGAGCACCTTGGTCTCGCCGGAGGTCTCCGCCCCTTCGATGAAGGCGACCAGGCCGGCGATCTCCTCGGGCGTGTGGCCGAGCTCGCGGGCGGTCGCGCCCGCGACCGGACGGCCGTAGAGCCGGTCGGTGGCGGCGTTGGCGGCGGTGTAGCGCACGTCGTCGCCCAGCGAGTCCATGACGCCCACGCAGACGTCCGGCGTTTCGAACAGGCTGTGCAGCAGGGCCTTGGTCTCGGCGGCCTCCGCCTCGCGCGCCAGGGCGTCGGCTTCGCGGGACAGGATCTCCGCTTCGCGTGTGCGGGCCGCGGCCTCGCGGGCCCGCTCCGCCGAAACGTCGCGCGCGGCGCCGCCGACGCCGACGATCCGGCCCTCGCCGTCCCGAATCGGGAACAGCCGGTCGCGGACCGTGCGCGGGGCGTCCTCGCCCTCGCGCTCGAAGCGGAACTCCACCTCGCCGGTGCGGCCGGCGAGCGCGCCCTCCCAGGCGCTCTGCAAGGCGGCCCGGTCGTCGGTGTGCACCTTGGCCATCCAGGGCGCGACGTCGGGATCCAGCTCGGCCAGGGTGAAGCCGTAGAGGCGGGTGAAGGCCGGCGAGACATAGGTGAGCCGGCCGCTCTCGGCGTCCGCGCTCCAGACCGCGTCCTCCGAGGCTTCGGCCAGGCTGGCGAAACGCAGGTCCTGCGTCGGTTGCGGCGCGGCGGCTTCCGGCGTTTCGGGCGCCTCCGGGGCCTCGCGGCCGGCGGCGAGCACGGCGGCGACCTTCCCCTGCTCGTCGCGGACCACGTCGGAGCGCCAGGCGATCCGGCGCACCGAGCCGTCGGCGGCCAGCACGGAGCCTTCGCCGCTCACGCCGGGCTCGGCGCGGCCCTCCAGCAGCGCCTGGAACGCTTCGCGCGCGGCGGCCCGCTCGGCCTCGGGCAGGAAGCTCTCGACCCAGTCCCGGCCCTCGACGTCGCCCGGCTCGCGGCCCAGCAGGCGCGCGCCGCCGCGGCTGATCGCGCGGACCTTGCCTTCGGCGTCCAGCGCCACCAGCGCCTCGCCGGTCAGCTCGGTCCACGGCAGGACGGGGGCGGGCGCCTCCCCCTGCGGCTGGGCCAGCTCCTCGGTCTCGACCATGGCGGCGGTGGAGCCGATGATCTCGCCGATGTCGTTGGTCACGGGCATGGCCGTCACCGAGACCAGGATCCGCTTGCGCGTGTTCGGATTGACGATCAGGTGCTGGAAGCCTTTCACCGTCTGGCCGCGCAGCGCGCGCGCGGCGGGCAGCAGGTCGGGCGGGATCAGCTTGCCGTCCGGATAGGTGATGCCCCAGGTGGCGGAGTGGAACCTGAGGCCGATCAGCTCGGCGTCCTTGCGGCCGAGCAGGGCGTGGGCGGCCTTGTTGGCGAACACGAACCGGCCCGAGGTGTCGGTCTCCACCAGCGCCACCGGGATCGAGTTCAGGATCGAGAACATGCGCCGCTCGGTGTGGTCGGCGCCGCGTTCGAGCTGGTTGAGCCGGGTCTCGAGCTTGCTCCGCGCGGCGGCGGTGCGGCCGAGCAGGACAAGGGCCACAACGGCCAGGACGAGGGCCACCCCCGCGGCGATCGCGAAGGCGAGCGTCAGATTGGTGTCGCTAACCAGAAACATGTCGCTGTCCTCAGGCTCCGCCGCTCCCGCTGCAAGAGACGGACCGTCGCACCAACGATAGCGCAGCTCGACGATCTGCGCACGATCCGGCGTTAAGAGGACAACGGGATTTGGATCAGCCGCGCGGCGGGAGGTCCGCGACCATGGCGCGCACCTTTGTCATTTTGGGACTGGTGTTTGTAGCGCTCGGCCTGCTCTGGCCCATCCTGAGCCGGATGGGGCTGGGGCGGCTGCCTGGCGATATTGTGATCAGGCGGCCGGGGTTCAGCGTCTATGTCCCCTGGGTGACCTGCCTGCTGGTCAGCGCGGCGCTCACCGCCCTGGCGTGGCTCCTGCGTCGCTGACGCCCGGCGGCGTGATGTCCTTCTCCGGCCCGCGCAGAAGATCGGCGGCGCGGCGCATCACGCCGGCGCAGCGCAGAGGCGCGCCCTGGTCCAGGGAGTCCGGCGCCCCGGGCGGCGGGATCTCGGCCTGGTGGGCCAGGTCCTCCAGGCTGCGCGCGATCGCCAGCATTTCCTCGCGCCCCGCCTGAGGCTCGCGGCGCACCTTGTCCACCAGTTCGAAGATCTGCGGCTCGACAGAGGCCAGATCGCGGTCCTGCCGCGCCAGCGCTTCGAAGCGCTTCACGCACGCCGTCACGAACGCCTCTTGCATGATCCGCTCCTTGCAGGGGGGCCGAGCGGTCAACGGGCGAGCGCGGGCGGCGTTGCGCCGGGGCAGGCGCTCAGATCACCCCCGCCCGCAGCATGTCGTGAACGTGCAGGATGCCGACCGGGGCGCCGTCGCGGACCACGAACAGCACGGTGATGCGGCTGTCGTTCATCAGCTTGAGCGCCTCGCCGGCGAGGGTGGCGGGCGTGACCGACTTGGGCCCGCGCGTCATCACCTCGCCCGCCGTGCGCTGGAAAAGGCCGTTCAGGTGCCGGCGCAGGTCGCCGTCGGTGATCAGCCCTTCCAGCCGTCCGCTGGCGCCCACCACGCCCACGCAGCCGAAGCGCTTCTCGGTCATGACCAGCAGCGCCTGATCCATCGGCGTCTCCGGCTTGACCAGCGGCAGCTCGCCCGCGCCGTGCATCAGGTCGCCCGCCGTGCGCAGGGCCGCCCCCAGCTTGCCGCCCGGGTGGAAGACGCGGAAATCCAGCGCGGTGAAGCCGCGCCGCTCGAGCAGCGCCACGGCCAGGGCGTCGCCGAGCGCGATCTGCAGCGTGGTCGAGGTCGTGGGCGCGTCCACTCCGTCCGTCGCCTCCGGGACTTCGGGCAGCAGCAGCAGCACGTCCGCCGCCCGGCCGAGCGCGCTGTTCGCGCGCGCGGTCATGGCCAGCAGCGGTATGCCGAAGCGTTTGCAATAGGCCAGCACGTCGGCGAGCTCGCGCGACTCGCCCGATTTCGACAGCGCCAGCACCGCGTCGTCGGGCCCGACCATGCCCAGGTCGCCGTGGCTGGCCTCGGTGGCGTGCACGAAGAACGACGGCGTCCCCGTGGAGGCGAAGGTCGCGGCGATCTTGCGGCCCACGTGGCCGGACTTGCCGACGCCGGTCAGCACCACCCGGCCCCTGACCTTGTGCAGGGTCTCCACCGCCTCGGAAAAGCCGCCGTCGAGCCGTTCGGCGAACCCCAGCAGGGCCTGCGCCTCGGTCTGCAGCACGCGCCGGCCGACCGCGGCCGCGTCGAACGGGGGCCTCACGGCTTGACCTTCACAGGCGTGATCTCGGGCCGCAGCGGCTTGTGCTGGCGCGCCTTCATCTCTTCCCGTCGCTTCTTGGCGACGACCCAGCTCGGGACCGTCGGCGTGTGGCCGAACGGCCAGGGCGAACGGTCGCCCTCGCCCTGCGGCCAGACGAGCGCGAGGGCGATGATCAGCACGGCGAGCGTCGCGCACGCCGGGTAAAACACGCGATCGGACAACATCGAAGCCCTATACCGCCGGTCGAGGCCGCAGGGAAAGCGCCGCTTGACGCACGCGCTCGGCGAACGCTAGGCCGCGTCGAGAGTTGAAGGCGTTCTGTCACACCTGCACCACGCGCGCCCTCGCGGGCGCCAGAAAATCGAGGCGCTCCCCATGCCCCTGCTCGTTCTTCTCCGCCACGGCCAGAGCCAGTGGAATCTGGAGAATCGCTTCACCGGCTGGGTCGACGTGGACCTCTCGCCCCAGGGCGAGGCCGAGGCGCGCCACGGCGGGGCCCTGATCAAGGAGGCCGGGCTCGAGCTCGACTGCGCCTTCACCTCGGTGCTCACCCGCGCCATCCGCACCCTGAACCTGGCGCTGGAGGCCACCGGGCAGCTCTGGATCCCGGTGGAGAAGAGCTGGCGGCTGAACGAGCGCCACTACGGCGGCCTCACCGGCCTCGACAAGGCCGAGACGGCGCGCCGGCACGGCGACGCCCAGGTGAAGATCTGGCGCCGCTCCTACGACATCCCGCCGCCGCCGCTGCCGGCGGACTCCGAATACGATTTCGCCCGCGACCGCCGCTACCTGCACGCCGAGATCCCCGAGACCGAGAGCCTGAAGACGACGCTCGAGCGGGTGACGCCCTACTGGACCGAGACCATCGCGCCCCGGCTCCAGGCCGACGACAGGGTGCTGGTGGCCGCGCACGGCAATTCGCTGCGCGCCATCGTCAAGCATCTGTTCAAGGTGTCGGACGAGGAGATCCCGGGCGTGGAGATCCCCACCGGCAATCCGCTCGAGATCGTGCTCGACGACCACCTGCAGCCGATCAGCGGCCGCTACCTCGACGAGGCCCGGGCCGAGGCCCTGCCCCTGCCCAAGTGACCGGCCGCGCGACCGGCGAAGACGGCGAGGCGGCGTTCATGCGCCGGGCTATCGCGCTCGCCTGGCCCAGGCTCGGCCGCACCCGGCCGAACCCGACCGTGGGCTGCGTGCTCGTGCGAGACGGCCGGGTCGTGGGCGAGGCGGCGACCGGGGAGGGCGGGCGGCCGCATGCGGAGGAGGCGGCGCTCGACATCGCGGGCGACGCCGCGCGCGGCGCTGCGGCCTACGTCACGCTGGAGCCCTGCGGGGAACGGACTTCGGGCGCCGCGGCCTGCGCCGACCGGCTGGTCGCGGCGGGCGTCGCCCGCGTCGTCATCGCCTGCGAGGATCCGAGCCTGAAGGCCGCCGGCCGCGGCCTCGAGCGGATGCGCGCGGCCGGGCTGGCGGTGGAGACCGGCCTGCTCGCGCACGAGGCGCAGGTCCTGTGCGCAGGCTTTCTTCACCGCGAGCGCACCGGCCGGCCGCTCCTGGCCGAGAGCGCGGACGGCTCGGGTTTCGAGGCGCGCTACGAGCCGCACCCGGGCGAGACGCCGGAGACCGCCCTGCTCAGGCTCGGGCGGGAGGGCTTCACGCGTCTGTGGGTCCCCGCGGCCAGCCGCGAGGCGAAGGCGCTCGCAAAGCTCGGTCTGATTGAGTCCAGCGAGGGCGGCTGAGTTCCTTAACGAATTCCGGCCTATATCGGAGGTTCGGTCCAACCGGGTGATCCATGACGGCCAAAGCGGCCCAAGTCCGTTATCGGCGCCTGAGCCAGCAGGAGGTGGAGCTCGTCTGCGCGCGCCACGACCGGCTGTGGACGGGCAAGCCGGGCGGCGTGCGCGCGGTGTTCGCCTGGGCGGACCTGACCGGCGTGGACCTCTCCAACCGCAACCTCTGCGACGCGGACCTGACCGGCGCGATCCTCGCCGGCGCGAACCTGTCCGGCGCCAAGCTCGACCGGGCCAACCTGTTCGGCGCGGACATGCAGGAGGCGGATCTCCGGGGCGCGAGCCTCAAGCGCGCGGATCTGCGTGGCGTCTGTCTGCGCGGCGCCGACCTCACCGGGGCGGACCTGTTCGAGGCGGACCTGCGCGAGGGCGTCATCGCCGCCCATGACCGGGTGATGGGCATCCGCGTGATCGAGTCCCCGCTCAAGGCCAGCGAGGCCCAGGGGGCGAGCCTGGTCGGGGCCAACCTCGAGCGCTGCAAGCTCTCGGGCGTCGTCGCCGTGAAGGCGGACTTCACCGACGCCCTGATGAAGGAATGCAAGCTGGTGCGCGCCAACCTGCGCCAGGCCACGCTCAAGGGCGCCGATCTCGCCGGCGCCGATCTGGCGGGCGCGGACGTCTCCGGTGCGGATCTGCGCGACGCCGTGCTGGTGGGGGCCAAGACCACGGGCTGGCGCTCGGACGCGGCCGACATGGCCGGCGCCCTGACCGACCGGCCGGCGGGGCGGCCGGTCGAGACCCTGCCCTTCGACGAGATGCTGCGGGCGCACGCGCTGTGGTGCGAGACCAGCGGGGCGCAGGGCACCCCCTCGAGTTTCAACGGAGCGGACCTGCGCGGCCTGAAGTCGATCCGCGGGCTGAACCTGACCGCCCTCTCGGCGCGGGGCGCCATCCTCTACGGCCTGGACATGGAGGGCGCGCAGCTGCAGGGCGCATTTCTGCAGGAGGCGGACCTGCGCGCCTGCAACCTGCGCCATGCGGACCTGCGCGGCGCCCGGCTGACGCGGGCGAAGCTCTCGGGCGCGGACCTGCGCGAGGCCCAGCTCGGGCCGCTGGTGATCTCCAACGAGCGGATCCTGCCGGTGGACCTGACCGAGGCGGTGTTGCGCAACACCGACCTGTCGGGAGCCGATCTGCGCCACGCCTGTCTCAAGGGCGCGGACCTGACCCGGGCGCGTTTCCTGGGCGCCCAGCTGCGCAGCGCGGATCTCCTGACCGCCGTCCGGCACGGAGCGGTCGGCCTCGACGGGGTCTGAGGCGAGCACGTCGCGAAAACGCCGCGATCCGGGTTAAGCTCGCTTCCGAGAGGCGAAGCCCGCCGGCTCCGGAGAGCGCACGATGAAGATTTCGCGCCTGACCGCTGTTCTCGGCGCCGGCCTGCTCGCGCTGGCGGCGGGCTCGCCGGCGACGGCCGCCGACGAGGCGCCCTCCGCGGTCGCGTCGCCGCACACGCGTCTCGCCCTGGCCGCCTATGGCGAGGCCAAGGTCGCGCCCGACATGGCGACCGTCTCGCTGGCTGTGGTGACCGACGCCGGGACCGCGGCCGAGGCGCTCGGCCAGAACCGGAGCCAGACGGCCGCCCTGATGGACGCGCTGCGCAAGGCCGGCGTGCCGGAGCAGGACATCCGCACCACCGGGCTGAACCTGCAGCCCCAGTACACCTACCGCCAGAACGAGGCGCCGCTGCTGCGCGGCTACGAGGCGTCCAACGAGCTGTCGGTCACCATCGACGACCTCGGCCGCGTGGGCCGGGCCGTCGACGCCGCGGTCACCGCCGGCGGCGCGCGGGTGAACGGCGTGACGCTCGGCCTGCGCGACCGTCAGAAGGCCGAGGACGCGGCGCGTTTCGCGGCGGTGAAGGCGCTGCAGGCGAAGGCCAGGCTCTACGCCGAGGCGACCGGCCTGCACATCGTCCGGCTCGAAAGCCTGTCGGAGGGCGCGTTCGTCCCGTCGCCGGCGCCTGCGCCGATCTTCGCCGCGCGGGCCGCCGTTTTCAAGGGCGGCGAGCTGGTCTCGCCGGGCGAGCTCACCGTCCACGTCGACATCGAGGGCGTCTACGACCTGAACTGAACGGGCTCAGCGCGCCCGCGGATGGGCGCGGGCGTAGGCGGCGAGCAGCCCCTCGGCGTCCACGGCCGTGTACTTCTGCGTCGTCGACAGCGAGGCGTGGCCGAGCAGCTCCTGGATTGAACGCAGGTCGGCGCCGGCGCCGAGCAGGTGGGTGGCGAAGGCGTGGCGCAGGGCGTGCGGCGTCGCGGTCTCGGGCAGGCCCAGCCGCCCTCTGAGCCTGGCGACCGTCGCCTGCACGTGCCGGGGCGACAGCGGCCCGCCGCGCCGGGCGCGGAACAGGGGCTCCTCGGGCGCGAGCGCGAAGGGCAGGACCCGGGCGTAGGCCGCCACCGCCTCGCGCACGACCGGCAGCACCGGGACCAGGCGGGTCTTGGAGCCCTTGCCGGTGATGCGAAGCGTCTCGGGCACGGGGACGTCGCGACGCGCCAGGGACAGGCCCTCGGAGATGCGCAGGCCGCAGCCGTAGAGCAGCATCAGGACCGCCCGGTCGCGCAGCGCCTCCCAGGGCTCCAGGTCCGGATCGCCCTCGGCCTCGGCCAGCAGGCCGCGCGCGGCGTCCTCGCTGACCGGACGGGGCAGCGAGGCGGGCTGGCGCGGGCCGCGCACCAGCGCGACCTCGGCGTTGGGCAGGTCATGGCGCCGGTCGAGCCAGGCGTGGAAGCTGCGGATCGCCGACAGGGCCTGGCCGAGCGAGCGGGCCGACAGGCCGTCCTCGCCCCGGCGGCGGAAGGCGAGATAGGCGCGCAGCTCCGCGGCCCTGACCGTGGCGAGATCGGCGACCCTCAGCGCCTCGCCCCTGTGCTGACCGAGAAACCCGAGATAGGCGCCGACGCAGCGCGCATAGGCCTCCAGCGTCTTGGGCGACGCCCGCCGCTCGTCGCGCAGATAGGCGAGCCAGGCGGTCAGCGCGGCGGAGGCGGGATCCTGCTTCATACCGGGACCGCGCGTGTCCACGCGCGCTCATCAACTCCGTTCATCCCCGCGAAAGCGGGGACCCAGGCTTTTTTCGCGCTTTGCGGGTTCTGCGTGGCTGAAGTCAGGGGGATGCAGCGGAACGCTTGCGGCATTCGTCTCCTGCGAAACGAAGGACGGATTAGTCCGCCGGCAAATAAAGAGCCTGGGTCCCCGCTTTCGCGGGGATGGGCGGGTGTTTGGTCGGACGCGCGCGGTCCCAGCGGCGAGCCGGCTCTCCCCTCGGGAGGAGGAGAGCGAAACTTCACAGAACCGGCCATCGCTCGGCCGTGCGCTCGACGACGCGGGCGAGGAAGGCGACCAGTTCCGCACCCATGTCGGGCCGGAAGGCCTCGGGTTCGGCCGAGCCGAACGCCAGCAGCGCCGCGCGCCCCTGCGGCCAGGGCGCCATGCGGGCGAGCGCCACGCTCTTCACCTCGCCGGCCTTCTCGCCGAACAAGGCCTCGTCCTGCGGCCACTCGCCGAGCCGCGTCAGGCCGCGCGAACCGAGCCGCGCGTCGACGCCGCCGGGCTCCAGCGCGCCCCAGCCGAAGGGCACGCCGCCGTCGACTTCCAGCGCGATCGTCGCCGTCACCAGGTTGAACCGCTCGCGCGCAGCCGCATCGAGCCGACGGGCGAGGTCGGAGTGGTTCCGGCTCTCCAGGATCTCGACCACCGCGCCATGAGTCTGAGCCTGGGCGGCGAAGTTGGCGCGGGCGACCTGTTCGATCGCCTTGCGGGCGTCGCTCTCGCGCGCGGCCACGGCCTCCAGCCGGCCGAGCGCGGCGGGGCCGAACTCCACGACGTTGGCCTTGCGCCACAGGCCGAGCGAGGCCAGCAGGTCGTCGTCCTGGCGCACCCGTTCGGGATGGGCCAGGAGCCAGGGCCGGACCTTCGCCCAGTCGGCGTCTTCCTCTTTCGTGGCTTCGGGACGGTCGCTCGCGCTCACAGGATCGACTGCCCCGTCTTGGCCCAGTCGCTCATGAACTGCTCGAGGCCGCGGTCGGTCAGCGGATGCTTGACCAGGCCCTGGAATACGGCGGGCGGCAGGGTGGCGCAGTCGGCGCCGGCGATGGCCGCGTCGCGCACGTGCGCCGAGGTGCGCACCGAGGCGGCCAGGATGCTCGTGGCGAAGCCGTAGTTGTCGTAGATCGCCCGGATCTCGCGGATCAGCTCCATGCCGTCGGCGCCATGGTCGTCGAGCCGGCCGATGAAGGGGGAGATGAAGGCCGCGCCGGCCTTGGCCGCCATCAGCGCCTGGGCCGCGCTGAAGCAGAGGGTGACGTTGACCTTCAGCCCCTGGTCCGCGAGCGCGCGCGTCGCCTTCAGCCCGTCCCAGGTGAGCGGCACCTTCACCGCCACGTTCGGCGCGATCTTGGCGAGGTGTTCGCCTTCGCGGATCATGGCCTCGGCCTCGAGCGCGGTCACCTCCGCGCTGATCGGGCCGTCGACCAGCGCGCAGATCTCGGCGATGACGTCGCGCATCGGCCGGCCCGACTTGGCGATCAGGGTCGGGTTGGTGGTGACCCCGTCCACCAGGCCCGTGGCGGCCAGGTCCCGGATCGTTTGGATCTCGGCGGTGTCCAGGAAAAGCTGCATGAGTCGGCCTCGTGATAAGGGCCCTTTCTAGCGCGCCGGCCCCGGCGATGGGAGTGGGCGGGAGCGTGAACGAGCCAGGGACTTGGCCCGATTGCGCAGCGATCGAGGCGTGTCTGTTTTCACCGCCGGCGCATGACGAGCGCCACCCCGTTTCCCGACCGGAGCGTCAGGCGCCCGACCGGCTCCGGCGCCCGGCCCTCCACCGGCGAGAACGCGAACCGCCGCGCCAGCATGGCCAGGGCCAGGGTCGCCTCCTGCAGGGCGAACGCGGCGCCTGGGCAGACGCGCGGGCCCATGGAGAAGGGGAAGTAGGCCTGCCGCGCCGCCTCGCGGCCCGCCTCGGTCTCGAAGCGGTCCGGGTCGAAGCCGTCCGGATCGGGCCAGAAACGGGATTGGCGGTGCAGGATCCAGGCGGGGCAGAAGACCACCGCGCCGGGGTCCACCTCGCGGTCGCACATCCGCTCGCGCCCGGTCGCGTCGCGCGAGATCTGGGCCACCGGCGGGTAGAGCCTCAGCGCCTCGCGGAAGACGTTGCGGGTGAAGGCGAGCGCCTTCATGTCGGCGAAGGCGGCCCGCCGCTCGCCGAGCACCGCCAGCGCCTCGGCGTGCACCTGGCCCTGCGCCGCCGGGGAGATGGCCAGCAGGTAGAGCGCCCAGCCGAGCGCGCTGGCCGAGGTCTCGTGCCCGGCCAGGAACAGCATGGCGACTTCGTCGAGCAGCTCCTCCGGCCCGAACCCGCGGCCGGTCTCGGGATCACGGCAGGCGATCAGGCTCGCCAGGATGTCGGTCGAGGGCGCCTCGCGTCCCGCAGCCAGGGCGTCGAGCCTGCGGCGCAGCGGCGTCTGCAGCACCGCGCGGATCGCCCGGGCCGAGCCCCGGCGCCGGATCGCGCCGGGGAACAGGTCGACCGGGATGCGGGCGAGCCTCAGCATGCCGTGGGCGTAGGCCACGCCCTGGTAGCGCTCGAAGGCCCGCACGATGCGGGCGGCGTCGGCATCGGCGATCGGCTCGGAGAAGAGGGTGCGAAAGATGACGTCGGCGGCGAAATGGGTCGCCTCGATGTCGACGCGCACGACGGCCTCGCCGGCCTGGCCGAGCTGCGCCTCGATCCGCGCCAGCAGCGCGTCTGCGGCCGCGCGCATCTGGTCCAGCACGTCGCGCACGCGCGCCTGCGCCAGCGCCTGGTCGACGATGGCCCTGCGCCAGCGCCAGGTCTCGCCATTGGCGACGAACACGCTCTCGCCGATCAGGTCCGACAGCATCGAGCGCATCAGCCGGCTCTTGGGGAAGGCGCCGGCGCGGCCGACCAGCACCTCGCGGATCAGCTCGGGCTCGCGCACGGTGTAGAGCCAGGTCTTCCTGCCCGACGGCGCCTGGGGGATGACGTGGCGGCCGACTCCGCCCAGGCCGAAGGCGGCCTCCTGCACCAGCGCCAACGACGACTTCAGCCCGCGCGACAGCCGCATCCACAGCGACGGGTTCGGCGGCATCGGTCCGGGCTTCGGGGGTTTCGGGTCTGGGGGCGCCGGTTGCGGCCCCGCGAGGGCGGCGTGGGGGCAGGCGGTCGGGGCGGCGCTCACCGCCGGTCCTCGACGAACCGCGTCCAGGCCTTGCCGAAGTCGGCGAGACGCTCCGGTCCGCAGGTCAGGCGGAAGAGGTCGTAGCCGCCCCGGACCTGCGACGCGCAGAGATACTGGAAGTGGTAGTCGAACGGCCGCATGCGGATGCGCCGGAACCGCTCGCGCGACAGGACCAGGTGGAAATGAGGCGAGCGCCGCACGGGCCGTCCCGCGCCGCCTTCGACCAGCTCGACCGGGTCGAGCCAGGAGCTGGAGGCGCCGTCGGACGGCGAGGTGACGTCGAGCCAGGCGATCCGCTCGGCGCGGACCACGGCCGTGAGATCGTCGTGGAAGCGGCCGCCCCGGCGAGGTGGTCCCAGGCGGCGATCGACTGGCCGAGCGTCAGGAACGAGACGACCGGGCCGCCGGGACGCCGCCCCAGCCGCGGGTCGAGCTCCAGCGCGCGGGCCAGCGCCATGACCGCCACGGCTGCGCCGTAGCTGTGGCCGACCACTAGGACTTCGTCGGCCTCGAAGCCGGCGGCCGCCTCCAGGATGCGTTCGGCGATGCGCTCGGCGGCTTTGCGGATCTCCGGCCGGCGCTCGCGCGCGGCGAGCCCGATGTTGGTCAGGGACTGGACGAGCCAGCTCACCCTGAGCCGTGCGTCGAACCGTCGCCAGCCTTTCAGCGCGAGCATCGGCGCCAGGGGCGGCAGGACCAGCGCGAGCAGCCAGGCGAGCACGTCGGGCGCGCCGAGGCGCCCTGCGCCCCACAGACCGAGCAGAGCGAGCCCGACCGCGCCGGCCGCCGCCAGGACCTGGAAGGCGGTCATCGAGATGGCGGGCAACAGCATGGCCAGCGCCAGCGGCCGCGCACGCCGCCAGCTGCGCCCGAGCAGGCCGCTTCGCCAGCTGAGCGCGGTGGAGGCCCACGTCTCCGCCAGCAGCCGGGGGCCGCGCCGGGTCCACAGCCGCCGCACCACATCGTCCCAGCGCAGGAAAACCCAGGCGGTGCGGGTGACCGCCCCATCGAAGCGCCCCCGCACCTCCCAAAGATCGGCGTCGCGGCCGCCGCGACGCCGGGCGCCGACGTCGATCTCGACGCCATCGACGGCGGCCTGCTTGGCCGCCTCCTCGGCGAACATTCGATGGTAGGGCGCGGGCCCGCGCGGGTCGAAGCCGTGCACGTAAAGCACCGTGCGTCGGCGCACCCTGCCGGCCCCTCGGTCCGGTCCGGCGACCCGGTTCGGCATTTCGGCGATCATGCCGTCCACGTCCGACGCTCCTCCTGTGGTTGTATCTGTCGAACTGGCTTTACCGCAGAAGCGTTGCCTGGGCGACGCGCGTTCGACGACCGCCGCGCGTCTGGATCGGCGTCAGTAGAAGAGAGCCTGCCTCGCCGCAGCGAGCGCCCCGGGCCGCGCCGCGAAAGGACGACCGTTCGGGCTCGAGATCGCAAGACGCCGGCGGTCGAGGTCGACGAGATCCAGCGGCGCGGGCCTGGCGGCGCGCCGCCAGGCCGCGAACGCGGGCGCGAGACGGATGCAGAGCGCGCGGGCGTCGGCCACCGGCTCTGCGCCGCTGGCCCCGTCCACGGCGGCCCCGACGCGCGGCGGCCGAAGCCGGCCCGCGCCCGGCGCCGCCAGATAGGATCCCGAGGCTTCGGCCGCGCCGAACAGGATGCGGCAGGTCTGCGGCGTCAGCTCGCGGAACGACAGCTGCGTCACCCCGTACCCGCCGGCGACTGCGATGTGCGACCCGTCGGCGAGTCGTGCGACGAACTCGCGGTCGACCGACCAGATCACCCGCCCCGACGGGCGCGCCGCCGTGGCGCCGTCACGCGCCAGCACCGCGCGCAGCGCGTCCGCATAGGCGTAGCCGCGAGGCGTCTGCGGCGAGGGCTGCAACCGTACGCGGAAGACGTCCGTCGCAAGCACGGCCCGGGCAGGCGCGGGGACGGCGCGAGCCAGGGCGGGGACGGCCCTAGCCGGCGCGGGGCGGAGCTGGCGGGCGGCCGCCGGACCGCGCCGGGCGACGCGCGGTTGCGGATGCGCCTCGAGAGAAGGGCGCAGGGGCGCCTCGGCCCGCGGGTGCGCCTTGTGAGGGGGGGCCAGGACGATCTGCAGCGAGCCGTGCGCCGGGGCTTTGGCGGCGGCCGCGGGTGGGGCGCTCCAGCGCACAGGCGCCCCCGAGGCCTCGGCCGTCTGCGCGCGCGGCGGCGGGCGGGTCATCGCAAAGGCGGCGAAGGCGCCCAAGGTGAGGAGGGCGGCGCCGGCGCCGCCGGCTGCGCTTAATCCAGGTCGCATCGACTACACCCGGCCCGGTGGGCCGATTCGACAAAAGAACGTCAATGCGTCCGGTTTTATCCCGGCCCGGTCGGGCCTAGCGCCGCCTCAAACCGCCGCGGGCTCGACCTCGTAGACACGCGAGCAGTACTCGCAGGTGACCCGGATCAGCCCGTCGTCCTCGACCATCTCCACCCGCTCGTCGGGGGAAAAGCTGCGCAGCAGGCCGACGATCCGGTCCTGCGAGCAGCGGCAGAAGGCGTGCAGCGGCTTGGGCTGGAACATGCGCACGCCGTCCTCGTGGAACAGGCGGTAGAGCAGCCGGTCGGCCCGGACGTTGGGGTCGACGAGCTCGTCCTCACCCAGCGTCTCGAACAGCACCTGCTCGCGCTCCCACGCCTCCTCGGTCGAGCCGCGGGCCATGTCCTCCGCCATGTACTGGATCATGGCGCCGCCCGCGCGCCAGACGGTCCCACCTTCGCCGGTCGACTTTCCGACCGCCAGGCGCACGCGCGTGGGCACCTGTTCGGACTGGGCGAAATAGTGTTCGGCGCAGAGCGCCAGGGTCTCGCCCTCGATCGGCGCGATGCCCTGGTAGCGATCCATCTTCGGGCCCTGGTCGACGGTCATGATGAAGATCCCGGAGCCCAGGAGGCTCTTCGCGCCAGGCCGCGCGAAGCCGTGACTGGCCGCCTCGACCCGCTCCGCGTCGAACCGGCAATAGCCGCGAAGCCCGCCCGAGGTGTCGTAGTCGGCCGCCACATAGGCCACCGGTCCGTCGCCCTGGGCCTGGACGATCAGCTTGCCCTCGAACTTGAGGCTCGCGCCCACGAGCGCGGCCAGGGTGCAGGCTTCGCCCAGCAGGTCGGCGACCGGCTCGGGGTAGTCGTGGCGGGTGAGGATGTTGTCGATCACCTGGCCCAGGCGCACGAGGCGGCCGCGTACGGGCCAGTTTTCGATCTGGAATGCGGCGACGAGGTCGTCCGCGGGAACGAGAGCTTCGGTCACGGCGCCACCTTACGCGAGCGCCGGGCCGGCGTCGCTGATTCGCTGGTGTTGGAAAGTCGCATCGCGGTCATATGGGGAGAGCGTGCAGGAATTCAGAGAGTTGGACCAGGCGCGGCGGAAGCAGCTTCGGCGTTCCGGGGCGGGCCGCAGGAACTCTCGGTCCGGCGAGGGCGTTGACGGCTGAATCTCATCACGTGAATACCGACGTTATGGCGAACCAGCTCAGGCTCAAGCCCCACGACGAGCAGGTGATGGTGATCACCGGCGCCACCTCGGGCATCGGGCTGGCGCTGGCGCGCGAGGCGGCCAAGCGCGGGACCTCGCTGTTTCTGATCGCCCGCAATTCCCAGGCGCTGGAAGAGATCGCCCGGGAGCTGGCGGACAAGGGCGCGCGCGCCGCCTATCACGCCGCCGACGTCGGGGTCGAGGGCGAGCTCAGGCAGGCCGCGTCCGAGGCCATGCGCATCTTCGGCGGCTGGGACGTGTGGGTGAACGACGCCGGAATCTCGATCTTCGGCCCGGTGCGCGAGACGCCGCTGGAGGATCACCGGCGCCTGTTCGACACCAACTACTGGGGCGTGGTGAACGGCTCGCTGATCGCAGTCGAGCATCTGCGCAAGCGTCCCGGCGGCGGCGTTCTGATCAACCTCGGCTCGGCGCTCGGGGACGCCGCCATTCCGGTCCAGGGCGCCTACGCCGCCTCGAAGGCGGCGGTGAGGGGCTTCACCGAGGCGCTGCGGATGGAGCTGATGCGCGAAAACGCGCCGGTGGCGGTCACCCTGATCAAGCCGAGCGCCGTCGCCACACCCTACAAGGACCACGCCAAGAACCTGACCGACGGCGCGGTGAAGAACCCGCCGCCCGTCTACGACCCCCACCTCGTCGCCGAGGCGATCCTCTACAGCACCCGTCATCGCGTGCGGGAGCTGGACGTGGGCCTCGCCGGGCGGGCGCTCAGCACCTTCCACAACCTCGCGCCCGCCGTGGCCGAGCCGATCTACGCCAAGCTGCTGCCGATGCTGCAGCGCGACCGCAGGGCGCCGCGCCGGCGCACGGAGGACAGCCTGTACGAAGCCGGTCAGGACCTGGCCGAGAGCTCGAATTACGACGCGGTGTTCAGGCGCAGCGCCTTCACCCAGCTGCAGATGCGTCCGTTGATCATCGTGGGCGGGGCGTTGGGCGTCGGCGCCGTCGCGGGTCTCATCAGTCTGCTGGCGGCTCGCGGGCAGGCCCAGCCGCCGCCGCCGACGCGCGCGGGCAACGGGCGGGCGGCGCCGCCGGCCAGGGCGAAGCGAGGCTCGCGCACGCCTCTGCTGATCGGCGGCCTGGCGACGCTGGCCTCTTCGCTGGCCGGCGGCGGGCTGCTCTGGGCGCGGCGGATGCGCCTGCGCCGGCTGAACGGCGGCTTCACGCTTCCGCAGCGGCCGATCCGCGCCAAGGGCTGGATCGAGCTCGGCCACTGACGTCGGGACCTCGCTTCGCCCGAGCGCGACGGTTCATTGGGACACACGTCGCCGCGTCGCCGTCGTTGCGCGCCGGCCGCGCGGCCGTATTATCCGGAATGGCGACCATTTGGACGCACCCTCCGGCTTCGAGCTGAAACGAGACGGCCTGCGGCAGCATGACGGGCAAACGCAGCATCCTGATCGTCGGCGGCGGCACGGCGGGCTGGCTGACGGCCGCCTACCTCGCGCGGTTCCTGCAAGTGTCCGATTACGGTCAGCTGCAGATCACCGTGGTGGAGTCTCCGGACATCGGCGTCGTCGGCGTCGGCGAGGGCACCTTCCCGACCATCCGCAATACGCTGAAGTTTCTGGGCGTCGACGAGGCCCAGTTCATGCGGCAGGTCCAGGCGACCTTCAAACAGGGCATCCGGTTCACCGATTGGGTCCGGACGCCGGAAGGCGGCGCGCACGAGCACTATTTCCATCCGTTCGAAGCGCCGTTCTACACCGAAGGGCCGGGACTTACGCCCTACTGGCTGCTGCAGGACGAGGCGACGCGGCCGCCCTTCGCCGAGGCCGTCACCTTCCAGCAGCGCGTCGCCGAAGCCCGGCGCGGCCCCAAGCGGCCCCACGAGGGCGACTTCTCGGGCCCCTTGAACTACGCCTACCACTTCGACGCGGCGCGGGTGGCGCAGGTGCTGGCCGACAGGGCGAAGGCGTTCGGCGTGCGCCACGTCGAGGACATGCTGACCGGCGTCGAGCTCGACGCCACGGGCGCCATCGACCGGGTGTTCACGAAGGCGCACGGCGCGCTGAAAGCGGACCTCTACATCGACTGCAGCGGGCTGCGGGCCGAGCTGATCGGCCGCGGCATGAACGTTCCGCTGAAGTCGGTGCGGCGGCTGCTGTTCGCCGACCGGGCGGTCACCTGCAAGGTCCCCTATGAGCGGCCCGATGCGCCGATCGAGAGCTACACGATCGCGACCGCCCACGAGGCCGGCTGGACCTGGGACATCGGCCTGACCGGCGCGCGCGGGGTCGGCTACGTCTATTCCAGCGATCACACCAGCGACGACCGCGCCGAGGCGGTCCTGCGTCGCCATGTGGGCGCAGGCGAGCTCGAGCTCGCCACCCGCCTCATCCCCTTCGAGACCGGCTATCGCGAGCGGCAGTGGGTCAGGAACTGCGTGGCCGTGGGGCTGTCGGCGGGCTTTCTCGAGCCCTTGGAGTCGACGGGGATCCTTCTGGTCGAGGTGGCGGCCGGGATGATCGCCGAGCTCTTCCCGCACAATGGCCCGATCGACGCGCCAGCCGCGCGCTTCAACGAGCTGATGGTCGCGCGCTACGAGAACATCGTCAATTTCCTGAAGCTGCACTACTGCCTGAGCCAGCGCCGGGAGCCGTTCTGGCGGGACAACGCCGATCCGGCGTCGGCGCCGCAGCGCCTGCTCGATCTGCTCGAACAGTGGAGATACCGGCCGCCGGTCCGATTCGACTTCATTCTGGATTTGGAATCGTTCGCATTCTTCAACTACCAGTACATATTGTACGGCATGGGGTTCAGGACGGACCTGTCGGCCGGGCGCAATGACTTCCCCAAGGTGGGGGAGGCGGACCGGATCTTCGCCAAGATCCGGACGTTCGGTGAGCAGGCGACGCTCGATCTGCCGGCGCACCGCGACCTGATCCGGCAGGTCTACGACCTCGGCGCCGGCCGATAAGCGGCCTGACGGGCTCAGGACCTGATGAACAGGTTCTTGAGCCACAGCGGGCCGGTCCGCGCGACCTGACGCCAGTCGGCGTCCTCCTCGGCCGGCGCCGGCGCGTAGCCCCAGGGATTGAAGGTCTTCACCCGCCCCGCCCGGAACGCCGCCGTGTCGCGCGTGACCAGCGTCAGCCGGTGCTCCACCGCCGTTGCGGCCAGCAGCGCATTGCGCGGGTCGGCGTAGGGGAGGCGCGCGCGCCGGCTCGCCACCGCCGCGTCTATGGCCAGGATCCGGCCCTCGAAGGCCGTCGTCACCCGCTGCTCCAGCCAGGTTCGAAGCGCGGCGCCCGCCGTCCTGTCCCTGCGCTCGAGTCGCTCGACCGTCGCCTCCAGCTCGAGCAGGGTGAGCGCCGAAACGAACAGGCTCTGCGGCGCGACGCCCGCGGCCCAGCCGATCAGGCCCGCGTCCGTGCGTCCCGCCTTCGCCCGGCGAAGCTCGAGCACGATCTGGGTGTCGAGCAGGTACATCAGCGGGGCGTCACGTCGCGATCCCAGCCGCCGTGCTCCGCGGCCTCGACGTCCGCATCCGCCCCATCCGGCATGGCCAGGAGATCCACGATCGTTTCGGCCTTGCCGCTCATCCGCTGGAACGCCTCGAAGCTCAGCAGCACGTGCGACGGCTTGCCCCGGTCGGTGATGAACACCGGCTCGCTCCGCGCCGCCCGCTTGGCCGCGCTGACGTCCTGATTGAATTCGCGACTGCTGATCGTCTTCATATGCGCCTGCACGGGCTACATGTTTCGGCGACAAGATGTAGGCACATTACTACCTCGTGGCTATTCGGCAACAGAAAAGTCCCCATAAGAATCAAACGATTGCCAGACCGCCGCGGATGCGATTTCGCCGTTGCCTCGCGGGCGATCCTGGCACCTATAGGCCCCCACACGGCGTTGCGCCGCTCGGGCGGGCGCGGAAGAACGGGCGGAGGGGGGAATGGCGCGCGATCAAGCCGCCGCAGTTTCGTCGGTCGACGCGCATCGCGTCATCGCCGATCGCCTGCAATTCTGGATCTTTCTGGCCGGCTGCGCGGCGGTGACCGCCGGCGTGCTGCTGCACATCCCCATGCTCTTGATGGCGCGCAGCCTGCACTTCCGGCTGGCGGGCATGCCGATGGACCCGGGCATGGAGTTCGGCATGGTCCTGATCGTGGCGGGCGTGGGCGTGTCCGCCTACGGCCTGCTGCCCCGCAAAAGCCAGGCCGTCCACGCGGAGGTGACGGTGACGCCGCCGGAGGACGCGCCCCTGACGGTCGCGCACTGGGGGCTGATGGCCGTCCTGGTCGTGGCGCTGGTCATCGACGTGATGAAGCCCGCCACCCTGGGCTTCGTCCTCCCCGGGATGATGGACGAATACCGGGTCAGCAAGGCGGTGGTCGCCTGGTTCCCGTTCTCGGCCCTGCTCGGCACCTTTGCAGGCTCTGTCATGTGGGGCGTGCTCGCGGACATCTACGGACGGCGGGCCACCATCCTGCTGGCGGCAGTGATGTTCATCGGCACCTCCATCTGTGGCGCCATGCCGTCGATCTGGTGGAACGTCGGCATGTGCTTCCTGATGGGCGTCGCCGCCGGCGGCATGCTGCCGATCGCCTACGCCCTGCTGGCCGAGATCATGCCGACCCGGCACAGGGGCTGGGCGCTGGTGCTCGTGGGCGGGCTGGGCGGCGTCGGCGGCTATCTCGCCGCCAGCGGATTCTCGAGCGTGCTGCAGCCGATGTTCGGCTGGCGCGCCATGTGGTTCCTGAACCTGCCGTCCGGCCTGATCCTGGTGTTGATGAGCCCCTGGATCCCGGAGTCTGCGAAGTTCCTGCTGAGTCAGGGCTTCATCGCCCAGGCGCATCGGGTGCTGCAGCGCTTCGGCTCGGTGGTCCACGCCCGCAAGCCCGGCGAGGCCGCCCCGGCGGAAGCCGAGTTGTCGGAGCTGGCCGCCCCGCCGATCGAGCGCAAGTACCTCGGCAAGACGCTGGCGCTCACCGTGGCGGGCCTGTCGTGGAGCTTCATCAACTTCGGCCTCCTGCTCTGGTTGCCGAACGATCTGGTGGCCAAGCATTACGACGTCGGCCAGGCCAGCCATCTTCTGAGCGCCTCGGCCCTGATCGCCTTTCCGACTGTCTTCGCGGTCTCGGCCCTCTACAGCCGCTGGAGCACCAAGTGGTCGCTGGCGGCCTCGATCGCGATGACGGTCGCCGGTCTGGTCTGGATCCTGCTGCTCGACGCGGCGCCGGACGGGCGCATGAGCCCCGTCCCGCCGGTGGCGCTGCTGATCGTGGGCTCCAACGCCCTGCTCGCGATCCTTCTGCCCTACACCGCCGAGACCTACCCGATGCGCGTGCGGGGCCGCGCCACCGGCTGGGTCGCCGGCTGCAGCAAGCTCGGTGGCCTGATCGCACAGGGCTTCGCGGTCCTGGGGGCCATTCCCCCGCTCGGCCGCTCGGCGCTGCTGGTGATGATCCCGACGGTCCTCTCCTTCGCGCTGATCATCCTGTTCGGCGCGGAGACGCGGGGCAGGGACCTGCGCGAACTCGACGACTGACGCAGCGTCGCCGCGTACGCCGCGCGTAAATTGCGACCGCGGGTCGCTTTTGCGCCGGGCCTTCGGCCCGCTATGTGGTCGGCATGGCGATCGAGCACCGTTCCCAGGGGCTCGGGGGGCTGAACATCCCATTCCCTCGGCGAAGCGGGCGTGGGCAGATGCCGCTCGCGGCCGGCTTTCTGGTCCTGCTGATCATCGGCATGGCCTCGATCTGGCTCTCGGCGGTGAGCCGCGAGCAGTCGGCCATGGTCATGCACACCCTGCAGGTCCAGGCGACCGCCACGCGGCTGATGATGCTGGTCGAGGACGCCGAGACCGGCGAGCGCGGCTATCTGATCACCCGCGACCGCAGCTATCTCAAGCCTTACGACACGGGTCTGCTCGACGCCCCGCAGGCGGTCGATCGCCTCGCGGAGCTCACGGCGGACAATCCGCGTCAGCACGAGTCGATCGTCGCGCTGAAAGGGCTCGTCGACGCCAAGATTCAGGCCATTCAGGACATCGTCCAGGCCAGCCGCGGACGGGGCGATTTCCCGGTCGGGGTCGCCCTGATGAAGACCGGGCGCGGCCACGCGCTCATGGAGGAGATCCGCGATCGCGTCCGGCGCATTCAGGCCGAGGAGGGCCGTGTGCTGGCCAAGCGCCAGAAGGCCGTCAAGGCGACCGGGCGCGCGCTGGTGACCGTAAGCTTGGGCGGCGTGGTCGTCGTCGTCCTGCTGGCCTATGCGGCCACCGGCAGCTTCGAGCGCGCGCGGCGGCTGCTGGAGAAGAGCGAGGCGGACCTCAAGGCGGCCAACGAGGGGCTGGAGGAGCTGGTGGCGCGCCGCACGGCCGAGCTCCGGGACTCGAACGAGGAGATCCGGCGCTACGCCTACGTCATCTCGCACGACCTGCGCACGCCGCTGGTCAACGTCATGGGCTTCGCCGGCGAGCTCGAGGCGGTGCGTGATGACGTCGCCGCCGCGCTCGCGGAGCATCCCGAGCGGCCGCGCATCCTGGTCGATTTCAACGAGGCCCTGGGCTACATCAGGACCGCGGCGGGCAAGATGGACGCCATGATCGGCGCGATCCTGAAGGTCTCGCGCGAGGGCAAGCGCGCCTTCAAGCCCGAGCCGCTCGACGTCAAGGCCCTGGTCGAGGTCGTGGCGGAGACCCAGCGCCATCAGGCCCAGGCCGCCGGGGCCGAGGTGACCATCGGCGATCTCCCGCCGATCGAGGCCGACCGGCTGGCGTTGGAGCAGATCTTCGGCAACCTCCTGGCCAATGCGCTGAAGTACCTCGACCCTGCGCGGCCGGGCCGGGTGCTGGTGACCGGTGAACGAGCCGGTCCGATGAACGTCTACCGGGTCGTCGACAACGGCCGCGGCATCGCCGAAGCGGACTTCGGGCGCGTGTTCGAGCTGTTCCGCCGCGCCGGCCTGCAGGACCGGCCCGGCGAGGGCATCGGCCTGGCCCACGTCAAGGCGCTGGTGCGCAGCCTCGGCGGCCGCATCGAGCTCGCGTCCACGCTTGGCGTGGGCTCGACGTTCACGATATTCCTGCCGGCGCCTCCCGTCGCAGAGGCGCGCAGGGCCGCCGCCGAGTGAGGCTCATGATCCCAGTCTGCATCGTGATGATCGAGGACGACGAGGGGCACGCCCGTCTGATCGAGCGCAACATCCGCCGCGCCGGCGTGAACAACGAAATCGTCCAGTTCCAGACCGGGAAGGCGGCGCTCGACTATCTGCTCGGCGAGGACGGCAGCGGCGCGCCCAGCCGGCGCCGCTGCCAGTTGATCCTGCTCGATCTCAATCTTCCCGACATGACCGGCATCGACGTGCTGCAGAAGATCAAGAGCAACGAGCACACCAAGCGTGCGCCGGTGATGGTGCTGACCACCACGGACGACGCGCGCGAGATCCAGCGCTGTTACGATCTCGGCGCCAACGTCTACATCACCAAGCCGGTCAGCTACGACGCCTTCGCCAACGCGATCCGGCAGCTCGGGCTGTTCCTGTCGGTGATGCAGGTTCCCGAAAACCCTTGAGACCCGTGTCCGCCGATCCCTGCATTCTCTACGTCGACGACGATCCCGGCATAGCACGCCTGGTGCAGCGCACCGCCCAGGCGCACGGCTACGCCGTCGAGACCGCCGCCGACGGGCGGGCCGCGCTCGAGCGGATCCGGCAGGGCGGCATCGACCTGGTCGCGCTCGACCATCACATGCCCGGCCAGACCGGGCTCGAGATCCTGCCCCGCATCCGCGCCCTGCCCGATGCGCCGCCGGTGATCTATGTGACCGGCGCCGAGGACAGCCGCGTCGCGGTCGCCGCGCTCAAGGCGGGCGCGCTCGACTACGTCTGGAAGGATGTGCAGGGCGAGTTCCGCGAGCTCCTGATGGAGGCGGTTAAGGACGCTCTGGAGAAGGAGAGCCTGCGGCGCGCCAAGGAGGCGGCCGACCGCGAGATGCGCCAGGCCAGGGAGCGCGCCGAGCTGCTGCTCAAGGAGGTGAACCACCGGGTGGCCAACTCGCTCGCCCTGGTGGCCTCGCTCGCGCGGATGCAGGCGAACGCGGTGGCGGATCCGGGCGCCAGGGCGGCGCTGGAGGAGATCCAGGTGCGTATCGCCGCCATCGCCGGCGTGCACCGGCGGCTCTACACCTCTGAGGATGTGCAGGTCGTCGAAGCGGGCGCCTATCTGAAGAGCCTGGTCGAGGAACTGCAGACGACCATGAGCGCAAGCGGCTGCGAGCACCCGCTCCGCCTGCGGACCGAGCCGGTCGCCATTCCGACCGACCGGGCGGTGTCGCTTGGTGTGCTGGTGACCGAGCTGGTCACCAACGCCTACAAGTACGCCTATCCCGACTGCGCCCCCGGCGAAATCCGGGTCAGCCTGACGCGCGAGGACGGGGAGGTGGTCGTGGCGGTGGAGGACGACGGCGCGGGCTGGCGGGGCGAGGGCCCGGCGCGCGGCTCGGGCCTGGGCATGCGCATCGTCTCGGCCATGGCGGCGAATCTGGGATCGGCTGTGGTCTTCGACGCCGAGCGTCCGAAGGGGACGCGCGCAATCGTTCGCTTTCCGGTCTGAACCGGGCGAGTCGTCGCAGCTTTGAGCATGGCGGCCGGGCCTGAGCCCGGCCGGACGTCATCGTCGGGCGATCAGCCCGTGCGGCGCAGGTTGGCGTAGTAGGCCATCCGCTCTTCCTTGCGCGAGCGCTGGTCGGCCTTGGTGCTCGCCTTGCGCTCCTTGCGCTCGAGGCGCTTGGCTTCCGCGGCGGCCAGGTCGGCGGCGAGCTGGGCCTTGCGGGCGGCTTCGGCGCGTTCGGCGGCCGCCTTGCGAGCGGCTTCCTTTTCCTCGGCGCGCTGGACCCGAAGCGCGTCGCGCTCGGCGGCCTTACGAGTCTCGCGGTCCACGAAATTGGGGTCCGCCACCGTCGGCTTCGGCTTGAACTTCTCCAGCATGGCCTTTTTTGCGGCGGCGGCGGCGGCTTGGCGGTCGGTCAGGCTGGGGTTGAAAGAACGGCTCATCATTCCTCATGGGCCGACGCGCAGCGTCGGCAGGGGTTTTCGGGAGAGTTCGGTCAGATGGGAACGCCCGCGGCCATTTCAAACCGCGAACGGGCCGCCCTATACATGATTTCACCCTCCGCGCGGAAGTCGCCGGAATGCAATTGGACGCCAAGCGTGACCGAGATGCCGCAACCCGTTTCCCCTGCGATCGCGCCTGTCCTGGAGACCGGGCGTCTGGTCCTGCGGGGACACCGGCTCACCGATTTCGATGACGTCGCGGCGATGTGGCGCGACCCGGAGGTGGTTCGTTTCATCGGCGGACGGCCGTTCACGACGGAGGAGAGCTGGTCGCGCCTGCTGCGCTATGTCGGCCACTGGACGGCGCTCGGCTTCGGCTACTGGACGATCCGCGAGCGGGACAGCGGCCGGTTCGTCGGCGAGGTGGGCTTCGCCGACTACCGGCGCGAGATCGATCCGCCCTTCGAAGGCGCCCCGGAGATCGGCTGGGCGCTGGCGCCCTGGGCGCACGGCCGCGGCCTCGCCACCGAGGCGGTTTCGGCGGTCGTCGCCTGGGGAGACCAGGCGTTCGGACCGGCGGCGCGGACCGCCTGCATCATCTCGCCCGAGAACGGCGCCTCGATCCGCGTCGCCGAGAAGTGCGGCTACGCCCTGGAGCGCACGGCGAGCTATCGGGGCGCCCCCACCCTGGTTTTCGCGCGTTCGGGCCTGTGACCGCTTGTTCCCGTTCCGTCCTCTGCCAGGGCGGCGTATCTGACGTATCGTGACCCCCGACGACTCGCCCGCGTCCGATCTCCCCGCCCAGGCGCTGCCGCCGGCGCTCGCCGCCCCGCCCGGGTCTGGCGCGGTCGCGGATGCGTCGGGCGCGCGGCTCATCGGCCGGCGGGAGGCGGAGGCGGCCTTCACCTCGGGCCCGGTGATCGTCGCGCACGCGGGACTGACGGCGCGGCGGCTCGGCCTGCATCCGCCGGCGCGCGCGCCGCACCTGCTGGACGCGCTCGAGCTGTTCGCCTTCGTTCGCCCCGCGCGGTTCTGCGCGCCGTCGCCAGCCGGCCTGGCGCTCGCGACGGGGCGGCCGGAGCCGGTGGGCGCGGAGGCCCAGGCGCTGGCCCTGCGCCAGGCCTGCGCCGACCTGCTGGCCGAGCTCGCCGAGTCGCCGCAGCCCACGCGCGAGGAGGCGATCCAGATCGCCGAGACCCTGGAGCGGGCGGGCTGGAGCTGGGCGCCGCGCGTGCTGGTCGCCCTGCGCTCGCGCCCGGCCGGGCGCATCCCCCGCGGCAACGGCCTGGACGTCTGGGCGCGCCTCGCCGAATGGGACGAGCACGCGCCCGTGGGCGAGCCCGGCTCGCGGCCGGTGGAGGCGCAGGACGCGCGCGAGCGGCTGAAGCTGCTGCTCGAGCGCGCGGGCCTCGACGAGGCGCGCCCCTCCCAGGCCGACTTCGCCGCCGAGGTCGCCCACGTGTTCAGCCCGCGCGAGAAGGAGGGCTCGCCGCGCATCCTGCTGGCCGAGGCCGGCACGGGCGTGGGCAAGACGCTGGGCTATCTCGCCCCGGCCTCGGTCTTCGCCGAGCGCAACGGCCCCTCGGTCTGGATCTCCACCTACACCCGCGCCCTGCAGCGCCAGATCGACCGCGAGAGCGCCGCCGTCTTCCCCGACCCGGCCGTGCGGGCCAAGCGCGCCGTCGTCAGGAAGGGGCGCGAGAACTATCTGTGCCTGCTGAACTTCCAGGACATGGTGCAGGCCTCTGCGGTCGGGACCGCGGATACGGCCGGCGTCGCGCTCTCCGCCCGCTGGATCCGCGCCACCCGCGATGGCGACATGACCGGCGGCGACTTCCCCGCCTGGCTGCCCGGCCTGTTCGCGGTGGGCGGCGCCGGCCAGGCCTCGCCCGCCAATCTGGTCGACCGGCGCGGCGAGTGCGTCCACGCCGCCTGTCCGCACTACCGGACCTGCTTCGTCGAGAAGGCGGTGCGCGCCTCGCGCCGGGCCGACGTGGTGATCGCCAACCACGCCCTGGTCCTGACCCAGGCCGCCTTCGACGGCGCCCGCGCCGCGCGGGGGCTGAAGACCGACGCCGAGACCACCAGCCTGCGCCGCATCGTGTTCGACGAGGGCCATCACCTGTTCGACGCCGCCGACAGCGCCTTCTCCGCCTGCCTGTCGGGCCAGGAGGCCGCGGAGCTCCGGCGCTGGATCCGGGGGCCGGAGGGGCGCGGGCGGCGCGGGCGCGGGCTGGACCAGCGGCTGGGCGACCTCGCCGCCGACCGCGAGGACGCGCGTCTGGCGCTGCAGCAGGTGCTGCGCGCCGCAGCCGCCCTGCCGGGCGAAGGCTGGTCGGGCCGCATCGCGCCCCCGTCGGGCGAAGCCTCGCCGATCGGGCCGGTCGAGACCTTCCTCGCCGCCGCCCTGGAGCAGCTGCGCGCCCGCACGGGCCCGGGCTCGAACGAGCTCGGCATGGAGTGCTCGGCCCGGCCGGCGATCGACGCCGTGCGCGAGACCGTCGGCCCCGCCGCCCGGGCGCTGGCGGCGGTCGAGGCGCCGCTGCTGGCGCTGGCGCGGGCGCTGGAGGACCTGCTCGACGACGAGGCGGCCGAGCTCGACCAGGCCCAGCGCTCGCGCGTCGAGGGCGCGCTCCGGGGGCTGGACCGTCGGGCGCGCATGACGCTTCCGGGCTGGCGCTCGATGCTGCAGGCGCTGGACGCGGACGCCGCCCAGGACGATCCCGATTTCGTCGACTGGCTCTCGGCCGAGGTGCTGTTCGGCCGGGTGGTGGACGCGGCGCTGCGCCGGCACTGGGTCGATCCCACCGTGCCGCTGGAGGCGGCGGTGATCGCGCCGGCGCACGGGGTGCTGGTCACCAGCGCCACCCTGACCGACCCGGCGCTCGACGATCCCTTCGAGCTGGCGCGGCTGCGCTCGGGAGCGGCGCGCCTGCCCGAGCCGCCGAAGAGCATCAAGGTCGCCTCGCCGTTCGACTACGCCAGCCAGGCCCGGGTGATCGTAGTCAACGACGTGGAGCGCGACGACGCGCGCCAGATCGCGGCGGCCATGCGCGAGCTGTTCCTGGCCTCGGGCGGCGGGGCGCTGGGCCTGTTCACGGCGATTCGCCGGCTAAAGGCGGTCTACGAGCGGCTCGCCCCACCGCTGGCCGAGGCCGGCCTGTCGCTGTGGGCCCAGCACGTGGACCCGCTGGAGATCGGGGCCCTGATCGACGTCTTCCGGGCGGAGGAGAACTCCTGCCTGCTCGGCACCGACGCGGTCCGGGACGGGGTCGACGTGCCGGGCCGCGCGCTGCGCCTGATCGCCTTCGACCGGGTGCCGTGGCCCAGGCCCGACCTCTTGCACAAGGCCCGCCGCGCCAAGTTCGAGGGCCGCGCCTACGACGACGCCATCGCCCGCGCACGGCTGGCTCAGGCGTTCGGCCGGCTGATTCGCCGCGGCGACGACCGCGGCGTCTTCGTCCTGCTCGACGCCGCCGCCCCCACCCGCCTGTTCGCCAGCCTGCCGCCGGGCGTGGAGATCGAGCGCATGGGCCTGGCCGAGGCGGTGGAGGCGGTCAGCGGGTTCTTGGGGGTGAGCTAGGATCCCGCCCCAAAGCTCGCGCCGAAACGGATCGGATGTTACATATTTTCCATGCCGGACACCGATCCTTCCTTCTTCGACGAGATCGATGAAGCCGCGGAAGCGGCCGCAGACGCCGAGGGACTGGCGGAGTTCGACGCGGGCGAGGGCGTGCCGCACGAAGACGTCGCCGAGTAGCTGAAGACCTGGGGCATGCCCCAGGAGCAGCCTGCGCCTGGTAAATGGCGAAGGTAGTCTGGTCGCCGAGGGCGATTTCGGACCTGACCAATATTCGAGCTGAGCGCGGACTGCGGGAATGGACGCTGATCTACCCCTACGTCCTTCGCTATCGCGTTCGGAACGGTGTGACCGAAATCGTGCGCATCAAGCACGGCGCGGAACGATCGGACTGATCCTCACCTCGGTCACAGCTTTGCCGAAAATCGCCGCCTGCCCCTAAATTCCTACCCGGATGTCGTGAAATGAGCGCGAGGGCTTGCCCCTTTCGCCGCGGATGGCAGATTGCACGGCATGACCGCAAACGCTTCGCACGCGCCTGAGCCGCGCGGCTCGGTGCTGGATCTCATCGGCGACACGCCGATCGTGGAGGTTCGCCACATCGACACCGGCCCCTGCCGGCTGTTCCTCAAGCTCGAGAGCCAGAATCCCGGCGGCTCGATCAAGGACCGCATCGCCGTCTCCATGATCGAGGCGGCGGAGAAGGAGGGCTGGCTCAAGCCCGGCGGCACGATCGTGGAGGCGACCGCCGGCAACACGGGCCTGGCGCTGGCGCTGGTCGGCGCGCTGCGCGGCTACAAGATCCTGCTGGTCGTGCCCGACAAGATGGCGCGCGAGAAGATCCAGCACCTGCGCGCGCTGGGCGCCGACGTGCGCCTGACCCGCTCGGACGTGGGCAAGGGCCATCCCGAGTACTACCAGGACCTGGCCGAGCGCCTGGCCCAGGCGATCCCCGGCGGCTTCTACGTCAACCAGTTCGCCAACCCGGCCAACCCGCTGGCGCACGAGACCGCCACCGGCCCGGAGATCTGGGAGCAGATGGGCCACGACGTCGACGCCGTGGTGGTGGGCGTGGGCTCGGGCGGCACGATGTCGGGCCTGGGCCGCTTCTTCGAGAAGGTCTCGCCCAAGACCGAGATGGTGCTGGCCGATCCGAAGGGCTCGATCCTGGCCCACTACGTGGAGACCGGCGAGCTGGTCGAGGCCGGCTCCTGGGCGGTGGAGGGCATCGGCGAGGACTTCATCCCGACCAACGCCGAGATGCGGCTTGTGAAGAAGGCCTACTCCATCCCCGACCGCGAGAGCATGGAGACGGCGCGCCAGCTGCTCTTGAAGGAGGGCATACTGGCCGGCTCCTCCTCGGGCACGCTGATCTCGGCGGCGCTGCGCTACTGTCGCGAGCAGACCGCGCCCAAGCGCGTGGTCAGCTTCGTCTGCGACAACGGCGCCAAGTACCTGTCCAAGGTCTACAACGACAGCTGGCTGGCCGAGCAGGGCCTGACCGACCGCACGCTGCACGGCGACCTGCGCGACCTGATCGTGCGCAAGCCCTCCGAAGGCCTGACCGTCACCATCGGGCCGGAGGACACCCTGCTCACCGCCTACAACCGCATGCGCCAGGCCGACATCTCGCAGCTGCCGGTGCTGGACGAGGGCCGGCTGGTGGGCCTGCTCGACGAGAGCGACATCCTGCGGGGCGTCGAGAGCGAGCACGTCAAGCACGAGGCCCGCTTCCGTCAGCCGGTGCGCTGGGCCATGACCACGCGGCTGCGCACGCTGCAGGTCTCCGAGCCGATGGAGGCGCTGCTGCCGGTGTTCGAACGCAACGAGGTGGCCCTGATCATGGACGGCGAGGAGTTCCAGGGCGTGATCACCCGCATCGACCTGATCAACCACCTGCGCCTGCATCCGCAGAAGGGCTGAGGGGGTGAGCGACGTTCACCGGCCCTTCGGCGGCGACGAGGTCTCGCTGTGGGTCGATCCCAACGGCGTGATCATGCTGAAGGCGGTCGAGCCGTCCGGCGATCCGGTGGAGCTGAATGGGGATCAGGCTCTGGCGTTCGCTGATCTGCTGCGCAAACTGGCCGCTGAAGTTGGCTGACTGCTAGGGGGCGGAGCTCGCCGTCGAACGCATGGATGCATTCTCTTTCGCGCTCCGCCATGCGGTCGACGGCTTGGTCCGTTCGATGCTGAGAGGGCGCTATGGTCATCGAGGTCACGGTCGCCGAGGCGGAAGCCCGCATGGATGAGCTGTTCGATGCAGCGATCCAGGGCGAACAGGTCGTGATCACACAGGACGGGGTCAGACGCGCGATGCTGGAGCTGGTTCCTTCGGACGAGTCTGAGCACGCGACTGGAACGTCTCGCGAAGGCCCAGCTCGTCCATAGCCCGCCCCTCGCTCGGCTCGGCGAGGCGCCTTAGGAGTGATCCCATGACCGACCTTCCCAACCGTGCGGGCTTCTCCACCCGGGCTATCCACGCGGGCCAGCATCCCGACCCGACGACCGGCGCGGTGATGACGCCGATCTACGCCAACTCGACCTACGCCCAGGAGAGCCCGGGCGTGAACAAGGGCTACGAGTACGCCCGCGGCAAGAACCCGACGCGCGAGGCGTTCGAGCGGGTGGTCGCCGACCTGGAGAGCGGGGTGCAGGGCTTCGGCTTCGCCTCTGGCGTGGGGGCGACCTCGACGGTGCTGGAGCTGATCGACGCGGGTTCCGAGGTGCTGACCGGCGACGACCTCTACGGCGGCACCTGGCGGCTGTTCGAGCGGGTGCGCCGGCGCTCGGCCGGCCTCGACTTCAAGTACGTCGACATGTCCAACCTGGAGGCGGTCGAGGCGGCGGTCACGCCCAAGACGAAGCTGCTCTGGGTCGAGACCCCGACCAACCCGCTGATGAAGCTCGCCGACCTCGAGGGGCTGGCGCGGATCGCGCGCAAGCACGGCCTGCTGGCCGTGGCCGACAACACCTTCGCCACCCCCTACAACCAGCGCCCGCTGGAGCTCGGCTTCGACGTGGTGGTCCACTCGGTCACCAAGTACCTGAACGGCCACTCCGACATCATCGGCGGGGTGGCCGTGGCGCGCACCGACGAGATCGCCAAGGAGCTGAAGTTCCTGCAAAATTCGGTGGGCGCGATCATGGGCCCGTTCGACGCCTTTCTCGCCAACCGGGGCGTCAAGACCCTGGCCCTGCGCATGCAGCGCCACGCCGAGAACGCCGCCCGCGTCGCCGAGTGGCTGGAAGGGCGCGACGACATCGAACGCGTCTTCTATCCGGGCCTTACGAGCCATCCGCAGCACGCCCTGGCCAGGCGCCAGATGCGCACCGGCGGGGGCATGATCTCCTGCGTGCTGAAGGGCGACCTGGAGCGGACCAAGCGCGTGCTGGAGCGCTTCCGCATCTTCACCCTGGCCGAGAGCCTCGGCGGCGTGGAGAGCCTGGTCAACCACCCGGCCATCATGACCCACGCCTCCGTGCCGAAGGAATTGCGCGAGGCGGGCGGGGTGACCGACACCCTGATCCGGCTGTCGGTGGGCGTGGAGGACGGCGAAGACCTGATCGCCGACCTGGAACAGGCGTTCGGGGCATAGCGTCCAATTTGTCCGTCATCCCGGCCGGAAGCTCGCGAAGCGAGCTGGAGAGCCGGGATCGTCCGGGAGAAGCCGCTTCATCGTGAAGATCCCGGATAATCGCTTTGCGATTTCCGGGATGACGATTTGAATTGGAGGCCTGGACTAGCCTCTGAAGCGGGCGTTGTAATCGGCCCCCGCCGCGTCGAACTCGCGCTTCAGCCGCGCGACCAGCTCGGCGGTGGGCAGGACGTCCTTGACCGAGCCCACGCCCTGCCCGGCGGACCAGACCTCTTTCCAGGCGCGGACCTCGTGGTCGAGCTCCTTGCTGAGGTCGATCTTGTCCTTGCCGGCGAGGTTCTTCGGATCCAGCCCGTTGGCGATCAGCGACCTGGTCATGAAGTTCGCCGGAATTCCGGAGATCGCCGGGGTGTAGGTGATGTCCGCCGCCCCGCTGTCGAGGATCATCTGCTTGTAGGCGTCCGGGGCCAGGCTCTCTTCGGTGGCGATGAAGCGGGTGCCCAGATAGGCGAGGTCGGCGCCCATCATCATCGCCGCGGCCACGTCGCGGCCGCTCGACATGACGCCCGACAGGATGAGGGTCCCGTCGAATACGCGCCGGATCTCGTCGACCAGGGCGAAGGGGCTCCAGGTCCCGGCGTGGCCGCCTGCGCCCGCCGCCACCAGGATCAGGCCGTCCACGCCGGCGTCGGCCGCCTTCTGGGCATGCCTGAGCGTGGTGACGTCGTGGAAGACCAGGCCGCCGTAGCCGTGGATCGCGTCCACCAGGTCGCGCACCGCCCCCAGCGAGGTGATCACCAGCGGGACCTGGTGGCGCACCGTCACCTCGACGTCGGCCATCAGCCGGGCGTTGGTGTTGTGCACGATCAGGTTCACGCCATAGGCGGCGTCGCCAGGGCCGAGCGTCCCCTCGATCTCGTCCAGCCACGCCGAATAGCCCTCGGTCGTGCGCTGGTTCAGCGCCGGGAAGGTCCCGACCACTCCCGCCTTGCACGCCGCGGTCACCAGCTTCGGCCCCGAGACCAGGAACATGGGCGCGGCGATCACCGGCAGCTTCAGGCCGCTCTGCAGACGGGCGGGGATCGGCATGTCGGGCTCCCTGGGCTCAGTTCTCTTTCGCTACGCTACCGCCGCAGAGCGCGGTCGCAAAGAGCGCGTCAGGCCCCCCGGGTCCGGCTTCGCCGGCCCGAGGATAAACTGCGTGTGTGCGGTTCGGCCGCCCGGACGCGCTCTATCTCTAAGGGTCTAAAGCGGGCTTCCCCTGGACGCGGCGTCGGCGTAAGCGCCTGACGCAATGACCACCGACACCTCCAAACTGACCCAGCTCGGCCGTCCCGTTCACGGCTACGACGACCCGGAAAAGGCCGTGCTGGAGCGCGTGCCCAACCCGCATCCCGACGCCCTCTATCTCGCCCGCTTCGCCGCGCCGGAGTTCACCTCGCTGTGCCCGGTCACCGGTCAGCCGGATTTCGCGCACCTGGTGATCGACTATGCGCCCCAGGGCTGGCTGATCGAGTCCAAGAGCCTCAAGCTGTTCCTGCAGGCCTTCCGCAATCACGGCACCTTCCACGAGGACTGCACCCTCTACGTGGCCAAGCGGATCATCGCGACCGCCGAGCCGCGCTGGCTGCGCATCGCCGGCTTCTGGTATCCGCGCGGCGGCATCCCGATCGACGTCTTCTGGCAGACCGGCCCCGCGCCCGAGGGCCTGTGGGTTCCGGATCCGGGCGTGCCGGCGTACCGGGGACGGTAGATTCACATCCTTCCCCTTTCAGGGGAAGGATCCGTCGTCGGGCGCCAGCTCGAAACCCGAGAATTCGAACCCGGGCGCCACGGTGCAGCCGACGAGGGTCCAGTCGCCGAGGCTCCGCGCGCTCTGCCAGGCGTGGGCGGGGACGATTCCCTGCGGGCGTTGCCCCAGGTCCAGCCGCGGCCCCAGGTCGAGCCGTCGGACGCCGCCGTCGCCGCCGATGGCGAGCTCGAGCGGGGCGCCGGCGTGCCAGTGCCAGATCTCCACCGCGTCCACCCGGTGCCAGTGCGACCGCTCGCCCGCCTTCAGGAGAAAGTAGATGGCGGTCGAGCGCGACCGCCCGTCGGGGCCGGGCGCATCGCGGAAGGTCTCCCGGTACCAGCCCCCTTCCGGATGCGGCTTCAGCCCGAGCTCGGCGATGATCTGGTCCGCTTCGTTCATGCGGGGGCTTTCGCCAATCGAGGGGCCGTTACGGCGTCCACCATCGCGTGAGCCTGGCCACGTCCGGCCGGGCGCGCTCGAGCGGCGGCTCGGGCGGGGTTCCGACGTGGACGAAGCCGGCGACGCGCTCGCCGCGCTCGGCGCCCAGGATGTTCAGCGCCGCTTCGTCGTAGGCGTACCAGTCGGTGATCCAGTTGGCGCCGTAGCCCATGGCCTGGGCGGCGATCAGAAGGCTCATGCACACCGCCCCCGACGACAGGATCTGCTCCCATTCCGGGATGTCGGCCTGCGGATCGGGGCGCGAGAGCACGGCGATGGTCAGCGGGGCCGCGCTGAGCTTGGCGAGCTTGGCGGCTCTCTGGCCGTCGCTCTGCGAGCGGGCCAGCGCCTGCAGGCGCTCGACATAGGCGGCCTTGGCCTCGGGCTCGAACACCACGAAGCGCCACGGCGAAAGCTTGCCGTGGTCGGGCACGCGCGCGCCGAGCCGGAGCAGGAGCTCGGTCTCCTCGGGCGAGGGGCCGGGCGCGTCCAGGGTCTGGGCCGGGGCCGAGCGGCGCTCGGCCAGCAGCTGAAGGGTCTCTGTGTTCGCCCGCACGGGCAGGGGTTCGCCGAGCTCGGGCAGGCGCAGCGTCAAACCTTGGCTCCCTTCGCGGCGGTCGTATTCCTCAGCGCGAAGCCGTCGGAGCCGGGCCGCAGCACATAGTTGCTTTCGAGGTCCGGCTGGCGCCGGCCGTTCACCGTGACCTCCTCGCGCAGCCGATTGGGATCGGCGCCGCGATAGAAGGCCTGGCAGACGACCTTGCCCTGCAGGGGGGCGAACATCTTGTCAATAAGCGGCCTCAAGGTCGCGGCCAGGGCGGAGCTCACCGCCTTGCCGTTCACCGTCACCCCGATCGGAATGGTGCTGGTGTCGACCACCGTGCAGAGCCGGTCGCCGTCGAAGTGATCCACCTCGCCCACATAGATCTGGATCATCGGATCCTCTTCCTCGACCCAGGTCGCCGTCTGGCCGATGCGGCCGTCCTTCATCAGGCCGACCAGCGTCACGATCGAGCAATCGTCCGTGCTCTGGTGATAGCCGTCGCACCACATCAACTGCTTCGAGGCGAGATCGCGGATCTCGCCGGCGGTCAGCCGGTGTTCGCCTGCGCCGCTCGGCGCCGCCTGTGCAGGGAGCCCTGCGCCGAGGGCCAGGGCGGCCAGGAGCGATACGCCGATCCGTTTCATCCGTGCGTCCGTTGTCTGCGCGGCGAACTCGCGCGATAGCGAAAGTAGGGCGGTGGTGGGCTGGTCGAAAGAGGAACCATGGTCGACGAACCCTTTTGGGCGAACGGGCGCGAAAAGCCGCCCGCCTGGCGCAGCGGCCCGGGCCGGAGCCGCTTCGCCAACCCCTGGATCGAGCTCGTCGAGTATGATGCCGTGGCGCCCACGGGCTTTGAAACGCACTACGCGGTAGTTCGCTTCCGCAAGCTCGCCGTAGGCGTGCTTCCCTTGTATCCCGACGGAACGGTTGCGCTGGTCGGCCAACAGCGTTTTCCGCTGGCGAACTACTCCTGGGAGATGCCCGAAGGGGGCGTCGAGCCGGAGGAGGATCCGATCGCCGGCGCCCGGCGCGAGCTGCGCGAAGAGGCGGGACTTGCGGCGGCGTCGTGGCGGGAAGTGCTCAGGATGGAGCTGTCCAACTCCATCACCAATGAGCGGGCGCTCTGCTACGTCGCCTGGGATCTTTCCCCCTGCGAAACAGCGCCGGACGAGACCGAGGCCCTGGACCTCGCGCGGGTCCCGTTCCGCGCCCTGCTGGAGGCGGCGGCCGCCGGCCGGGTGCAGGACGCCATCACGGTGGCGACGGTCTTCCGCGCCTACCATATGGCGCAAGAGGGCGAGCTGCCGGCGGACCTGGCGCGCGCTATGCTAGAACAGACCTGAGGTCCCGCAGGAGACGAGGCATGGCGAGGCAGCTCGAGGTGGTGGCGGAAGGCGCGTGGCCCGGCCTGCGCGCGGAAGCCGCCCGCGCGGCGGAAAGCGAGCCCGGCCTGGGCTCGCTGCTCAACGCGGCGATCCTGCGCCACACGAACCTGGCCTCGGCGCTGAGCTTTCAGCTCGCCCGCAAGATCGGCGACGCCGAGCTCGGGGCCATGACCGTGCGCGAGATCTGCGCGGAAGCCTATGAGGCGGAGCCCGCCATCGTGCGGGCGGCCGAGGCCGACCTGAAGGCGGTGCTGGAGCGCGATCCGGCCGCCAAGGGCTTCCTGCAGCCCTTCCTGTTCTACAAAGGCTTTCTGTCGCTGCAGACGCACCGCGTGGCCCACCGGCTGTGGCGGCAGGGACGCGAGACCCTGGCGTGGCATCTGCAGAGCCGCATGTCGGAGCTGTTCCAGGTCGACATCCATCCGGCCGCGCAGATGGGCTCGGGCGTGTTCATCGACCACGCCACCGGCGTGGTGATCGGCGAGACGGCGGCGGTGGGCGACGACGTCTCCATGCTGCACGGGGTAACGCTCGGCGGCACCGGGGCCCAGCGCGGCGACCGCCACCCCAAGATCGGCCGCGGCGTTCTGCTCGGCGCGGGCGCCAAGGTGCTCGGCAACATCGAGATCGGCGAATACGCCAAGATCGCCTCGGGCTCGGTGGTGCTGAAGCCCGTGCCGGCTCACTGCACCGCCGCCGGCGTGCCCGCCCGCCTGGTCAACTGCCCGAGCTGTAACGAGCCGGCGCGGACCATGGACCACACCGTCCCGGACATCGCCTACGACTATTCGATCTGAGCGGGGATCCGGCCTTTCAGGGCGCCGATGCCGCGGCCCGCAGCGCTGACGGCGTCCGTCCGGTCAGGTTCGCCATCGCCCGCGTCATGTGCGCCTGGTCGGCGAAGCCGCAGTCCTGGGCGATCACGGCGAGCGGACTGGCCGTGCCGAGGATGGCCTCGACCGCCCGGTGCGTGCGCTGGGCCAGCCGGAACGCGGCCGGCGTCACGGCGAACACCTGGCGGAAGCCGCGGCTGACGCTGCCCAGGTGCAGGCCCGCCGCCTCGGCCCAGTCGGCCAGCGCCAGGCCCGGGTCGGCGCGCAGGGCGCGAGCCAGCTCGTCGGGCCAGTCCGCCGTCGGCGACGCCGTCGCGGTCAGTCCCTCCAGAAGCCGCAAAGCCGCGTCTGCCGGATCCCGTTCGGCGGCGCGGACGACCGCGTCGGGCTCGGCGATCCGGCCGCACACAGGGCCGTCCCAGCCGCGCGGCAGCGGCAGGACCAGCACCTCGGCGCCGCGGGCGTCGAACCGGTCGAGATGGCTCTCGAAGGCGCGATGGGCGACCACGTCGCCCGCCTCGACACGATGGCGTCCGGTGTCCCCCGCCTCGACATAGCCGCCGCTCAGCACCAGGGCGGCGAAGCCGTGGTCGTGGCGGTGACGCGCCAGGTCCTCCCAGGGCGCATGCCGCGTCCGACCTGCAGGCGCGGGCCTGGGGCAGGCGGGGCAGGGTTCGGAAACGACGCGGCTCACGGGTGAAATCGAATTCAAGACGTCCTTGCGGCCTGCGGGGCGCACCGGCGCGACAAACAGCGCAGAGGATCTCGTCCGTGTCGAGACGCAGCGGACGCGACCCGATCCGAGCCTAGAGCAGGCGCGGCCGTCCTGCCGGCGCCCCCTCGTGCGCCAGCAGCCAGGCCTTGCGCTCCAGCCCGCCGCCGTAGCCGGTCAGCGATCCGTTCGCGCCGATCACCCGGTGGCAGGGGAGCACGAGCGAGATCGGGTTGGCGCCGTTGGCGAGGCCCACCGCGCGCACGGCGGTGGGATGGCCGATGCGGGCGGCCTGTTCGCCGTAGCTGCGGGTCTCGCCCGCCGGGATCTCCGCCAGCGCGGTCCAGGCCCTGCGCTGGAACGCCGTGCCGCCGAGACGCCAGGGAATGCCGGACAGGGCCGAGAGTTCGCCTGAAAAGTAGGCGTCCAGGCCGTCGCGGATGGCGGCCGGCGCGCGACCGGGCTCGGGCTCCATCTGGCCGTAGAGGCGGGCGATCGTCCGGCGCATCCGCGTCTCGAAGTCGGCGAAGAAGAGCGCGCGCAGGCGCCCGGCCTCGTCGGTGACCAGAAGCGCCTCGCCGATCGGGGTGGCGAGGCGGTCGAGCAAGAGCCGCTCAGGCCGCGCGTCGGTCACGGGCGGTCTCCTCGGACAGGCGCGCGCTGTCGGCGGTCCACAGGTGAAGCGCGGCGTAGGCGCGCCACGGCCGCCAGGCCTCCGCGCGGGCCAGCAGCTCCGCGGCCGTGGGGCGGACGCCGTCGGGCCCGGCCAGGGCGCGCATCAGCCCCACGTCGGCGGCCGGGAAGGCGTCCGGCTCGCGCAGCTCGCGCATGGCGATGTACTGGGCGGTCCATTCGCCGATCCCGGCGAGGCGCTTCAGCTTTGCGATCGCGTCCTCGAGGCTGGCGCGCGGCCCGAACAGGGCCGGATCGGCGGCGGCGGCCGCCGCCAGCGACGACAGCGCGCGCACTCGCGCGCCCGGCATGCCCAGGGGGGAGAGATCGACGGCGGCCAGGCGCTCGGGGGCGGGGAAGGCGAGCGTCAGGCCCTCGGTGCGCCAGGGCTCGGGCAGGGGCTCGCCCCAGGTCTCGGCCAGCTTGCCGGCGAGCCGGCGGGCGGCGACGACGGTGATCTGCTGGCCCAGCACCGCGCGCACCGCCAGCTCGAAGCCGTCCCAGGCGCCGGGCACGCGCAGGCCGGGTCGGGCGGCGACCAGCAGCGCCAGGCCGGCGTCGCGGGAGAGGTGCTCGCCGATCCGTGCGGGATCGGCGGCCAGATCGAAGACGCGCCGCACGCGCGCCAGGATGCGGGGCAGGGCGGTGAGCCGCGGGTAGCGGACCTCGACCGCGAGCCGGTTTCCTGCGGCGGGCGTCACCGCCAGGGTCCCGAGCGCGCCGTCCAGCGCGATCGTGCGCGCGTAACGGTCCGGCCCGACCGCCTCGACGCCGGGGATGGCGCGGGCGGCGAGGAAGCCGATCAGCGAGTCCCAGTCGTAGGGCGGCCGGTAGCTGAGGACGAGCTTCAGCGCATGCGTCTCCGGCTCGCGGGCGCTGCGGCGACGGAGCGACGCCGGCGGGCGGCGATAGAGGCGCTGGAACGTCTCGTTGAACCTTCGCACGCTGCCGAATCCGGATGCGAGCGCCACCTCGGCCATGGGCAGCGCGGTGTCGTGGATCAGCTGCTTGGCCAGGAGCACGCGCCGCGTCTGGGCGACCTGCACCGGCGAGGCGCCCAGATGCCGTCCGAACAGCCGCCGCAGCTGCCGCTCGCCCACGCCCAGCCGCTCGCCCAGGGCCGCCACGTCGCCGCCGTCCAGGGCCCCGCCCTCGATCAGCGCCAGCGCGCGGGACACGGTGTTGGAGGCGCCGCGCCAGGCGCCCGCATCGGGCGACGCCTCCGGCCGGCAGCGCAGGCACGCGCGCAAGCCCGCCGCCTCGGCCCCCGCGGCGCTCGCGAAGAAGCGCACGTTCGCGCGTTTGGGCGTTCGCGCCGGGCAGATCGGGCGGCAGTAGATCCCCGTCGAGGTCACGCCCACGAACAGGCGCCCGTCAAAACGGGCGTCGCGCGTCTGGAGCGCGCGGTAGCAGGCGTCCGGGTCCAGATCCGGGCCGAGGTCCGCGCCGAGGGTCATGCCGAGGTCCATGGGGCGCGATGATCGCGCGGGACGGCGGCGGCGTCTCGCGGTTTTCGGACCTTTACATCGCCGCGGCATGGGCGCTCAGTCACCGGTCTGAAACCGGCCCGACCCAATTCGGCCATCAATCCGGGCGAGCGTGGCGGGCTGTATCGAGGTTGCGCATGCGCCGAGCCGCCGCCATCACCGCCGTCGTCCTGGCCTTGTCCGCCGGCGCCGCCGGCGCACAGGAAGCCATCCCCACCGCCAAGGGCGCCGCGCCGCCGCCCGCGACCGCCAACGAGCCGCCGCCGGGGCCGCTGAAGCCGCCCGCCCAGACCAATCTGGCGCCGGTGCTGCCGGGGCCGTGCGGAACCGGCCCGGTCCCGAAGGTCGCGCCGGTGAACGCAGACGGAGGCCCGCAGGTCGATCACAGCCCTCACGGCGAGGTTTCGGTCGGCGTCGGCAGCCACGGCATGCGCTATGCGGAAGGCTCCGTCTGCGTGCCGGTCGGCGACAACTCCTTTGTGGCGGTCGACGTCAGCCAGGGCCGAATGGACGGCTGGCGCCGCTAGCCAGATCTTCCCCCTCTGGGCAGGGCTATCGCATCTGGCCCCAGAGCGAACCCTTCCTCCATTCAGGCTTAGGTGGCGTGCACACATTGGCGTGGCGTAGCCGTTCGGTCCCCTAAACCCCCGCGTCGCGGCCCTCCGGGCTACGGGACTGACCTGTCCGCCCGGCCCCCGCTCTGCGGCGGGCTGTGATCGCTGGCGCGATCCAGGCTTCGCATCCGAAGCCCGTCCACGATGACGTTGCCCGGATCGGCCATTTCGCGATGGCCAAGCCCCGGCCGATTCTGGTTAGCGCCCTAGGAACGCATCGAGAATGCGACCGCGGGCACGAATTTGGCGGAACGAACCCAACCGTGCCTCAGATCTCGGCAAAGAGCTGGGCTATCCATTAGGCGATAATGTATTTTGCAAGCAGGTCGAATCGATCTGACATGCCGCAGATATGTCAGATCAGCCGCCGCTGGACCCCGCAGGTCAGCTCATTCGCCGCGTGGCGGAGAGTGGGCTCGGCATCAGATTCGGACGAGGGGTCGTCGGCAAGACGGGGCACGCTGTGATTGGCGTGCTGATCGTCTGGGCCATCGTCGCTTGGCGCATTAGCGCGAATTGCGTTCAGGACGCCTTCCTTATGGGGGGCGGGATCCTATCTACAGCTATCTTTGTGTGGTGGACGCGATCAACTCAGGATTTTGCAGAGCGAAATCCTGCTCAAGCCATGCTCGATGGTGCCGAATTTAATGAATTTAAGCGAATAGAGGCCGCGGCGAAGGGGGGCATTCTTTCGACCGGTCCCGCCATCGCAGATGAATCAGCTCCGCGTCTGAAAAGCGGGCATGCATAAATGGCAAACTATTATGCCGTCACGTTCAATTTTGGGGCAAAGCCTGTTCCGAATGCGCGCATAGAGAAGTTGTTTAATCCGCTCAAGGATTGGCTTCGCTTTTCCGTTCACTCGTGGCTTGTTTATACCGACGTGCCGGCTAATGAAATTAGGGACATGATTAACAAGGAGTTCGCTGACGATGACCCCAATGTTATGGTTTTGCGAGTTGATCTGTCGGAGTGGGCGGTGTATGCGCAAGAAGTCACGCGGAATTGGCTGAATAGAGAGAGGGACGGCACCAGTCCAGGACGGTAGTTAGCCGTCCTCTTTGCGCGGTTGCGGCGTTGGTCTGGACTGCAGAAACGGCGCGACCGGCCGCACGGCCAATCAGCATCAGCACCTTCAGCTTGTGGTGGCAGGGTCAGATGCGATAGCTGCTGCCCTAGCGGGGGAAGAACTTTTTTGAACGCCCTCAGGCGCGCGCCGCGAGCGCGGCCGGGGCCGGAATCTCCACCTCGGGCACGGTCGGCTTCAGCCGGCCGCCGATGCGGATCGGCTCGATGCGGCGGGCGAGGCCCGTGCGGTCGTCGGTCTCGACATAGACGCCGCAGACCGTCGCCGGGCCGGACGCGGGCGTGTAGCGCGACTGGGAGATGCGGCTGGTGAACCGGCGCAGCGGCTCCTCCTTGTCGTTGCCGATCACGCTGTCGTAGTCGGCGCAGGCGCCGGCGTCGGTCTGGTAGGCCGTGCCGCCGTTCAGGATCTGAGCGTCGGCGGTGGGGACGTGGGTGTGGGTGCCGACCACGAGGCTCGCGCGTCCGTCGCAGAAATGCCCCATGGCCATCTTCTCCGAGGTGGCCTCGGCGTGCATGTCCACCATCGCCGCGTCGCAGGCGATCCTCAGCGGGCAGGCCTCGAGCTCCCGGTCGACCGCCGCGAAGGGGTCGTCCAGCGCGTCCATGTGCACGCGGCCGAGCGCGTTGATCACCAGGATGCGCTTGCCGCTTCCCGTCTCGAACAGGTTCGACCCGCGGCCCGGCGCATCGGCGAGCTTGGGGTAGTTGACCGGCCGGATCAGGCGCGGCTCGCGCACGATGTAGGTCAGCGCCTCCTTCTGGTCCCAGGCATGGTTGCCCAGCGTCAGGCAGTCGGCGCCGGCGTCGAACAGCTCGCGGGCGGTGTTCTCGGAGATGCCGAAGCCGTGGCAGGCGTTCTCGGCGTTGACGATGACGAATTCGAGCGCCAGGCGGCGGCGAAGGTCGGGCAGGTGGTCGGCGAGGCCGTCCCGGCCCGATCGGCCGACGACGTCACCGAAGAAGGCGAAGCGCATCAAGGGTCCTTTCCGACCACAATATAGGACGCTTCGGTGACGATGGCGTCGAGAAGTTGATCATGGTCGTGAACGGGCGTGCGCTCGACCTCCTGCCGGGCGAAGGCCAGGCCCAGGGCGATGATCGGCCGTGCGGCCCTCAGCGCCTCGATCGTCCGGTCGTAATGTCCGGCGCCGTAACCCAGCCGGCGGCCGGACCGATCGAAGGCGAGCAGCGGAACCAGGAGGAGCTCGGGCTCGACCGTGCCGGCCTCGGGCCCGGGCTCGGGCACGCCGAAGGCGCCGCGCTGGAGCGGCGTCTCAGGGTTCCAGGCGCGGAAGGCGAGCGGGGCGTCCGAGCCCTTCGGCGGCGTCACCGGCAGGGCCAGGCGAACGCCCAGCCGGGCGAGCCGCGCCATCAGGGGCCTGGGATCGATCTCGGTGCGGAACGGCCAATAGCCGGCGACGACGGCGCCCGACGCCGGCAGGGCGTCGCGCGGCAGGACCGCCGAAAGGGTCGCGCCCGCGGTCGGATTGGCTGCGTTGGCCTCGGCGCGCCTCAGCGCGGCCTCGGCGCGCATGTGGGTCTTCAGGACGGGCTCGGTCATGTAAAGGTGGCGGCGCCGCGTGAACCGTGGAGGCGTTTCAATCCCCTCGGACCTGGAAGACCAGGTGGGCGCCGTGTGCCCGGGCCCACGAGCCCGAACAGGGACAGCTCCCTTCGAAGGCGATTAAGGTCCCCGGGATTCGAGGCCTCCGACGCGAGCCGCAGCAAGACCCGCCGGAACGCAAGGTAGGACGCGGACGGGGCGGGGGCAAGCGGAGCGGCTGGCTGCGGCGACGAATGCCGGGTCTAGGCGAAACATTGATCGCTGACCTAAGTTGATAGCTGAGGGGAGGCGAACGGGGGGGCGAATGAGATCTCCGATCTGCATCATGGCGACGGCGCTCGGCGCCTGTGCGGCGCTGACGGCGAGCGCGGCGTCGGCCAAATGCGAGCTGGGCCGCTATTTCGAGGTTCCGGTCACGGTCCAGGGACCGAAGGCGTTCATGGACGTCAGGGTCAACGGCGTCGACACCCGCTTCCAGATCGACACCGGCGCCTTCTACAGCACGATCACGCCGGACGGGGCCAAGCGCCTGCACCTGGGGGGCGTGGGCGGCCCGGATTTCCAGGTGAACGGGGTCGGCGGCTCGGAATACGCCAACGTCGGCACGGCCAAGACCTTCGACTTCGCCGGCGTTCCGCTCAAGGACATCGACTTCGTGGTGGTGGGCCGCCGGATCACCGGCGAGACCGGCCTGATCGGCGAGAACCTGCTGGGGACCTTCGCCGAGGTCGACTACGACTTCGGCCGGGGCAAGATCGGCTTCTACAAGGCCAAGGGCTGCCGCGACTCCGACGACCTCGCGTACTGGGCGAACGGGGCGGACGACTGGATCCGGATCGAGCCCCTGCCCGAGCGCGGCCTTCCGAGCATCATCGGCACGGTCACCGTCAACGGCCGCAAGATGCGCGCCAAGTTCGACTCCGGCGCCTACGCCACCGTCATGACCATGGCGGCGGCCGCGCGCGCCGGCATCCGGCCGGACAGCCCGGGGGTCAAGCCGTCGGGGACGACCTGGGGCGTCGGCGACCATCTCAGGAAAACGTGGATCGCGCCGATCTCCAGCTTCGTCATCGGTCACGAGGAGATCAAGAACACCCGGATGCAGTTTGCGGACATCGACGTGAACGACGCCGACATGCTGCTCGGGATCGATTTCTTCCTCGCTCACCATATCTTCGTGGTGCACCGCCAGGACCGGCTCTACTTCACCTACAACGGCGGGCCGGTGTTCAGTCTCGGTCAACCCGAACCGCCGGGTCAGGCGACGTCGCCGGCAGGCGAAACGCCGGCCGCCGCCGGCGCGACGGCGGGCGCGGGCGCTGAGCCGGCCGACCCGGACACGCTCGATCGGGAGGGCGCCGCCCTCATGGCCCGGCGCGAGTACGAGGCGGCGCTGCGGGCGTTCGTGCGCGCCTCCGAGCTCGATCCGAAGACGGCGGCGCGCTGGGTGAGCCGCGCGCGCGCGGAGCTGGCGTTGCGGCGTCCGGTGCTCGCCATGTCCGACCTGGACCGCGCGATCGAGCTGAAGCCAGACGACGTCGGGGCCCGGATGATGCGCGGCGAGCTCCTGCTGAACCGGGGCGAGTTCGACAAGGCTCAGTCCGATCTGGAGGCCGCCGGCAAGGCTGCGCCGCCCGGCGGCGACGTCCATGTGCGCATCGCCGCCGACTACGAGCGCCGTGAGCATTGGGCCGAAGCGATCCCGCACCTCGACGCCTGGCTCGCCGTGCATGGGCGCGAGTCCACGGCCCCCGCCGTGCTGAACCTGCGCGGCTGGGCTCGGGCCATGCTGGGCCAGGACCTCGACAAGGCGCTGGCCGACTGCGACGCAGCGATCCGGCAGGACCGAAAGCCCGCCTTCTTCAACTGTCGTGGCGTGGTGCGTCTGCGGATGGGCCGGCAGAAGGACGCGATCGCGGACTTCGACGCCGCCCTGAGATCCGAGCCGAAGCTGGCCTGGGCGCTCTACGGACGCGGGCTGGCGAAGACGCGGCTGGGCCAGACGGCCGAGGGCGCTGCCGATATCCAGGCCGCGCTCGCCCTCGCTCCGAACCTGCCCAAGCTGGCCGCCAAGATCGGTCTGGTCGAGGCGCCGCCTGCAACGCCGGCCCCAACTGCGGCCGCCAAGCCTGCGGCGTGAGGAAATCGGGATGCGCGCCCCCTGCGGCGTCCGTTTCCGCGCAGAGCGCTTGCGCCCGCCGCCGTCCGACGCGATATAGGGGGCGGAGACTGGCGCGGGCGTAGGCCTCGCCAACCCGGTCAGGTCCGGAAGGAAGCAGCCGTAACGAGTTCCCCTTCGGGTCGCTGTCCAGTCTCCACCCTCATCCTCCTATTTTGATGACCGACGCCGACCTCACGCTCGAACCCGAAGTCGCCGAGCGTGACGAGAACACCTCCGACATGTTCGGGGGACCGGCGCCCGCGCCGGGGGCGGCGCCAGAGTCGCTCGCCGGGCCCGCGGGCGCCTATACGGTGCTGGCCCGCAAGTATCGGCCGCGCACCTTCGAGGACCTGATCGGCCAGGAGGCCATGGTCAGAACCCTGACCAACGCCTTCGCCGCGGGCCGCATCGCCCACGCCTTCATGCTCACCGGCGTGCGCGGGGTCGGCAAGACCACGACCGCGCGCCTGCTCGCGCGGGCCCTGAACTACGAATCCGACACCGTGCATCAGCCGAGCGTCGACCTGTCGGTCGAGGGGCTGCACTGCCGCGCCATCATCGAGGGCCGGCACATGGACGTGCTGGAGCTCGACGCCGCCACCCGCACCAAGGTGGACGACATGCGCGAGCTGCTCGACGGCGTGCGCTACGCCCCCGTGCAGGCGCGCAACAAGGTCTACGTCATCGACGAGGTGCACATGCTCTCGACGGCGGCGTTCAACGCGCTGTTGAAGACGCTGGAAGAGCCGCCGCCGCACGCCAAGTTCATCTTCGCCACCACCGAGATCCGCAAGGTCCCGGTCACCATCCTCTCGCGCTGCCAGCGCTTCGACCTCAGGCGCGTCGAGCCTGAGATGTTGACCGGCCATCTCGAGCGGATCTGCGCCCGGGAAGGAGCGCTGGTGGAGACCGAGGGGCTGAAGCTGATCGCCCGCGCCGCAGAAGGCTCGGTGCGCGACAGCCTGTCGCTGCTCGACCAGGCGCTGGTCCAGGCCGAGGCCGGCCAGGTCGTCAAGGCCGACGTGGTGCGCGACATGCTGGGCCTGGCCGACCGGGCCCAGACCATCGCGCTCCTGGAGAGCGTGCTGTCGGGCAAGATCGCGGAGGCCCTGGAGCAGTTCCGCGCGCTCTACGGCTTCGGCGCCGACCCGGCCCAGGTCGCCTCCGACCTTTTGGAGCATGTCCACGGCGCCACCATAGCCCGCACGCTCGGGCCCGCGGCCACGCGGCTGCCGAACGATCAGGCCGCCCGCCTGGCCGCGCTCGGCGCCCAGGTCCCGGCCGGAACCCTGGCGCGGATGTGGCAGATGCTGCTCAAGGCCTACGACGAGGTCCGCCGCGCGCCCGACCCGGCCGCGGCCATGGAGATGGCGCTGGTCCGCCTGGCCTACGCCTCGGACCTGCCGGGGCCGGAGGAGGCGCTCAAGCGGTTGCAGTCGGGCCAGCCGGTCGTGGGCGGCGGCGGCCCGGGCGCGCCCGGACCGTCCGGCGGCGGCGGCGGAGCGACCGCGCGCGCGGTGGCGGCCGCGCCCAAGCCCGCCCTGCCGCGCCCGGCGACCTTCGAGGAGGTCGTGGCCCTGATCGGGGCCAGGCGCGACATCTCGCTGAAGATCGACGTCGAGCGCTTCGTGCGCCTGGTCTCGTTCAAGCCGGGCGCCATCGTCTACGAGCCCGCGCCGAACGCGCCCGAAGACCTGCCGCGCCGCCTCGCGGTCAAGCTCAAGGAGTGGACCGGCCAGGTCTGGCTGATCGCCGCCGAGGGCGGCGGCGGCGCCGAGAGCCTCTACGAGCGCGAGCGCCGCGAGAAGGCCGAAGCCCGGATCCGCCTGGAGCAGGATCCCTTCGTCCTGTCGGTGATGCAGGCCTTCCCGGGGACGGAGATCCTCGGCGTGCGCGCCCTGGCCGCCGAATCGCCCCCCGCCCCCTCCAGCGGCACGACCGGCGAGGACGAGGAGGACTGACCGCTTTTTGCGGTCTGCGCCCGCGCGCCCCGTCCGGATGACGGATTGCTTTGTTCGGCCGAAGGCCTGATCTAGGCGCCAGAAACCCGGAGCCTCAGATGACCCCCGACTTCAACGAAATCATGAAGCAGGCGCAGGCCATGCAGGAGAAGCTGCAGCAGGCCCAGGAGAAGCTCGCCCAGTCCGTCGTCGAGGGCACGGCGGGCGGCGGCATGGTGTGCGTGACGCTGCAAGGCGGCGGCGACCTGAAATCGGTCGACATCGACCACAGCCTGCTCAAGCCCGAAGAGGCCGAGGTGCTGGCCGACCTGATCGTCGCCGCTCACGCCGACGCGCGGCGCAAGCTGGTCGAGCAGCAGGCCGTGGCCATGCGCGAGGCGGCGGGCCCGCTGGCCGGCATGCCCGGGCTCGGCCTGAAGTTCTGATCTCCCCGCCTTCGCCCTAGTCCCTTGGCCCAGTCCGCCGGACCCGAGATCGAGCGGCTGATCGCGCTCTTGTCCAAGCTTCCGGGGATGGGGCCGCGCTCCGCCCGGCGCGCGACGCTCGCCCTGCTCAAGCGCAAGGACCAGCTGTTGGTCCCGCTCGCCCAGGCCATGGCCGAGGCGGCCGACCGGGTGCGCGCCTGCTCGATCTGCGGCGCGCTCGACACGCGCGATCCCTGCGCGGTCTGCGCCGATCCGGAACGGGATCCGGCGCTGATCTGCGTGGTGGAGGAGGCGGGCGCCCTGTGGGCGATGGAGCGCGCAGGCGCCTTCCGCGGGCGCTACCACGTGCTGGGCGGCCTGCTCTCCGCGCTCGACGGCGTGGGCCCGGAGGCGCTGCGGATCCAGGGCCTGGTCGACCGGGCGCGATCGGGCGGCGTGTCGGAGGTGATCCTGGCGCTCCCGGCCACGGTCGACGGTCAGACTACCGCTCATTACCTTTCCGACCGACTGGCCGGGACCGGCGTCAGCGTCACCTCGCTGGCTCGCGGCGTGCCGGTGGGCGGTGAGCTCGACTGGCTGGACGACGGCACGATCGCCCAGGCGTTGAGGGCGAGGCGGCCGGCCTAGAGCCGGCCGCGGCCGGGCGGCCGGGCTTATGCTCGCGGCGGCGCCACAGTGGCGGCCGCCGCGCCTAACGGAGTCGGCGGCATGGATCTGGCAGCCTTCATCGGTCGCGTCCGCGACCACTATGTCGAGCAATTCGAGGCGTTCGCCTCGGATCAGGCGCGGGAGAGCACGCAGGGGGCGTCCGAAGTCAAGCTTCGGCTGCAGGAGACGAGCGAGCTGTTCGGGCGCGTTTATTGCGTCGATTTCCTGAAGGCCGACGCCGACGGGGGGCCGCGGGTGGTGGAATTCCAGCCCTCACGCATCCTGAGCTTCAGCGAGGTCGAAGGTTCGATCGGCGATGCGACGCTCTCGGTCGAGCATCTGCGATGGGATGACGTGGTGATCCTTCACGACGCGCCGACCCTGCCGCCGGATACGCTGCTCGCCTGGTTCGAGCGCTGGTTCGATCCGAACGACCAGCGTCACGCCGTGGGCGGCGAGATTTCCCGGGTCATCCATTCCATGCTCGTCCGTCCCGGGATGGTCAGCGCCGACTTCGGGACCGCCCCGCCGGAGGCCTTCATCGAGCTTCTGGTTCTGCTCGAGGAGCACGGCGCGCTTTCGATCCGCGTGACCACCTCGGGCGCGCAGGCGGAAGCGGAAGCCGAGCCGTAGCGGCTCGGACGTCGAGGCGGCCGCCGGTGCGGCGGGCTCGACCGGAGCGACGTCGCCATCGCCCAGGCCGTGCGCGGCCGCCCGGCCAAGCCGTTCAGAGCGTCAATGCGGCCGCGGGTGCAGCCCCTCGATGCGCGTGGTGCGGCCCGCGCCAGGGCCTGCGCCCAGGTCCGCGCCGGTGATCGGGTCGACCCGCGCGTCCGACTTCAGCCGCATCGACATCGCTTTCTCCGCCGCCTGCTCCTTCGCGCCGAGCTTGACGCTGGCCTGGCCGTCGCCGCCGTCGGCGGGAACCTTCTGGGAGAGGTCGTCGATGCGGGTCCATTGCGGCCCCTCGTTCCAGGGGCCCAGAGCGTCGCCCGCGCCCTGTGAGGTGTTCACGTAGACGTCGCCGTATCCGTTCATCGCCGGCAGCTTGCCGGGCGGGAAGTTGTCCTGGATCGAGTAGAGCGCCTTCTCGAACGACTTCTGGTGGGCGATCTCGCGGGTCATCAGGAAGCCCAGGGCTTCCTTGATGCCCGCGTCGTCCGTCACGTTGATCAGCCGCTCGTAGAGGATCTTGGCGCGCGCCTCGGCGGCGATATTTGACCTCAGGTCCGCGGTCGGCTCGCCGATGCTGTCGATGTAGGCCGCGGTCCACGGCACGCCCGAGGAGTTGGTCAGGCCCGGCCCGCCCCCGTACAGGATCGACTGGGTGTGGCTGTCGCCGCCCTTGTTGACCTCGAGGTACATCTCGGCCTCGGTGAGGCTCGCCTCGGCGAGCGAGCCCTTCACGCCCTTGTTCAGCATGGCGACGATCGAGCCGATGATCTCCAGGTGCGAGAGCTCCTCGGTGGCGATGTCGTAGAGCATGTCCTTGCGGCCCGGATCGTCCTCGGCCAGCGCCTGGGTGAAGTAGCGCATCGCGGCGGCCAGCTCGCCCTGCGGCCCGCCGAACTGCTCGAGCATGAGGCTGGCCAGCGCTGGATTGGTCTCGCTGACGCGCACGGTATACTGAAGCCGCTTGTTGTGCATGAACATTGGCGACGATCTCCGGAGATCTGGTTTGATCGATCTGAGCCGTTTGTGGCCAGTCGGCCTGAGGTCAACTTCGCGACGGGCGGCTTGTTCAAGCGCTGTCGCTCAAAATCATCGGTTCAGCCGCCGAAAACTCGTCGGACCGCTCGCGCTCGTCCCGCCACGGGCGGCGCGCGCCCCACCTGGGCGACGGTCGCAGCTCGAGCGCAATTTCGTCCCCGTGCGCCGCTTCCGAAGGGGGCGCCCAAGGCCCCGTCGGCGCGCTATCATGTCGCCATGGCCCTCTTGGACTGGATGTCGTCGGACTCGGCCTTCGCCATCGAAGGCGAAGGCGTCCGGCTCCGTCCGCCGCGTATGGGCGATCACCCCGCATGGTCGGCGCTGAGGGCGCACTCGCACGCGTTCCTGCAGCCCTGGGAGCCGACCTGGCCCGGCGACGACCTGACCCGCGCCGCCTACCGTCGCCGAATCGCCGCCTACACCCGCGACATCGAAATGGGGCAGGGCTTTCCCTTCTTCGTGTTCCGCGCCGAAGACGATGTGCTGGTCGGCGGCATCACCCTGTCGAACGTGCGGCGCGGGGTCGCACAGTCCGCCACGCTCGGCTACTGGATCGGCCAGCCCTACGCCCGGCGCGGCCACACCCTGGCGGGCGTGCGCGCCGTCTGCCGCTTCGCCTTCAACAAGCTCGACCTGCATCGGGTGGAGGCGGCGTGTCTGCCGACCAACGAGCCGTCGAAGAACCTCTTGCTGCGGGCGGGCTTTTCCATGGAGGGCCGGGCGCGCGCTTATTTGAAAATTAACGGCGCCTGGAGAGATCATCTGTTGTTCGGCCTCGTCCGCGAGGAGGGCTGAAAACGATTTTCTGAGGGCGGAGCGCCATTGAACGACAGAGCCAGAAGCCTGGCCTGGGACCCTACGACGGCGCTGGAGGCGTTGGCCGCGGCCGACGTGGTGCTGTGGACGTGGTCACCCTCGGATGACCGGCTCCGGCTGACCGGCGCCACGCGCAGCCTGGGCTTGGGCCCTCTGGCGCCGGAGTGTGCGAGCGCGGCCTTCACCGCTCTGGCCCTGCCGCAGGACCGGACGCTCGCCGAGCAACTGCTGCGCCGGCGCGAGGAGGGCGAGGAGATCGCCTTCCGCATCCGCATGCGCAACGCCGAGAGCTGCATCTGGCGCGGCGTGTGGCTCGAAGACGGCTGCCGCGCCGCCGGCGTGGCGGCGCTGGAGACCAAGTTCGCCGCCTCCGACCACGATCAGCTCACCGGGCTCTATGAGCGGCGCACCTTCCTGCGCCACGCGCGCGAGGCGCTGGCCGAGCAGCGCGAATTCGAACTGGTGGTGGCCGACCTCGACCGGTTGCGTCGGCTGAACGAGGCGCTGGGGCACGAGCGCGCCGACCTGGTGCTGGCCGCCCTGGGCTCGCGGCTGTCGGCGGCGTTCCCGACGGGGGCGATCCCGGCCCGCATCGGGGAGGACGAGTTCGCCGTGCTGGTGCCCGACGGCGTGACCAAGCCGGCCGAGCGGCTCAAGGCCGCCCTGGAGCAGCCGCTCCGGGTGGCCGGCTTCGACATCTATCCGACCCTGTCGGTCGGCGCCGTGCGCGCCGAGGGCGGGCCGGACGCGCCGGAGGCCGCCGAGCTGCTGCGCCGCGCCGAGCTCGCGGTGGAGGCCGCCAAGACCGCGGGACGCGGGGGCGCGGCAGCCTACGGCCGGGCGCTGGAGTCCGACAGCCTGTCGCGCCTGGCGCTGGAGGCCGACCTCAGGGGCGCCTTCGCCCGCGGCGAGATCGAGCCGTTCTACCAGCCGATCGTCCGGCTCGATTCGGGCGTGGTGGCCGGCTTCGAGGCGCTGGCGCGCTGGCAGCATCCCCGGCGCGGGATCGTGCCGCCCGACGAGTTCCTGCCGCTCGCCATGGAGATGGGGCTGATGAACGAGCTGGGGCTCCACATGATGGAGCGCTCGGCCCGCCAGCTCGCACAATGGCTGACGCGCCACCCGACCGCCGGCGCCCTGTTCGTCAGCGTCAATCTTTCCACCGGCGAGATCGAGCGCGACGGCCTGAGGGAGGACGTGGCGCGCGTGCGGCGCGAGACCGGCCTGCCCCAGGGCGCGCTCAAGCTCGAGGTGACCGAGAGCGACGTCATGCGCGATCCGGAGCGTGCGGCGGAGATCCTGCGGGCGCTGCGCGATGCGGGCGCGTCGCTGGCGCTCGACGACTTCGGGACGGGCTTCTCCTCCCTGACCTATCTGGCCCGCCTGCCGTTCGACACGCTCAAGATCGACCGCTACTTCGTGCGCACCATGGGCGCGGACGAGGGCTCGGCCAAGATCGTCCGCTCGGTGGTGGCGCTCGGGCGCGACCTGTCGCTGGAGGTGGTGGCCGAAGGGGTGGAGACGGCCGCGCTCGCCCGCGACCTGCTGGGCGTCGGCTGCCACTACGGCCAGGGCTTCGGCTACGCCCCCGCCCTGCCGGCGCAGGAGGCGGAAGTCTACCTCAACGAATCGCTGGCCGACGGCGCGGCGCCGATCAAGACGCGGGCCTGAGCCGAGCCGGCGACGCGGCCTCGGGCGCCTGCGCGGTTGGCGGGGCGGGCGTTGTGCGCGCGCCGCCTCAATTCGGCCACGACATCGACACAGCTACGTCAGATTGATTAATGACGGCAAGCAATCTACAGTTGCCATAATGTCACGCCCGGCGAGCCGCGGTCATCGAACCGTCATTGTACGGATTCGGCCGGGTTGAAGCTTTGTCGCAGTCCCGCCATATCGCGCGTGACGGCAGCGGGGCTCCGCCGCCGAGATAAAGAAACATAAGGCTACAGTATGAAAACGTCTCTCTTCGCCGCCGCCGCGGCGTTGGCGGTCGCTTGCGCGTCCGCGCCCAGCTTCGCCGCTGACTTCTACACGCCGAACGGCTTCGCTGGCTTCGACTACACCTACAACCACGTCGACGCCTCTGGCGTGGGCAGCGCCGACACCAACAGCTACGGCGTGTCCGGCTCCACCAACGTCAAGCTGAACTCGGTCCTGAACCTGCAGCTGGACGCCGACTACGCCCACACCGACACGAACGGCTTCAGCTATGACGCCGGCGGCGGCGACGCCCACCTGTTCGCCCGCAACGAGACCGGCGCGTTCGGCCTCGTCGGCGGCGCCCATACTGTGGATTCCGTGACGGTCGGCGACTTCGGCGCCGAAGGCGCGCGCTTCCTGGGCAAGTGGACCGTGCTGGGCGATGTCGAGACCCACTGGTCCGACATCAGCCCGCGCATCCACCTGACCAACATCGATCTGGGCGCCCGCTACTACGTCACCGACAACTTCCGCATCGACGCCGGCGCGGGCTACGACCGTCCGTCGGTTCTCGGCGCCTACAGCAACGGCTGGGACCTCAACCTCGGCGGCGAATACCGCCTGCCCAAGCAGCCGGTCAGCTTCTACGCCCAGGTTCAGTACACCGACTACGGCCATAGCTTCGAGGTGAAGGACACGGCCGTCCACGTCGGCGTGCGCTGGAACTTCGACGGATCGCTGAAGGCCCGCGAGCGTGACGGCGCGACCTTCGCTGGAAACTCCTCCGTCGATCGCATTCCGGGACTCTTCTAAGAGGAGTCTGGCTCGACCGGAAAAAGCGACGCCCCGGAGGCCCGGCCTCCGGGGCGTTATAATTTTGAGAATGCCGCGGCGGTCTGGGTCAGGCTCGCCCGGCGTGGGGCGAGAGCGCCGCGGCCGACACGCCCATCTTGCCGAGCGCCCGGCGCCACTTCGAATCCAGGTCTTCGTCGAACACCAGGTCGGGATCGGGCGGGCAGGCCAGCCAGACGTTTTCGCGCAGTTCGCTCTCCAGCTGGCCTGGACCCCAGCCGGCGTAGCCCAGCGCCAGCGCCGAGCGCGCCGGACCGGGCGTCTGATCGGTCATAGCCTTGAGCACTTCCTGGGTAGCGGTCAGGCTCAGGCCCTCGCAGATCGGCATCGTCGCCCCGGCGATCTCGAAATCGTCCGAGTGCAGCACATAGCCCCGCTCGCGCTCGACCGGACCGCCGGCCAGCACCAACTGCTCGGGCTGCCGCGGCGTCCCTTCGACGCCCAGGCGCGCGAGGATGGCCGCTACGGTCATCCCCTCGTAGGCGGCGTTGATGCGGATGCCCATGGCGTGCGCGGCCGTGTGCAGGCAGATCAGGATCACGGCGGACTGGAACCGCGAATCGCCGATGCCCGGCATGGCGACCAGCAGGTGGCCCGCAAGGAACTCGTTCCCGCTCTGGGGAGGGAATTCGACGCTCGACATAGCCCCTATGATCGGCTTCGCGCGGGTCGCTGGCAAGTCGAGCGCCGCACCGCGCTTGGCGTTGAGCGAACGGGCGACTATTTCGGTTCCGTTTCACCGGAAACGCCAGGAGCCCCCCATGACGATCAAGGCCGGAGACCGCCTGCCTGAAGCCACCTTCACCACGCCCGGCCCGGAGGGCCCCCAGCAGGTGACCACCGACCAGGTGTTCAAGGGCAAGAAGGTCCTGCTGTTCGCCGTGCCCGGCGCCTTCACCCCGACCTGCTCGGCGCGTCACCTGCCGGGCTTCAAGGACAAGGCGTCCGAGTTCCGGGCCAAGGGCGTGGAGACCATCGCCTGCATCGCCGTGAACGACGCTTTCGTCCTGGGCGCCTGGGCCAAGGAGCAGGGCGCGGGCGAGCACGTGCTGATGCTCGCCGACGGCAACGGCGACTTCACCCGCAAGCTGGGCCTGGACATGGACGCCAGCAAGTTCGGCATGGGCCAGCGCTCGCAGCGCTACGCCATGCTGGTCGAGGACGGCGTGGTGAAGGACCTGCAGGTCGAGCAGGCGGGCGAGTTCCGCGTCTCCTCGGCCGAGCACATGCTGGAGCGCGTCTGAGCGCCCGCAGTGGGCGCGTTGACGGCCTCAGAGTGATCATCTCGCCCCTTGTGCGGCCGCTGAGGTCGGCCGAGGGGGGCGCGTGAGCGACGTCTTCTCCCGGGAGAAGCGCTCGGAGGTCATGCGCCGCGTCCGCGGGCGCGACACCCGTCCGGAGCGAAAGGTGCGCAGCCTCCTCACGCGGATGGGGCTGCGCTACCGCCTGCACCGCAAGGATCTGCCGGGCTCGCCCGACGTGGTGTTCGCCAACCGGCGCGTGGCGTTGTTCGTGCACGGTTGCTTCTGGCACGGGCACGATTGCCCGCGCGGCGCGCGCGTCCCCAAGGCCAATGCGGATTACTGGATCCGCAAGATCGCCCGCAACCGCGCCCGCGACGCGGAGGTGCAGCAGACGCTCGCCCAGGCGGGCTGGCGCACGCTGGTGGTGTGGGAATGCGAGCTGAAGGACGAGGCGCGGCTCGCGGCGCATCTCGCTGCCGAGCTGGGCGCGCCGCCTGCCGGACCGCGAGCGTCCCGCCCATAGGCGCTGAGTTGTCGACCGCGCCGTCCATTCGTCTCCAGGCCAAACTTAGCGCCTATGGGCGGGACGCGCCGGCGGTCCGACAAGGTCAGGCGGCGGAGCGTTCGGTCTCGCGCGCGCGCTCGGCCTCGTCGAGCGCGTCGACGACGGTCTGGACGAGCTTGGCCGGGTCGATCGGCTTGGCGACGAACCAGTTCATTCCCGCCTCCCGGCAGGCCTCCACGTCGCTGACGTCCGAGTCGGCGGTGACCGCGATCACCGGGGTGTTGCGATTGGGCCCCGCGCCGGCGCGGATGCTGCGCGTCGCGTCGCGCCCATTCATCTCGGGCATGCGCACGTCCATGACGATGATGTCGAACGCCTGGAGAATGGCGGCTTCCACCGCCTCCCGGCCGTTCACCGCCCCGGTGATCTGCGCGCCGAGCGGCGCCAACACCAGCTCTACGGCGCGCCGGTTGATCTCGTGGTCGTCGGCCACGAGCACGTGCAGCGGCCGGTCCTCGGGCTCCTGCTCTGCGGTCGCGGGCGGCTCGGCCTGCGGTTCCGCGTCGGCGGCGGCTGGGGCCGACGCCGAGGGGACGCTCGGCGCGATCGCGGCGGCCTCCTGCGTCAAGGCGCTTTCCAGCTCGGCGAGGGAATCGGCCGTCTCGGTCTCCCCGGACTCCCTCTCCGCAATCGGCAGGGTCAGGGCCAGGGTGAAGGTGGTCCCGCACCCCGGGGCGCTGAGCGCGGCCAGGTCTCCGCCCATCAGCCGCGCCAGCTGGCGGCTGATGACGAGGCCCAGGCCCGTGCCGCCGAAATTGCGGGCGGTGGAGGCGTCGATCTGGTCGAAGGGGGTGAACAGGCGCGCGGCCTGCTCCCGGTCCATGCCTTCCCCGGTGTCGATGACGCGCAGCATGAGGGCGCAGGCGTCATCGTCCGCCGGCCAGGCCGAGATCGACAGCGTCACCGACCCCTCGGCGGTGAACTTCACCGCGTTGGAGACGAGATTATTGAGGATCTGCCGCAGCCGCATGGGGTCGCCCACCACCCGGTCGGGCGCCTGGTCGGCGCCCTCGATCTTGAGCGCAAGCCCTTTGGCCTCGGCCTGGGAGCGCCACATCCGAAGCGTCTGGGCCAAAAGCTCCCTCAGGGAGAACGGGGTCTCCTCGATGGTCATGCTCTGGGCTTCGAGCTTGGCCTGGTCGAGAATGTCGTCGAGCAGGGACTTCATCAGACGGCCCGCGTCCTCGACCAGGAGCAGCCGGGCCAGCTGGTCGGGGTCGGCCGCGCGGGTCTTCAGCTCCGTCGCGCCGGCGAGCAGGGCGCTGAGCGGAGTCCTGAGCTCGTGGCTGATCACGGCGGTGAAGCGCGACTTGGCGGCGAGCGTCGCCTCCAGCTCGGCCTCCCGCTGTTCGGCTTCCAGTCGCGCGATCGTCTCGGCTTCGTGCGATTCCTCCAGCGTCCGCCACAGCAGGATCGCATAGGCGCAGAACACCAGGGCGCCGATCGCGCTGGCCCCTTCGAGCGCGGCCTTGGCGCCGAGGCGCGCGGTCGCCGAGACGAGCGCGGCCACATAGGCGAAATACGGGCCGACGGCGACGGCCAGGAGCGGCCGCGAACCCGGCGAGGTGACGACGGCGTTGACGATGGCGGCGGCGAGGAGGAAGGCGGCGCAGATGGCGCCGATGCCGCCGCCCAGCTTGCAGAGCGGCAGGGAGATGGCGCCGAACGTCGCCGAGCTCAGGAAGATCGCCAGACAGCCCACCGTCGCCCGCCCGGCGGAGATCGTGGCGGCGGAGCCGGCGGGGCCCGCCGTCCAGGCCCAGAGCTCGGCGAGCTGCAGGGCGCCGTAGGCGCTGATCCACGGGACCACCGCGTTCCAGCCGATCAGCCGGCTGGCCATCAGCGCCAGCAGAGCGCCGGCCGCGACGCGAGGCATGAGGTGTCGTCGCCGCGCCTGAACGGCGCGGAGCAGCCCGCCTTGGCTCGGGGTCTGGCTCATGACGCCCCTTCGCTGCTCGATGTCGGATCTCCGAGGAGACCTGGCCGAGCATAGGGCGAAGCCGCTAACGCCCGGTGAAGGCCGCGACGGGTCAGAAGGCGTCGGCGGGGAGCGCCATCAGCGGCGCGGCGCCGGTCTTCAGCTTGGCCAGGTGGGCGTCCGCCTCGGGCAGGATGCGGGCGAGGAAGTAGCGGCCGGTCGCGATCTTCGTCGCGAGGAACGGGTCGGAGTCCGGACCCTTGCGGAACGCCGCCTCCGCCATCATCGCCCACATGTAGCTGAGGCAGGTCAGGCCCATGAGGTGCAGATAGTCGGTCGAGGCGGCGCCGGCGTTGTCGGGGTTCTGCAGCCCGTTCTGCATCAGCCACAGGGTGGCGTCCTGCAGCTTGGCCTTGGCGGCGGCGAGCGCGTCCGTGAACGGCTTCAGGTCCGCATCCGAGCCCTTGCCCGCGACATAGGAGTCGATCTCGCCGAAGAAGGCCATGATCGCGCGGCCGCCGTTGGCGCCCAGCTTGCGGCCTACGAGGTCGAGCGCCTGGATGCCATTGGCGCCCTCGTAGATCATGGTGATGCGGCAGTCGCGCAGGTGCTGCGAGGCGGGGAAGTGCTCGGTGAAGCCCGAGCCGCCGTGCACCTGCATCGCCAGCGACGTCACGTGGAAGGCGCGGTCGGTCAGGTAGGCTTTCACCACCGGGGTGAGCAGCGCCATGTAGTCCTTGGCCTTGGTCGCCACCGCTTCGTCCGGGCTCGCCTCCAGGTCGCCGTGCAGCGCGGTCCACAGCAGGAAGGCGCGGCCGCCCTCGATCAGCGCCTTGGAGTCCATGAGCATGCGGCGCACGTCCGGATGGACGATGATCGGGTCGGCCGGGCCCGACGGGTTCTTCGGGCCGGTCAGGGAGCGGCCCTGCAGGCGCTCCTTGGCGAAGTCGACGGCGGCCTGGTAGGCGGCCGTGGCGATCGACAGGCCCTGCAGGCCCGTGCCCAGGCGCGCCTCGTTCATGGTGACGAACATCACCTTGAGGCCTTCGTTCTCCTTGCCGACCAGCCAGCCCTTGGCGTCGTCATAGGCCATGACGCAGGTGGCGTTGCCGTGGATGCCCATCTTGTGCTCCAGGCCCGCGCACGTAACGTGGTTGCGCTCGCCGGGCGTTCCGTCCGCCTCGGGCAGGAACTTCGGGACCACGAACAGGCTGATGCCCTTCACACCGGCCGGGGCGCCCTCGATGCGGGCCAGCACCAGATGGATGATGTTCTCGGCGAACTCGTGCTCGCCCGAGCTGATCCAGATCTTCTGGCCGGTGATGCGGTAGCTGCCGTCGGGCTGAGGAACCGCCTTGGTGCGGATCAGGCCCAGATCGGTGCCGCACTGGGGCTCGGTGAGGTTCATCGTGCCGGTCCACTGGCCCGACACGAGCTTGGGCAGATAGAGCTGCTTCTGCTCTTCCGTGCCGCCGGCGTGCAGGCCGGCGTAGGCCGCATGCGTCAGGCCCGGGTACATCGACCAGGCGGCGTTCGCGCCGGCGGTCATCTGGCCGTAGCAGGTGGTCACCACGCTGGGCATGCCCTGGCCGCCGTAGGCCTTGTCGCAGGACAGCGACGGCCAGCCGGCGTCGACGAGCTGGCGATAGGCCTCCTTCCAGCCGGTCGGGGTCTTGACCGAGCCGTCGGCGGCGAGCTGGCAGCCCTCCAGGTCGCCCACCTTGTTCAACGGCGCCAGCACCTCCTCCGAGAAGCGGCCCGCTTCCTCCAGGATCTGGCGCACTAGGTCGGAGGACGCGTCGGCGAAGCCCGGGAGGTTCGCGTAGCGGTCGATGTCCAGCACGTCCTCCAGGATGAACTGGAAGTCGCGGAGCGGGGCCTTGTAGGTCATGAGGCTCTCGTGCGCAGGGGGTTCGGGGCGGGGATGGGCTCGGATGAGTCCGTCTCGTCGCCGAGGCGGGCGGCCAGGGCGGAATGGTAACGGTCGGCTTCGGGCAGGAGGTCGGGCCGGAATTCCGCAAGCCGCTTCTCGATCCAGGCGCAGCCCTGGGTCAGGGTGTCGATGGCGGCGTCGATCGCCTCGCGCTTCTGATTGAGCGTTTCGATCTGGGCGCGGAACTTGCGCAAGCTGACGGCCAGCTGCTGCGCGCCGCCATCCTTGCGGTCGTACAGGTCCAGCATTTCGCGGATCTCGGCCAGGGAAAAGCCGAGCTGCTTGCCCTGCACGATCAGCTTCAGCCGCGCGCGGTCGCGGGCGTTGAACACCCGCGTCTGGCCGCGACGCTGGGGAAACAGCAGCTCCTTGTCCTCGTAGAACCGGAGCGCGCGCGCGGTGACGCCGAACTCGCGGCAGAGCTGGCGGATGGACCATGTGCGAGCGTCGAGGGCCATGGGGCGCTTATAACTTGACGCGAACGTAAAGGGAAGTCGTGCGGGGCGCGGGTCCCGAGCCGGCGTCACCGTCGCCAGAGCAGCTGCATCGTACCGATCACGACCTCCACCACGATCAGCATCACCACCGCCAGCTCCAGCCCCAGCGCCCGCTGGGTGTCGATCAGGTCGGTGAGCGCCGTGGCGGTCTCGCCCACCACGGCGAGCTTGCGGTCCAGCGCCTCGGCGCGCTCGACGATTTCGTACTCGTCCTCCAGCCGGGCGTAGAGGCGCTCCAGGTCCGGCCGGTCCCACAGGACATCGGGCTTTTCGTGCACGGCCACGCGACCGGACACCCGGTGGCGCACCTGCAGCGCGCGGCCGATCAGCTTGAGCATCGCACGTCGACCGCCGGGCGTGCGGCCTTCGCGGGCCAGCGCATCGGCGAAGGGCTCGATGGCGTCGACCACGGCGGCGACCTGGCGCTCGTCGTAGGCCAGGGCCGCGCTCTTGGCCAAGGCGTCGGCGACGACCAGCAGCTGGGCGGGCGCGGTGGCGCGGATCTGCACCACGCCGTCGACCGCCACGCCCTCGTCGCCGTCGGCGCCGACCTGGACCGTCAGGCTCTCCTCGTCCCACGGCGGGGGCAGGGGGCGCACGACCCGGGGCTCCAGCGCGCGCAGCACCTCGTCCTCTTCGAGCGGGCTCAGGCCGATCAGCACCACCACGCCATAGCGGAACACCGCGACGAAGCCGTGGTCGCCCGCCCCGAACGACAGGGGCGAAGCGGAAAAGACGTCGCTGCGCTCCAGCCCGGCCGTGTTGATGCGCTCGCCGATCAGCAGGGCCCGCGCCGTGCGCCGGCTTGAGGGGGCGGCCGCCAGCTTCGCAGCCGCGCTCGTGGGGGCGTCTTCGGCCATGGGCTGAGGCTGACAGCCTGCGGGGCGGGGGTAAAGAGGGGGCGGGCCGTTCGCCGAGCCTTGACGCGACGTCGGCAGAGCCCCTGCTCGCCGGCCGGGGGAGCGCGAGCTCGTGCCGATCGGCGAGCAGGTGCAGGCGTTGCAGACCTATCCGACCATAGAGATGATCCGTTTCGGCGAGCGCCTGCGCGTCCGCGTCGACATTCCCGAACGGCTGGCCTACGCCTGCGCCCCGAGCCTGATCCTGCATCCGTTGATCGAGAATGCTATGAGGTACGCGGTGGCGGCGACCGCCGAGCCCGTGGAGGTCGAGATCGCCGCCGACCGCGGCGATGACACGCGCCTGCTCCGCGTCTGCGATTCCGGCGGCGATCCGGAAGCGCCGCTCGCTCCGGGTCTGGGCATCGGCCTGCGCAAGGTCGAGGCGCGGCTCGCCGGCCCCTATGGCGAACGCGGCTCGCTTCGACGCAAGCGCTTGACGTCGAAGGGATTCGTCGCGGAAATCCGCCTGCCGCTGGAACTTGCATGCACACCCTTCGCCGCATAGTCGTCATCGATGACGAGCCGCTCAGCATCCGGCGCATGGAGATCGGGCTGTCCGGACGGACAGGCGTGGCGCTGGTCGGGACGGCGGCGGACGGTCGCCGGGGGCTGACTCTGATCCAGCGGCTCGAGCCCGACATCGTCTTCCTCGACATCCAGATGCCGCATCTGAGCGGGATGGAGCTGGTGGGGCGGCTTCCGCCCGAGAAGCGGCCGGCCTTCGTCTTCATCACCGCCCATCGCGAGTTCAGCCTGGACGCGTTCGAGTTGGAGGCGGTCGACTATCTGCTGAAGCCGTTCGCCGCCGAGCGGCTCGAAGAGGCGCTGGCGCGGGCGCTGCGGCGCTGCGAAGACCGCGACCTCGCCCAGCGGAACGCCGAGCTGCACCGTCAGCTCGAGGCGGCTCAGGAGGTGCGCGCGCCAGAGTCGGAGGGGGCGCCGCGCATGCGCGCCCTATGGGTGGCCAGCCTCGACGGCGAGCGGCGGCTGCGGGCGGAGGACATCGAGTGGGTGGCGGCCGAGCGCGACTATGTCCGCATCCATACCGCCGAGCGGAGCTACCTGCACCGTACGCCGCTGAAGGATCTGCTGGCGAGTCTAGATCCGGAGTCCTTCCTGCAGGTGCGCCGCTCCGCGTTCGTCCGGGTCACCGCGGTGGTCAGGGCCGGGCGCGATTCGTCGGGCCGGCTCTGGGTCGCCACCTCCTCGAGCGGCCCGATCCGGGTCGGCCGCAGCCACGTGCGCACCGTGCGCGAGCGGCTGTTCGGCGAACGGTCCGGCCCGGAGTCGGGCGAGGGCGGCTCAGCCGACGAGGCGGACGAGATGGCCTGAGGGGCGTGACGGGGCGACGAGCTGGACGCTTCCGCCCGCGAAGTAGCGCATCTCCTCCGGCGTGCCCGCCTCTTCCGCGGCGGCCAGCACCACTTCGAGCTTGAGTCCGAAGTGGGCCAGGATGCGGGCCAAGGTGTGCAGCTTCACCGGGCCGGTCGCATCCGACCACTCCGCCGGCGAGGCGCAGGTGTAGCGGGCCAGGGTGCTGCGGCTGAGCTTGAGCTCGGCCGCGATGGCGCGTTTGCGTCCCCTGGTCAACTCATCGATCAGCCAGCCCACCCGCGCCAGCTTCTGTTCGAACGTGGTGCACTCGGTTCCGAACGACATCTTCCACTACCCCGCCGCAGACCGTCGGCCGCCCAGCGCGTCGGGGGGCGATCTGCGCACAGATACAAGCTCGACTGTGCCCTGCGTCGCCCACAACTTGTGCGGCGGATCGACCGACGGCGCGGTTTTCGCGACGAACGGCAGGCCGAGGCCGGGCGAACCACCCGGGCATGGCGGGGTGTCGGACTAATAAACCGGCGTCAGGCGCGCATTTTTGGTCATGGTGACTCAAAATTCAGGCGCCATGTCTGTGGCAGCAATAGGCAACGGCCTTGCAGACCGGCATGAGCGAGTCGTCGTCCTGCCTCGCCGGGGCGCGCGTATTTACAGGTCCGCGGCAAGTCCCTACACAAATGCCTACGCCAGTTGCAGGTTCGCAGCGTGCTTCGCGCGTATTCGTTGCGTGGAGACTGTTGATCTCGGTCTGGCCGTCGGAATATCGACGTGACGGGGGTGTGGCGGGGCCGGCGCCGGCGATGGCGGCCGGTCCCGACGCGCTTTTGGCGTGGCGGCGGGTTCGGATTGACCCGGGCGCCGCTCGCCCCTAAGCCCGCGCGATGCTTTCCGGATTGTCCCCCCTCGCCCGCGACGCGCGCGCCTGGCCCTTCGAGCAGGCGCGCAATCTGCTGCAGCACCTGCTCAAGACGCGTCTCGACACGGACGCGGAGCGCGACCTCGCGTCGAGCCTGATCGCGCGAGGCCAGCCGGACGAGGCGGTGGCGGCCTTCCCGGCGCTCGGGCGGGCGGTGATCCTGGAGACCGGCTACGGCCCCTCGGGCCTGCCGCACATGGGCACCTTCGGCGAGGTGGCGCGCACGACCATGGTGCGTGCAGCCTTCCGCGCCCTCACCGAAGACCGGCTGCCGACCCGGCTGATCTGCTTCTCCGACGATATGGACGGGCTGCGCAAGGTTCCCGAGAACGTTCCCAACAAGGAGATGCTGGCCGAGGACCTCGGCAAGCCGCTCACCGTCGTGCGCGATCCGTTCGGCGAGCATCCGTCCTTCGGCCGGCACAACAACGCCCGGCTCAAGGCCTTCCTCGACGGCTTCGGCTTCGAGTACGAGTTCCTCTCCTCGACCGATTGCTACCGGTCGGGACGCTTCGATGCGGCGCTGCTGAAGGCGCTGGAACGGTTCGACGACATCCAGGCGGTGATGCTGCCCACGCTCGGGCCCGAGCGGCGGGCGACCTACTCCTGCTTCCTGCCGGTCAGCCCAACGACCGGGCGCGTGCTGCAGGTTCCGACGCTGGAGCGCAACCTCGAGCGCGGGACCATCGTGTTCGAGGACGAGGACGGCTCGCGCGTCGAGACGCCGGTCACGGGCGGGGCGGTCAAGCTGCAGTGGAAGCCCGACTGGGCGATGCGCTGGGCGGCGCTGGGCGTCGACTACGAGATGGCCGGCAAGGACCTGATCGACTCGGTCAAGGTCTCCTCGAAGATCTGCCGCATCCTGGGCGCCGAGCCGCCGGAGGGCTTCAACTACGAGCTCTTCTTGGATCAGAACGGCGAGAAGATCTCCAAATCCAAGGGCAACGGCCTGACCATGGAGGAGTGGTTGAGGTACGGCGCGCCCGAGAGCCTCGCCTACTACATGTTCCAGTCGCCGCGCTCGGCCAAGAAGCTCTACTTCGACGTCGTGCCGCGTGCGTCGGACGAGTACCTGCAGCAGCTCGACGCTTATCCGCGGCAGGAGCCCAAGCAGCAGATCGAGAACCCGGTCTGGCACGTCCACACCGGCGCGCCGCCGGCGCAGGGCTCGCCCGTGTCCTTCGGCCTGATGCTGAATCTGGTCTCGGCCGCCAACGCCTCGGACAAGGCGATCCTGTGGGGCTTCCTGTCGCGCTACGTGCCGGGCGCGACGCCCGAGAGCGAGCCCCTGCTCGACCGGCTGGCCGGCTACGCCATCAACTACTACGAGGACTTCGTCCGCCCGAACAAGCGCTTCCGCGCCCCCGACGCGCGCGAGCGGGCGGCGCTGCAGGCGCTGGCCGAGCGGCTGCGCCGGTTTCCGGCGGACTGCCGCGACGGCGAGGCGATCCAGAACGAGGTCTACGAGGTCGGCAAGGCGGCCGGCTTCGAGCCGCTCCGGGGGTGGTTCCAGGCCCTCTACGAGGTGCTGCTGGGTCAGAACCAGGGGCCGCGGTTCGGGTCCTTCGTGGCCATCTTCGGGGTGGAGCGGACGCTGGACCTGATCGAGCGGGCGCTCGCCGGCGATTTGGCCCAGGGCTGATCGACAATCCCGAACGACGCGAGCGCGGCGCGCTCGCGCCAGGCGATGGCCGTGCCGACGACAAGGGCCAAAGTCTGGCAGTACCCTGCAACTCCCAGGGTGTTGTAATAGGTTGCATCGCTGATCTGGGCGCCCAGGTCGCGCGCGACGTGGACGATGATCTGCAGCGCTTGTGCTAGGCACGTAACTATCGCCCAGGCTCGTCGACACGACCATGCCAGAGCGGACAGGGCTAGTAATAAGACTATATCCGTCCCGAACAATATATTTGTCGTGACGGTGGCGTCGAGATTTTGCCAGGCGACGAGAGTTTCACTGACCCAGGTAACGAGCATAATAAGTGCGCCGTTTCGCTCGGGCGCGTCGCCCTTCGTTATCGCGAACCCGAACGCGATGACGTTGGAAATAATCGGAAAATAGTACGTAAAAAAAGAGTTCATTGCCTAAGCAAGCCCCCGGCCAATTCAGCCGAGGGCAGCTTAGGTCAATTCGCTTAACGCCGACTTTCGAACGGATGATCGCGGTTGGAGTCGGCAGCCCGCTTCATCACACCACGATCGGCGGTTTCCACGGGATCATGGGCGTCTTGGTCGTACGCATAGGAAAACCTCTTCCCAAGGGGTTAATTGGTAAACCACGGTTACCACTAACCCGCCGGTAACGCTAGTGGGTTGTTAGGCATTTTTTTTAACACCTATTAAGCGAAAAGCGCCGGCCCGGCGTTCCCCTGGCCGGCGAGCATCGCCAGGTCCTTCCGAGCCATGCGACCGCACGAACTCCTTTGCCCCAAGCCGGAAGGCCTCTACTGCGCCCCCGGCGATTTCTGGATCGACCCGGTCGCGCCGGTCGCCCGCGCCGTGATCACCCACGGACACGCCGACCATGCGCGGGCCGGACACGGTGCGGTGCTGGCCACAGTCGAGACCCTGGCGATCATGGCGGAGCGCTACGGCGACGACTTCGCCGGATCGGCCCAGGCGGCGGCCTATGGCGAGTCGATCGTGCGCGACGGGGTGGAGATCACCTTGGTTCCCGCCGGCCACGTGCTGGGCTCGGCCCAGGTCGTGGTGCGCTGCGCGGGCCTGACCATGGTCGTCTCGGGGGACTACAAGCGCCGGCGCGATCCCACCTGCGCGCCGTTCGAACCGGTCGCCTGCGACGTCTTCATCTCCGAAGCCACCTTCGGCCTGCCGGTCTTCCGCCATCCCGCTGATGCGGAGGAGGTGTCCAAGCTGCTGCGCTCGCGCGAGCAGTTCCCGGAGCGGACCCACCTGCTCGGCGCCTATGCGCTCGGCAAGGCGCAGCGGCTGATCCGGCTGCTGCGCGAGGCGGGATACGAGCGGACGATCTATGTCCACGGCGCGCTCGAGCGGCTGAACCGGCTCTACGAATCGTTCGGCGTCGGCCTCGGCCGGCTCGAGCCGGCGAGCGCGGCCGGTCGGGGAAGCCTTCCCGGCGAGATCGTGCTCTGCCCGCCCTCGGCGCTCGCCGACCGCTGGTCGCGACGGTTCGCCGATCCGGTGACCGCCTTCGCCTCGGGCTGGATGCGCGTGCGCGCCCGCGCCCGCCAGCGCGGGGTGGAGCTGCCTCTGGTCGTCTCCGACCACGCCGACTGGGACGAGCTGACCTCGACGGTGAAGGAGGTGGCGCCGGGTCAGCTGTGGATCACCCACGGTCGCGAGGAGGGCCTGCTGCGCTGGGCCGAGCTCGAGGGCGTGCCGGCGCGGGCGCTCGCGCTCGTCGGCTACGAGGATGAGGACGCGGACGCGGTCTGACTCGCCGCCCGCGACAGCTCTGCTAAGCTCCCGGCGTGATCGGCTCGGGCGCGCCCGCCGCCTGGCCGGCGCCGGCTGGGGAGGATGTGGTGAAGGCCAGGCTTCGGGCGGCGGCGATCATCGGCACCATCGAGAGGTTGGAGGGGCGCATCGGCGAGCGCTTCCCCGACTCCAGCCTGAAGGCGGTCTGCGGCGAGCTCGCCGTCCATGCGCGCACCGTGTCCGAGCGTGCGCGACAGATCGGCAGGCCCTACCTGCTCCTGCGTTTTCTGATGGCCGCCTCGATCTTCGCGGCGATCGGCGCCGGCGGGTGGATGGCCTGGCGAGGGAGGGGCGAACGGCTCGAGATCGGCCGCGAGCTGGCGGGCCTCACCGTGGGCCTCGATGCGGCGGTTCATCTGATCCTGGTCGCCGGCGCCGCCGTCTGGACCCTGCTCACCCTGGAGCAGCGGCTGAAGCGTTCGCGCGCGCTCGGCGACCTCTACCGGCTGCGCTCCTTCGCCCACGTCGTGGACATGCATCAGCTGACCAAGGACCCGACGGTGATCCTGAGCGTCGGCCCCGCCACGCCGGCCTCGCCCAAGCGCGAGATGAGCCAGTTCCAGCTGACCCGCTATCTCGACTACTGCTCCGAGCTGCTGTCCCTGATCGGCAAGCTCGCCGCCCTCTACGGCGAGTACACCCGCGACCCTCAGGTGGTGGACGCCATCCACAGCGTGGAGGACCTCTGCGGCAACCTGTCCCGCAAGATTTGGCAGAAGATCACCATTCTGAGCGCGCTCGACGAGGCCGCCTCGGGCGGGGTTCCGGCGAACGCGCCGTGAGCCGCCGCCCGTCTCAGGGGCGGGCGTTTCGTCCGGGATCGTCCGGCGGGGCTCAGGCGGCCGCGGTGTCGGCGTCCGCCTCGTCGATCCCGTTCAGGGCGATGTTCATCGCCTGGCGCAGGCGCTCTGGCTTGATCGGCTTTTCGACGACGGCGGCCATGCCGATGGCGAGATAGCCCTTGGCGTCGTCCGGGTCGGCGTTGGCGGTCAGCGCCACGATCGGGATGTCCTTCTCGGGCCCGGCGAGCGCGCGGATGGCGCGGGTGGCCTGCACCCCGTCCATGCGCGGCATCTTGATGTCCATCAGGATCAGGTCGAAGCGACGGTTCCGCACCGCTTCCACCGCTTCCGCCCCGTCCTCGGCGCATTCGGAGGTGCAGCCGAACATCTCGCACAGCGCCTGGGCCACGACCCGGTTTGTGGCGTTGTCGTCGACGATCAGGATGTGCGGCTCGGTCGCGAGCTGCAGCTCGGTCAGCTCCGAGACGTTCGACGCCGCGCCCGGGCGCGCCAGCTCCGCGCGCGGGAGCTCGAGCACGAAGCAGAAGGTCGAGCCCTGGCCGGCGTTCTCCTCCGCCCAGATGCGCCCGCCCATCTGTTTGACGATCTCGCGCGAGATGGCCAGGGCCAGGCCTGAACCGTGCACCTCGGCTTCGGCGAAAGGATCGAAGGCGTCGTCCAGCCGCGCCGCCGGCCGGCCCGAACCGTTGTCGCGCACCCGCGCCTCGAGCCGGACGACGCCTGCGCCGGCGGAGGCCTTGAGGCTCGCCTCGACCACGCCGTTGCGAGCGTACCTCAGGGAGTCGCCGATCAGGTTGTTGAACACCTGCTTCAGCCGCACCGTGTCGACCTCGGCGGCGAGATCCTGGTCGCCGTCGTAGCCCGCCATCAGGGTGACGCCGTCCTGGGCGGCGCGCGGCGTCCACAGCGCCTGCACGTCGTCCATGATCTCGTTCAGGAACGCCGGCTGAGGCGTGAGCTCCATCTCGCCGCTCTCCGCGCGCGACAGGTCGATCGCGTCCGACAGGATGCGCAGCAGGGTCTCGCTGGAGTCGATGATGGTCTGCACATAGGCCTGGGCGTCGGGGCCCAGCGGCTGGCGCCGCAGCAGCTCGGCCACCGCCAGCACGCCGTTCATCGGCGTGCGCAGCTCGTGGCTCATCACGCCCAGGAATTGGGCCTTGGCGTGGGCGGACGCGTGGGCCTGGGTCTTGGCGATGTCGAGCGAGCGCACCGTCTCGGCCAGCTCCTCGGCGCGCTGGCGGCTCGCCGCGCTCGTCGCCTGCAGCAGCGACAGGACCGTGCCGACGCCCAGATAGCGGTTCTGGTCGGTGACGATGAAGCCGCGCATCAGGGCCGAGGCGCGCTCGGCCAGCATGGATTCGCAGAAGACCGAGATGTCCATCGCCGCCTCCACGACGACGGGCTCGGGGTCCATCAGCAAATGGATCGGACGCTTGCCATAGAGGGCGCGCCCGTACTCGGCGCCGATGCGCACGAGGAAGGCGTTGCGCTCGACCAGGCCCACCGGCCGTTCGTCTTCGACGACGGGGATGACCAGGGCGTCCGGCTCGCGTAGAAATCTCGCGTAGACCTCGGCGCCCGAGGTCTCGGGAGAGATCGGCGCCGCCTGCTGCGTCAGGGTGTAGATCGTCGGCATGCGGCCGTCGGCGCTCCTGCAACGGATCGCTTTTCGCATCAACCCTTTGCGGAACAGTTAAGTACGTTCACTTAGCCCAATGCTCGGCTGCGCCCGGAGGCGCCGGCGTGCTATACCGATGTCCCGCGGCCGGGGAACCGGGAGGGCCGCCGGACTTTTGCCGATGCTCTGATCCGAAGGAGATCGACTGTGCGCCTGCCCCTCGTTCCGCCTGAGAAGCTCACCGCCGAGCAGAAGCCGCTCTACGAGGACATGAAGGCGGGCATCGCCTCGAACTTCAACGCCTTCAAGACCCTAGCCGAGGACGGCGCTCTGATGGGGCCGTGGAATCCGTGGCTGCACGAGCCGCGCATCGGCGGCGCGATCTGGGCGCTGACCAAGGCGATGACGGCGGAGGCGAGCTTGCCCGACCCCGTTCGCCAGATCGCGATCCTGGTGGTGGGCGCCCGCTACAAGGCCGCCTACGAGCTCTACGCCCATCTCGCGGTCGCTGAGCGCGAGGGCATGAGCGAGGCGCGGCTGGCGACCCTGACCTGCGGCTCCCGCCCGGCCGACCTCAATGAAGCGGAGGGGTGCGCCTACGACGTGGCCTACGCGCTTTCGGGCGGCGGGGTCCTGTCCCAGCCGGCCTACGACCGCGCCGTGCAGCTGTTCGGCCAGCACGGGGCCAACGAGCTGATCTACCTCATCGGTCTTTATGCGCTCGTGTCGGTGACGCTCAACGGGTTCGACGTGCTGCTACCGGAGTGAGCGTCAGCGGACCGGCCCGGTCTCGGCCGCCACCCACTCCAGGAAGCCGCCGTGGCTCGCATCGGCCAGGACGTCGAGGGCCACGACCGCGGGCGTCTCGTAAGGGTGGCGGGCGATCAGGAAGTCGCGCAACGCCGCTGCGTGCGCGCGCGTGGTCTTGAGCAGCATCGGCGTCTCCTGCGCCTCCTCGATCGCGCCTTTCCAACGGTAGATCGAGCGCATCGGCCCCAGCACGTTGGCGCAGGCGGCCAGCCTCTCCGCGACCGCCTCGGCGCCCGCCTTTTCCGCGGTCTCGACGTCGGGCCAGGTGGTGTAGACGAGCACGATTTCGCTCATGAGGCCTCTGGCGTGTCCAAGCGGCGAGGGCTTCGCCGCCGCAGCCCCTATATTGGGGCCCTCGCACGCCTTCGCCTCTTCGGATTCGCATGAGCCTCCCAGAGTTCGACCCCGACGCCTCCGCCCTCGTCCTCTTCTCCGGGGGCCAGGACTCCACCGCCTGCCTGGTCTGGGCGCTGCAGCGCTACGGGCGGGTGGAGACGGTGGGCTTCGACTACGGCCAGCGTCATGGCGTGGAGATGCAGGCCCGCCGCACCGTGCGCGAGCGCCTGTCCGCGGTCGTTCCGGACCTGACCGCGCGGCTGGGGCCCGACCATGTGCTGGATCTGAGAGGCTTCGGCGCCGTGGCCCAGTCCGCCTTGACCAGCGACCGGGCGATCGAGATGACCGAGCGGGGGCTGCCGTCGACCTTCGTGCCCGGGCGCAATCTCGTCTTCTTCGTCTACGCCGCGGCCTTGGCCGACCGGCGCGGCGCGGATGTGATGGTCGGCGGCATGTGCGAGACGGACTTCTCCGGCTATCCCGATTGCCGCAGGGCCACGCTCGACGCCATGGAGGCCGCGCTGAGGCTGGGCATGGAGCGGCCGTTCCGCATCGAGACGCCGCTGATGTGGCTGACGAAGGCGCAGACCTGGGCCCTGACCGAAGAGATGGGTGGGGCTGCGCTGGTCGACCTCGTCGTGGAGGAGACCCACACCTGTTATCTCGGCGAACGCGGCGTGCGCCACGACTGGGGCCACGGCTGCGGCGCGTGCCCGGCCTGCGAGCTGCGCGCCAAGGGATTCCGCGAGTGGAAGGCGGGCTGACGTGAGCTACGCGGTCAAGGAGATCTTTCTCACCGTCCAGGGGGAGGGCGGCCAGGCCGGGCGTCCGGCCGTCTTCCTGCGTTTCGCTGGCTGCAATCTCTGGTCCGGGCGCGAGGAGGACCGCTCAGACGCCGTCTGCACCTTCTGCGACACCGACTTCGTGGGCATGGACGGGCCGGGCGGCGGCCGCTTCCCCGACGCCCGGGCCCTGGCCGACGCGGTGGCGGGCCAGTGGCGCGGCGGCCCGGGCTCGCCGCGCCTGGTGGTCTGCACCGGCGGCGAGCCGCTGCTGCAGCTCGATCCCGCCCTGATCGCGGCCCTGCGCGAGCGGGGCTTCGACATCGCTGTGGAGACCAACGGCACCATCGCGGCGCCCGCGGGCCTCGACTGGATCTGCGTCAGCCCCAAGGCCGACGCGACCCTCGAACAGACCTCCGGCCAGGAGCTGAAGCTCGTCTTCCCCCAGCCGGGCGTCGATCCGGAGCGGTTCGCAGGCCTCGCCTTCGAGCGCTTCTACCTTCAGCCGATGGACGGGCCGGACCGTGAGGCGAACACCCATGCGGCGGTCGCCTACTGCCTGGAACACCCGCGCTGGCGTCTGAGCGTCCAGACTCACAAATACATCGGCGTTCCCTAGACGCGTTCCTCCGCGCGGCCGACCGCACGGCGTGACGGTCGAGAACGACGGGCGGGACAGGCTTCGCCGCGCCGTCTATACGAGCCGGCACCCCATTTGGATCTGGAGCTCATCCGAGAGTACCCGTGACGGCCCCCATCTTCGAGATCACCAAGGCGGCGAACTTCGACGCCGCCCATTTCCTGCCGCAGGGTCCCGAGACGAGCCCCTATCGCCGCCTGCACGGCCACTCCTTCCGGGTGGAGGCCACCGTCTGCGGTCCCGTCCAGGCGCCGGTCGGCTGGGTCGAGGACCTGGCCGAGCTGGATTCCGCGCTCAAGGCCGTCGCCGGCGAGCTCGACCATACGCTGTTGAACGAGATCCCGGGCCTGGAGAGCCCCACCCTCGAGCGCCTGTGCCTCTATTTCGCCGAGCGCCTGAAGCCGCAGTTCCCGGGCCTCAGCCGCATCGTGCTGTCGCGTCCGACCATCGGGGAGAGCTGCGCGCTCAATCTGTGAGCGCCACGTTGCACCGTCATCCCGGAACCCGCGAAAGCGGCTATCCGGGATCGTCACGCACGCACGACTACAATTGGATGATCCCGGCTCTCCGCGCTTTGCGCTCCGGCCGGGATGACGATTGAATTCAGCCCCGTCCCTCGACGCCCGGCCGGAACGCGCCGCCGCCGGTCTGGGCGCGGTGCTGCAGGAAGGCGTCGGCGAGCACGCAGGCCAGCATGGCTTCGGCGACCGGCGCGGCGCGCAGGCCGACGCACGGATCGTGTCGGCCCTTGGTCGCGATCTCGACCTCCTGGCCATCGACATCCACGGTGCGGCGCGGCGTGAGGATCGAGGAGGTGGGCTTCAGCGCCATGCGCGCGACGACCGGCTGGCCGGTTGAGACGCCGCCCAGCACGCCGCCGGCGTGGTTCGACAGGAAGACCGGACCGTCCGGACCCATGCGCATCTCGTCGGCGTTCGCTTCCCCGGAGAGCTCGGCTGAGTCGAAGCCCGCCCCGATCTCCACGCCCTTGACCGCATTGATCGACATCAGGGCGGCGGCGATGTCGGCGTCGAGCTTGCCGTAGATCGGCGCGCCCCAGCCGGCCGGGACGCCCGTCGCCTCGACCTCGACCACCGCGCCGATGGAGGAGCCCGCCTTGCGCACCGAGTCGAGGAAGCCCTCCCAGACCGGGACGATCCCGGGGTCCGGGGCGAAGAAGGGATTGTTCGCGGTCTCCGCCCAGTCCCATCGCGCCCGGTCGATCCGGTGCGGCCCGATCTGGACCACGGCGGCGCGGATCGCCACGTTCTCGCCCAGCACCTTGCGCGCGATCGCGCCGGCCGCCACGCGGCTGGCCGTCTCCCGCGCCGAGGAGCGCCCGCCGCCGCGCGGGTCGCGCACGCCGTACTTGGCGAAATAGGTCCAGTCGGCGTGGCCGGGGCGGAAGCTGCGCGCGATCTCGCCGTAGTCCTTGGAGCGCTGGTCGACGTTCTCGATCAGGATCGAAAGCGGCGTGCCGGTGGTCACGCCTTCGTAGACGCCCGAGAGGATCTTGGCCTGGTCCGGCTCGCGCCTCTGGGTGACGAAGCGGGAGCCGCCGGGCTTGCGGCGGTCGAGGTCCGCCTGGAGGTCGGCTTCCGAGAGCGCGATCCCCGGCGGGCAGCCGTCGACGACGCAGCCGATGGCGGGGCCGTGGCTTTCGCCCCAGGTGGTGACACGGAACAGACGGCCGAAGGTGTTGAAAGACATGCGGCCCCTCTCATCGGGCTTTCTGCGCCCGGCCGCAACCGTCTCAGCCGGCGCGCCGCATCGGCGCTTCGGGCGTCCAGGCGGCGGCGAAGCGGTCGAGCAGGGCGTGCGCGATCCGTCCCGACCGGGCGGGATCGGGCTCGAACCGGACGAAGGCGTGGCCCTGGGGCTGGTTCCCGCGGGCGGGCAGGCCGCAGTCGCGGATCCTGTGCAGGGCGCCGGCGGGCAGGGCGGGGGGCGTCCAGATGGTGCGCGCGCCGTAGGGCGTCTCGATCTCGACGCGGCCGCCATCCTCGATCAGCTGGGGATCGACGGGCACGGTCAGCCTGAGATCGTCGCCGTCGACCGCCCGTCCGGGCTCCGCGGCGATGCGGACGCGCACGGACAGCGGCTCGCGTCCGCCCCGGCCGGACTCGAGCTCGACGAGCTCGCCGTTGCGCAGGCCTGCGGGCAGCCGCACGCCGATGCGGCCGATCCCGGCGACTTCGCAATCGCGCGCCACGCCCTGGAACGCTTCCTCGATGGAAATCTCGAGCTCGGGCTCGCCCAGGGCGGCGGCCAGGGACTCGGACTGCGGCTTGCCGCGGAACGTCATCATGTCTCGAGCCTGCGCCTAAGGCGTCAATGGAGCGTTAAGCATGATGGAAGGGGCTCGGCGCCGGGGCGGCTCGGGTTTGGCTTTGAAATCCCAGCGGCGAGCCTCCGCCGTTTGACACGCCGAGCCGGAGCCCCCACCTCGCGGCCATGTCCAAAGCCCCCGCCGACGCCGCCGAGGCCGACGTTCCGGAGATCGATGCGCACGAGCCGTTCGCTCTGTTCGCGGACTGGCTGACCGAGGCCGGCGCGCGCGAGCCGAACGATGCCAACGCCATGGCGCTCGCCACCGTCGATCCCGACGGCCTGCCGGACGTGCGCATGGTGCTGCTCAAGAGCTTCGACGCCCGCGGTTTCGTCTTCTACACCAACCTCGAGAGCGCCAAGGGCCGGGAACTGGCCGCCACGCCCAAGGCTGCGCTGTTGTTCCATTGGAAGTCGCTGCGGCGGCAGGTGCGGGTGCGCGGGCCCGTGGAGCCTGTGACGGCCGAGGAGGCGGACGCTTACTTCGCCACCCGTCCCCGCGACAGCCAGATCGGCGCCTGGGCCTCGGACCAGTCGCGCCGGATGGAGGGCCGTTTCGCCCTGCAGCGGCGCGTGGCCGAGCAGGCCGCACGCTTCGCCCTGGGCGAGGTGCCCCGCCCGTCGCACTGGTCGGGCTTCCGGGTGCTGCCGCTGGAGATCGAGTTCTGGCGCGACCGCCCGTTCCGCCTGCACGAGCGGTTGCTGTTCACGCGTGAGCGGCAGCACGAGGGCTGGGCCAAGGCGCGGCTGTTTCCCTGACCGATCGAGCCTCGGCGTCGCTAGGCGAGGCGCTTCCGCCGCCCCGCGGATCGGGGCGCCTCGCAGGGATCCGCAGCTAATCGCAGGGACTCGCGTTGCGCGGGCATGCATCGCAAAATAGCCGACACGATCGAACAATGTTCGGTCGAGCTTAAAAAAGGATAGGAGCGCGGCGGATCTCTGCGCCCTATGCGTCGTTTCTTTCCCGCCTCACTGCTGCGTGGAGGGAGACTTGATGCGACCTGGACCGGCGCGCCGCGCCGGGCTCCGGCCCCCCGGCCCTGGATGGCTGAAGAGCGCGGTCCGGATGTCGTGCGGGCTCGCGGCGCTCAGCCTGCTCGGCGGCTGCGCGCGAGCCTGGGAAGGGGGCGTGTTCCATCCCGAAGGGCCGGTCGGCGTCCAGGGGTGGACGATCACGATGGACGCGCTGCTGATCATGATGGTGATCGCCATCCCGACCATCCTGCTCGCCTTCTGGATGGCCTGGCGATACCGCGCCTCCAACACCAAGGCGGACTACCTGCCGGAATGGGCCTTTTCCGGCCGGATCGAGGCGATCGTCTGGGCGATCCCGACCCTGGTCATCCTGCTGATCGGCGGGGTGATCTGGATCGGCTGCGACCTGCTCGATCCCTTCCATCCGCTGCCGTCGAAGACCAAGCCGCTCGAAGTGCAAGCCGTCTCCCTCGACTGGAAATGGCTGTTCATCTACCCGCAGCAGGGCGTGGCCAGCGTCAACCGGCTGGTCGCGCCGGCGGGCGTGCCGGTGCACCTCTCGATCACCTCCGCCAGCGTGATGAACGCGTTCTTCGTGCCTCAGCTCGGCTCGATGATCTACGCGATGAACGGCATGACCTCGCAGCTGCACCTGGAGGCGGATCATCCGGGAACCTACTACGGCATGTCCACCCAGTTCAGCGGCGACGGCTTCTCCGACATGAACTTCCAGTGGAAGAGCGTGCCGGCGGACCAGTTCGCGGCCTGGACGGCGGCCGCCCGGCGCAGCGGACCGGTGCTCGACCGGGCCGCCTACGACCAGCTCAAGCAGCAGAGCCACGACGTCCAGCCCTACACCTACCGCGCGGTGCAGCCGAACCTGTTCCAGGCCATCGCGACCCAGCAGATCCCGCCGGGACCCGGGCCCCAGCCGTCGACCCCGGAGCACGCCGGGCGCGAGGTGTCGTCGGTCACTCCGCCAGGAAGGAAATAGATGCGCATCCTCGGAGACCTGTCCTGGTCGGCCATCCCATTCGACCAACCCATTCCCCTGATCACCTCGATGGTGGTCATCCTGGTCGTGCTCAGCGTGCTCGGCCTGGTCACGCTCAAGGGATGGTGGCCGTATCTCTGGAAGGAGTGGATCACCAGCGTCGACCACAAGCGGATCGGGGTCATGTACTGCCTGCTGGGCTGTCTGATGCTGATCCGCGGCTTCGCCGACGCGATCATGATGCGCTCGCAGCAGGCGATCGCGATCGGACCCCATGCGGCCGGCTACCTCCCGCCGGAGCATTACGACCAGATTTTCACCGCCCACGGCACCATCATGATCTTCTTCGGGGCGATGCCGCTGGTCATCGGCCTGATGAACTTCGTGATGCCGCTGCAACTGGGTGTGCGCGACGTCGCCTTCCCGACCCTGAATTCGGTCGGCTTCTGGCTGACGGCGGTCGGGGCGCTGCTGGTGAACCTGTCGCTGTTCGTCGGCGAGTTCGGGCGCACCGGCTGGCTGCCCTATCCCCCGCTCTCCGAGGCGACCTACACCCCGGGCGTGGGCGTCGACTACTATCTCTGGGCGGTGCAGATCTCGGGCATAGGGACGCTGATCACGGGAATAAATCTGGTCACGACGGTGCTGAAGATGCGCGCCCCTGGCATGAGTTATTTTCGCATGCCGATGTTTTGCTGGACGACGCTTGCTTCAAATCTTCTGATCGTCGCCGCCTTCCCGATTTTAACCGCGACCCTCGCGATGCTGACGCTCGACCGGTATTTGGGTTTCCATTTCTTCACCAATGAGCGCGGCGGCAACGTGATGATGTTCGTCAACCTCATTTGGGCCTGGGGTCACCCGGAAGTCTACATCCTGGTGCTGCCGTGTTTCGGCGTATTCTCCGAGGTCTTCTCGACCTTTTCCGGCAAGCCGCTGTTCGGTTACCGCTCGATGGTGATTGCGACGATGATGATCTGCATCATCTCCTACACGGTCTGGCTGCACCACTTCTTCACCATGGGCGCGGGGCCGGCAGTCAACACCTTCTTCGGGATATCGTCGAGCGTTATCGCCGTGTTCACCGGGGTCAAGATCTTCAACTGGATCTTCACCATGTACGGCGGCCGGGTCCGCTTCGAGGTCCCGATGCTGTGGTCGATGGGCTTCATCTTCACCTTCGTCATCGGGGGCGTGACCGGGGTGTGGCTGGCGGTGCCCCCCGCCGACTACCTGGTGCACAACAGCCTGTTCCTGGTCGCGCACTTCCACAACGTGATCGTGGGCGGGGTGGTGTTCGGCGTGTTCGCCGGCATCGAGTACTGGTTCCCCAAGGCCTTCGGCTTCCGGCTGAGCGAGCCCTGGGGCAAGGCGGCCTTCTGGTTCGCCTTCGTCGGCTTCTGGGTCACCTTCACGCCGCTCTACATCACGGGCCTCCTGGGCATGACCCGGCGGCTGCAGCACATCGACGTCGTGGAGTGGCGGCCCTGGCTCTATATCGCGGCGTTCGGCGTCGTGATCCTGGCCGTCGGCGTGGCCTGTCAGCTGATGCAGGTCGTCGTCAGCGTCATCAACCGCGAGAAGCTGCGCGACGTCACCGGCGACCCCTGGGACGGACGCTCGCTGGAGTGGGCGATCCCCTCGCCGGCGCCGTTCTTCAACTTTGCGGTCATGCCCAATGTGGAGGGCGAGGAGGCCTACTGGCGGATCAAGGAGCGGGCGATCGACTCTCAGCGCCTGGGCCCGGAGCCGAAGTACCGGCCGATCCACATGCCGCTGAACAGCCCGATCGGCTTCTTCACCGCCGTCTTCTTCACCATGGTCGGCTTCGGCCTGATCTGGCACATCTGGTGGCTGGCGTTGCTCGGGCTGATCCTCGCCTTCATCGGCGCGGTGATCTTCGCCTGGCGTGACGAGGCCGAGTACGAGGTGCCGGCCGAGGAGGTCGCGCGGGTCGATCGGGCGCGGCGGGCGGCGCGCCTGGCCTTCCTCGAGCGACTGGAGAAGCGCCAGAAGGCGGAGAAGCCGGCATGATCCCCGAGTTTCCCGCCAGCGTCGAAGCGGTCCGCCGCCGCCGCGAAGACCCCCACGCGCTGGGCCACCGGGAACATGGGTTCAAGGTGGTCCCGGGCGCCGGGCACGGCGAGACCGGTCCGGCCGTCAAGCGGATCATCGTCGGCTACGGCTTCTGGATCTTCCTGCTCAGCGACATCGTGATGTTCTCCGCGTTCTTCGCCACCTTCGCGGTGTTGAGGAACGCCACGGCCGGCGGGCCGACGATGCAGCAGATCGCCGAGCCCGGGCGGGTCGTCATCGAGACGACCTGTCTTCTGCTGTCGAGCTTCACGTGCGGCCTGTCCTACGCGGCGACCCTCGCCCGCAACAAGCCGTGGACCGTGATCTTCCTGGTGATCACCGGCCTGCTGGGCGCGGCTTTCCTGGCGCTGGAGGCGTCGGAGTTCGCCGGCCTCGCGGCGCAAGGCGCGACCCCGCAGCGCAGCGCCTTCCTGTCGGCCTTCTTCTCTCTGGTCGGTTGCCACGGCATCCACGTCACCCTGGGCATGCTCTGGCTGATGACGATGATCGCGCAGGTGCAGCTGAAGGGCTTCAAGGAAACGATCATCCACCGCCTCATCTGCTTCAACCTGTTCTGGCACGCGCTCGACATCATCTGGGTCGCGCTGTTCACGATCGTCTACCTGATGGGAGGACACGGCTGGTGAGCGACACTGAAATCGGCCCCGATCAGGCCTACGCCCACGAATATGAACACGATCACGCCCCCGGCGATCTGCCCGAGGAATCCGCAGGTCACTGGGTCCGCAACTATCTGATCGGCCTGGGCCTCGCGGCCCTGCTGACCGCGGCCTCGTTCCTGCTGGCCGCCAACCACCTGATCTTCTGGGGGCCGTCGATCCCGGTCGCCCTGATCGTGCTGGCGATCGCCCAGATGGGCGTGCACCTGGTCTTTTTCCTGCACATCACCACCGGGCCGGACAACACCAACAACGTGCTGGCGCTCGCCTTCGGCGTCCTGATCGTCACCCTGATCGTGGGCGGCTCGATCTGGATCATGAGCCACCTGAACACACGCCTCATGGCGCCGCCGACGATGAGCCAGGTCATGCAGATGCAGAGGTGAGGCTCCAGGCGCGGTCGGCGGCGCTTTGGCCCGCGCTCAGACCGAGGGCCTTCGGCGCGGGAACGAAGGTGTGGCCGTGGCGGAAGCTTCCAGGCCGATCGCTGTCGTCGTCGTGCACGGCGTCGGCGCGTCCGCGCCCGGCGCGATGCTTCGCGACCTCTGCGGCGAACTCGCCGGCGAGATGACCACGCGCCGGGTCGATGCGGAGTCCTACCCCGAACTGAAGGCCCCGGCCGATGCGCGCTTCCAGGCGGCCTACGAGGTCTATTGGGCTGGCCTCAAGCCTGGCGGCGATGCGCCGTTCGCGCGGATTCTGCGTCCCCTGCACGTCCTCCTCGCCCTGTCGCGCATCGGCGGGGCCGGCTGGGGCGAGGGGCGGCGCGGCGTGGACGCGCCCAGCCTCTTCGGCAAGCTGCTCCACGCCTTCCTCTGGGGCGGCATGCTGTCCTCGCCGGCCCTGTTTTTCCCTCTGCTCCAGGTCGGGGTGATCGCCAGGCCCTGGAGCGTGCTCGCGGCGGTGCTCTTCTTCGCGCCGGGCTGGCTGCTGGCGCTGTCGCTGAGCAGGCTCGACCCGTGGGCGCGCCTTTCGGCCTGCATCTCGCCGGTGGTGGCGATCGGCGCGATCCTGGCGACGACCCAGGGCTGGATCGGCCTGGCCGGCGGCGCGCGATTGACCGGCGCGGTCGTGAGCGGGACCTACGCCATCGTCGTCGAGCTCAGCGTGCTGGCGCTGGCGGAGGTGGGGGTCAAGCTGCTGCGGGCCTCGCACCGCCCTCCGCCGATCTGCTTCCTCGTGCGCTTTGCGACGCTCACCTTGCCCTTCACGCTTCTGAACGGCGTCCTCGGCTCCCTGGCCTGGGCGGCGAACCTGGCCGTCGACAACTGGCTGAGGCCGCAGGCCCTGGCGCGATGGGGCCAGGCCTACATGACCGTGCTGCCCTTCGATCTCTCGCTGCTGGAGCTCGCCTTCGCCGCGGCCGCCTTCACCTTCGGGGCGGTGCTGGTGATCGCTTTCCTCGTGTTCCTGGCGGGGTTGGGGGCGGAGGCGGGCAAGCCGGCGCCGAAGGCGCTGGGGCTGCGCCTGAGAAACAGGATCGCGACGGCGTTCGTCGTGCTGGCCGTCGTCAACACCGCCGTCGCCGCCCTCTATGCGGTCAACTCGTTGCTGTACCGGGCGCAGACCATCCTCAGGTTCGAACCTCTGGGTCTGCTGCGGGAACTGTTCCTGCGGCTCGGCGCCAGCCTGACGGGCGTGGCCGCGCTGGCGGCCGCGCCGTCGGTGTTTGCGATCTACGCCGCCTCGAGCCTGCGGATCGTCAGCTTCATTCCGTCCCTGTTCGGTCCCCTGCGCCAGGCGGCGGGCGTCGTGGCCGACGTCGTGCTCTGGCTGGCGCCCGGCGAGCCGCTCGGCTATCGCCTGCGCGCGCGGGCGCGGATGAAAGCTCTGCTGCGGCTTTCCAGCACATTGGGATCCTAAGCTTAGAATTCCACGTGGACAAGTTGTCGCGG
>JADMIO011251613.1_pt1 | contig 82744 bp, 81 predicted proteins | sample 8958161 | NCBI WGS metagenome assembly JADMIO01 (sample SAMN16585339, study PRJNA669376) | soil metagenome | isolation source: Crop rotation soil | place: USA: Cullars Rotation, Alabama | collected 2011
CGCGACTTCAAGTCACGTGAATTCCAAGCTTCGGATCCCACTGTGCTGGAAAGGGGCTCCGGAAATATGAAATTCGATCGTTCCCATTTGCACCATTCCGACAATGCCGCCGATGGTGCGGGCGGAAAGGAACGATTCACCCCCATCGCCCGGATCCAACTCTTGAATGCCGGGCGGCAACGAACCCCGGACCCCGGCGTGTTTTTGGAAAAAACACTCGCCGGTGATGCCGCCGGGACAGCGGACCAAGGTCAGCGGGCGGTTGGCCACGTGCGGCATCATCCACTCGGCGACGCTTTCGTAATGCTCGGCCAGATCCAGTTTGGTGATGCCCTCGGGAAATATCTCGCGGCCGGGGTTCGAGATGCGAACCCCGGCGACGATCGGTCCGGACGATTTCTTCGCGCTCTTTTTAGCGCCGGCGGCAACTTGTTTGATCGATTTGGGATTTTCACGCACCACGGCCGTGGCCTCCTTATCTTCACGCAAACCTTGATACGACGGGTGGCGCAACCGCCCGTCCGAGGTCCATTCGGTAAATTCGATCTCGGCGACCAATTCGGGTTTGGCCCATTGAGCGCCGCGCAGTTCCCGCACGACGTCGTTGGGGACGACCTTAAAGGGCGGCCGCGCAAGTTTGCGCTGGTCCAATAGGTCTTTCAGACGTTTACGTTCCTTTTGGCTAAAGCCGGTGCCGACCCGACCGGCGTAGATCCAGCCCTTTTTCTTGTCGTGAACCCCCAGGATCAGCGATCCCAACGCGTACCCACCCGCCGACGGGGGCGTGTAACCGGCGACCACCAATTCCTGCCGTTTGGTGCATTTGATCTTCAGCCAGTGGTTATTACGCCCGGACGAATAAGGCGCGTCGGCCCGTTTAGCGATGATGCCTTCCAAGCCGTGGACGCAGGCATTCTGAAAGAACTCCGCGCCGCGCCCCTCGATGTGATCCAAATAACGGACGTTGCGAGGCGCGCCCTGGAGCAACCGTTTCAATTTTGCCTTTCGATCCAACAGCGGGAGCCGGCGCAGATCCTCCCCGTCGAGGAACAACAGATCGAAGACATCGTAAACAAAATGGTGCTCGTCGCCGTTCGCAATTTCCTCTTTAAGCCGGGCAAAGTCCGACCGGCCGTCGGGATCGAGCGACACCACTTCGCCGTCGACTAAGGCCGACCGCGCTTTGAGCCCCGCGATCGCTTTGCTCAGCGTCGGCAGTTTCGCGGTCCAATTTTTACGATTGCGACTCCAAAAGGTGACGGAACCCTCGTGCAACTGGCAGAGCATGCGGTATCCGTCCAGTTTGATCTCGTTGATCCAACCGGCACCGGTGGGCGAGCCGTCGACCAAGGTCGCCAACTGGGGTGGGACGAACCCGGGCGCCTCGATCTTCTGTCTGGTATTCGTACGATTCGGTTTTGCCATGGACGAAAAAAACAGCGCGCGGTATTAACTGATTTCTTAACGCGCGGCCCTTATGCTAAACATTCAGCGTGGTTTGGCGGTTCAGCCGCCCTCGCCGCCGCACCGCTTGGCATAACCCTTGCCAATTATGTGCCGCGGTAGCCGATCAGGAAAGGGAATAATTATATGCGACCGATCTGGAGCGGAACGATCAGCTTTGGCTTAGTAAATATTCCGGTGGGCGTTTATACCGCCACCAAGAGCGAGCGCGTGGGTTTTCACCTGCTCCATGAAAAGGACATGGGCCGGATCCAGTACCTGAAGGTTTGCAAGGCCGAGGACGAGCCGGTCGCGAATGACGAGATCGTGAAGGGCTACGAATACGAGAAGGGCGAGTACGTGGTCCTGACCGACGAAGATTTCGAATCGGTCGAGGTCGAATCGACCCGCAATATCGATATCGAGGATTTTGTCGATGCGGACGATATCGACCCGATGTTCTTCGATCAGCCCTATTACTTAGCGCCGGGGAAGGGGAAGAACGCCGAACAGACCTATGTGCTATTGCGCGAGACGCTAAAACGGAAGAACAAGATCGGAATCGGGAAACTCGCCATCCGGCAACGGGAATATTTGGCCGCGATCAAACCCAAGGGCGCGGCGCTGATGTTGGATACGATGCATTTTGCGGAAGAGATCCGTGACATGGAGGAGTTGAACCTGCCCTCGGAGCACGCCAAGGTCGAAGCACGCCATATCAAGATCGCCGAACAACTGGTCGACTCATTGGCGGGTGAATTCAAACCCGAGAAGTACCACGACCGTTACCGTGAAGCGCTGGAGAAAATGATCGAAAAGAAGATCAAAGGCGTCGACACCAAATCGAAGATCAAGAGCCGCAAGGCCACCAATGTTGTCGATATCATGGACCGGCTGAACGCCAGTCTAAAAGGCACCAAAAAGAAGACCACCACCAAACGCGCACCCGCGGCGAAAAAGCGCACGATTGTGAAGGCTAAGAAGTCCGCGAAGAAGAAAGCGGCATAAAGGTGCTATGTGGTTGGTAGTAGTGTTCGGCCTGCATCGTTGATTGATGTCATCCCAAAATGGCGGCGTTCAATGAGCCCGCTTCGGGCGGCAGTGGGTGGTCGTGGTGCGACGCTTCGGAGCCCACGGTTCGCAACCCCTCAAATCGTTCCGTGCCCTGAAAGGGCGGCCGACGAAGGTCGGTCGTACCCGTCCCCGCCCCGCTGAAACTGTCGCCTTTCAGGGCTCCAATCGTTTCTCGCTTTTCCGTGGACTACGCAAAAAGCGCTCCGCCCACGGCTACACGATGCCGCCCTTGCGGGCTCGATGCGCGTTTCAATTAATTTTCTGCGATTCGGCGCAGGTCCGCAAAGCGCGTATTGCAACTGAGTATCAGCGCATTTAGTTTCCACATCGGGAAAGACTCATCCCGACTCGGTTTACATTAACCTAAGTGGGTTGGGTTTATCCAAGGAAGAAATTATGAAACGTCCGATGCACGCGACAAATGGATTGAATTTCAATGAGCCCGCAGGGCGGAATAGTTTAGCCGTAGGCGGTGCGTTTTTTGCGAAGCCTACGGTACCGCGAGAAACGATCGGAGCCCCGAAGGGGCGGCAGACGAACCGGATCCGGTGAGCGTGGAGGGCGGCCAATAATCGACCGCCGTCTGTCGCCCTTTCAGGGCTCCGGCAATTTCTTGGCTTACCGTGGGCTTCGTAAAGAACACTCCGCCCACGGCTATATTATGCCGCCCTGCGGGCTCGACGCGCGGTCCATTTGGAAAAGCGCTGATAGTGTGGGCGAGGGGTTGAACTAGAAAACGACGGTCGATTCTATGATGCGGAGTCGTTACAACGACAAATTTCAGGACCAGTACGTGGCTCTGGTCAGAATTCTGTTTGCAATACATCCGTACCCAAAACACCTAGCGCCCTTACTCCGTTAAACCAAAAAACGGCCTAACTGCGTGCGGGCGTCTGCAATAAATCTTGACAAAACAATGTTAAACGGAATAATCTAGCATTGACCATTCGGTCGAAGTGTCAGTTTTTCACCGATTTCTCACGCGTTTTCTCACGAAATCCCTGTATTTTCCGAAGTTAAACCCCCGTGGGGCTTTTCTGCCCACATTTACCAACCAACCTGTAGAGGAGATTTACTTATGTCCCGAGTAATGAAGTTCTGTCTAAAGGTCGCGACCGGCGCTGCCATATTGGCGTTGGCGGCGATCTTTACCCCGGCTCAGACCACCGGGTCTGTGACCATGAACGGCACGGTATCCAATTACGTCGAGCTGACTTCCGGCGGCGCCGTCACCCTAACCGGCAACTCCGGCGGCAGCGTCATCACCGATGGAACCACGAACAGCCCCCTGGCCGTTGTGGTCAATCTGGGCGAATTGGGTCCGTCCAACACCAACAGCTTTGCCAAACTCAGCGTCCCACTGAAATTGCGGAGCAACGTTGCCTATCAACTGAATATGGTCGGCAGTATCGCGGGCGCCGGCGCAACCAGCTACAGCATGCAATCGACGGACGTCGGTTTTGGACTAACGCCCGCCGCGCGGCCGGCTAATTTGGCCGCCGGAGCGGATACGAATGCTACGCCGGGCGACCCGACCGTGGGTGGTTCGACCGATGCAAACGGCCGGTGGGTTTTCGCCGGTGCCAATTCGACCTTGGGTGCGTTCTCGTCCTCGGGGTCGGTGTTGAGCGGTCCCCGCGTTAACAAGACCACGCATAGTTCGAATCCCGCCGGTTTGGTGTTTCCTGCCGTCTTCGCGATCAAACCGCAGTTCTACGATCCCGCTCCGGCGATCACGATCACTGCGCAATTTACGGTCGTCGCCCTGTAACGACGCTATTTTTTTCCGCGTCCATTTCCCCCTCGGCGCATGCCGTCCTTATCTACTTATCGGCGGCATGCGACGAGAACTTAAGACCCCAGAAAGGCAAACAATCATGTATAGGACCACCAAAATGATTGTCCGGTTGTTTTTACTTGGCAGCTTTTTACTAGTTGCCGCGGAAACCGCGTCCAGCCAGTCAACGACCGGTACCGTTAGCATGACCGCAACGGTTTCGAAATTTGTCGAGCTCAATTCCGGCGGCGCGATCACCTTGACCGGCAATTCCGGCGGTGGCGTGACGGTTGACGGAACGATCAACAATCCGCTCGCCGCTTCGATCAATCTCGGCGAACTCGGCCCCGGTAATACCAGTTCGTTCGTGACCGCGACCGTACCGCTTAAACTCCGCAGCAACGCCGCCTACACGCTTTCGGTGACCGCAGTGGTGAGCAGCACCGGAACCACGGCGAACGAGATCGGCGCTGCGGACGTTGGCTTCGGGTTAGGCACGGTTTCGCGCACGGGAACGGGCGTTAACACCGGCGGTACCGATACCAACTCGACTTCGGGCGATCCGACTTTGGTGGCCAATGGTTCGGTCAATGTCACGACCGGCCGGTACAACTTTACGGCGACCCGCTCGAATCTCAGCGCTTTCGCTACTTCCACGGTTGCGCTCAACGGCGCGTACATCATGAACGCGGTGCCGCGGTCGAATACGAACGGTCTGACGGTGCCGGCGATCTTCGCCGTGAAACCGCAGTTCTTCGAGAACGGCACCACGACGATCACCGTGACCTTCACTGCGGCGGCCCCTTAACGCGATGAAGCCACGGGTTCTCATTTCGGCGATCTTCTGTGCGGTGGTGCTGGCCGGTTCGGCGGCACAAGCTTCGGCGCAGTATTTCGACATTAGTAGCGGCGGGGCGCCGACGATCACAGGTTCGCTCAGTGGGTCAGTGACGGGTAGTTCCAGCGTACTGAACAACTTGGTGGTGACGGTCAATTTTGGCGAGATCTCGCCGGTGAATACCAACTCATTGGTCACGGTGATGGTGCCGATCGCGATCCGGAGCAACCAACCGTATCAGGTCTCGGTGTCGATCTCGGGTACCGCGAACGCGGACCCGCGCGCGGTACAAGCCACGGATGTCGGCTTCGGCGCGCGAAACATTCGGGCCATGGGAAATCAATCTAGGGTCTGTCCCAACAGCAGTCACAATTTCTCTGCGCCGTTCAATAACGATCCTGCTTTGACCAGGACGATCGGTTCGGACGGACGCGCCGATTATCCCTCCACCTTGGCCGATATCTTGACCTCCACCGTGATCCTGAGCGGGCCGCGGTTAACCCACAATAACAATACCAATCGCCAAACGGACGATGGATATATTTTCGACGCGATCTTTGTCATCACGCCCCAGTTTTATTCCACCGGCATTTCGTCGGCCACGTTAACCTTTACCATTTCCGCCGGACCCAACGTCCCGTGCTAGGAAAGGATCCAACCATGCAACATCCCCCGAAAAATCTGTTCTCGTTCGTCTGCTTAACCTTGCTCCTATTAGTTAGCGCATCCGTTTCCGGACAAACCGTTCCGGCGGACGCATTGTCGGGCAGCGGTATCGCGTTGGCGCCTGCGCGCGTTGAGTTAAATATGCAACCCGGCGCCGAAACTACGGTGGTGGTTAATCTGGACTACCACGGCGATACCGCAAATCTACAGCCGGTGCGGATCGTGGCCAGTTTGAACGATTGGACCATCAGTTCCACCGGAGAAGTTTCGTTCCAACGGGCGAATACGTTACCCAACTCGGCGAGCCCCTGGCTGATCTACAGCCCCGCGGAAACGACGGTCACGCCGGGCAACGTGCATGCGATCCGCGTGACGATCTCGGTCCCGAAAGATGCCACCCCGGGCGACCACCTGGCCTCGCTGATCGTGGAACAGCGGCCAGATAGTTTGAAATTGGCCCAGAACCAACGGCAGGTGGTGGTCCGTTACCGCATGGCGGCCGTCTTTTACATCAAAGTTGGTCAATTGGTCCAACGCGGGTCGTTGGAAGGTCTGCATGCGGAAGCGCATACGGATGGGATCGTGGTGGTGCCGACCTTGAAGAACCAAGGCAACAGCGTTATCCGCCCGCTTACCTTGGTGAAAGTGATGGACGCGTCGGGCAAGGTTGTCGCCGTAACGCCCGAGCAGGAATCGTTGCCGGTGCTGGGCGGTGCGGAGTTGAGTCAACCGACAAAGTTGGAACAGGTGCTCGCGCCCGGGGTTTACAACGTTACCTATCGCGTGGACTTTCAGGACGGCAACCGTCCGACGGAAGGGATCACGGAATTGAACGTGGGGGTTCCCGCGGTGTCGGCGAAGGCGGGTACTGTTGGTGGGGCGAAACCGTTGGGTCACTAACGACGGTTTAGGAGAGAGCACGTGTTTTGAGTTCCGCCTTTAGGCGGCTGTGGTGTCGGTGGCGAGATCTGAGGGTAAACGACTAAAGCAGGTACTCAAAGCGCAGGCTCGCTTTTACCGGCGAAGCCAGTAGGTCATCGAACGATCATTTGAAATTCAGTCCGGGTGTAGCGGAAAGCATCAATTGCAAGCGCCAGTGAGCGGACTTGGCCTCGGGCGAAACGGTCACGAGCAGGGTGACCTCCACGGCGTTTTCGGGCGAATCCAAGGTTCCGGCGAGCGAAACGCGCGAACCCTGGAAGATGGACGACGGCGCTGAAAGATCCAAGCGGGTTGAAACGTCGGGATTGGTCGTAACGACACTGGCGGCGGCATCAGAAGCCACGAAACGTCCGGTCGCCCGCGCGTCAAGCGGAGCGAGGGTAACGGAACCGACCGATTCCGAACGAACCAGGGAAGAGATCGAGTAACTGCTATTTGAACGGATCAAGACCGGCAGCCGAAAGGTTTGTTCGCCAGCGCCCGACCCGGTCAAGTCCACCGTTAGGCTTTTACGATCAGCCGCGCCCGTGACCTGAACATTTGGCACCGCGAAATTGGACGAGGCCGACAGCGCCACTACTTCGCTGACGCTAGCTTGGACGGTAACGGCTCCGGTTTGAGCTTGGATCAAAACAGGCAAGCAAACCACCGCGACAAATATCGCCACGGCGGAGCAACAAAAGCGATTCTTGAAACAATTCATCGTACTTTTCGCCGCCCCGGCGATCGATGACACACCGCCACACCACGTCCCGCGAGCTTTCCGCTCAACCGGAATTCCGAAACAAAGTCTTCTGCGTGTTCTATTAAAACCACCAATGACCCCGATTTTTTACCAAAAGTGCATACCGGAATTGGCCACCCCAAATTACTTATCGGCTGTTTCGAACCTTTTCGTTAGCGCGCATCGTTAGTCCCGCGCCTCGTGCCCCTTCCCCCATGAATTCCCGACGCATCATCAGATCGGTTCCGGCCGTCGGCCTGCTGTTGGCGCTCTTAGCGTCGACGCCGCTGGCCCAGGGAGCCGCGCGTAACGGCGAAAGCAATGGACCCGGATCTGCAGTTCCGGCACCCGCTCCCGGCAATGGTAAAGCGTTAAGCAGCTTGATCGTCGTCAATGGCAAGACGTTGACCGGGCCGAACAGTGCTCCGCAGCAACGTGGTGGCCGTCTGTTCCTGCCGGTGGCCGCGATCGCGGCGGCGTTGGGCGACGCGATCACCTCGGACCCTACGGCGCGGGTAGTAACCGTTCGCCGCCAGAACGGTATTACGGCCGATTTCAGCGCCGTGCTAAATCAGGTGCGCGAGAACGGCTCGGTGACGTTGACGGTTTCCGGCACCGGCGACTTAGTCTTCCCGCCTGTGGTCGCGGAGTTGATGCTGCCGGTCGAGATCGTTTCGGCTCTATTGGACGTATCCGTGCGCCGAGACGAGGGGCAGGGGCAGGGGCAGACGATCGAGATCACGCGCGGCGGCGCAGTGGCTGAGACCGTGCGTGCGGGCACGCGCGATTCGCGGTGGGAATTGTTTCAAGTCGATTTCGATTACAACCTGAATCGATATTCATCGTTCGCCAGCCACAACCTAAGCCTGCGCGGGACCGGCCGCATGGGCGCGAGCCGGTTCACGTTCCTCACGGATCTGACCGGCGGCAACGGCGGTGGTGCACGGCCAGTGAATTTGCATGGCGGTCACTTTCGACTAGAGCGGCCCAACGGTCAGACGTTCGTCGCGGGGGATCTTGGTACCGGCACCGATCTGCAATTCATGTCGGCCACGGTGCGCGGCGCGGCGGCGGAACTGCCGTGGGGGCGTTTTCGGATCAATGCCTTCGGCGGACGGACCATTTCGGGGATCGTCGCGTTGGTTCAATATCCCCTCAAGGTCGTGTCCGGAACCGGCGATCCGGAACCCGTGAAGCCGCGTTCACCGTTAGCCTACGATACGAATGTCTTTGGTGCTTCGATAACCACGGCGTCACCTGCCGATGGTCCGAACGGCCGAGACCTGACCTTCTCGGCCGGAGCGATGCACTATGGGGGGCCGAACCGCCGGGGAGATCTGGCCACGGCCAGCGTGCGTTACAGCACGCGCCGAACGCGGTTGCAGGCCGATGGGGCGACCGGAACGTTCAGCGGGATCGATCGTGATAACGATCGCGTTGACGGAATTGGCACCGCGCTTAGTGTGGCCGGTTCCTTCCAACTGACCGACGAACTGACCTTTCAAGGGCGCTACGTCCGCGTCGGGTCGAATTTTCTGAGCGTGCAGAATGGGCTGCAGGATCCGATCACCTTGGCCGCCGGCGGGCTCACTTGGCGCCCGAAGCAATGGTTGACTGCGTCGATAAACGTCAGCAATGCGACGCGGCCTGGCGCGGCGCGCGATTTCAACCGGTTCGTTACCGGAACGTTGAACCTGACCCCGGGCCGCCGTTGGCCCACGATCTTCCTCTCGCACACCAGCAGCGGCACAACGCAAATGCGCGGCGCGTCGTTTACGTTGGCCGGCGCCACGAAAGAATTCACTCGTTTTCGATTGTTCGTCAACGCCACGCGGGTCAAAACCTTCGGCCCCGCGACGGTGAATGCCCAATCTGGTGTTGGTTTTCGCGTCAACGAAACAAACACCTTTGAAGTCAGCCAAGGTTTCGGCAGTAATGGGTTGTTGAACGGGTCGGCAACTTGGCAATTGTCGGGATTGTTCAAGCAGCGGTTGAGTCTGAGCGGCGGATTGGGTTACCAGCGGAGCGTGAACTCGTCCTTGCGGACTACGGAACAGGTTTCCGCTTCGCTCCGCCTTCCGCGCCAGACGTCGATCCAAGTTAGTTACTTACAATCGCAGGCCGGTTCGACCTTGTTGCTCAGTACGCGCGGACTGCTCTTCTCGTCCCGTCATGCCGAACAGGCCGTGAACGGCCCGGTTGCGGCGGTGGCCCAATACGGCGCGGTCTACGGCCGCGTTTATCAGGATGTGAATTTGAACGGCCGCTTTGATCCCGATACCGATCGCCCGCAGGCCGACGTTAGAGTAAGGGTGGACGGCAACCGCTACGTCATGACCGGCGCCGATGGGACCTATCATCTAGACAGTGTCGAACGCGGCGACCATGCGGTCTACGTCGACCTGCTATCGGTGCGCGCTGATCTAACGATGCTGGACGGCGCCGAACAGCACGTCTCGCTGGAATCGGCGCGCGATTCGGTGGTCGATTTTCGGCTGGTCCGTACCGGGCGGGTCAGCGGCACGGTTTGGCAGGATCTGAACGGGAACGGCCGCGTCGATGACGGCGAACCTTTTCTGAGCGACATCCGCGTCGTCACCGCCAGCGGCCGCGACACCCTGACCGACGCAAACGGCTATTTCATGATCGGCGATCTGCCGCCGGGCGAGCATGTGGTGCTGCTGGACGAAAAGACTCTGCCCGAACTCACCCGCTCGCCCAACGGTTCGTTGACGATCAAAGTTCAAGCCGGCACCGAAACCGGCGATGTCCTTTTCCCCGTGACGGTGATCCCGGCGGAAGTGAAACGGTTTCCCGCGAAGTAAATTCGCTGTTTCCTACCTCGTGCTCTAGCCCCTAACGAGCATCTTGACGAACCCCCCGCCAAACACCGCAAATAAGAAAAATAACGGGCAAGTTTCAGTTCCGCGGCCTAAAACTGGGAGCGCGGGCACCTTGCCCGCAGCGTTGGCAAACATTCGAGATCGGCGCAGGAGGGCTGCCTTGCCCTACGCGTCTTCTGCCGCGACGACCCGCGCTTAAGCGCGAAGAAGCGAGCAGGGTGCCCGCGCTCCCAGTTTTAAATGAAGTTCGCGCAAGGGGCCTGTACCTCGGGTGACAGGCCCGACGGCCGAGTTGGGTTCATCGGGGAGTCTGCCGTTTTTATCGGTCAGGGAAGCGTATGGACATTTTTGCACGGCGCGCATAGAGTACGCGTGAATCCATTACGATCCGAGTTGCTATGCCGTTGGAACCGCCACAGGAACTGCTTGCCTTTCTCGGACGCTACGATCCGGCCGTTCAAGACTTGGCGCTTACGGTGCGCGAGTTTGTGCTCTCCGAACTAGCGCCTCCTTCCGAACACATCATTAACGTTTACGTGGTCGCGATGGGTTACGGAACTTCGGCGAAGATGAAGAACCAGGTCTGCTATATCGGGGTCAACACCGCTTACGTAAATTTGGGTTTCCACCGCGGCGCGGAGCTGGACGACCCGCATCGATTATTGGAAGGCACCGGCGCCAAGATGCGCCACGTGAAGATCCGCTCGACCGCCGACCTTTCGCATCCCGGCATTCGTGAACTCTTGGCCGCGGCGTGGGAGAACGCCGGTCTCGGCCCCGCCGAACGCAGCCCCGACGGCGAGGTCGTTTCTACGTTCGGAGGCAGCGCCGCGAAGAGAACCGCGGGCACGCGCGCACCCAAAACCCGTTCCCGACGGTCCAAATAGTGGGGTGGACTAAGTCGGTCCTCGAATACCGGTGCGGCCACGCAATTTACTTGGGTCGGTGTGTGACCAACTGTACGCAATAGGCCGTCAGTTGGTCCCACGCGAGCTGGGCGGTGCGGATATCGCGTAGTTCCAAAATGGCGCGAGCGGACCTCTCGGCATCATTCAGATCGTCGATCACGCTGGAATACTTTCCTTCCAAGGTCTGCCAAACGACCAGGGTCAGATTCAAAGCTACTTGGGCGGTTTGGTTACTGTCCACTAACGTCTGAAAAATACCGAGATACCCGGTCAACGTAGTTATCATCGTCGACACATAATTGGCGACCATGTTCATGATCGCACCGGATCCGATCCCGGAGTTGAGCCAATTAAGGACATCCTGAACGCCCTGAGTTCGCAGCCGGTCCAAAGCTGTTTGAATGGAATTTTCACCGGTAGCGAGATTGGTGTGGTCCGCGACGATCAGATCGTAAAAGGTACGCACACTAACCTGTTGCTTTTCGACGGATCGGCGTCGGGTGGTTAACCAACCCAATAGATCCCGAAGGCAAGCGCTGATCTGTTGCTTCTGCGCGGCATTCGGTTGGCCGTCGGGATTATTTTGGGCGGCATTTAGGACGGCTAGGATCTGGTCCGCATTGTATCTGAATGATTGGCCGATACGGGGAATTGCGACAAATTCGGCGAAAAGGGATTGCGATATCGGTCCCCAGGTCTGGGCGTGCGCTACGGATTGCTGCAAATTGGTTTTGAGCGAGGGGAAATTCGCCAACACGTCCACCTCGACGCCGAGGATCGTCACCGGGCGGAAACTTGCCGCCGTTACGCCTACGACGTACCGATTCACGGTCATCATCAAGCTAAACAAACTTCCCAATGCCTCTTGCGTCCGCGGTAGATCGGGTTCAAGCATCATAAAACCACCTCGGCTCGGCGTGATCGGTTAATGGTTTAGGCCGCGCGCGGGATAACCACGGGCGCATCGGTCGAGATCGTGATCGGCGTCGCCTGCATTTTAGTCGCGAAGTCCGCAAGTTGTTCCCAAGCCTTCTTGGACGCCTCCAGGTCTATGGTTTCTTTGAGGATCTTTAGGAAGTCGGGCCCGCTCGCGTCGGCCAATTTATCCGTCACGGCCTTCATCTTCACCGCCAAAGTAGCCCAGGTGCTTAGCACCGGATTCATCTGCGCCTCCGCATCCTTGATCGTGCCGACCAAGGTGGAGACCGTGTTAGCGATCACGTTCAGGACGACGATCTGCGCCTGATCCTGTGTGATCTCGGCTTGATCGTCATCGATCTTGCTTTGATCGCGTCGAATTATGACCGTGGCCGCGATGATGCCCGCGAGCGAAGACCCGACCCCGATCACACCGACCGCTAGGGCCAAGGGTCCGCTGTTCATCATCAGCATACTGACGACGAAGAAGCCGGCCACGCCGATCTCGGACGCGGTCATGAGTCGATTCATCTTCGCGATCTCGGCCTGCAAGCTGACGATTTCGACCGTGAGATTCGCGATCCGCTTTTCGTCGTCGTGGATCGCGTTATTGATGCTGGCGGCGCCGGTCGTCAGGGCGGTATTGTCCGCGGCTAAATTATCGTTAAAAGTTTTGATCTCGTCCTGTACCGCCTTGATCTTCGCTTGTTTGGCCGTCAATTCGTCAGTCAGCCCACCGAATAGATCGAGCAGGTCCGCCCTTTGTTTAGAAGTAGGATTGCCGGTCCCGATGGCCTTCAATATGGCCATGATCGAATCGTACGTAACCGAAAAAGTGTTGTTGTAGTCGATGATCGCCTGGGGCACATTGGTGAAATCGGGCATGATGGTGTCGAGCCAATTTGCCGCATGCGTTTGGGCGTTGGTGAAGTTGGCCTTGAGCGGCGCATACCAACTGGGCTCGTTATTCGGATTAACGGCGACGAGCACCGCATTTCGCATGGTGTGAGCATCGGCGGTGATCTTCGCCACCGCGTTCAAGTAAGTGGTCAGCTTGGCTTGGATATCGGCGAGTTCGGCCGCGGTGTCGTCGATCGCGGCGCGGGCAAATGCGAGTGCTGACATGTTGTGATCGCTCCTTCTGCTAGTTGATTCCGGTTCCGGGGAGGTCGCGGTTGTTCGGCCGGCCGTCCTAAATGATCTTTCTCGGGCTTGCTGGTCCCTATCCGCCGACTCCTGTTCGCTGTCCCCCGATAGTCACCAGGGCCAGGGGTACGTCCACCGCCGCTAAGGCGGCGTCCTGAAGGTCCTGGCAATAATCGCTCAGGTCATCAGTTTCAGAGTTAAGGCCGGTCAGGGCATCTTTGATCGATCTGAGTTCGTCCGCGGTTGTTTGGACCGAAGCGATTTTCCCCTGGATTACTGTCAACAGGTCGCCGAGGCCGGTCAAAGTTTGGGCGAACCCGGCCAGTGACAGGTTGCCACTCTGTTCGATCTCCTGCATTTGCTGGGATCCCACCGCTAACAGATTCAACGCAACGATGTCTTGCGCGTCCGCGCTTAACTCCCCTTGCTTGTCCAATATCTGATTCATCGCCGTCGCGATCTGTGTATCCTGCGAAACAGTTTCCGCGATGGTGATGAGACCGGTCATGATGAAGAGAGTAACGCTGGTGGTCCAGCGGTTTATGCCATACGCGTACGGTAAACCCAAGGCGGCTCCATCGAGCGCGCCCTGATCCAGTTGCAGTTGTTCGATCAGTTCGTCATACCGTTTCGCGATCTGCTTCTGAAGCGCGTCGATCTCATTAGCAAGCTCGACCACGCGGGCTTGCTCCTCCACCATCGCCGAGGTGACGTTTTGGGCGCCGGTGCAAAAGCCAGCCACTTCGGTCGCAAGCGTTGCTCGAAAGTCGCGCATTTTGGTGTCGAGCGCGGCCAGGTCCGCACTTTGGGTTCGCGCTTCGTCGGCCATTTGGCCGATCGCTTGGCCCACCTGGTCCGCCAATACCGCGCGTTGGCCGCCGGTTGCGGGGATCAGGCTTTCGATGCCTGCCGTTGCCGCCGGAACCGCGGCGGAAAAGACATTGCTAACGTCGATGAACGCCTGCGGAAGGGTCGTCAGTTCCGGCGCCAGATCGTCCAGAAACGGGCGGGCGGTTTGCTTCAAGCTATCGAGACCGCCATTCAGTGTGTCGTACCAATCGGGTTTCTTGTTCTCGTCATAAAGCGGGAAGAAAGCGTCGATGGTGGAGAGCAAACATCCGATCAGTTGCGCCCGGGTGCGAAAGAAGGTAAATAGCCGAAGCTTTTCGCTCTTGGCGTCGAGGGACAGGTCGACCGTTTCCATGGCACGGATCCTCGTTATTTTTGTCAAAGGGATGGCGCGCTTACCTACCGAAGTTGGCAGTTAGAGAGTAAAGCCCCAGGGGGCGCAAGAGTGAAAAGTAGTTCCAGCGGCCGATTGTTGGCAGGGATGCTACTACCGTTCCGTTGAAGAGTCAATTTTTTCCTGGACGCCGCTCGTGACCTTGCTGAATGAGCGCTCATTCAGTTATTATCCCAGCATACAACATGGGGAAATAGACCGATTGGACGATGTTTAAGGAGTAACTTCTTTTATGGCGCGGATCGAACGGGCGGCGGTTTTGGGTGCGGGGACGATGGGAGCGCAGATCGCGGCCCATTTGGCGAATGCGGGTATTCCCACGTTGTTGTTGGATATTGCACCGCGCGGGTTGACGCCGGAAGAGACGGCCAAAGGTTTAACGCTGGAGTCGCCGCAAGTGCGGAACCGGATCGCCGCTGCTGGTTACGAGGGGTTGAAGAAGGCGAAACCCGCCGCTTACTTTGTGCCGTCGAATGCGGCCTTGGTGTCGTTCGGCAACTTTACTGACGACATGGCGAAGTTGAAGGATTGCGACTTTGTATTGGAAGCGATCGTCGAAAATCTGGAGATCAAACGCAAGGTCTTCGCCGAGGTCGAAAAGCATCGTAAGCCGGGATCGATCATTGCCTCGAACACCAGCGGCATCCCCATTCACCAGATCGCCGAGGGGTTCTCGGAAGATTTCCGCCAGCACTTCATCGGCGTCCACTTTTTCAACCCGCCGCGGTATATGCACTTGGTCGAACTGATCAAGACCGAATGGACCAAACCGGAAGTCTCGTGTCAGGTTTTTGGGTTTCTAGATCAACGATTGGGTAAGGGTGTGGTTCCGGCCAAGGACCGGCCCAATTTTATCGCGAATCGGATCGGCACCTTCGGCGCGCTGGCCACCATGCACGCGATGCTCGAAGACGGGTACACCATTGAAGAAGTGGACAAGATGACCGGCGTGGCGGCCGGCCGGCCCAAGACGGCGACCTTCCGCACGTTCGATCTGGTCGGGTTGGATATTTTGGCCCACGTCTCGTCCAACCTGCATGCTGCGGTGCCCGATGACGAAGAGCGCGATGTCTTTATCGCTCCGGAATTTGTCGGGAAGATGATCGAGAAAGGCATCTTGGGCAACAAGACCAAGGGCGGCTTTTATCAGAAACAGAAAGGCCCGGGCCGCGATATCTGGACGCTGGATCTGGCCACGTTGGAATACCGTCCGGCCGAAAAAGTGAAGCTGCCGGCCTTGGATGCCGCTAAATCGATCGAAGCCACTCCGGACCGGATCAAGGCCCTGTTCTGGGGTCAGGACCGGGTGGGGCAATTCTTGTGGAAAACGCTGACCCGCACCTTCCGCTATGCCGCGAATCGCATTCCGGAGATCGCCGACACCATCGTCGAGGTCGACCGCGCCATGCGCTGGGGCTTTGCGTGGGAGCTAGGCGTGTTCGAAACCTGGGATGCCATTGGCGTCGAGAAATCGGTAGCGCGGATGCGCGAGGAGGGCCAGCCGATCCCCGCCAACGTCGAAAAGATGCTCGGCGCGGGCGCGACTTCTTTTTATAAGAACGAGAACGGCCAGCGGTCCTACTTCGATTTTGCTAGCGGGCAGTATCAAGCGCTGCCGGATCAGCCGGGTGTGACCGTCTTGTCGACGGTCAAGGAACGCACGGGCGTCATCAAGAAGAATCCCGGTGCTTCGTTGATCGATCTGGGCGACGGCGTGGCGTGTCTGGAATTCCATTCCAAGATGAACAGCATCGGCGGCGATACGTTGTCGATGCTGAAGTTCGCCTTGACCGAGGTCGAAAAGAATTTTCAGGGCTTGGTCGTCGCCAATCAGGGTACCAACTTCAGCGTCGGCGCCAATCTGATGCTGCTCCTGATGGAAGCGCAGGACGAGAATTGGGACGATGTCGATCTGATGATCCGCGCGTTCCAAAGCGCGACCATGAGTTTGCGCTATTCGCCGAAGCCGGTGGTGGTTGCGCCCTTTGCGATGACGTTTGGCGGTGGATGCGAGATGAGCCTGCATGCGGACCGTGTGCGCGCGGCGGCGGAGACCTACATCGGATTGGTCGAGGTCGGCGTGGGCTTGATCCCGGGCGGCGGCGGCAGCAAGGAATTGACCTTGCGCGCGATGGACGCGGCGACGGCGGTCAAAGACGCGGATGCTTTCCCGTTTATCAAGAACGCGTTCGAAACGATGGCGATGGCCAAGGTAGCGACCTCGGCCGAAGAGGCGCGTTCGTTCGGTTTTTTACGCGAGGAAGATTCGATCTCAATGAACACCGACCGGTTGATCGCCGACGCCAAGGCGGAAGTGCTGGCCTTGGCCCAGACCGGTTATGTGCAGCCGCAACAGCGGACGGACATTCCGGTGTTGGGGAATTCGGCGCTTTCGACCATCAAGTTAGGTATTCACCAGATGAAGCGGGGCGGTTTTATCTCGGAGCACGATGCGCTGATCGGCGAAAAGCTGGGACGGATCGTGACCGGCGGCGATCTGAATCATCAGACAACGGTCTCGGAACAGTACCTGCTCGACCTCGAGCGCGAAGCGTTCCTGAGCCTGTGCGGCACGCGGGCGACGCAAGAGCGCATTGGCCATATGTTGAAGACGGGCAAACCGTTGCGGAATTAATTTTCGGAGGTTTAGGAGATGACCAGTCCGAAAGGGGGCGTGGACCCGATCATTTGCGGCTTGCAGAACGTCTCGTCCGACGCGCGAACGGCCTTTGGGTCCTTGAGTACTGCGCAGCTTAACTGAAAGCCGGCGGCGGATTCGTGGAGCATTGCGCAATGCTTCGACCATTTGATCACGGCCAATACGCAATTTTTCCCGGAGTTCGACAAAGCCGCGGCCGGCACGCGAAAGAATTCGTTTTGGGAAAACATATCGCCCTTTTCCGGGTTGATCGGGAGAAAGATGCTGAGTTCGCTGGATCCGGCCTCCTTGAAGAAATTGCCGGCGCCGAAAGGGGCCTTGCCTTCACCGAGCGATCTTCCCGGCGACATCATCGAACGGTTTGCCGCACACCAAGAAGAGGTTGCCGCGAAGGTAGCCGCTTTGGAAGGTATGGATATGGAGAAGACGGTGGTTACTTCACCGTTCTTGAAATTGCTGACCTACCGGTTGGGTGACGGGTTACGGATCTTGCTGGTCCACGAACAGCGGCATTTAGGTCAGGCGCGTCGAGTTATGCAGGCTGAAGGCTTTCCGACAGCGTGATCCTTGAAAGATGCCGGAATCGCGTAAAACCAAATGGTTGCGGTGGAAGTTCAACTTCTTCCCGGCTTATCGCGGGACCGGGGGGCGGGTCGAGTACATCGCCGACGATTTTAGCGAGGTGCGCATACGGCTACCTTTAAATTGGCGCACGCGGAATTACGTGGGCACGATCTTTGGCGGGAGCATGTACGGGGCGGTCGATCCCATGTACATGGTGATGCTGATCCGGATGTTGGGCCGCGATTATGTGGTGTGGGATAAGGCCGCCAAGATCCGTTTTCGCCGCCCAGGTAAGTCAACGCTCTTTGCCAGGTTCACGATCGGACCGGAGGAGTTGGAAGCGATCAAGACGGAATTGAATAGCCGCAAATCATTAGAGCGGGTTTATCAGGTCGATCTGGTCGATAGAGACGGCAAGGTTCATGTCGAGGTCGAGAAGACGATCTACATCGCGCGGCGTGAGCGCGAGGCCGCGTAAGTTTTAGAAATGGACTATCCGGTTACCCCCGCTATTCGTGCGTTGCGTGCAGCCAAGGTCGACTTCGCGCCGCATCTTTACGATTACGTCGAGCGCGGGGGGACGTCGGTTTCGGCCAAGGCCTTGGGTGTGGACGAACATGCCGTGATCAAGACCTTGGTGTTCGAGACCGATGCAAAGAAGCCGCTGATCGTATTGATGCACGGCGACCGGCAGGTTTCGGCCAAGGAGTTGGCGAGGCAGATAAAGGTCAAGGCGGTGCAGCCCTGCGACGCCGATCGCGCGCAGAAAGTGACGGGATACCTGGTCGGTGGAACTAGCCCTTTTGGAACGAAAACGAAGCTGCCGGTATACGCCGAAGCGACGATCATGAATTTGCCGAAGATCTACATCAACGGCGGGAAACGCGGGTTTTTGGTTTCGCTATCGCCCGCGGTTTTGAAGGATGTGTTGGGCGTGCAAGCGGTAGCCGTGGGGCTGGCGAATTAATAGCGGATTTAACCACGAATAGACACGAATAAAAGCATGCACGAATAAGAATCTGGTGTCTGTTCGGTCCAACTAGTCCATATCGTCCACGACGTCCATTTGATTCTGGTTCGAATAGGAATTCGAAATTATGAGAGATGCAGTTATCGTTTCCGCCGTGCGTACGGCGGTGGGAAAAGCGCCGAAGGGCACGTTGCGTAATACGCGTCCGGATGAAATGGGCGCGGCGGTGATAAAGGAAGCCATGGCCCGGGTACCGGGTTTAGACGGCGCGGCTATCGACGACGTGATCATGGGTTGCGCCATGCCGGAAGCCGAGCAGGGGATGAATGTTGCCCGCGCCGCCGCGATCCGCGCGGGGTTGCCGGTGGAAACCAGCGCCATGACCATCAACCGGTTCTGCTCATCAGGCTTGCAGGCGATCGCGATGGCGGCCGACCGCATTCGCGGTGGCGGGGCCGACGTGATCGTCGCCGGCGGGTTGGAAACCATGTCGATGATCCCGATGGGTGGCCACACCATTCGTCCCAATCCGTATTTGGTGGAACATTATCCCGATTTCTATCTGAACATGGGTTTGGCGACCGAGAATGTTGCGCGCAAATACGAGGTCTCGCGCGAAGAGCAAGATGCGTTCGCGCTCCGTTCGCATGAACGTGCGGCGGCGGCGCTGAAGGAAGGCCGCTTCAAAGACGAAATCGTACCACTGACGGTTTCGGTCGAAGATCTGGACGCCAAGGGACGCAAACAGACCAAATCGATCACCTTCGACACTGACGAAGGCGTGCGGTTCGATGCCAACACGGAGGGGTTGGCGAAACTCCGCCCCGCGTTTCATGTGAAAGGAACCATCACCGCCGGCAACGCTTCGCAGATGTCTGACGGCGCGGCTGCTGCGATCATTATGTCGGCGGAAAAAGCGCAGGAACTGGGCGTCAAACCGTTGGCCCGATTCGTCGCCTACGCTACGGCCGGGTGTCCGCCGGAAGAGATGGGCATCGGCCCGGTTTACGCGATTCCCAAGGTGCTTAAGCTAGCCGGGCTAACGTTAGATCAGATCGACGTCTTCGAATTGAATGAAGCGTTCGCTGCGCAGAGCCTGGCCGTGATCAAAACCTTGGGGCTCGACGCCGGCCGGGTAAATGTCAACGGCGGCGCCATCGCCTTGGGCCATCCGCTTGGCTGCACCGGCGCGAAATTGACCGCCAGCATTATTCGCGAATTGGAACGGCGGAATGGCCGTTACGGGATGGTGACGATGTGCGTCGGCGGAGGCATGGGCGCGGCGGGTATTATCGAGCGAATTGCGGTATAAAGACGGAGTCATTTCTAGCGAATTGGAGCGCGGTGCTTTTCCCGCGCACCCTGTGCCGGCCGCACCGTGCGAATCCTCCGTACGGGCTTGCGGTTAGGCCCAATCGAAGAACGAAAGGGAGAAGAATCGTGAAACTGAAATCGCTGATGGTGTTCGGATTATTGGTCGTGTTTGCGTTGGGCTGCAAATTCGGCACCAACAACAACAATAACAGCAACGACAACAACTCGAACAACAGCAATAACTCGAACAATTCGAACAACAGCAACAATGCGAACAAGACCACCAAGATCCCGCAGATGCCGGTGCCGAGCGCGACGCCGGAACCGGGCGCAACGCCGATCCCGAACGGTGGCGGGGGAAACGTCGTCACTCATGGCGGAGCGGGTATCCAACTGACCGTCCCCGCGGGCTGGAACGGACGCGACGCGGGCGACCGCTACATCGTGGCCGCGCCCGACGACAACATGGAAGTCTTTTTCTACGTTCCGTCGGACGGTGATTTCGACACCGCGGTCCAGAAGGTCAAGCAGGAGATGGGCAGCAGATTAGAAAACATTGCCGTGACCACTCCGAAAAAGAATGTGAGCTTGAACGGGATGGCGGCGGAAGAAGAAGTCGGCACGGCTACTTACCAGGGGCGCAAGGCTGTGTGGGCCATCGATGCGATCCACGCGCCGAAGAATCATCTGTTTGTGGTAACAGTGACCGACGCGAATCAGTTCGAGCAGAACAAGGCCGGGTACCAGGCGTTACTGAACAGCATTAAGAAAACTCAGTAGTTTGCAACTCGTAGCCTAGCGGTTAGGCAGCCAGTTCGTAGCCCCGCCTTTTAGGCGGAATGTTTGGTTAGTTCGAAAGTACAAATTCCGAAACGTTCCGCCTGAAGGCGGGGCTACGAACGATTGTGACGGGAGAAAGTAAGCATTATGTCAGCAGTAGCGGAAGAGAAGCGGATCGTTCCCGGCGGCAGTTTTCTGATCGAAGACAACACGCCCGAGACCGTCTTTACCCCGGAAGATTTTTCCGAAGAGCACGAAATGATCGCGCAAACCACGCGCGAGATCATCGATAACGAGGTCCGGCCGAATTTGGATCAGTTGGAGCAGCACGACTGGAAGCTCAGTCGAGAATTGCTGGTCAAATGCGCCGACCAAGGTCTGTTGGGCGCGAGTATTCCCGAAGAGTACGGCGGTCTCGGGTTGGACCAGACCAGCGGCGTGATCATTTCCGAGAATTTGGGCCGCGCAGCTTCATTCGCGGTGACCTTCGGGGCGCAGACCTCGATCGGGATGTTGCCGATCCTCTACTTCGGTTCGGAAGAGACCAAAAAGAAATACCTGCCGCGGATCGCCACCGGAGAATTGGTTTCGGCTTATGCCTTGACCGAGGCCGGCTCCGGCTCCGACGCGTTGGGAGCAAAAGCCACCGCGAAGTTGAGCGAGGACGGCACGCATTACATCTTGAACGGCGAGAAGATGTGGATCACCAACGGAGGATTCGCGGATATTTTCGTGGTCTTTGCCAAGGTGGACGGCGACAAGTTTAGTGGTTTCGTGGTCGAACGCGGTCCCGGCGTCACTAACGGCGAGGACGAACACAAGATGGGCATCAAGGGATCGAGCACCACGGCGCTGATCCTTTCGGACGCTAAGGTGCCGGTCGAGAATTTATTGGGCGAGGTCGGCAAAGGCGCCAAGATCGCTTTCAATATTCTGAACATCGGCCGCTTTAAGTTGGGCGCGTCCTGTGCGGGCGGCAGCAAACTGATGGTGCATGACGCGGTCCGTTATGCTAACGAACGAAACCAGTTCGGCGTGCCCATCTCGTCGTTCGGCGCGATCCGCCACAAACTGGCCGAAATGGCGATCCGGACCTGGGTTACGGAAGCGATGACCTACCGCACCGTCGGTCTGATCGAGAATGCGGCGGAAGGCGCGGCGAGCGGGGCCGAAAAGCTGCAGGCGATCGAAGAATACGCGGTCGAATGCTCGATCATTAAGGTGGCGGGTTCGGAAACGTGCGATTACGTCGCCGACGAAATGGTCCAGATCTATGGCGGGTATGGTTATTCGGCCGATTATCCGGCGGAGCGGGCCTACCGCGATTCGCGGATCAACCGCATTTTCGAGGGCACCAACGAGATCAACCGCTTGCTGATCCCGGGCATGCTGCTGAAACGCGCGTTGGGTGGAAAGTTAGCATTGTTGCCGGCGGCCAAGAAGTTGATGGACGAGGTACTTTCCCCGTCTATGCCTTCTTTCGACGACGACGAAGCCGTCTTGGAAGGCGAAATGAAGCTGGCGCGGAACGCCAAGAAGGTTGCGTTGATGGTGGCGGCGACCGCGGCGCAGAAGTACCTGGCGAAGCTGGAAGAGCAGCAGGAGATCCTGATGGGGATCGCCGACATCACCATCGACGCTTATGCGATGGAATCGGCCATCTTGCGCGCGCAGAAGATCGCGGCGCATCAGGGGGAAGAAGCCGCGGCGCGGGTCATCGACATGGCGCGGGTCTACTGCAACGATGCGGTCGAGCGCATTGATGCCCACGCGAAGAATACCTTGGCGGCGATGGCCGAAGGCGATGAACTGCGGACGTTGCTGGCGGCGTTGCGGCGCTTTACCAAACTGACGCCGATCAACACCATCGCGGCGCGGCAACGCATCGCCGAGGTCATGATCAAAGGTAATCGGTACCCGTATTAATTCAACCGCTAAGAGTTCCTGCTTTAGCAGGCTTTCTTAACAAGCCGCCTCAAGGCGGAACTCTTAGCGCGAGTCCGTTTGCGAAAACTTCCCGAATGAAGATCGTCCCCATCATCGTCCCCACTCCGTTTTATGTCGGGCCGGTCAATTGTTATCTGATCGCCGAAGACCCGCTGACGCTGATCGATACCGGGCCGAAGACGAAGGAAGCGAACGAGGCGTTGCGGGACGGTTTGCGCCGGGCCGGGTTCCGCCTGGCCGATATCCGCCGGATTGTGCTGACCCACGCGCATGAAGATCATTGCGGTCTCGCTAAAACCATTCGCGACGAGGCCAAGGATGCCGAGGTCCTGGTCCATGCCTGGGAAACCGGCCATAAGGTGGGGCGCCTCCAATACGACGAACATCGCGAGTTGTTGCTACGCGCGGGCGTACCGCCCGACGAACTAGAGTTGATGCGCCGGATGTATGAAGGCGTGCGTTCGCTGGCGGACGCGTTGGAAGACGACGAGCATGTATCATTGAACGACGAAGAAGAACTCGAATTCAGTGGTGGGACCTTACGCGTCTTGCATACTCCGGGTCACACGCCGGGTTCTTGTTCGTTTTTGCGGGAAGCCGACCGGACGATCATCGCGGGCGACTGCATCTTGAAACGGATAACGCCGAATCCGGTGTTGTCGCCCGATCCGTTGGATCCGACGCGACGCTTTCCGTCGTTGGCTGAATATCAGGTTAGTCTGGCCCGATTGAGGTCGTTTGCGCCGACGCTGGTCCACGGCGGCCACGGCGGCGACATCACCGATTACGATGAACTGTTCCATCGCTACGTCCGCGCGATCAACGAACGCCAGGCTGCGGTGCGCAATTTGATTCCCAAGAACGGCGCCACGGCCTGGGAAGTCGCCCTCGCCCTCTTTCCCGATGCCGCGAATAATGACGTGCACCGATTCTTGTCGGTCTCGGAAGCAGTGGCCCACTTGGATCTGGCCCACTCCGAAGGCCGCCTGGCGGTGGAATTAAGCGACGGCAAAGAGATCTACCGCCGGCCGTAGGCTGCGCCAAAACTCCCCTCCTTGGGAAAGGAGGGGAAAAGGCCGTAGGCCTTGGGGGTGGTTCGTTCTGATAAAATAATCCCTCGGCTTGATGCCTTCAAAATGAACCACTCGACTTTGTTTCATTAGAAAACGCACCTCTATGCGGGGACCAAAGACACCGGAAATCAGAAACCTTCCATATCTGAAAACGTTCAGATCTAAACTCAGGCATAGACTCACACCCGCGGAAGCAACATTGTGGAAGACCTTGAAGATCTCACAACTCGATGGGCGTAAGTTTAGGCGGCAACACAGTATAGGAAACTTCATTCTTGATTTCTTTTGTCCGGCTGAGAGACTCGGAATTGAACTTGACGGCGAAGTTCATAATAGCGATCGGGCGATCGCATATGATCACGAACGAAAATTATTCTTAGCCGATCAGGGAATCAAGGTGCTAAGGTTTGAGAATAGAACTGTTTTCGAGGAGTATGAGTATGTACTTGCCCGGGTAAGGGCGGAATTTGGGTGGTGGACCAAGTGAAATATGTTTTTCAGAACGAACCACCCCCAAGGCCTACGGCCTTTTCCCCTCCTTTCCCAAGGAGGGGAGTCTGGGCGCTTCGCGCGTCCGAGCAGACCCAGACGAATAATTCCGGAACTTTTGCCGCGCGGCGGCGTTGAATGGGCGAAAACCCTTTCCTTTTGGAGGACCCGAAATGCGAATCATCAAATTATTACTCCCGGCTATCTTATTGTGTTCATGCGGGTTAGCGGTCGCACAAGACGCGCCGCCCGCGCCCCCGGCCGCGCCCCGCGAGGGCCGGGCGGTCGCCGTCGCCGGCGAACCCGGTAACTATGTATTCTCGATCATCGGTGGCAGTTACCTCGGTGTGGCCACGGCGAACGTCACTAGCGAGAATGCCAGCCGGTTGGGGCTGGGCGAGCCGCGGGGCGTGGTCATCGAACGTGTCATCGACGACAGCCCCGCGTCCAAGGCCGGGTTGCAGAAGGACGACGTGATCCTCCGGTTCGAGAACGAGGACGTGACCAGCGTGGCCAAACTTACTCGACTGATCAGCGAGGTCGCGCCGGACCACAAGGCCAAATTACGTATCAGCCGCGGCGGACGTGAACAGGACGTGACCGTCACCGTGGGACAGCGTAAAGCCCCCATGGCCTGGAGCGGTCAAATGGGCGATCGCTACAGCACCGAGTTGGGTCAGCTGAATCCGGAAACGCTGGATCGATTGAACAGAACCTTTGAGCGCGGGCAAGTGGAAGGATTCGGCACCGGCCAAAATTTCACCTGGGCCTTTGGTGGCGGCCGTCGCGTCGGTATCTCGACCATCGCGTTGACCAAACAGTTGGCGGAATTCTTTGGCGTCCCCGGTGGCGAGGGCGTGCTGGTCACGAGCGTTAACGAGAACAGCCCGGCGGCCAAGAGCGGTCTTAAGGCCGGCGATGTGATCACCGATGTCGATGGCCAGAAGGTCAACGATTCGGGCGATATTTCGCGCGGGATCAACAAGAAAACGGAAGGCGATGTTACCCTGACGGTTATTCGCGACCGCGGCCAACGGATGATGACGGTAACCCCGGAAAAGAACACGACCGGCATGTTTTCGGACGGGACCTTGTTAAAACCGTCGGTAGTGGTCCAGCCGCGCTTCCAAATGAGAACGCCGAACCTGAATATCACACCGCGTACGAACGTTACGCCGCGCGTCCGCGTAACGCCGCGCAGCATCTTCGGCACGGGAAATGGAACGGTAATTCTGTAAGGCAGTAGACAGCAGACAGTAGTTTTCGAATATCGTTGAAGGGTGGACCGAACGTGAAAGCTTCGGTCCACCCTTTTTGTTTGAGCCGGTTTTTTGGATCAAGGGGCCAAGCGTTTAGAGTTCCTGCTTTAGCAGGCTTTGGGTGAGCTACCATGCATGCGGATCGGAGGCCGCCTGAAGGCGGAACTCTAAGCGCGGGCCAAGATAAATCAACGGGGCGCGGACTTAGAACAAGCCTGCGTCCCGCGATTTGATTTTACCGGCCTCTGACTCCCGGCTCCGGGCCCCGTGTTAGGGTTTTTGTGTTAGACGCTGTTTGCCGGCAAGTGCGTCCTGGTACGCTCCGCCGGGGATGTTGCCGATCTGGATAGCGGCCTCGAACTCCTTCAGGGCCTCGGGTGATTTCTCCTGAAACTCCAAAATACGGGCCAGGGCGACGTGGGCGCGCGAGACCAGCGCCGGTTCGGCGTCGGCCGAGGCCTGTAGGATCACATTCTGGTAATTCACATAGGCCCGGTTCAGCCGTTCTGCCTGCAGCGTTTCGTCGATAACATCCTGGGCCGACAGACTGGCCGCGCGGCCCATCGCAAAGAAGATCCGCGGATCGCCGGGAAAGTCCAGAAGCAAGCGTTTGAGTTTAGTGTCCGCCTGCTCAAAATTGCGCAACCGGATCAACTCGTCCGCTTCCGATAGCCCTTGAGCCAAGGCGGCGCGGCGTAAGGCGTCGGGACCGGGCTCCACCGCCGCCACCTGATTCGAAGCCCGTCGTGCGGCGCGTAGCTTTAGCGCGCGGTCGCGGACAGCAGCGACGTCGCCCAGCCGACTTTGCTCGCGGGTGGACGAGAACGAAGTCATCATGTCCGGGAAAAGTTGGGCGATATCGAACCCCGAGCTTTCCAGCCCTTCGAATTTCTCGGCGAAGTAAAAGTCCAAATACGCGCCGCCCTCGTATTCCTCGGCCAGTTGAGCCACGGCTTCATCCGCCAGTTCAGACTTCTGGCGTGCCAACTCTTTACTGATAGCGGTGCGCGAGGCGGTGTCGGTGGCGGCATCCAGCCGGTTTCGGGCATCGTTCGAGAGATAGGCGATCGTCCCCGTCAACATCTGCCGCACGTCGGCCGCGACCACCATCGAGCGCGCCACGACCCCAAACGTTTCGACCGTTGCGATCGGCGTCTTACTCTGCGAATTGATCAATTGGCTGATCGGACCCCGTTGCGCCGCAATGTCTTTCGCATATTTAAAGACGACCGGATCGATCAGGTACCGCAGATACGCGCGGCGAACCTCGTAAGCGGCAGGGTTCGAGGTTGGCGGCAGAATGAGATAATAATCATCGCCGATCACGCGCAGGTTGATCGTGCCCGTCGCGGCCAACAAGTCCGGCATCAGAAAGAACCGGCGTTCGTGCTCGCGCGTCTCCCGTTTGGTCTTCTGATTTTTCCCATCCGGCGTTTTTACGATCAGGGTTTCCACCGCCGTCAGTTGCGGGCGCGTGTGGAGATAGTTCGCCATCGCGCGGGCCATGAGGAACGCGGTCCGTCGAAATTCTTGGTCGTCACCCAGGGCCTGGTACTTTTTCAAATAGGCCGGCAGGTGTTCGTCAAGATCGGACTTGGAATAGAACTCGCGGACCAACGGTGCGAAGTCCAAAACGTCTAACAGACCACCCGGCAGGTCATCGGTGCGGGCCGGTGGTTCCAATCCAGGAACGGGGCCGAGCGCAAACGCGAGCGAGATATAACGCGCGGCCTGTTCCGCGGGCGGTGCACTCGCCAAAGCCTTGTTGTTACGTTCGAAGAACTCGCGCATCCTGCGACGTAGGTCCGGGTCCAGATTCGCGAGATCGCGCTCGACCTCGCCGCGAAAAGCCACGGGTTGTTTACCTTTAGGTGTGGGGTCGAAACCGGCGGCCTGCAACGCCACCATCATTACCACCAAACGTGGTTCGGGTTGGATCCGGATGCCGTAATCGGCCAGTTCGGTTTTCTCTTCCTGCCGCACGGGCGGTGCCGGTGGTTGCGCTGGGGGCGGCGTAGGAGTTTGACCCGCGGCGGCCGAAGCCAAAACCAGACAGAAACCGATAAAACCGAGAAAATATCGCTTATTCATAAAAACTAGCAACTCTAGATCAATTGAAAGGGGACGGATCGGTGATCCGATCTTAGTATTAAAAAGATGCCCGCATCGCGCCTAGCGATGCCAATGCAAGTAAAAGAGCAAACTTCAATGTTAAGGGATACGGCCCCGAGGTACAAACCGGTGAACGGCGTCGGGCGGCGGGAGAAAAACCAGCGCCGTCGGCCGGGTTTGAGCCCGGCCGACGGCGCGGCGTACCAAATCAATTATTTCGTGTTCCGGAACGGCCCGAAAGGCCGATCCCTACACGGACCGATCGGTTTAGGTGTAGCTGTTCAAGGCTTCGGCTTCGCTCTCGTACACGTCAAAAACGGTCAAAAGCTTGGTGATCGCCAACAGGTCCTGCAATTTTTGCGTCAGATTCAAGAGCTTTAACTGGCCGCCCTCTTTATTGATGGCGGTAAAGCTGGAAACCAATTCCCCAATACCGCTGGAATCGATGTAACCGACCCCGCCCAGGTTGAGCAAGATCTTCTTTTTGCCTTCTTCGAGCAAACGTCGAATAGCACTGCGTAACGCCACGCTGCCTTCGCCGATGGTGATGCGGCCGTCCATGTCGAGAATGGTTACATCGCCAGCCTGACGTTCGCGGATATTCAATTCAGCCATAATAAGGAATTCTCCCTGTCCAATGTTTTGCGATTTTAGACTCTAGCTTTTGAATTGGCAATCGAAGCCCGCGTATCGCACCGGTTCTGTTCGTTGCCAGATCTAAAACCCAAAATCCCAACGGTTGCTACTTATAAGTTCTTCGTCATCACGACACGGGTCCCGCCGTCCGGGACCGCGGACCATTCCACCGTGTCCATAAAATTCCGCATAAAAAAGATGCCGCGTCCCGACGATTTCAAGATATTCGCGGGATCGGTCGGGTCGGGCACATCTTCCGGATGAAATCCCGCTCCGTGATCGACCACCTCGACCGTGAATGCGTCCGCTGAAGTAGTGAACGTGACCTCGACGGTCTTTGTTTCATCCTGCTGGTTGCCGTGTTTGATCGCGTTAGCCACCGCCTCGCGGACGGCCATATCGATGCCGAACGCGGCGTCGTCGCCCAAACTGGAACGTCCAACCGCTTCCGCCGCGGCCGTGGCGGCATCGGCCACCGCTTCCAGACGGCTCGGCAACACGAGTTGAAACTTGTCTTCGGTCACATTTCCGGGGCGCAGGCGTGGTCCCCAGCACGGCGGCCGGGGTGGCCCGAAGGCCCGTCATAAAGCCAAAATAATAAAATCGAATGAACTGACCATGTAACACGCGGATGGCGCGAAAGTCAAGAAAACAGCACTCACGAGGTCAAAGCGAGGTGTAATTAAGGGGGACTTGCCAGAGAAATTTTGTTCCGGCTCCCCTCTCGCCGTTTTTGGGAGAGGGGAGCCGGAGATGCATACCCTGACTTTCAATCTTTCGTACACCCACCGTCGCCGGGGCATAAAAAAGGCGCGCCGACTATTTCGGCGCGCCGCTTATTCCGGTTGGGACCCATTTTATTTGACTGCGTTCGGTTCGCCGATCTGACCGGGGTCCTTCTGCGAACCGGACAGGTCCGCGAACGCGACCTTCAAAAGAAGCGCCGCCACGCCGAGAGTCGAGAGGATATAGAGGATATCGGCCCGCTCGTACATCAGGAGCGCAACCACGAGGGCAGAGACGCCGCCGACCCAGCGAAATATCGACTTCGGAAGCAGCGAAACGATCAACGCGACCACATGCCAAACGATCCTAGCTTTCCAGGTGGGTTCGAAAATATATAAAGCGACGACGACCAAAGAAGTAAGGAGGAACCAAGTTACCGTAGTCCGGCTGGTTAGGTGTTGAACAAAACCGCCGCTTGCCTTTGCTGCTGCCATTGAAATTGCTCCAAAAAGTGATAAGTCAGAATCAAATAATCTAACACAGGGTGCTCCGAAAAACGAACCAGGGTGGCGAGTTGAGGCCGGGTTAGCGCAACAATCGTACGTTCCGGATACAGTTAGTTTTTCTTTGCGGTCTTTCTTTGCGAACTTTGCGTCTTTGCGAGAACCGCCCCTTAAACAGCGCCAAATCCAGATCGGTAAAGCATCTCAGGCAAAGCATATCCCCGTTCATCCGATGACGTACGGATAGCCGGTCGGAAACTTTATCCACGAATAATCACGAATCGAAGCCACGAATAAGCACTAATAAGAGGCTTGGATTTGCTTATTCGTGGTTAGATTTTTGTTTTATTCGTGAAGATTCGTGGAGAAATGCTCACCGGAAACGCACCCTGCGGGGTCGGAGTACTAAGAAGACGCAAGGGTCGCAAAGAAATGCCGCAAAGGAAAACCCGGAATTGCGCTCAATCGATCACGCGCAAAGGTAGTGTCCGTTCCGGTTCGTTATGCGTCAATGCGTCCAGCAGTTCGCCGGGATCGGGCCGGGGCGAGGCTCCGCGGCCGCCTTGCGGAACGGTGATGATATCGAAGGGGCGCAAGGGGACATCCGGTTTCCGTTTATTTTTGATGGCATTCAGATCGGCTTCGATCGAGCCGGATTCGCCGGGTGCGGGTGTCCGGCGATAGATGCGGATGCTGCCGCCACGGGCATCCTCGCTCAATCCCCCGGCCATCGCGATCGCGCGCGACAGGGTCAGCCCGTCGTGGAAACCGACCCCCTGCGGGGCGTTGACGCCGCCGGTGATATAGACCGGTTCCGATTCCAATACCGTCACGATATCGCCCGACCGCACAAAGGGATTAGCCTCCGCATTGCCGCCGATCAAGTCGCGGATCTTGATCACCCGGATCGCCGAGGCCGCGGTGTCCTGGGTCAATACGGCTTCCGCGCCCACATCGGCGGACGTTTGGCAAATGGAATTATCGGTTCGGTAGATCTGGATATCGCCGCTGGCGCGATCGGTTATCCCCCCGGTTAACGCCAACAATTCGTTTAGCCGCGCGGGTCTTTGCAGCAAGAACCGGTGCCCGGTCCGGACCGCGCCCAGAACCAATGCCGGCGCCCGCCCGCTATGGTCGACCACGTGCACGGTGACTTCGGGGCTTATCAGATATTTGGTAAACGCAGCTGCCAGGTCTTTTGCCACCGCCGCTTCCGTGCGGCAGACCGCCCGGATCGGGACCTCCACGAATGGTATCGAGGGCAGCATCCCGCTGCTATCCGGGGCGCCGCGCCAATCGAATTCCGAACGGCGCGCGACGGTGATCTCCAGCGTATCGCCCGGCAGGATCAAAACTACCGGCTGTGGTGTACTCTCCACCGCCGGAACCGGCGGTGGTTGGGTCTGCGGCGACGCGGTGGGACCGGTCTCTTGCGCGGTGATGGTGACCGCGCCGAAAGCCAACACGACCGACACTAATGCTATGCGAACAGCGATCATACAGAGGGTACTTCGTAAATCAATGGCGTGCAGTCGGGGAGGGCAATACCTCAAGCTTCTTTCGAGTCGCGCGAACTCATCGACGACTGAGACTTGGACTTCTTTTTCGTGCGCGTCGACTTGACCGTTCCCGGTAACGCAAACCCGCGGAACAACAGATTGCAGTCGTCGCACAGCAGGTTATAACGGCCGATCAGCCGCAGCGGCCAGGGGGTAGGCCGGTATCCGCGACGGATACGAGAACTCTTACATTTTGGACAACGCTGGCTGATCATTCTTGCTCGGCGGCATCCGCCGCTTCCACCTGGTTCCTTTGTCTAAGGGCGGCGCGCTGGTTGCGCAAACGCGACCGCAATTCTTCCACCTCTTCGGCGATACGGATCGCCATCTCATCGCGCGTATCTTCGCGCATCTCCTCACGCGAAAGATAGAAGAGCGCATCCCGGTACCGGTCGATCGCGCGCCGGAATTGACCTTTGAACGCGGCCCGTTCGGCCAGTTCAACCCAATGCGCTACTTTGACCGATGATATATATTCGCGCACCGCGCCCGCAGATGCCAACAGCTCCGGCTCGCCCGGGTAAACTTTTAACGCCGAATCGATCACATCCAGGGCCCGGGTGGCGGTTTCGATCTTGTCGGCGATGTTGGTTCGGCGTTGCGCGTCGGCGGTCAGCACCCGGGCTTCGCCCGCCGCCCAGGTCAGCAAATGATGCTTTTGCAGCAGCCGCACGCGCTCCTGTCCTGCTTTCAATGTGGCCAAACCCTGGGCGCCGGTGCGAACGGAGCGGAGCGCTTCCTCGGAATTTTCGAGATACAACTTGCACAACTTATAGACGTCCAAGTGCGTCGCCGGTTGCGAACCCGGCGCGTCGGCTTCGGCCGAGCGGCGTTGGAGGTTCCGAAAGGTAGCCGAAAAATGGCCGGCCTTGTCCGAACTGTTCCGCCGCTTGCGGACGTCGCTAACCCGGTAGTCGCGCCGTTCCTGATCTAAGATCTGACGGGTCAACGCACGGCGCATCACCACCTCGCGCGCGGCCAAGGCCACCAGCATCACCACGCTGGCCGCCAACCCGGCGGGGATCCAAGGCGCCTCGTCGCCGTTGTTCTGCAGCATCCACCAGAGCAGGAAGAAGAGCGCCACGGCGGCGGCTCCGGCGGCGGCCAGATAGCCCGAGGTCGAAGGTATACGCGGACGTGGAGGTGCCGGGCGCGAACTCGGCTCCGATACTGACGGCGGCCTCTCGGCGTGACCGTTCTGTTCGTGTTCGGGTTGGACCGGATCCTCTTCCAAACTAGCGACCTCGCATAAGGGGGAAAAGGGTTAAGCACCTAGCGAAAACCCAACAAATAGTCGTTCCTGGCGGTCCCGATGTCAACTTCGCGAATTGTGATTGCCAAATTCCTTTGCGACATCGCTTTGCGCCTTTGCGCCTCTGCGGGAGAATGTCTTTTGATCCGTAGCCGGTAGCTAAATTAGCGAAAAGAAAAATTCCCGCAAAGGTGAAAAGCGCAAAGAAGAACCGCAAAGAAAAGCTAGTTGGTTTCGTATCGTCCCGGCCCGGAAGGTACACTAGGCGAACATTTAATCGTCAACTAGTTCGGAGCACACATGGAAAAGGAACTGCAGGATAAGGCCGCCGTGATCACCGGCGCGACGTCGGGGATCGGACGCGCGACCGCGCGCCGCTTTGCCTCCGCCGGGGCCAAACTGATGGTCGTTGGCCGGAACGAACCCGCGTTGGCCGAACTCTGTTTTGAAATAAAAGCGACCGGTGGGGAAGCGGCCTCGTTGGCGTTGGATGTTACCGGGGACGGCAGCGCGCAAGCTTTGGTCGACCACACGCTACAGACCTATGGCGGCGTGGATGTATTGGTCAACGCGGCCGGTACACTGAGGAGCGGGACGATCCAGACCACCACCATCGAAGATTGGGACGCAATGATGAATATCAATCTGCGTTCGGTCTTCCAATTGATGAACGCCGCTGCGCCACACCTGATCGAACGAAAGGGGAATATCGTAAACGTCTCGAGCGTCACCGGGTTGCGTTCGTTCCCTGGCGTTTTAGCTTACTGCGTTTCCAAGGCCGCGCTCGATCAACTGACGCGATGTTCGGCGCTGGAATTCGCCGCGGAAGGCGTGCGCGTGAACGCCGTCAATCCGGGGGTGGTGGTGACGGAAATTCACCGGCGCGGTGGAATGAACGACGAAGCCTACGCGGCGTTTCTCGAACACTCGAAAACGACGCATCCTTTGGGTCGGGTGGGACAGCCGGAAGAGATTGCCGACTTGATACTGTTTTTGGCGTCTAGCCGTGCGGGGTGGATAACCGGCGCCACCTACTCGATCGACGGCGGCCGGGCGTTAACTTGCGCGCGCTAGTCTTCGGCGTCCGTAAAAAGACTGGCGGTGAACGATCTATCCGGCTATACTGACGCTCGATTTCATCGCTCTTCTATCATTCCGAATCGATAGCGAACACCGCCTTTTAACGGGTCCATCCTTCAATGGTCCAACAGCCGCCGCCATTTGCCATCAATCGACAATCTCGCTCGACCGTCGTTATGACGCCGACGGGGAAGAATCCCGCCACCTTGAAGTGGGTGTTATTGGTATTCGGTCTGCTGGTGATGGCGCTGATGGGATTAGCGACGGTCGCCATGATCGGCGCGTTCAACACCGGTTTGGGCGGATTGTTGATCGGCATGACGATGGCAATTCTGCCGGTGCCGCTTTACGTTTCATTGGCCATCTGGATCGATCGGTTCGAACCCGAACCGCCCCTAATGTTAGCGCTCACATTCTTGTGGGGCGCGACCGGCGCCGTGTTCATTGCGTTCCTGATCAACTCCGCGGGCGCGGCGATCGTGGGGCAAATGTTCGGGAAGGAAGCAGGGCAGTTCTACGGTCCGTCGATATCGGCGCCGATCGTCGAAGAGACGGCGAAAGCGATGGCCCTGTTCGCGATCTTCTTTTTTCGCCGCGCGGAATTCGATGGGGTCCTCGACGGAATTGTTTACGCGGCCATGGTGGGATTGGGATTCGCCATGACCGAGAACTTTTCTTACTACGGCAAAGCGGCGCAACAGGGTCCCGTGGTCGGCGCTTTCACCTATCTCTTACGCGGCGGGATCTTATGTTTCGCCCACCCGCTGTTCACCAGCATGACGGGTATCGGGTTGGGATTGGCCGCCCGCACGCGCAGTAAGGCGCTCAAAGTTTTTGCGCCGCTGGCGGGGCTGGGACTGGCGATGTTTTTGCACTCGTACAACAATACGTTAGGCCGGGCCTTTGTTTTCTTGTTCGGAGAGGCCGGCGCGCTGTTCGGACTGGGGGCGATCTGTCTCTCGATACCGTTGTTGTGCGCAGCCGTTATGGCGGTGGCCGGATTTACTTTAGCGTCCGAGGGACGAACGATCCGCCAGTACTTGCAACCTGAAGTTGCGACGGGTTTTTTCAGCCAACGGGAGATCGATTGTCTTTGTTCGATCACCAAGCGGATGGGTGCTTCGTACCGCGCTTGGAGCGCCGGGGGCTGGAAAGGGTATCGGGCGCGGTCGCGATTTCATCATGTCGCGGCCGAACTGGCCTTCTTCCGTAACCGTATTGCGCGCGGCATTTTGGCCCAAGACGCGAACGCCGTCGAGCAGGAAAACGAATTCCGAAATGCCTTGATCGATTTGCGGCGGCAAGTACCCTTAAGCTAGGCTGTAGTACCGCTCGGCGGCGACGGCCGCTTTACGCCGGTTAACTTAGTGAAGATCCAACTCTTACACAGTTCCGTAGACGCCCACGGCAACGCCGTGCCCGAGCAGCGTCTGACCTGTTACGTGATCGACGATCGTATTGCGATCGACGGCGGAAGCCTGGCGTTTGCGGCGTCCGATCAACAGCGCGAATTGGTGCGCGACGTGTTGGTCACCCATCCGCATTTGGACCACATCGCCAGTCTGCCGATCTTCGTCGATGACATGTTCGGCTTCTTGAAGGAACCGATCCGGATCCACGCCACGGCCGAGGTGATCGCGCTGTTGGAGCGGGATATTTTTAACTGGACCGTTTACCCGCGTTTTGCGGACCTCAAAAATGAATTCGGTCCGGTCATGGTCTACGTGCCATTCGAGGAGGGTAAGCCGTTCCAGATCGGACATCTGACCGTGACGGCGGTGCCGGTGAATCACATCGTACCCACCGTGGGATTGGTGATCTCCGACGGTACGACGACGCTGGCGTTTAGTTCGGATACCTACGAAACGGATCAGATCTGGGATCTGGTGAATCACACGCCGAAGGTCGACGCGCTTTTGATCGAGGCCTCGTTCCCGAATGCGATGGGCGAGTTGGCCGAGGTTTCGCGCCACTTCACGCCGGAAACCATGGCGCGCGAACTGAAAAAGCTGACCCAACACGACCCGGAGATCTTGGTCGTTCACATCAAACCCACCTACCGCGCGGAAGTTGTCGAACAGCTAATGGAGTTGAAGTTGCCCAAACTGCGGGTGATGGAACCCGGCCACGTTTACGAGTGGTAAACGTCCGACAGACTGTAAGCCTGTCGAGGCTGCCATAAGAGGTACTTTTACTTTGGACAATTCACGTGGGGACTGAATCGACAGGTTAACAACCTGTCGGACGAGTTACTCGCAGAATTCGGTGGTGGGTTTTGTTTCCGCGCTTGTTAACAAACCTTCCATATGCTGCCGCGCTTTCCAGGCGCCCGTGCGGTCGGCGACCTCGATTCCCTGACGCCAGATCGCGCGCGCCTCTTCCGTTTTACCTTCGCTGTTCAACGCAGAACCCAACATCTGGTACGCCGCGGTGTAATCGGCGTTCAATCGGATAACATTCGCAAGCGCTTCGGCGGCCTCGGCCCATCGTTCCACCTTGAAGAGTTCGCTGCCCAGCCCGTACCAGATCATCACCTCGTCCGGTTGTTGCTGGACCATGGCTTGGAAGACTTCGATGCGCGATTGTGCCATTGGAGTAAGGTGGTGCTAGGACTAGCGCACCCGTTCGAATTCACGGGCGTCGTGATCGCCGGGGCGGTCCTCCAGGGTCACCCGCCCGTTGGGAAGTAACTCCAAAACTCTAAAAGTCCTGGCTTCGGGTTCGCGTCCGGGCATTAACTCGGCGCGAAAAGTCACGTTCATTCCGGGACGTGCCCAGATCGACGGCGCAACTTTTTTCTTTCTTCTTATTTGCATCTTTCTCGCACCAACGAACGCGGTACCGGCGGCGCCCGCGGCCAACGCCATGAAAGCCAATACGCGTTTGGTGTTCTTATTCATCCAAATTTAAAGCACGTTGCATACCGTTACTGATGCAACCCGCGTTAATAAGTTAACAAAGCGGATCCAGCTTGGTATTGATGATCGGCAGGTCGCCGGCCAACGATTTGTCCGCATTAATTTGCGTATAGTTGGCCCATTCTTCCGGCACCTTGTCGTCCGGAAAGATCGCTTCGACCGGGCATTCCGGGACACAAACATCGCAATCGATACACGTATCCGGATTTATCACCAACATGGTCGGGTCCAAATGGAAGGCATCGACCGGACATACGAGCGCGCAATCGGTGTAACGGCAGTTAACGCAAGGCTCAACAACTACATAGGTCATACGGAACAGGGATCTCCTTACGAAAAGATCGGGTTATATGCAATCTATAACCCTAACATATTGCGAAAGGATTTGCGTTGTAGGATAAGCTTCAACTTGTCGGCTTTTGGGCGAGTTAGAACAGCCTCCGGGCGGGGAAAGGCGGTCAATTCGCTTCGTAGCGCCGGTGAGGACCGGTTTTCGCCGTGTGGTGGTTGGTTTGCCCGGGCGTCGTGGCGGTTTGACGAAGAACGTCAGACTGAAGTTTAACCTACATTACGCCCAATGCGTGCGCGGAACGCCATCCGGAAAATCGTAAAACCCGAGATCCTTTTTCCCCAGCATTTTCGCCAAGAAGATGATCTGCCCGGTGTGCATCCCGAAATGTTCGACGACGTGATAGATCGCATCGAGGATCGACGTCTCGCGGCCCTGGATCATACGGATCGCTAACAACTCCGATCCCGTCAATCCCGCCAGCACTGCATCCACGTCATCGACCGTCTGTTTTAGCCGCGCCAACAACTCGTCGCGACCGATCCCTTCCCGCGCATCGAACTCCGACTGCCGCTCGCGATGATCCGGCGCACCGCCCACACCCGCGACGATCCACTGCCGCGCATTTCCCGCCAGATGCAGCATAAGATTCCCGATACTGTTCGTCTCCGGCCCCGAACGCCACCAGATCTGTTCGTCGCTGACTGCGGCGAGAGCGCGTTGGATCTTGGGTAGATATTCGCGGGCTAATAAGGCACGGGACTTTGCGATAAAAGCGGACTCGATGTCGTTCATACCTTGATTGTACCGTACCGCCAAATACATCATCGACCCGAAGCTAGATTTTGAACTACACTTCGTTTTGCACTTACCTCTGTCGAACCGTAGGAGTACCCATTGAGAGCCATTGTCGTCTTTAGCGGCCGAGCCCATCCGGAATTGGCCAACGAGATCTGCCGCCATTTGCAATTGGAGTTGAGCGCGACCGGTTTTGACCGGTTTAGCAACGATTGCCTGGGCGTGCAGTTGCAGGCCAATTGTCGCGAGGCGGATGTTTTCATTATTCAACCTCTGGTGCCGCCGGTGCAGGAGCATTTGATCGAGTTGTTGCTGATGCTGGACGCCGCGCGGGGAGCGTCGGCGGCGCGGATCACGGCGGTGATCCCGCATTTTGCCTACGCACGTTCGGACAAGAAGGATGCCCCGCGCATCTCGATCGCCGCGCGGTTGGTGGCGGATCTTTTAGCGACCGCGGGTGCGAACCGGGTGCTGACGATGACGTTGCATTCGCCGCAGGCACATGGGTTCTTCAACGTCCCGGTAGATCACATGAACGCGCTCGAGGTGTTGGCCGGGCATTTTCGCGGGCGCGATCTGGCGAACACCGTCGTGGTTTCGCCCGATCTGGGCAATGCGAAATCGGCAACCCATTTTGCGCGGATGCTGAACCTGCCGGTGGCGGCCGCGAACAAGCAGCGGTTAAGCGACGACCGCGTCGAGATCGACGCCATCGTCGGCGATGTCGACAACAAGAACGTGATCGTGATCGACGACGAAATTGCGAACGGCGGCACCATTATTGAAGTTTTGCGAAAACTGCGCGAGCGTAACGTGAAGCAGATCAGCATCGTTTGCACGCACGGACTTTTCTCCGGCAAGGCGATCGAGCGGTTGGGCGCGCAACCCGATATTCAGGAGATCGTTACGACCAACACCGTGCCGATCGCGGAAGAGAAGCGATTGCCGAACATGCACATCCTCTCGGTCGCGCCGCTGCTGGCCGAAACCATCCACCGCATCCACGTCGGCAAATCGGTGAGCGAGTTGTTTGACGGAAAGTACTAGGTTTGCAGTTCGGCCTTTAGGCGGTTCTTTGGTTTTTAAACGAACGCGAGTTGTTCCGGAAAAGAAAAAAGTACCGCCTAAAGGCCGAACTACAAGCAAAAAACCAAACGGCGGCCCATCACCTGGGCCGCCGCTTCGGGTACACTTTGTTAACTTGGTTCGGTCTTAACCGCTAACGGATAAAGAGGGAAGTTTTTTAGATCTCGCTCGGGCGCGCTTTGGCGGCAAACAGTTCGTTGAACGCCTGCTTGGTTTCCTGGCGCCGCCGTTGTTGAAATTCGTTGACCCAGGTCGTCACGGTCGAGACCATTTCCCGCGCCGGATTCTTGGGCTGCGCCTTCGCCGGCTTTTTGGCCAGCTGTTTGCGATCTTCCCGTTTAATGACTTTAACTTTCCCGTTCATGATGACTCTCTTCTAGCCGCTTATGTATTTGATAATGTGCGGCTGCCTATGTACCTGTTAAACGAATTTCCCGGTCCGCGGTTCAGTTTTTTCTTTTCCGTTGCCGGTAACCGCTCCGTGCCCTTGTCCATTTGCAACTGTGATGCCAAGGTTTCGGCACGTCTTGAATTGAACGCCGTCCGCGTCGTAACTTGCCCTAAATCTGCACTAATTCTGTCGATTCGGGCCTAGCGGAACATCGTTGATCAGAGGAAGCGGTAATCAGTAAGATGCACGATTTCCGCAATAATATGCCCCGTGCGGGCGATTTCTACTGGGACTTTTACCAGCCTACTCCTTTTCCCACTGTCCGAACGTAATACTTGTGTCCCGCGTCCGCCGATCTTGCTAAAAACCGGGGCGTTTGTGCGCTGCTGTGACATAAAGTGCACCAAATCGACTCGTCCGTGTACAAACTGAATACGCTTGCACCAATTGATGCGTCGCCCCCCTCCACGCCGCGATCATGCCGTTTATTCCAAATACCCACCACGGGAGCCGCCGCAGCGGGCGGCTGGGGCTAGGCGCGGAAGCCCCACCGGTCTAGTACGGTTTTGCCCGAACCGCACCGGGCGCATGATTCGCAAATTGCGAAAGGCGAGTGGCCAAGGTGTGCGCTTTGCCAATAACTACGTGCGTAGCCGTCGGAGTGGATTGAACCTGTCGGTGGCGAGTTCGATCGATTTTACGCCCAAATTTCAAGGTGCGTGGTTGGTGGTGGGGCGGTGCGCACCGCGCTGACCATCCGGCATAACGGTTGCCCCTTTCCATTCCGCCATGGAATGGAACGCGATCATCACAATTTACTTGGCGGTGGGGGCGCCCTTCGCGGCAGCGCGGTGGCTTCGCACCGAACCGAAAGAGACCACCTGTCTGAAACTAGCGAGCGCGATTCTAGCGGCTATGGTTTGGCCCTACATCGGGCTACGTCTAGCCGAACGACTGGGGGCGTTGAGCCGAGAAAGCGCATCCCGCGAAAGCGATCCGGAGAGATAAAGTCGAGAAACTGAAATGCAAACTACTTACACGTCGCATACTACCTTTCATCCGGCCATGATGCCGCCGGGAAACATGCGGCTTAATTGGTTAACCTTCGAGAACACCGCCGCGGCGAAGCATGATGCGAGGTTTCGCTATCCCGGGCATGAAGACGATCTGGCGATGATGCGTCGACCCTTGACGTCGCAGAAAGTTTATCAATGGTTGGGGTTGATGCTTGGACTTGCTCCGCCCGCTGCGGTCTTTGCGCGCATGTTTCGGTACGGAATCGGCTATGCGTTCGGCGACAGTTGGGGCCCAGCGCTCTTCTTTCTTTGTCTCATGATGAATCTGGTCTGCGGGTTGATGGGCTTTTTTATGGGTGGAGTATTTTCCAGTTCGGCACTGTCTGCGGTCCGGATGTCGCGCACAAGGATGGTTCTGTTTTTGGCTTTGCTGGGAGCGACGTGGGGAGTGACAACGGGCGGACTCGGCGGGCTATTCTTTTTCGGATTCGGGGCATTATTCGGAATGATGTTCGCGGTTCCGATCGGCATCGCTTCTTTCGTCACCTTCGGCGCGCTCCACCGATGGTTGGAACGGGGCGGCATGATCGAGGCAAGGCATTTTTGGCCACTCGCGATCGGAATCGTAAGCACTATCACCGTCTTGATCTCTGCTGTTTGAGCAGGAGGAGCCGATGTCGCGAACTTGCTTTACCAGGTACACCTTCGCCCGAGGCGTCATCGTGCGCGATCTTTCGTTCGAGGTTCGCGCAGCTAAGTATGGCGATACGAAAGAGATCGACCGCGCGTCTTCGGCCGAAAAAGAAATACGCAACGCGTGGGAGCCGGACGTGGTCGACGCCATGCACCGCCCGATCGGCCTGCGCCAGGCCTATGGCCTTATGGGGTTGTTGTTGGGTTTGTTCCCGCCGGCGGCTCTATTTTGGAAGATATTCGGATACGGTGTGTTTAGTCCGAGTCCCTGGATTAAGGGTTTGTGGTTCCTAACCCCCATGTTTGTGGCGATGAATTTGGCTTGTGCGGCTGTGGGATATCTGGCGGCGGACATGTTTCGCCGAAATCTAACGCGCCCACGAGCGGGATGCGGGATACTGGGCTCCAAGTACGAATTGGGTGACTATGTACTGTGGAGAAAATTCCTCTTCCTGCTGCCGTTCGTGGCTGCGTTTTGGGGATTGATCACCGGCGGTGCCGGTGGGGTTCTTTTCTTCGGCTTCGGCATCGTATTTGGGTCGATCATCGCAATCCCGGTCGGCGTGTTGGGTATGACGGCGTTCGGCATTTCCCATCGAATCTTGCAGCGCGATGGTATGATCGAATTGCGTCAACTACTACCGGTGGCCCTTGGCATAGCCTCGGCGATAACGGCATTTATTCTGGGAGCTCCGATCGGACCTTTCCGTTAAACCGGAATTCGCGGATAGGAGTTTAATTCCACCGATTGCCGATGCTACTCGCCCTGCTCATCATTTCTTTACTATTGCTGGTCCTGCTGGGCTTTTATGTATTTGTCGCCGCCCCGCGCAGCCGCCCGCATGTAACCTTCGCCATCTTCGTCGCCTGCCTGGCGTTGTGGACCATCAAGGACATCGTTTTTTGGGGCTTTGACACGCGCGAGGTCAGCGCCGGTTGGTGGGCGGCGGCAAGCTTCATCTTGGCGTTGTTGATGCAGTATTCGTTGGTGATCTTTGTCTGGGTCTTTCCCGAAAACCATCCGCTACCGGTAAAGCGCGCGGCGATGGTTTTGGCGCCGGCAGCGGTGCTGATCCCCGCGGTGGCGGCCGGATTCATGTGGCGCCGTGCGGGCGTTGCGGGCGGGAAATTTTCGATCGAACTGACGCCGTTGGCTTACGTTTACGTGGCCTATGTTTATGGATTGTTCGTTTACGGATTCGGCTTGCTGGTGGTCAAATATCGTCGTTATCGGGGAACCGAACCCGGCCAGCAGTTGTGCGCGATCATCGGGGCATTGGTTATCACCGGGATCCTCAAGACGCTGGCCAACATCGCGCTGCCGTTTTTTGGCTTCTACGGATTATTGCCGATCGGGTCGGTGTTTGTGTTGCCGGGGGCGTTTATCTACGCCTATGCGATATCAAACTTTAAACTCTTCTCCTTTCACTCCGCGTTAGACCAATTTCGGCTGGTTCCGATCGCGCTAAAAGTTGCGCTCTATCTCGCCGTGGTGGCGATCTTAAGTTTTGTGCTGCTGCAGATCCCCATTGTCTGGTGGAGTTTTCACGACGGTTCCGGTCCCGAAGCTTGGCGCCGGTATCTGGTGTTCAGTGTGATCTCGGCGTTGTTACCCAATCTTTTGCTCGTGGCGTTGATCGTGCGGTCGATCTCGCGTCCGGTGCGCCAGATCACGGCGGCGGCGGTGCAGGTTGCCGGGGGTGAATACGGAGCGCAAGTCGAACTGCACAGTAACGACGAGATCGGCTTACTCGCGGTTTCGTTCAACGAGATGAGCACCAAGATGGCGACTGATATCGATCAGTTGCGGCGATTGAACGAACAGCTGATCCGTACGGAAAAGCTGGCGGCGGCGGGGACCTTGGCCGCGGGCGTCGCGCACGAGGTGAATAACCCGCTGGCTTCGATCTCGTCGCTGATCCAGATCTTGCAGAACCAGGCGGGGACGGACGCGGAAACGAGAGAAATGTTGCGGTTGATCTCAACGCAGATCACGCGTATCACGCAGGTGACGCGCGACATGATGGAATTTGCCCGCACCCGGCCGGCACAGCGCGAGGTGCAGACTTTACGCCCCATCATCGCGGCGGCGGTTCGGCTGGCAAGTTTCGATAAAGCTTTCCAGCGTCTGACCCTCACCACCAACTTCGACGCCCACGCGCCGCCCGTTTCGGTCGATGCCGATCAAATACAACAGGTCGTGTTGAATCTTTTGCTCAATGCCCGCGACGCTATGCCCGATGGCGGAACCTTACACGTCGTTACCAGACATGAACCGGCAGCGGGCGAGTTGGTGATGGAGATCGCTGACAGCGGTACGGGCATTCCGGCGGAAGACCTCGGAAAAGTATTCGATCCCTTCTTTACCACTAAGGGCGCGGGACAGGGAACCGGCCTGGGGCTCGCCGTTTGTTATGGCATTGTCACGGCCCACGGCGGCCGGATCGGCGCTGCCAACAATCACGAGGGGGGTACGACGATTCGGGTTACGCTTCCGATCGCGAACGAGGCGAAGGAAGGCAATTGATGCCAAAGTTTCGTATCGAAACCCTGATCGCGGCGCCGGTCGAAGTTTGTTTCGATCTGTCGCGTGACATCGATGTGCATATGGATTCGATGGGGTTGACCAACGAACGCGCGGTTGCGGGCGTGACGACGGGAATGGTGGAATTGGGTGATACCGTGACCTGGGAGGGAACGCATCTCGGTGTCCGCCAGCGGCTGACTTCGAAGATCACTGCCTTCGACCGTCCGCACATGTTCATCGACGAGATGCAGCGTGGCGCGTTCCGTCATTGGCATCACGAGCACTGGTTCGAAGCCCGCGAGGGCGGTACGCTCATGACCGATGTGGTGGATTACTCGTCGCCGCTGGGGATCTTAGGACGGATCGTCGATGCCGTTTATCTGGAAAATTACGTGCGGCGGTTTTTGATCCGCCGTAATGCGCATATCAAGAATGTGGCCGAGAGAAAGGGTTTGTAGCCCCGCCTTCAGGCGGAACGCTTCGATGCGGGTTTCCTAGAGCTAGACTGGATCGTTCCCCCAGGTTCCGCCTGAAGGCGGGGCTACAAACACATTATGAACACCCCATTGATCCTTATCGTCGAAGACGAAGACCTGATGCGCGCGATATTGGTGCGGCTGCTGGAGGGCGCCGGTTACCGGGTCGCGACCGCCAACAACGCCGAGACCGCCCTGACCCTATTCGCGGCCGAAGAGGTCTCCGTCACGCTGACCGACATCCGCATGGGCGGAATGGACGGGTTGGAATTGCTTGACCGGATCAAGGATCTCGACCGCGACGCGTTGGTGATCGTGATGACGGCCTTTTCATCGGTCGATTCGGCGGTCGCGGCGTTAAGGAAGGGCGCGTACGATTACGTTACCAAGCCCTTCGTTAATGAAGACCTGCTACAGTCCGTCAAAAATGCTCTCCGCCAACGGGAGTTGTTTAGCGAGAACCGCGCCCTTCGCCGCGAACTGGACCAGCGATACAGCTTTTCCGAGATCATTGGAACCTCGGAACCGTTGCAAGCCGTCTTTCGCTTGGTCGAGAAGGTCGCGCCCACGACCACCAACATCTTGATCCAAGGCGAAAGCGGTACCGGTAAGGAATTGGTCGCTCGCGCCATTCACCACAACAGCCCGCGCGCCGACCGGCCGTTCGTGGCGATCAACTGCGGCGCTCTGCCCGAAACGCTGCTGGAATCGGAACTGTTCGGTCACACGAAAGGGGCCTTTACCGGAGCGGTGGCGAACAAACCTGGGTTGTTTCGGGCGGCGGAGGGCGGCACGATATTCCTGGACGAAGTCGGCGAGATCGCCCCCGCGATGCAGGTCCGATTGCTGCGCGCCTTACAAGAACACGAGGTGACGCCGCTCGGGTCCAGCACTCCGGTAAAATTCGACGCGCGCATCATCTGCGCCACCAACCGCGACCTGGAAAAGGAGGTCGAGGGGGGGCGTTTCCGCGAGGATCTTTTCTACCGATTGAACGTGATAGAGGTCCATCTCCCTCCGCTCCGCGAACGGCGCGAGGACATCCCGTTGCTCGTGCGTCACTTTATCAAACAGACGGCGGTCGAGCAGGGGGCAGCGGAAAAATCGATCGAACCGGCGGCGCATTCGGCCCTGATCAACTATCACTGGCCGGGCAATATCCGCGAACTGCAAAACGCCATCGAACGCGCCTTCACGCTCAGCGGCGAACAGATCGACCCGGACAGCTTGCCCCGCCGTGTACGCGACGCGGCTGGGCAATCGTTATCCATGCGCGACCCGGACGGACTGCGTCCAACTTTGGAAGAGATCGAACGCCGCCATATTTTCGAGACCATGAGTGCCGTCAATCAAGACAAAGCGCGCGCGGCGAATATCCTGGGCATCGATCTCTCAACGTTATATCGAAAATTGAAGCGCTACGACGTCCTCTAAGTAAGAGCTGCGTTACGGATCACAACGCCACTTCCGCCCTCCGCCCTCCACGACATTCGATCCGTTGCAGATCGTGAATTCCAAGACCGGTACCTCGTTTTCCATAAATGTCGGGACCACGGGCAGCCCGTCTTCGACCCGATACTCCAACACCCAATCCAGGGGCGTCGCCGGATCCGTTTCGAGGTACGCCGGGGTCGCGTGGTAATTGCCGGTCGCGGGATCGCCCGGGCCGATCCGGCAATTGGTCAGGTCGAAATCGCCATCATCCTTGGTCGGATCGACGTAACAGCGATGGACGCCTTCGTCGGGAGATCGGTTAATGTCGCCATCGCGAAACTGCTGCAGAAACATGATCCGCGAAGGTCGCATACGCCTTAGTGTTGTCGAATCCGGACTCTCATCGACCATCACCACACCGGTATGGGGATCGCGGAAGCCGGAGAGTACCCGAACTTTGGTCACCAGGAGGTTAGGGCTGAAGTTCTCGCGCAGCCGAAGCGGTTGACCCGGCGCGCTGGGCAAGCGGTAGTGAAAACGGAAACGGAGAGGTCCCCCGGGCTCGACGTAGCGCGGAACCTCCGATTCGACCAATGACAGCGGCGTAGTAACCAGGTGGGTGGCGAACGTGGCAATGCTGGTCGAACCGGCACAGTTGACGAGATTCTTGATCTTGTATTCGGCGTCAGCGTTGTCGACCACGAACGAGGGACCCACAAACGCGGGCCGCAACAGGCACGCGGAAAAAGGCTGCAGAAACCCGGCAAGCTTCTGTTCGGTCCCCTCCGAGATCTTTATCAACGCCGCGGCGTCACTGCTTAGGCGGTTGATCGCTTGGCTATTGCGACAAGGCGCGGGAATCCCCGAGCAAAACTCGCACTGATCGCATCCCGGCGCGGGAACATCGAGTTGGCATATGTTCCTATCGGGATCGCGCACGAGCATCGTAGCGCGATCCCAACCGTAGTGAACGGTTCGTTCGGTGATCGAATCCTTACTGGAAAACCAAAAAGTATCCGAAGGAAGAGTGGTTGGAGACGTCGGGTAATTAACGATGAACCGCGGGTTCTCGAACGTGAAGCTATCCAGCAATTGGTCGCCGCCGAAACCGGGACAACTCATGATCGATGCGAATTCACATCCCGAAGTCGAAACCGCGGTGAACAGCACCGCCAGTATCAGCCCGTGGCGTGCCCGGGATCCGCGGTGTTGACGAACACGCGGTTCCGTTATTTTCGATCTTTCGAACATCGCTCCGCCTCCCAAAATCAATTTCAAGATCGCCGTCAGCCGTCTCGCCCCAAACGTATCGGTTTACGGCCCGGCAAACGAAGCCACCGCCGGCTGGTACCGGGGAGTGGTCAAACGAAATAACGGCGATTGTCGAGGCAACAATAAAAACTCTTCGATTCGCGTACGTTCGATGAAATCGTCCAGCACCCAAATGCGGCCGTCGGCGCCGGAGGAAACCAAAACCGCCCCATCGGGCAGCGGCGCGATAGCCCCGATGCGCAGGCCAAGGTTATCTCCAATACCAATGCCCTCGCGCCAGCCGCTCGGGGTGGGAGCTAGCAAGGAGTGCCCGGTAGTACCTTTGAAAAAGTGTCGAAGGCGACTCGTATTCTGGTCACTCATCATGGCGAAGGTCTCGTTCCTCGCCATCGAGGCGACGAATGCCTGCGTCGCAGTTTGGCTTCCGATACTTTGAAAGCTTTGCGCAGGCACACCGAGTGGTCCGGGAACGGTGTCGTCGCGTGGCTCCACATAGCGGTGATAGACCAATAGTCCTGCCTGATTGGTGGCGACCACCAGATCGACCGCGCCGTCGCCCGGGGTGGCCGCTGCCCCGGGCCCGAATTTGATGGGGTTGATGGTGAAAGTGCTGGGCAGTTGTTGCCAGGTGGTCCAAATGCCACCCAAGAAGCGCCAGCGATACATTTTGTTGTCGCCGCCGATCGCGAACAGCTCCATTTGCCCGGCGCCAGTATTGACCAACACGGGTGACGACGCAGTACCGCTGATCGTGACGGGGTTTTGCCAAACGCCATTGATCATGCGCCAGTGAAAGAGCGCGCCGGTGGTGCTGGCTGCCACCACTTCAACCTGCCCCTCGCCGAATCCGACGACCGTCGGACGGGTTTCGAACAACAGGCTGGTCTGGCCGGGAAGGGTGAATGTTTGTGCCCGATAGTTATTAAAGTACCGGACGTGCCGGAGCTTGCGGTCGTCGGCAACCACAACCACGTCGACCAGTCCTTTGCCGCTCGTCACCATTTGCGGGTCGACCGGAGTATTGCCCCCAAGAACGGTCAATCCGGTTACTGGTGTGATCGTGGAACCTAGCTGCGTGTGATACAGCGCCCGGTTCGCGCCGACATACGCTACGGTATAGTTGTTATCCAGCGCTGCCAGTGCGGGGCGACCGTTGGCCTGAAGATTACCTACCCTTTGCGACCCCCGCCAGAGGGTCGTTTTCGCTGGTTGGCGCCCGAGATTAAGGGCATCGAACGAGTTGTAGTGCAGCCCGTAAGCGCTCGCCGAAACCCGCATACGGTTTAGCAGGTCCAACTTGCCAGATCTCGTCGACGAGAGGGCGAACTCCTCGGACGTTCCTCCGCTGTAATACCTGGTGCCGACGAAATTCGCATTCAGGTCGCCCCAACCGGTCCACCCCTCGCCGGCGATGACACCCGTTGGTGAATCGGGGCTGAAGTAGTGGTTGTAGTAGAGCAGATTGTTGGTACCGCGGCCGATCATGCCCAACTGACGGTAACCCGAGGCGACCAGCACCGGCGTCGAGTTCACCGAGCCCGGAACCGCAGCTTCGGTCAGGAGGGTCAGACCCGTTCCGGCGAAGCCGGCCGCTATCGAGGTCGCGTTGATGTTGAGGCGGCGGTGGTAGATCGCTCCGCTGGCGCCGGCGTAGACCAGTTCGATCCGACCGTCGCCGCTCGCGGCCAGCGTCGGCACAAAGCTGACCGGTTCCGCAATGGTCAGGTTCAGCGTCTGAGCCCAAGCCTTCGTTTCCAGATCGTAAACCTTCACGTAGATCCGATTAGTGCTGGTCACCGCGGCGAGAACAATTTTGTTCCCGGATTGGACCGCGATCGGATCGCGGTACGCCAGGATCGCCACATTGGGGAGGGTTCCCTCGTAAGCCGGAAGATCGACCAATTGCGCCGCCCACCAAGTGCCGTTCGTCCGTCGGACGTGGAGGATCTTGTTATCCGAACGGGCGACGAATAGTTCCAGTTGCCCCGGCGCCGTGGCGACCAACGCCGGCTTGCCCCTGAACGACGTGCCGCTGGGTGGAATGACGGAATGTTCGCTCCCCCAGCCACGGCGGTACTGAGCATGATAGACCTCGCCGGTCGAGGTCGTCGCTGCAAGTTCCACCGTCCTCGGACCCGAAACCGCCAGCACCGGGTCGGTGGTGAACCGGCCCGGGTTGCCGCTATTCGAGCAACATAGCGGCCGATAGTCCGACCAGACATCGTCGCGTCTCGTCGCCGAGTAAAGATTGTTGTCGGTGCCGCGGACCACCGCGTGGAGTGTGGGTTCGAAATTGTACGCCGAGCGCTGGTAGTGGCACGAAAAGCGACTGCCGGCCGAGCATTCGCGGAGCGAAAAGTTATCGTACGATTGAGTTATCGTCGCTTCGAGCGGGTTACGTAAACTGTTTCTGACGATGAGCGAGATCCCGTCGGCGACCGGTGTCGACAACGATCCGTTACGCGCGACAGTTTGAACGCTCCCGATGGTCGGTGTCAGTTTGAACGTGATCTTTGCCGGATTCTTCAACCGCACCCGCCCGACCACGGGTGAACCGATCTCGCCGCGGAGTTGCAGGTTGTTCAAGATCACGGTCACATCGTGGGTCCCGTTCGCCCCCCCAGCGAACAGGTTGGTGAAAAAATCTATGCCCGATACCCGGATCCGGCAATCAGCCTGCATCTGGGCCGTCACCGTAAAGCGGATCTTTCCCGCCGGGTCGTAGGTGAATGCCGGCGCGGTGCTGAATACGAGCCGAAGTTCCTCGACGCGTTCCAACCGGGACTCGGCATTATTCGTACCCTGGTAGAGCCGGATCTGTTGACTCAACCAGTTATCGAATTGGGCCTCGATCTCGCCGCTGATGCGGTCGATGCGGAGCGCCTGGTTCGATCCGCCCTCGAGGATCGCCAGCCCGGGAAATCCTTGCCGGAGATAATCCTGCAGATTCGAGCTTTGGACGCGTGGCGGCGAGACCGAATTATTAAAGGTTACTCGCAGCTGCCGGTTTTGGATCGACGACAAAGATAGGTTGGCCTCGGATTCCGTAGCAAACAGCGAGCGGAGCGCGTAGAACTCTTTCTCCGAGAGGTAGAAGTCGTTATCGCAAGAGGTGGAAAACAACGTTGCGACCAAAAGCACCGCGATCAATAAACTGGTACGTTTCATATTAGCTCCTACACCGCCAGCGGCCGTTTACCTGCTCGCCATTGCAGATGGTGAACTCGAGCACGGGTACCTCGTTGAGGCCAAAGTTTGGTAACTCGGTCAATCCCCCAACTTCGAGTTTGTATTCCAAGATCCAATCGAAGGCCCGCGCCGGTTCGGTCTCCATATATGCCGGCGTAATGCGGAAATTCCCGATCGAGGACCCATCCGGGATCAGTCGACAGTTGGTCAGGTCGAATCCGCCGTCGTCTGCGTTAGGGTCGACGTAGCAGCGGTGGTCGCCTTCATCGAACGAGCCATTAACATCTCCGTCCTTAAACCGTTGCAGGAACATGATGCGCGATGGGCGCATCCGTCGGAGCATGGCGGGGTCGGGATCGCTGTGGTAGGACAAGACGCCGTTACCATCGTCGGTACCTGGTAAGACACGGACGCGGGTAACAATGATCTTGGGGCTGAAGTTTTCGCGGATCCAGGTTGCGGCCGGGACCTCCGTCGGTTGTTCGGGTGGTTGCGCGTTAGGTGAAAGCGGTTTGTACGAGAAACGAAAACGCCGTGGGGTTGGATCGACCTTATCGCGGTACGGTAGAGCCCCGGTTTCCACGACCGCTTCCGGTGTTCTTAGCAAACGGGTCTGCAAACTCGCCGCCGTCGATCGGCCCGAGCAGGTGGTAACGGCTTTGCTGAGCGTGTACTCCGCGTCGCTGTCGACCTCGAACGACGGCGCAGTGAATGGCAGCGGCCGGTTCAGACAAGCCTGAAACGGCTGCGTGACGGTGGCGATCTGCTGCGATCCGGCGGAGTTCGTTCGGTTAACGGTGACCGGGGTCTCGCCCACCATTAGGTAGCGAATGCCGCTTCGACACGTCGCCAGATTGCCGGCGCAAAGATCGCATTCGTCGCAACCGGGGCTCGCCGCTCCCAGATTGCATTCCGTCGTTCCGGGGTCGCGCAGCAACATGAAAGCGCGGTCCCAGCCGTAGGTCACCGTTCGGTCCGCCGCTACATCATCCGCGGAGAACCAGAAAACGCCCGAAGGGATCGGCGCCGCGTTCAGCGAGGGGAACGCAACCGTGAACCGGGGCCGCTCGAGTATAAAGCCGTCTTGCACGTTGGTTTCGGTCGGCCCCGGGCAGGTGGGTGTGTAAGACGGAGCGCAACTCGGGAACAGTAGCGCGCACAAAAGCGCTACGACTAATAATTTCGCCACCGTGGCGAGCAAGCCCAGCCGCCGCCTTCGTTTCGCCTCGGTTTTCGTGCACGCGGGTAGCTCGGATGGATGGTCCATATCTTTACCTCGGAAAAAGAGAGTGCTCAAAAATTTGGTCTTGAACACGGCGCGTGACCTCGGTGCGGTGTCGCCGTGTCCAAGTGGCGCGAAGTATTGCTTGACCTGGCTTAAAAAATCTTCAAAACTGGTCTCAAAAGTTCTCAAAGTCCACGTAAAACAATGATCGAGCCTTCGGAGCCACGGTTTTTTGAGTTCGAGGATCATCGTCTGGATGGAATTAGCCATCGGCTATTCCACCGCGCGACGGGCGAACTTGTGCCGTTAACCCCGAAGGCGGTCGAGCTTCTGGTCTATCTGGTCGCGAATCGAGGCCGCACCCTGTCGAAACACGAGCTGTTGGACGCGGTGTGGGGCAATTCGTTCATCGAGGAGTCGAATCTTTCGCAGACGATCTTTGTGCTGCGGAAAACGCTGGGCGAGAACACGAAACAACCGCGTTTTATCCGCACCCGGCCGGGAATCGGATATGAATTCATCGCCGATGTCAGGCGCACCGGGGTGGAAGAACCCGCGGCGGCGAAGCTCTATCTCGTCAACCCCCCGGCGGAAGTGGCGTCGGTATCCGCCTCAGCGGCCCCGCGTAAACCCTTCGCCCGATTGACACGGATCGCTTACGTGGTCCTGCCGCTCCTAGTGGTCGCGGTGATCGCGGTAGTTTGGTTCTATCCGCTAAAGCCGAACCCGAATGGAGCCAAGGTGACTACGCTCGCCGTCCTGCCGTTTCAGGGTTTGGGCAACGATCCGAACCTAGCCTATTTGGGCCCAGGTTTAGCGGACGTGTTAGTCACCAAATTGAGTCGGATCAAGAACGTCGTCGTCCGACCCGCCTCGGCGAGTGCGAAATACTCCGAGCCATCAGCGGACCCGGTAAAGGCCGGCGCGGAACTGGGGGTCGATTCGGTCTTAACGGGGCGCGTGCAAACCGCTGGTGATAACCTCCGCATCAGCGTGCAGTTAGTTCGCGTTTCCGACGGCGCGACGATCTGGGCGGATACATTTGATAACAGAATGACCAGTATCCTGGCCGTACAGGATTCGATCGCGGCCCAGGTTGCGCAATCGTTAGCGATCCAATTGGGTCAGGAAGAGCGCCGCCGGGTGGCCCGCAACTACACCGACAACCCGCAAGCTTTTCAGCTTTACCTGCAAGGACGATTCCTCTGGAGCAAGCGCACACCCGAAACCTTGCTTCAGGCCATAGCGGAATTCGACAAGGCTAAGCAGCTCGACCCGGCGTATGCCTTGGCCTACGTGGGCGCCGCGGAATGCTACGTGCTTTTGCCGCAATACAAGGTCGCCACTCCGCAGGAAGCGTATACCAACGCGAAGCGCGAATTACAGAGCGCGCTGGCGATCGACGAGGAATTGGCGGAGGCGCACAGCACTTTGGCCCACGTCCAGGCCTTCTACGATTGGAATTGGGCGGCGGCGGATGTTTCGTTCCGGCGCGCGCTGGAATTGGATCCGAATTCGGTTACCGCCCGGCTGTGGTTCGCCGAGTTTTTGTATATGACAGACCGCCGCGATGAATCCGAAGCGCAACTGCGGCGGGGATTAACGATCGAACCGAGATCCACCTTACTGCTCTCTTCGTTGGCTTCGAGCTATTACTACCGGCGGGACTACGATCAAAGTTTGGAGTATTCGCGTCAGGTCTTGGCGATCGATCCGGCTAACTTTTGGGGCCATTTTTATCGGGGGCAAGCGCTCGAACACAAAGGCCAGTATGCCGAGGCCGTGGATGCGTACGCCAAGGCGGCGGTCAGTTTTGGTGAACCCCCCGAGGGCGCGGCCGCGTTGCGGCAAGCATTCGAGAAGGGTGGGATGGAAGGGTTTTGGCGGCAGCGATTGCAGCAACTCGAAACCGAGCCGTATTTGAAGTTCGTCCCGCCCATGGCGGTGGCGTACGTTCATGCTCGCTTGGGGCATCGTGAGGAGGCCATGCAATTCTTACAGAAAGCGTTCGACGAACGGGACCACAACATCGGTGGCCTAAAGAACGCCGTGGATTACGACCTACTGATCGACGATCCGCGGCTGCGGAAAATCATCGCACAGGTGGGGAATTGATGGAGGCGACAATGCCGGATCCGAATCGGTACAGTCTGGAAGAGATCGAGCCGCGGCTCGCCGTCGAAGATATCGACGTGGCCGCATCGTTCGAACTGGATCTCAAATTTACGATTCAGGTGCGTAAGAAGCCATCAACCGACCGCGACGACGTGTTCGGTTTGTGGCTCCGTTGGGCGCGTACGCAGGAAAACGGTGGCGCCGAACAAAAGTTTAGTCCTTACCGCGCGCACTTTCTTAGGTTTGGCGAGTTGCTGCCGTTGCTGGCCAAGGTGTTCGGGATCCATGAGGATGCCCGGGTTTGGTATTCCGCGAGCAGGAGCGAAATGAACTATCAGGACGCGTGGATGCATATGCTGGAGGAGCGCGAAGATATCAGCTTCCGGGCGTGTCGACCGGTTGCGGTTGCTGTCCATCCCTACCTCGGTAGGCACGACGAAGTGCTTTCCGAACTCGCGATCGAACTCCAGTTTGGTCCCCCGCGATCTTTCTGGGAGCGAGGAACGGAAGAATGCGCGGGATGGGGAATGGTTGATCCTTGGTTCGGGCCGGCGAGGACCGGCGTGCTTACTTTTGCCGACCTCACGCCAGCCTTCGCGCTCGATCCACAGCAACGGATCTGGCGAGTCGGTGCGGCGGGTGACTTCATCAGTCCAAGCGCTAGGGATAAGTATTTGGGTTGTAACTGCGGCGATCCCGCTGGCGCAGACGAGTGGCGGAAGGCGTTCGGCGCTCCGATAGATTGATTCATGTACGCTAAACCCTTTGGCCCAACCGGCCGGAAAATTCCAACGATCGGGCAGGGAACCTGGATGACCGAGGAATCGGGGCGGGTGCGTTCGATCAAAGCGCTGCGGGCCGGTATCGATCTGGGCATGACCCATATCGACACCGCAGAAATGTATACGGGCGCCGAGGAGATCGTTGCCGAAGCGATCGAAGGGCGGCGCGACGAGATCTTTCTGGTTTCCAAGATCCATCCCCGCAATGCGTCGCGGCATGGTACGCTCCGGGCCTGCGAGCAATCGCTAAAGCGTTTGCGGACCGACCGCATCGATTGTTATTTGCTTCACTGGCGGAGCGAATTCCCGTTGGCGGACACGATCGCCGCGTTCGATCAACTAAAGAGTGAAGGCAAGATCCTCTCGTGGGGCGTCAGCAATTTCGACGTAGCCGATCTGGACGAGGCGCTCTCCATCGCCGGACCGGGACAGATCGCGTGTAATCAGGTCCTCTATCACTTGAAGGAACGGGCGATCGAGCACGCGGTTCTTCCCTGGTGCGAAGCGAACGGCGTAGCGGTCGTCGCGTACAGCCCATTTGGTCAAGGTGATTTTCCGGGACCGGATACGGAGGGTGGTCGCGTGCTGGCGGAGATCGCCGCCAGACATGACGGCACGCCGCATCAGGTAGCGCTCGCATTCCTTACCCGTCGGCCATCCCTGTTCGCGATCCCGAAAGCATCCGATTCGCAACATGCGGCAGACAATGCCGGTGCGGGTACGCTTGAGCTAACTGCCGACGACATCGAACGGATCGAACGCGCGCTTCCGGTTGGGGTGATACCGGATGTGTTACCGACGTTGTGATTAAGTTGATCGGGTGCCCGTTTCACGGGCTTCGAAATAATTTTATCGATACCGGGGCTCCCAAAGCCTCACTCCGGCCTTTAAGCGGTCGCCCGCATCCGCGGGCTAGGAAGGCCGGTGAATCGCTCCTGATGACGCAACCATAGAATCCATGATGCTCATAACCGATTCCCGCTTTCGATGAAAACGACCGTCTGTGAGTTGGGGATCTCGAAACGCTTGCGGCAGCGGTTATTGGCGCAATTGACGGTGTCGTCGATGCGGACCATGTAGTCGCGGGATTTCTCGAAGCGGGCGCGGTCGTCTTGGCTGAGGTTGCGGGGCGGTTGTTTCTTGCGGCGGGTCATCCAGCGCACTTGATATTCACCACGTTCACGGCAAAAGGGGCAGGTAAATGAGGCCGGTTTCGATTCCTGCCGCTCGGTAAAAATGTCGCGTTCTTGAAGCATAACTGATCCCCTTATTCATTCTCAGACTTATCCGGCGTACCTTGCAACAACCGTGCGACCGTGGCCATGAAGGCGGGCGGATCCAGCGGCTTTTTCTCGTATGCATCGGCGCCGTGGGACAACGAGAAGATGCCGGTGCCCGTTCCCGCTCCGGTGGTCACGATGATCGGCGTCGCCGCCAATTCCGCGTCGTCACGGATACGCCGGACCAAATGAATGCCATCCGCCGCCGGCATATAGACATCGGTAACGATCAAGTCCGGTCTCAGACTTTGGGCCAACTCGAATCCTTCGATCCCGTCTTCCGCGACGGTGACGTCGTAGCCGTGTTGGGTCAACGCCATTTGCAACAGCGCGCGCGCGACATCGTCGTCCTCAACCACCAAGATCGTTTTGCGTTCGCTCATTATCTAACTACCCGTACGTCGGACAAGGCCACGCGGTTGGAGAATCCTACCAAAAATTCGCCGTTCGGGGTGGCGGTCAATTGGGCGCGTTGGGGGCGAGTGGGAAAGTGGAGCGGTCCCAGGTACATATCGCCCGCCCGCTCGACCTGGAGCATGGTCAGATATTCTTCCAGTAATTCGGGCGTCCATTCGCCGGGCGCTTCATTCGCGATCATTTCGACCATTACCTGGCCGTCGTCCGCGATAAAGACCACTTGGAGCGCGCAGACCGGGCAAATGATCTCCACCGCATGCAGCGGCATGCGGCAGCGCGGACACCGATGGCGGCCGCCAAATCGTATTTGGTTTAGTCCGATAGGAAGATCCATGATTACTCTTTGCTCGACGATTCGGCTATCTCGCCCAGTTCGCGTAAATAACGGAAACTATAGATCCCGCTATCGTGTCCATCGCTCCACTTGAAATTCAGCGCGTACCGTCCGACCAAGGAAAGATCGCGGATCGTTAATTCGTCGCTGATCGATTCCGGCCGCAACGTGCGTTCGCCCGTCCATTCATTCACACAGCCGGCGCAGGGGCAACTGCGTCGCATGGCCGGCGCTTTGTAACGCGAGGTGTGTCCATCGCCCCAGGTTATGCGCAAACCAGCCTCGCCTTCCTGCTGGATCTCGCGCGGTTCGATGGCGGGTCCGCGTGCTTCCGTGCCCGTGCTCATGAATGCTCCTTCACGGCCTGGGCCACGGCGTCGGCCTTGATCCGCCAATGTGTCTGGTGGAACACCGGTTTGCCCTGCGACAACACAATGATCTGCGGCGATTCATGACGAAGGCCGGTACGCGCCTCGATCTCGTCGGAAAGCGCCCGCGCCTGCTGTACGACGATCAGCTCGACCCGTGCGGGGTAACGGGACATCTCTCGATACCGGTCGGCACTGGTGGAGCACGTCGAACTATGTTTGAACAAGACCACGGGACGTTCGTGGGATAAACGGAATAGTTCATCCAATTCCGCCCTCTCGGTCACGGGAACGAATTCCGCAGTCATAAGTTTCGCATCTCTCATACAAGTCACAAGCCCACTACCTAAACCTAGCGTAACGGCCGCGCAAGGGCAAGTGCGAGTTTGTAGCCCCGCCATTCAGGCGGAACAATCATCTGCAAAGGTCACAGAGCACACAGAGATGCCGTCAATTCCGCAATCCTCCGTGTAGTTTGTGACCACTGTGGCTCAGTCAGAATTTAGATAGGGTTAGTCACGATACGGATATTGATGTCTTTCGCGCGGAGCAAACTGTCGGTCCCGTCGTTATTCATCAAGACCATTTCGAGGTGATATTCGCCCGGACGCCAGAGCGTTCGCGGCGGAGTGAAGTACATGTAGGTGGCGATCGATTCGCCGTCGCGGGTGAGTTTCACCGAATCGAGCGAAGTGCCCGGACGAATACCTTTTACGACATCCGCCACCAACCGGCCCTTGATCCCCTTGGCCGCGGGCATGCTTTTGATCTCAAAGACCAAATAGATCTTTTCGTCGGTGCCGAAGGAGTTCGCTTCTTTCGTGCCTTCCGGATCGCGGCTAACGAGAAAGCGGGTTAAGAAGGGACTGGGTATGGTGGGCCGATTCGAATTGTCGCCCCGGTTCGCATTATCCGCCGGCGTGCCGGAATTGGCGGGAGTCGAACTATCGGCGCGGTTCGTCACCGCGCCGTTGTTCGAGTTACCTCTCAGTTTGCCCAACCAGCCGCAGGCTAAGGTCATGAACACCAGCGTCGCGAGGGCCAAGGCCATAGCGGAGCGGTTCATCACCACGGATCTCCCATAAGGCTGCCGGTGATCACGGATCGTACAGGCCGCGGGCGGTTCGACGGACTAATCTTCGCCGCCCTCGCTATAGCCAGCCACATCAAAGGTGGCGGTCTTAGTGTCTTTGAGCTCGTCCTTCTCGTTGTGTAAGGTCAGCTCGACTTTATACCGGCCGTTCGGCGCGCCGGACGAGGGGAATTTCAGGGAAAGATAGACGGACCGATCGCCATCGATATCCATCGATTTGCCGTCAGCGCCATCCAAAATGGTAGCTACGTCGCCGGATTTCTTTCCTTTGACGTCGTCGTAAAGTACCCGCCACTTGATCTTAACTTTCCCGGGATTGTTCGCGACCGACGAGACCGCGTAGATCGTTTCCCCAGGGGCAACCTTGGACATGGAGTCTTTGCCGTCCTGATCTTTCGACATCTTGATGTCTTTGACATTGGCCGTACTCCAGTTACAGGCCAGAACAAACCCAACGATCAGGGTCAGGGGTAAGAGTAGCCGGACGATCGATACACGCATGGCAGTAGTTTCTCCTAGATACAGAAATTTATTGAACCGTTATTTCGCAGCCCTTTGTACCAATAAAAGGGGCTGAAAGCCAAGCAATTAAGCGCGACTTTCAGCCCGGTGTTGCAAAGCTCCGGATCGAGGTCCGGGTTTACCGCCATTCGCCCACGAGTACGAACGGAGCCCAGTAATAGGGAGCCGCGAATTTCTTGTTCGTACCCGCGATCATGGCCTGTTGAGCTTGACGCATAGCCGTCGACGGGGGAACCCCGGTTCCGGTCAACATCCGTTTGTAGAAATCGGACATCAGCGCCGCCGTTGAATTATCATTAACGGACCACAGGCTGACTCCCACGGTCGGTGCACCGGCGTACATGAACGCGCGGGTCAACCCGATCACGCCTTCACCCTTGCGCTCTTTACCCAAGCCGGTTTCGCACGCCGATAACATAACCAACGGTGAACCCAACTTCAGGTTGAAGATCTCGTCGGTGCGTAAGAATCCATCGCCGGACTTGTTCCCGACGAGTGACAGGATCAAGCCCGAGAATTGCGGACGCTCGGCGTCCAAAAGACCGTGCGTGGCAATGTGCACGACGCGGTAATTCTTCAGATCCTTGGCGACCAGATCGTTCTCATTGGCCGCGAGATCGTAAAAAGTGTCCGCCGTCCCGCCACTGGTTTTGGTCAAGGCAGCGATCTGATCGGCCTCGGTCCTGGTGCCGTTCAACCGTTGGAGCATCAAACCCTGCACCGGACCGTTGCTGGTCGCCGCCGGAGTTCCGGCAACGTCACTCAACGCGCTGGAAAGGCCCAAACCGCGCGTGTCGGCCGCGCCTGTGCTGCCACCGGCGATACCGCCTTTGGCGCGCGGATCGTTCGAGTTAAAGACTGGATCGGCGACCAAGAGGACGCTCTTGCTCGTCGGTTTCGTCGCGGTCTTGCGGATCACGGCGACAACGGAAGCGGACGGCGAATAGACGATCTCGTTGGTCTTGATCAGATACGGCAACGCGGCGTAATCTGAGCCGCCCGGAGCCGTAACCAAGGCCTCGAACGGAATGTAGTTCAACGTGCCATCGGCCACGACCAACAAACGGTTCGTGCCCAAGGTCGATGCGGCCGGGGCCAAGACGGTGTTGTAAAGCGTATTCGCCGCCGTGACGTAATTGGCAGCGGGGCCCGCCGGCGAAGCCGCCAGACCCAATCCCCGCGTCGCCGGCAAATTAATGCCCGCGATCGGGGTTCGCGCACGCGCCGGGATCAATTCGCCGCGCATCGCGATGGCCTGGTCCTCAATGGTCTGCCGTGCCGGCAATTTGTAAAGCGAAACCCCGCTCTGCGTTACCGACCAAAGATAAGAATTGGTCTTGCCCAGGCTATACGTCAACAAGGTGGTTTTGTCGTCCAAAACCTGCTGCTGTACCTCGGGTAGAGTAAGCGGCTGTGGTTTGGTCAACGAGGCGTAACGCGGACTGGCGGCGCGGATCTGGTTCTCGATCGAATCGAAATCGATCTGCAGCGTTTCCAGCTCTTTTTCCAGATCGCCATTCGATTTCTTTCCGGCTTCCGGATTCAGATTCGCTCCGGTCAAAACCTCGGCGATCTCCTGCTGCCGCGCCAGATTGGCCTGCTTCTTCTGAAGCAGGTCGGCCGGAACGCCCTCCGTTAGATCGGATCCGATCTCGCCCAACATATCCAGCAGCGAACGCGCGCGGCTCTGTTCGACGATCTTGAAGGCTTCGGAGGCATCGGCCAACGCTGGGCCCGAAAGCGTCGCGCTGCCGCCGCTGGTCAAGAGTGCTCGTTCGGCCAAGGCGCTCGCGGTTTCGTTGTAAACGTCGACGGTCGACGCGGAAAACGTGGTACGTGATTCATCCGAACCGATCGAACCGGCGCGCAGGGTTTCGATCGTCGCCATGGCCGCACGGTAAGCAACAAGCGCGTCTTCGCGGGCCTTGTTCGCCTTGCCGGCGTCCGTGATCGTACCCGCTTGCGCCCAAAGGCTGCGGCCGACACCACGTTGCGCGGGCCAGACCATGTCGGGCTTTTTATCCTTACGGGCGCCATCGGCCGCTTCGTTGTACCGTTTGACGGCATCGCCGAATTTACCTTGCGAAAACAGGACGTCGCCCAAGCCGGTACGGGCCGCGACACGCCACCGCGCCGCTTGGCCGAATTTGCCGTAGATGGGGTTGTTCGCCACCGTCAGCGCATTGTTGTAATGGGTCTGTGCGCTATCAACTTGATTGTTCGCGTAATCCAATCTGCCGAGGCCCATCTCGTAGATCGAATAGAGCACGAACTGGCGATAAGTTTGCCGCTCTTGCTCGATGATATTTTTTGCGTCGTTGACCGCACCCGCGGCGCCGGCAACTCCGCTGGCTCCGCCGGAAGTGGCGTTTCTAACGCTGCCGAACAAGCCGCCGATCTTGTTAACCTTCTGCTGCGTTTGATTGACGACGTTGGTGTCGGGCTTGGTGACGCTCATCTGCCCGTAGGCGGAACGCGATTCGTTCAAGTTACCTTGTTGGAAATACATGTTGCCGATCTTGGCCAACATCAGGTTTGCGTTGTACGTATCGCTTGCCCCCGCGAACGCGCTGTTCGCGGCTTTGTAATGGTCCAACGCGACGCCGTATTGTCCTTGGCGGTTGTAGAGGTCGCCCAACGCGTCACGCGTGGCAGCTTGGCCCTTTTGATCGTTCGCGCTGGTAAAGCCCTGTAACGCTTGGTTCAAAGCGACCAACGCTTTGTCCGCGCTACCCCGTTTTAAGAGCGCACGACCTTGAGACAATAAACTGGCGGCGTCACCCTGCGGCAGCGGCGCCGCGGGAATGGGTTCAGCAGCCCGAACGGTCGTAACGGTTCCGGCGTTCATCCCGAGGCCGGTGAAAATGAGGGAAAAGGCAAGCAAACCTACTACGGGTCTAACCACGAATTTCATACGATCCTCCGAAACCTTGCTAACGGTCAGGCGCCGGCCATCGGCGCCTGAGTTTTTAATCCATCGGGTGAAAGTTCGAACGCACTACCGGCGATCAGTTGTGGACCAGATCGATGGCGGTAACCAAGATCTTACCGGTGCCATCGACGTTCAACCGCACGACGGCGGGCGCCGGCGCCGCTTGGCTCAGGCCCAAGCCGCGCTCGACCGACTCCGTCTCGCTGCGGTCTTCCTTCTGGCCGTACTCGCGCATCCGGCTGGTGTTGGTCCGCGCATTCAGACCGGCTTTGACCTGAACCCAGTTCGAGTCGGACAACCGGAGCGGGCACGAACCGGGGCTTTGGTTGCACAGATTGACCAACTGCGCGCCGGTCGGCACCTGCGGCAATGGTTCCCGCGAAACCACGATGTAAAGCCGCTCGACCGCGGGGTTGTTATCAAACGTAAACCACCGATTAGCCTCAACCGCTTCCCTCCGCGACGGGATCTCGTTCGTCACATGCGCATTGACCCAATTTTTTCCGCCACTTAAACGCGCATCGGGAAAGATCATCGTGGGCGGTCCGTCATTTTCGGTATGGAAGACATACAGGTATCCATCCACGTTCGTTTCCAGAGCGATGCGGATCCGGTCGCCGGAACGGAACGAGCGTTCCGGATCGACCCGAAACGGCATACCCATGTCGTCACGCATAAAGAACGAGTAGCCCAACCCGATCGGCTGATTAGCGTAGCTCTTGACGGTGCCGGTGCCAGTCTTGCCGCTGTTACCGGTCGACGTGCGTCCGGTCGTGGTCCTTCCCGTGGTGGTGCGTCCCGTCGTGGTACGCCCGGTCGTGGTGCGTCCGGTCGTGGTCCGACCAGTGCTGGTACGGCCCGTGGTACCCGTTCCCGCCGTTGTGTGGCCGGAGGTCGTGTGGCCCGTCGTCGTTCTGCCGGTCGAAGGACCGGTTCCGGCCGAACCTCCCAAGGACGCGCCGGCCGCGGCTGCGGGCGGACGCGACGAAAGAAATGTTCCGCGCGTGGTCTCTTCGTCGCCCTGGTCCTGGGACGTATCCGGATCCTGCGCCTGAGCACAGATCGCCCCGGCCGTCACCAGCGCCACCAGCATTAAATAGTTCAAGAATCTTCTTCGCATGATCGATCGCTCCTGCTTTGTTTCAAAACGGTAATGGAACGGCGGGGTCCGCCCTTCCGTGCAAACTTTTTTTCAGTATCTCACTTATGCTGCAATTGCATCTCGTAAACCACCGGATCGTCGGCATTCCCGGGGAGGGTTTTGATAATTACAAAGGGTTCGCCCCCGTTTTCGTTAGAGACGGACATTTCCGGCTTGTTTGCGGTGTATTTCCGCACGAATTCTGCCAATTCGTCCTTTTGCTGGCTCGACAGCGGCGTGCCGTCCACATTCGGCATGTCGTTCAAGAACGACGGCGAGTCCAGTTGTTTCGGGGAAACGATGATGGTGTAGACCTCGTTCCCCGCGTTCGCGTCCAACGTCAACCAGATCACTTTGGGGAATTCGAAATCCTGACCGGCGTTGATCACATTGGTGGTAACGTTCGTTTCGGCCAGCGGTTTGTTGGTCAGGTAAAGAACCTGATTACCCTTCGAATCCTTGCCGATGATGTACAGGTAGCCGTTGAACTGGCTTTGAATGTGGAAGCGGAACGACTCGCCCGACTTGAGCGAGGCCGCCAGATCGACCAGCCGGTTGCCCCTGGCCTGGCCGCTGTCGGCGGTCGTTTCCAGCCAATAACGGTAACGTTCTTTGCTTTCCTTCGCCTCCTGCGCTGGTAAATACCAATACTTGTATCCGACGAAGGCCCCCACGCCTAGAACGAGGATCCCGAGAACGATAAGTACGCCGCCGATCCCCAAGAACAATCCCGCTTTCCCTTTTTTCTTCGGAGGCTCGACATAGGCCGGAACGCTGGGCGCGTAGGCCGGTTGGGGAACGGGTGGTGCTATGGGCGCTACCGGTACCTGCGGGCTGCTGTACATCGTCGGTTGCGGTTCGCGCGGTGGCGCCGGCAGATCCGGCGGCGGAATTTGCGCAAACGAAGTCGCAGCTAAGGGAACGGACGGATTCGAAGCGGCCGGTGGCGGATCCGCCGAAAGCCCACTGCCGGTACCCCGCGCGTCAGGAAGCACCATGGTCGATTCCGGGGGCGCGCCGCCGGAATAGTTGGTGGCCCCACCGGCACCAAGATTGGTGGCTTGACCGGGCGCACGGCCCGAATCGCCGGTCTGCGCGGCGGGTTCGCCGGCCATATTATTGGTCGGTGTTCCGGGCGTCGCTTCGTGGGAAGTTCCGGAAAGGTTGAACGCCGCGGCGGTCAACGTCGGCATGCCCAGGGCTTGCCGTAACTTGTTCGCCAATTCCGCGGCCGTTGCCGGCCGGTCGGCACGATCTTTGGCGATCGCTTGGGCGATGGCTTCGCCAAAGCCAGCCGGGACGTCGGGCGCAACCTGGTCCAACGGCGGCACGGTGCCCGAGCAATGTTCCCGGCGAAGCTCCGCCAGCGATAACCCGTTGATCGGCCGCCGCCCGGTGATCAGTTCGTAGAAGACCACGCCGAGGCTGTAGATATCCGCCCGTCCGTCGATCTCGGAATTATGGTCACTTGGTACTTCGCCCCATTGCTCGGGCGACATGTAATACGGCGTGCCGAGGATCTGTCCGACCACGGTCAGCGGTGCGTTGGTTTCGGTTGAAGGCGCGCCGGCCAATTCACTGATCTTGGCGATGCCGAGGTCCAGCAACTTTACCGTGGGGGCGCCGCCACTGGAAGCCTTGCCGATCATGATATTTTCGGGCTTCAGGTCGCGGTGGACCACACCCTGCTCGTGCGCGGCGTTCAACACGCTCATTACCGGTTCCAACACCGCGAGGGCATCCGGAGCAGTGAACTTGCCGCGCGAACGTAGTTCGGCATCGAGGGTCCGGCCCTCGACGTACTCCATCACCATGTAGATCAAACCGTCGCTGGTGGTGCGGAGATCGTAAACGGTGACGGCGTTGGGATGTCGGAAACGGCGGGCGGCTTGGCCTTCACGTTTAAAACGGCGAAGCCATTCGGCGTTGTTGCGCATCTCGGGCGGGAGCACTTTGATGGCGACGCGATCGCCGAGCAAGATATGGCGTGCGCGATAGACCGCGCCCATGCCACCTTTGCCCAACAAAGACTCGATGTGGTACTGGCCGTCGAGGGTCGAGTTGACGAGCGCGGAGGGGTCGTCCTCGAGCACCTCGCCGTCGACCGTGCAGAAGCTAAGGTCGTCTTCGAATCGGGTTTTACAAGCCGGGCAAACCTTCATAGTCAGGGGCGGTCCGATCGTCGAAATTTTAGGCCTGGAGGGGAACGCCCCAGATTAACTCAACTTGCGTAGCGCGCAAACGATTACCCGCGCGTCCCGCGGTCCTAAGCGCTACCGTCATTAAAGGCCCTGATAGTTTACGCAACCCGCTGGCAGGGGGCAACGCTATCCGGGTTTATTGCCCCCATTTCCGGCAACTCACCTCCAACGATCCGGTGAACCAAGCCCGCTCCTTACTGGGACCGCGGGCGGCTCGCCCGCTGGTTGAGCTAGAAGCCCGATGAAGAGAAAAGAAACACGTTCGCCGTTCGTCGACAGCAGTATGGTGAATGCGAGCGCCGAAGGCGTGCGGTCGAACTACGGTCAAGGAGCCACTACGCGCAGCCGGACGTCGAAGACAAGCGGATTACTGCCCGGACCCGTTACCGTAACTCCGGTTTCATTCCCCTCGTTGGAAAGTTTCAGCGACGGCGACCCCGCCCGCAATGAATTCAACTCCGCGATCTCAGAGGCTGTCAACGGCCGCAACGAAATATTCGATTGTGCCGTTGCGCCGAAACTCAAAGGCTGTTTGGAGATCACCAAAGTAAAAACCTCTTCACCCGGCTGGTCCTTAACTTTTAGAAGTGGGACCGTCGGGGCGGAGCTTTCGGCCTCGGCGGGAAGTTCCATATAGCTATGACCGCTGATCGGATCCAAGGGAACGGCCACCGGCCGGCCGCCGTCGTCACGGCCAAACAAATAAAGGTAGCTCTTGAGGCGCGGGGTCAGCGCGAACTGCAGGATTTGACCCGCGGGAATGGGTTCAGTTGCGTTCTTTGGCTCCGCGGTTTCGAAGGGCCCTTTCGCGACCAGCAAGTGGAACGTCACGAACGGAGGCTCTTTGGTGTTGGCGGTTGGTTGCGGCGTCGCATTCGGTGGTCCGCCCGATCTATTGCTATTCGCGGTCGAAACGTTTCGCGCGGAGTCGCTTTTGTTGTAATTGAGCAGTAGTGGGATACCCACCGCGACCCCGATCACCAACATCGCCGCCACCGTAAAGGTGACCTGACACCCCCGGTTATGCAGCAGCTTGAACGTCAACGAGCGCTTGGGCGCCGGTGGCGGTTTCGCACCGCTGATCAATGTGGGGACGGCGTCCGCCGCCGAGGGGTCGGTGGCCGGCCCGGTGACCACTGGAGTCCCGGTGTCCAAGAGAGTTGGGGCGGTGGAACGTACGTTTTCGTTGCGTCCCGTCCAGGCGGGCGACCCGGCCAATTCCCGCGCGAATTCCCCGGCGGTCGTTTGGCGTCCGGAGCGGTCTTTGGACAAGGCCCGCATCACGGCGCTGGCCCATTCGGACGGAACTCGTGCGCCGGATAATTCGAGCGGCGGCGGCGCCTGCGTGATATGTGCGCGCCGCAGTTCCAACGTGGTGGTGCCGCGAAAGGGAAGCGCGCCGGCGGTCAGTTGATAGACGACCACACCCAGCGAGTAAATATCCGCGCGGCCGTCGATCTCGTGCCCCCCGTCGCGCGGGATCTCGCCCCATTGTTCCGGCGACATGAAGTACGGAGTACCGAGAAACTGGCCTTCGGTCGTAAGGCCGGTCTGCTCCGGTCCGGCGTCGCGGATCTTGGCTATCCCCAGATCGAGCAACTTCACCGTTCCGTCCCGCGTGATCATGATGTTGGACGGTTTCAGATCGCGGTGAACAACGCCCTGGGCATGCGCTGCGTCGAGGACACTGGCGACGGCCTCGATGATCGGCAGGCTTTCGGCGGGTGACAGACGCCCGCGTTCATGCTGCATCTGTTCGAGGGTTGTACCCTCGACAAACTCCATCACCAGGTAGATCAAACCATCGGACGAGGTGCGGAGGTCGTGCACTACGACCGCATTCGGATGGCGGAACCGTCGCGCGGCCTGACCTTCCCGCTGAAACCGCTTCAACCATTCGGCGTTCTGCTGCATTCCGACGGGCAGGATCTTGATCGCCACCCGGTCACCCAACAGAATATGCCGCGCGCGATATACCGCGCCCATGCCACCTGCCGCAATAAACGCCTCGATCTCGTACTGCCCGTCCAACACGCGCCCGACCATCGCCCCATGGTCCGATTCCAGCACGGTTCCATCGTGCGGACAGAAGCCGAGCGCATCGTCGAATTGTTTCTCGCATTTAGGGCAGCGCTTCATAAAAGTAGGTGTTGGGTATCGGGTGTTAGGTGCCGGTAAAAGAATTTAAGATTTCGGGTGTTAGGTGCCGGATATCCAATTCTTATTAGTGCAGATTTTTTCGTGTCCTCAAATTCGTGTTTATTCGTGGTTAAATTCCGTCGAATCGCTGGCCCGTTCGCGTTGAATAGCGACTTAACCGGTCCGTCCGATATCCCTGCGAAAATGCATTCCTTCCCATTGGATCTCGTCCAACGCCGAGTACGACCTCTTTAACGCGTCCGATAAATGAATCCCAGAGGCCGTCACGCCAAGCACACGGCCTCCGGCCGTCACGAAATTTCCTTGGTCATCGCCTGCGGTTCCCGCATGAAAGACTTGGACATTTTCGTGTTTTGCGGCCACCTCCAATCCCCGAATGACCGCGCCCGTCTCCGGTTTACCCGGATACCCCTTCGCCGCCGCGACGACGCAGGCGGAAGCGTCCGCGCTCCATTCCAACCCCATCTGCCCGAGCGTACCCCGCGCGACCGCATCCAGAACGGAGCCCAAATCGGTGCGCAACCGGATCAAGATCGCCTGCGCTTCGGGGTCGCCAAACCGGACGTTGAATTCCAAAACACGGATACCGTCCGGGGTCAACATCAACCCGGCAAAGAGGATCCCGCGGAAAGGAAACCCTTCCGCCGCCGCCCCGGCCAGCGCCGGTTCGATCACCTGCTTTAGCGCCGCCTGCAAGGTCGCATCATCCAATATGCCGCCTTCGGTGACGGCGCCCATACCGCCGGTATTCGGTCCGGTATCGCCTTCGCCGACGCGCTTGTGGTCGCGCGCGGGGGGCATGACGGCGTAATCCTTTCCATCGGCAAAGACCAGGAGAGAAGCCTCGCGACCGGTCAGTGTTTCCTCCAGCACCAGTCGCGTCGGCCCGCCGCTCGACAGTTCGTGCACCGCCGCCTCGGCTTCGGCCCGCGAACCGGCGACCACCACTCCCTTACCCGCCGCCAAGCCGTCGACCTTAACCACCGTCGGAGCATTCTCGTCGCCGAATTCGCCGCGACGTAAATGCTCGATCGCTTCCTTCGCCGAATCCACCACGCGATAGCGTGCGGTCGGAATGCCATGCCGGGTCATGAAATCCTTCGCAAATGCCTTACTCGATTCCAACCGCGCCGCGGCCTTACTCGCACCTGACAGTAGCAGCCCCCGCGCTGCGAATTCGTCCGCCACCCCGGCGGCCAGGCTGGTCTCGCCCCCGGCCACGGTCAGGTCGATCCGATTCTCCGCCGCGAAAACCGCCAACCCGGCAACATCGGTCACCTCGATCGGCACACAGCTCGCGATCTGCGCGATCCCCGCATTCCCGGGCGCACAAAAAAGCTCAGCGTTTGTAGTTTGGCCTTTAAGCGGTTCTTCTGCGCCACCGTGCGCCATCGCCCACAACATCGCGTGCTCGCGCCCGCCCGATCCGATCACTAGTATTCGCATGTTTTCAAGAACGCGGCCATCCAAATTGCCGCGAATTATTTTTTTGCGTTCGAGATACGTACACGTCCGCCAGACACAGTAATAATTGCCCCGTTCTCTATCTCGGCGGAGAATCGTTCCAAAAGTTCGCTCACTAATTTAATGCGTTGGACCGCGGGGACATCCGGCAGCCGGATCAGGCCGTGGTGAGCAACCCCCCGCATGAAAACCAATTGCCCAAAATCGGTATCAAGGGTGATCAGGATCCGTTGCTCGGCGTAAGCCCATTCGAGAATCGCGAGATCGCCGGGGTCCGGACCACATTCGCGAGTTTCGGTGACGTCATGACCGGAAGCTCTTAGCCAATCCGCTAGGGTCCGACCCGCACACCGATCGATCAGGAATCTCATCAAACGGTAACACGAACCGCATCGAGCTTATCGTGAGCAATAACGGCATGGGCATACGCGAGGCACGCGCGAATATCGTCCTCTTCTAAGTCGGGATAATCCGCGAGGATCGCTGTCGTATTTTCTCCCTGTGCTAACAAGCTCAAAACCGACTCTACCGAGATCCGCATTCCACGGATAATCGGTTTGCCGTCGAATATTTTTGCATCAGCGGTAATTCGCCCAAGGAGATTATCGTTCATAAAGCTCACAACCCGTTGCTCGCGCAGTTCACGCAGAATATTGGAACCTAGCCGAATTATACCATCGGTGCCCGGCAGCTAAGCATTGCTCATCCGTTCTCGAACAGAGTAACGCGACCCTCCAAATCAATCTCAGCCGATGGCGTCCTCGCGCCCGCCCGACCCGATCACAAGAATTCGCACAAGAAAGTTCGCCGATATCGGGCGGATGCTGCCGCGCGACAATAACGCTGTCAAACCGAGTCCACTTCCCAGCAACAGAAACAATGCGGGGACGGCCAATCCCTAAAACGAACGGTGAATTTCCCCTCCGTAGCGAACCCCTAACGACCTAACCCGGTAAAGTTATAGATGATAACGCCGGTGACCTTAACGGGAGCACCCGCGAGTGAAGTTGGCGAAAATCTGGATTGGAGAGCCGCCAGTTCGCTGATCCCGATAAAATTACTCATGCCACAGGTGCCTTTCGCTTTGATCACTCGGCCGGCTTCGTCGATCGTCACCTCGACCACCACGAACCCGCGGAGATCCCTTAACTCCGGCGGAGTGTAGGGTTTGGCCAGGTACGTCGCCTTACCGTTGACCACACCCGACTCGACCACTTTAACTGGCCGGCCCGCCGTCTCTCTTTCGGCACGCGCCAAGCGAAATTTAACCATCTTCGCGATCATTTCGTTCAGCTTATTTTTCTCCGAGCCCCAGTGATAGAGTAGGCACCCGTAGCTGTCCAGGTCCGTCCTCGCGGCCCGCGCGTCGGGGGAGAGAGTGCGGTCGTTGATCTCAACGGCTTTAAGGTAAGCAGTTTCGGCCAACTCCCATTTTTGTTCTAGGCGATAGGTGTCGCCCAAGAAGACATAGGCCTCGGCCAATTTTGGGCTTTCCGTTCCCAAAAGCTTTTCAAACAGCGACACATACTTCAAACCGTATTCCTCGGCTTTGGCATACTGCAGCTTGCTGTAGTACGAACGGGCCATCCGCTGATAGATCTGGGCCTCGGGCCAGCTTTCCGGCCCGAGAAGCTTTTGATAGGAGGCTAAGATCTTCTGGAAAAGCGCGACGCCGTTCGATTCCTTGCCCTTCGCCAAGAACACCTCGCCCACGTTACCCAGCAAAGCGAGGGCAGGTTGATTTTCCAGTAGACCGTTTTGCTCGATCAGCGATTGGATCCGCCCCGCCAGCTTGACCGCATCGCCGAATTTTCGTTGGGAGTAAAGCGAGATCAATTCCGTGTTGAGGGTTTGGCCTTCATTCAACGCAGTCTCCTGAGCCGGGGTTAGTGGAGTAGACTGCTCGCCGCCGTTTTGCGCATAGGCCGTTAGCGTCAAAGCAAGCATGAACGACACGAAAACAGATGCTTTCATAAAAGAAAAATCCACCGCGATAAGGTTTAAGTCGTACTCCGCTTCGATCTTATATCTCAAGCAATGGCAGCGTCGATGGAGAGTGGCAAATCGTTCAATCACTGAACCGTCAGAGTCTTTCCCAGCGCCAGCGGAACCTTAGAATCGCTATTAGTTCCAAGTCGTTTGTTTGCCATTGCCGCCAAGGTTTTCGAGGTAAAAAGCCCAGCTTCCAGTAAAATGGGAACTATGAAAATCAGCGTGGAATTGCCAGCGAAACTGGTGAGCAAAATTAAACTCCGGGCGGTGAAAGACGGAAAGAAACTGAACGACGTCTTTGCGGAATTGATCATTCGGGGTCTACGGGCTCTAGATGCGGAGAGCCGCTCCGCGACGACGGTGCGGGTGAGCAGCGCGACGATGAAGAAACGCCGCGAATTGATAAACCGTTTTGTTACGCGTGATTGGCGTACCTAACGGTCCGGAAAGACTCGCAAAGTTCCGATTGGGCATCATCCTTTCACGGCCTCTTGGAGCAACTCTTGCAACGCCTTGCCTGGATCATCCGCTTTCATGAACGTTTCCCCGATCAGGAAACCCTGGTAGCCCGCCTCGCGGAGTCGCCGGATGTCATCGCCGGTCGTAATTCCGCTCTCGGTTATTAGCGTCGCGCTAGCGCTCGCTAACTTGGCGAGTTCCAACGAAACATCCAGCGACACTTCGAAGGTCTGCAGATTTCGGTTGTTGACACCGATCAGGGAGGCACCGGTGCTCGCGACCCGGTGAAACTCTTCTGCGGTATGAACTTCAACCAATGCATCGAGGCCTAACTGCTCGGTGAACTCCAGGAAGCTCCGCAAAGTCTCGTCATCCAAGACGGCTACGATCAACAGCAGCGCATCTGCGCCGGCTAGCGCCGCTTCGTAAACTTGAAATTCGTCGAAGATGAAGTCTTTGCGCAGGATTGGGAGATCGGTGGCGGCCCGGACCGTGCGAAGGTCGTCTAGGGAACCCCCAAAGTGATCCTCCTCGGTCAGGACCGATATTGCCGCGGCCCCGCCGCGTTCGTAATCCCTCGCGATCTCTGCCGGATCCAGACGGGGGCGAAGGTCGCCCTTCGATGGCGAACGGCGTTTGATCTCGGCAATTATCGCGGGACGGTTGGATGAAACCAACGCGGCCCGCAACCGATTAGTCGGCCGGCCCGTTCGAAAGTCGAACGCCCGCTGCCGGTACTCGGCCAGATCAATGCCCTCCCTGGCGATAGCCAGCCGTCTACGTTTCGCCGCGATGATGGTATCCAGAATATTCAACGAAATTCGTGACGCCGCCCCTCAAGATTAATAAAAACCGTCATCACCCTCACCGGGACCGCGGGTCGCTGACCCGCACAGTTCGGTACCTCGATCTAAGAAGATAAAAGGATACCGTAAGTTGAATGGTTCCGGTTATTGGCGTGGCAGGTAACCGAAGTGCGCCAACGGCACGCGGTCCCGGCGGGACGTTGAACGGCGCGATTGACGATTGTGAGTGGGTTTCGGGCGCGTGAACGATCAGGAAACGTCAAATTCTTGAAAATTTTTTATGGGCCAAAGAGGGGGAAAATTACATTGAAAAGCAATAAACGTGTAACTTTTGGTAACACTTGGGCTTGACCTGGATGGCCAAAGAGGGTGGACAGCCCTTTTTCCCGTGTGCTAGGTTTTTAAAGTACGAGCAAGCGGGATGCATTCTGTCCCGCTTCTTTTTTTAAGCAATTTAATAGTTCGGGTGCCTTGGCAACGCCGCATCAAGGATGCAAGCCCCCAACTCCGGCTGACCGTTTTCCCTATCTCCTAGAGCCGGAGGTCGAGTCATGGGAAAGAATGGACTCGCGCGCCGCGTTGCGAAGGTTAGGGAAGATCGGGCAGGAGGGCCCGGCATATGAAAATTCTTATCGGTGGAGGCGCAGCCCTGGCAGGCATCGTGCTTTCCACCTCTATTTTTGTCATCGCAAAACCATTACGCGCCGGAATTCCGGGGCAAGAACCGACAGCAAAAGCGCAAATTTTGACGCCGACGGTCGAGACCAAAGCGATCACGCCCGCGGCACCAGTAGTAACCGTAGAGACAGTAGAACGGGAAGGCGAGACCTATTCGGCGACGGCTTATTGTTTACCGGGACGGACGGCCAGCGGCCGGATGGTAGCCCGGGGCCTTATTGCCGCCGATCCGCGAGTTTTACCGATGGGAACGCGGGTAATGCTCTCCGCCGGTAAGTGGAGCGGAGAATATCTGGTCGCCGACGTCGGTGGCGGCATCAAGGGACGCAAGATCGACATTTGGGTTCCCAACGTCAGCGAGGCGCGCCAGATCGGCCGCCGCAATGTAAAACTGACGGTGCTGAGCCGCCCGGAAAAGCGAAGCAATAACCGCAAGCCGGTGACCGTTCAGCAGATCCCGGTGGTCGAGAACCAACGCCCGCGCGTCGTTCAGTAGTCGCGTACGGGAGATAGTTCAAGGGGTAACAGCGTGGATCGCCGATCGTAGCAAGAGCTACGGTAAGCGATTCACGCTTTTTTCGTTCGAGGATGTATCATCGGCAAATGCGTTCGTGCAAAAGGGGTGGTGAACTTCGTAGCGAGCGGGGCGACGTTCAATGACAGCTGACGGAAATCCGGCCGGTGCGGTACCGCTGGTCGAAGTTTGGCGGGGCGCGATCGTTGAATCGCGGCATCGCGGGCATCTATTTGCGGTCGACGGAGTTGGTAAGGGCGTGGCGTCGTTAGGCGCGCCCGACACGGTGACATACCTCCGATCGTCGGCGAAACCGTTCCAGATGCTGCCGCTGATCACTTCCGGCGCGGCCGACCGGTTTGGATTTACCGAAGCCGAGATCGCCGTGGCCTGCGCGTCGCACAACGGCGAACCGATCCATACCGAGACCGTGGCCGGGATGCTGCGCAAGATCGGACTGGACGAAAGTTATTTGAAATGCGCGGTGCACGAGCCCTTCAGCGCCGAGGTCGCCCGGCAATTGCGCGAAGCGGGCGAAAAACCGACCGTACTCCATAACAACTGCTCGGGTAAACACACCGGTTTTTTGGCGATCGCGTTGACCCTCGGTGCGTCGGTCGAAAGTTACGATCACCTAGACAACCCGGTGCAGCAGCAAGTGCTGGAAGCCGTCGCGGATTTCTCGGGCGTACCGACCGAGCAGATCGAACTGGCAACTGATGGCTGTGGTGCGCCGGTATTTGGGATGCCCATCAAGGCGATGGCACGGATGTACGCGCGGCTGATCAACCCGCCCGCGGATTTTTCAGCTGAGGTACGGGCGGCGTGTGCCCGGATCGTAACCGCCATGACGGAGTATCCCGAGATGATCGGCGGTGGTTTGAACGAACGCCTGGATACCGAGGTAATGCGCGCCACCCGTGGAGCGGTGGTTTCCAAGGTTGGCGCCGAAGGGGTTTACACCGCTGGCGTTCGTCCCTGCGAAAAATTCCCGTCCGGGTTGGGTCTAGCGTTCAAGATCGAAGACGGCGAAGACCGGCGCGCCCGGCCCACGGTAGTGATCGAGGCGCTGCGGCAGCTTGGTGTTATCGATGACGGTGCGTTGGCGGCGTTGCAGCCCTACGCCCGGTTCCCGATCAAGAATCACCGGGGCGATCTGGTGGGCGAGGTCAAGCCGAACTTCACGCTGGAGTTTAATGCGGAAGCCCGCACGAAGTGAGGACGCTTTTGTCCTCACGTAGTAAGGGCCCCGTCAGCAGAACGCGACGGCGGGAGCTTGTATGATTTGAAAGGGGCCCTTACTTCGTGAGAGCACAAAACGCTCTCACTGCGTGCGGGCTTCTGCAATGAGAGCAGAATACGCTCTTACGGCGTGCGGGCTTCCGCAATGAGGCATTAATGGCAAAAGCAGCAGAAAACGCGGTCGCGTTGGAACCGCCACCACTGGAACGAACCGCGGACGGCGACATCCAGACCACATCGCTGGCCGAACTCATTCAGTGGTTCTTGGATTACGACCGGCGGGTGGCGCTTATGCGTCATCCGAATGTGGACGCATTGTTCCAGTGGAAACAGATCGAATCGCAACAGTCCGGGCAGGATGTAGCCCCTTTCGATCACGCCGAGGATCGATTCGCGATCGGGATATTTCAGGCATTGGCCGAGAACCGCGATGCCGCGGCCTTACACACCTGGGTCAGCGACTTGGTGCAGGCTCTGAACGACGCCATGCAGACCAAGAACGAACTGGCCGAAGCGTTCAAACTCGACCCGCAGGAAGGTTCGGCGATGAAGGCGGCGGAAGCGTTCCCGACCGAGCGCGAACGTCGCGTCTATCTGACCTGCAGTTGGTTGGAAGCCCTCTGCGCGGCGGAAGCGCGCGTGCTGGGTTGGATCTACCAGGACCTCTACGGACAGCCGTTCAACCCGCAGAATCCGCCGGTGCTAGCGCCCTGACCCAGTCGGGCAAACCTGTCGTCGACCTCTCGATCGGATCTAAGCAGGTTAGATAACGACTTTCACGCCCGGCCCCAGCGGATCAATGGCCATTCGCGTTCGCGCGCTTTAGTGTGATCGTGACCTCGAAGCCGCTCGGTTGACGGTTAGCCGCGGTTACGGTTCCGCCGCAGGCCTCGACGCAACTGCGCACGATGGCGAGCCCCAACCCCGAACCGCCGGATTCGCGAGTGCGCGCGTCATCCACCCGGAAGAACGGGTCGAAGAGCCGATCCAGATCGGCTTCGGGTACCCCCGACCCCTCATCGGTGACCGTGATCAGTACCAGGCCGTTGCGAGCCGCGGAGGAGACGATCACCCGTCCTTCACCGCCATGCCGGAGCGCGTTACGGATGATGTTGCCGAGGGCGCGGCCGAGAAATTCGCGATGAGCCGTCACTTCCGTCTCCGCCGGTACGTCGATCTCGATTTGCGTCGGCGAGTTGGCTTCGCGTTCGGCAACCTCTTGAACCAGTTCCAGTAAGGCTACGGGTTCCATTTGGATCCGCGCGCCTTTGATCCCCGCTCGCGAATAGTCCAGCAACTCGGCAACCAGCCGCGACATTAGCTCGATCTCTTCGCGCACGTCGTTGACGTATGACCGGCTGGCCTCTCCGCTCTTTAACTCCAGAAGATCAAGCGCGAATTGCATACGGGCCAGGGGCGAGTTCAATTCGTGCGAGATATCGCCGAGAAAGCGCTTCTGACCGTGCACAAATCCTGATAACCGATGGGCGAGCTGATTGATCGCCGCGCCTAAACGGCCCAACTCGTCCGAACGGGTTTGATTAACGCGGACCTCGAATTGTTCGTTGGCGATAGCTTCGGTCGCGTCCGTCATCTGGGCTACGTTTCGCGTAATACCGCGGAGTAACGGGAACCAGAAAAGGATCGATACGACGATGATCACCCCCGCGATGATCAGCCACGGAGTAGGGTCAAAAAATAATCCATGCCCGGTAAACGAATCGGACGCTACGAGTAAGATAGCGCCGCGAAAAGTCGGATCTGCCGCATCGACCACGAAGATCGGGTTGCCGGACCAATACAAATTTGGCGAAGTCGTATGGCGAAAGAAATTCGGGGGCCGGCGTGGTCGGCCGCGGTCCCCGGGCCCTGAAGGTCCAGGAGGTCTGGCCGCGCCAGGACCGGGCATATCGGGCGGGGGACCCCCCGTTTGCGCCAGGTCGGCGGCAACCTCGGGCGGCAGCTGGATCGGTCGGCCGCCGAGCTGTTCCCCGGAGGCGTCGAAGATAAAGAACTCCACCCCATAGGTCGCGGAATACCGTTTCAACACTTCGTCGCGGAAGGCGCGGTCGCGGCCTCGCGTCTCTTCGGTGATCGGACGCGACATCGATTCCAAGCGGTTAGACCAGAAACGCGAACCCGGCGCCGACCGCACGTTCAGGTTAAAAACAAACAGCAAGACCACACCCAACAGCACCAGGTTCAAAAAGAACCAGAGCATGATCTTGCTGAATAACGAGAACCGAACGCCTTTCACGCATCACCCTTGCCATCGGCCACTAAAACATAGCCGACGGATCGAACTGTCTTGATATAACTCGGGTTCTTCGGATCGTCGCCGAGCTTGCGGCGCAGCGACGAAATGTGCACGTCGATCGAACGGTCAAAGACGTCGTAATTCCGGCCGGCGACTTCGTCCAACAACCGGTCGCGATCCATCACCCGTCCCGCCGAACGCGCGAGGCAGAGCAGCAGATCGAATTCCAGCGCCGTTAATTGAAGCGGTTGATCGTTTAACTCGGCGCGGCGCGCCGAAGGATCGAGCCGCAGGTTGCGAACCGCGATGGGGCCGCTCGACGGCGCGCCATCATGGGCGACCGCCAGGCGGCTTCGCCGCGTGACCGCGCGCAAGCGGGCCAACAGTTCGCGCGTGGAGAAGGTTTTCGGCAGGTAATCGTCCGCGCCCATCTCCAGCCCAACAATGCGGTCGGATTCGTCGCCCAGCGCGGTCAACATCAAGACCGGTACCGGCGAAACCTGGCGGATCTGTTTAAGAACCTCGAAACCGTTCATTCCCGGAAGCATCACATCTAATATGACGGCGTCGTACTTGGTTTCGGTCACGCGGCGTAATCCATCCGGGCCGGTGTGCGAGGTTTCGACGGAAAATCCCATCGCGCCCAGATACTCCTTGACCAACCGACAGAGCTTCAGGTCGTCGTCGATCATTAAGATTTTCGTTATCTCGGTTGGTTCGGTCATCATTTATGAAACTTAATATATAGGGCTAATAGGACCGATAAGACCGGTCTTGGCTTCTCGACCCTACCGCAGTCTACCGCGATTATTTCACTGTTTGGGACGACTTTACCGAAACTTTACAAATCTGCCGCTGGTCCACATAAAAGCTTTACATAACTCGGCTAACTTGGCGTCACCATATATCGGGGCTGTTGACCTGAACATTAATACGAAGGAGTTCTGCCATGAATAAGTTGACGAAAGTTGTGGGCGCGTTCGCTCTCGCAGCATTGGTGGGTACGTTGGCCTTGACCGTTGGTCAGGGGCGCCGGGGCCACGACGGCGCTCCGCCGCAGGACGGTCCGGGTTTTGGCGGCCCGGGACGCGGCCATCGTCCGGGACCGCCGGATGGACTGAATCCGCGCATGCTGGACCAGCTGGACCTGTCCGAAACGCAGCGCGAGCAGATCCGCGCGCTACACGAAGCCAACCGCGGCGAGGCCGAAAAGTTCGGCACGCAAATGAAAGCCAACCGCGATCAGATCGAAGCATTGGTTACCGGTGGGGCCTTCGATGAAACCCAAGCTCGCAAGCTGCTGGCCACCAAGGCCCAGTTGATGGCAGAAATGGAACTGATCCACCTTCGCACGCAAGCCGCGGTCTACGCGCTCTTGACCCCGGAACAGCGCGCGAAAGCCGAGCAGATCAAACAGGATCGTCCGCCGTTTCCGCCGCCGCCTTTTCGCGGCGAACGGCCGGCTGACGGCAAGTGACCCTTTTGGCTCCTAGTTTATCGGGGTCTCCCTTTCACGGACGTTAGCGGCGGGTTTCAATTTACAGGGGCTGAGGCCCGTCGTTAACGTTCGGGAACGCGCATGGCCGGCGGCGCGCGCAAACGCCGGCCAATCTTTCCTAGACAATCGGATTTGCCGGGCGTTAGAATCTCCGGCAACGACCACCGCAGGGATTTGGCTGCGCCGTTTTGCCCCGGCCGTGCCCGACCTTTTGTTGAGTCCCCCTCCGGATGCGTTTCGTCAAGAAACGGATCCCATCTCCATTTTAGAGGACCAAAAAATGAACGAAGAGAAGCTATTAAGCCGGCGTGACTGGCTGAGCAGGGGGGTGAAGACCGCGACCGCAGTGGGTTTGGGTCTGGCGGCAATGCGGGGTGTTTCGCAAATGGGTTGGGGTGGGTTTAAGGCTTCGGCCGGGATCACGCCCGAGGCGGTGGCCTTCGCGGCGGCGGAACCGTGCGTGCTGACTTGTACGCAAACGCTCGGGCCGTGCTATTTCGCGGCGAATCTGATCCGGCGCGATATAACAGAAGGCAAAGCCGGAATGCCGGTGCGGTTAGGATTCCGCTTCGTCGATGCCGATACCTGCAATCCGCTGCCGAATGTCGCGGTCGATATCTGGCACACCGATGCGAGTGGAGTTTATTCCGCGCCCATCAGCCAAATGTGTAATGGCACCGACCCGACGGTCCAAGCCCAACGGTTCGCGCGCGGTATTCAAACCTCGGACGCGAACGGGTGGGCCTATTTCGACACGATCTATCCCGGTTGGTATAGCGGCCGGACCACGCACATCCACGCGACCTGCCGCATCGGCGCGACCGCGATCGTGACCACGCAGTTCTACTTCTGGGACAACGTGAGCGAAGCGATCTATCGCAATCACCCGACCTACATCAGCCGTCCGGTTCGCAATACGACGAATTCGACCGACAACATCTTGGGCGGGAGCCTTTCCCGTATGCTGCCGTACATGTTCAACACGCGGATGGTGAACAACAAATACTTGCTGGCGACGAAAACTATCGCTTTGCGTTCGACTCCGACGGCCTGTGCCGCGTAGCCGCGAACGAAGTCGAGCAAATAGTTAAACGTCAATTCATTGAAGGAGATAAAAAGATGAACAGCAAATATTTGAGCAGAAAAGAAAATGCACCGCGGCGCGGTTGGATCGTAATTACGGTCACCATCGCCCTGATATTAACGAGTGCGAGCGCGAGTTTCGGACAGGTAAAACTCCGCAACGCCTTGGATTACGACGGCGATCAGAAAGCGGATTACAGCGTCTTCCGCGCATCGGACAGCGGGTGGTATGCCCTGAAGAGTAACGGCTCCGGAATATTTTCGACCGCGTTCGGCGTGCCGCACACGGACGTTTTGGCGCCGGGCGATTACGACGGTGACGGCAAAGGCGACGTCGCGGTGTGGCGCTATTCGAATTCGACTTTCTACTACATCGAAAGCAGCACCGGCGTCTTTCGCGGCCGGCAATGGGGCGCGATCGGGGACGAGATCGTGGCCCGCGATTACGATGGCGACGGCAAGACCGACGTGGCCGTGGTCCGGCGCGCCAGTGGGTCGATGTTCTGGTACATCCTGAACAGCGCGGACAACAGCTTCCGCGGACTGCAGTTCGGCGTGAACTCTGATTATGCCGTGCCCGGCGATTATGACGGCGACGGTAAGTTCGACGTCGCGGTTACCCGGAACAGCAGCGGCTCGAACGTTTTCTATGTCCTGGGCAGCACGGCCGGTTTTTACGGTGCGCAATGGGGGCTGGGAACCGACACTGTCGTGCCGGGCGATTACGATGGAGACGCCAAAACTGACCTAGCGGTGGTCCGGCGCGCCTCGGGATCGCTAAGCTGGTACATTCTGCAGAGCCAAACGCAGAGTTTCCGCGCCGCCAGTTTCGGCATCGCCGAAGGCGATTCGCCGGTACAGAACGATTACGACGGCGACGGCAAGACCGACACCGCGGTCTGGCGCGAATCGGACGGGACGTTCTACACGATCAACAGTCTGACCAATGCGTTGGCGGTGACCCCGTGGGGTATCACTTCGGACATTCCGGTTGCGTCGTACGATTCGCACTAGCTCGACACCCCGACCAACTCTCGGTCCTGTTTAGAGGCGGTCTTTGACCGCCTTTTTTTATCGAATTAGCTTCTGATTTTTGCGGCTTTGCCGCTCTATGTGTGGCGACGGTTCCGCCTCGCCTTATTCCCACCCTAAATGGATAGGACGGGGCTTCGCCCCCGGCGGCGTAGCCGCGAAATCTTAGTACTACATCTGGAAAGGCGGAGCCTTTCCACACATAGAGCGGCAGAGCCGCGCTCTTAGGCCAAAACCGCCCCGCGACCAACCATTGGCGCTCGAAAACCGTCTCTTCACGGACGATTAGGAGCCTTCCGGCCTTTCCCGATTTCGCACCACCCGCAATTTCCCTTATCATGCCCGCACTTCCAGGTTTCGCTTTGTGGACTCCCGGGAAGCGGCGTCGCGAAGCTCCTCTCTCGACGTCCGGCCGAACTTAGATAAACGGAGACGTGAAACGATGAATGACGGAACTGACCCCGCCGTTGAAATAACCCCGGAACCCGTACCCGGACTTCACGAACAACCCGGATTGTTGGGCCACCCACGGGGGCTGCCTACGCTCTTTTTCACGGAGATGTGGGAGAGGTTTTCCTACTATGGGATGCGCTCGCTCTTGATCCTTTACATGACGACCTTGCCGGCCGGGGGCGGCTTGGGGTTCTCGGTTAAAGAAGCGGCGTCGATCTACGGTACCTACATCATGGCCGTCTATCTGACCGGTTTGCCCGGAGGCTTGATCGCGGATCACGTCCTGGGAACCAGAGTGGCCGTACTCGTGGGTGGGATCGTCATCGCGCTCGGACATTTTTCAATGACGGTGTCGAAGATGTCGTTCTTCTACGGCGGCATGATATTGATCGCCGCGGGCACGGGTCTCTTAAAGCCGAATATTAGCGCTCTGGTCGGGACCCTGTACCGCGAGGGCGACGCTCGCCGCGACAGCGGGTTCTCGATCTTCTACATGGGGATCAATGTTGGCGCGGTCTTGGCGCCGCTGGCTTGCGGATTCTTAGCCCAAGACAAATGGTTCACCGGCATGCTCGCAGCTCGTGGGTTCAGTCCGGCCTTGCCCTGGCACTTGGGTTTTGGCGCGGCCGGGATCGGCATGACCATCGGGTTAGTGATCTATTTGCTAAACCAACGAACGCTGCGCGAGGCCGCGATCCGCAACCAAGGAGTCGCGAATTCAACCACCGATAAGCCTCCCAAGGTGCCGCTGACCCCGGCCGATTGGCGACGCATCGGCGCAATCTTTGTCTTTTTCCTGTTTACCATTCTGTTCTGGGGCGCGTATGAGCAGAAGGGGGCGAGTTTGAACCTTTTTGCGAAGAGTTTGGTGCGCACCGAGATCTTTGGGTGGGCCTATCCCTCTACTTGGCTGCAATCGCTAACGCCGTTTTTCGTGATCCTGCTCGCGCCATTATTCTCGATCCTCTGGGTAAAACTGGGCGACCGGCAGCCGACAAGTCCGATCAAGTTTACGCTCGGACTGTTGTCGATCGGTATGGCCTTTATCTTACTCGTGCCGGCGTCGGCGTTAACCGCTACCGGAAAAATTAGTCCGTTATGGCTCGTAGGCGTCTATTTCCTCGAGGTTGTCGGCGAGATGTGCTTGAGCCCGGTGGGTCTGAGCACCGTCACGAAACTCGCGCCGCTGAAATTAGTGGGCATTATGATGGGCGTTTGGTTCTTAGCCGCCGCGCTCGGCGGTAAGTTGGCCGGTGAAATTTCCGGATTCTTCGATGCGGCCAACTCCATGACGCTGGTCAAGATGTATGGCGGTATCGCCATCGGTTTGCTGATCTCCGCGGGCGTGCTCGCCTTGATCGCGCCCAAGGTGCGGCAGTTGATGGGCCACGTGCGCTAGCGTACGGAATGCGCTCTCCCTCGGGTCTAATCTGCGCCTAGAAACGCGGTGTAGAACCGAGGGAGGGACTAAATGCCAAGAGGTGATAAAGGCGCCTATACGGACAAGCAGAAGCGCCAGGCTGAACACATCGAAGAGGGTTACGAAGAACGGGGCGTAAGTAAGAAGGAGGCCGAGAGCCGGGCTTGGGCTACGGTCAACGCCATGTCCGGCGGCGGAAAGAAGAGTGGTTCCGGCCGCGGTAAGGCGACCAACAAAGCGCCGGCGAAAAAAGGCGGAAAGAAGGGCGGCGCGGCTTCGGCCAAACGGTCCGCTGCTTCTAAATCCGCGTCGGCGAAGAAAGCCGCGAAAACCCGCGCGGCTAATAAAGCGAAACGAAGCACCGCAGCTAAGAAGGGCGCAAACAAACGGGCGGCAAAGAAGGGCTAGCGTTCGTAAACCCGCCTTCGGGCGGAAGGGTTAGTTACAGTTTGGTTAATAATAAACGGGCCTTCGGTGTCATATTCCGCCTGAAGGCGGGGCTACAAACAAAGCGCCCGGTCCAAATGAACCGGGCGCTTTAAGTTTAGTACTAGGTTTTCGCTTAGTACCGGTCGAACCGGATGATCGCTTCCAGCACGTTGGCCAGCAACGCGACCACGCCGTTCTGACGCCGTCCGTATTGATTTCGGCTGTAGTAACCGTCCTCGTAACCCCGGCGGAATCCTTCGCGGAAGTAATACTGGTACTCGCTACTCTCGACGTAATAGCTGTCGTAACCGTAGCTCGCATCCTGATACCCGTACGACTCTTCGGGATTGAAATCCCAGCCGTCCTGACGGTCGGCCTGACCCGCCTGATAGCCTTCGTTGTAACCGGCGTTAACCGCGCGTTGCAACTGCTGCGCACCGTACGAACTGGTGTAGTAGTAGTTGTTATCGCGGTAATAACGATAGTCGTTATCGTAGTAGTTGTTGTAGTTCCACGCCTGCAGCCGCAGTTGGTCCTGACGGAGCCGCTCTAAATAGCGGATCTGCCATTGCAACTGGTTCCGGCGGCGTTCCCGCTCCAACCGGCGTTGCCAATCGCGCGCGTAGCGGTCTTGCTGTTCGCGTTGGCGGCGATACTGGTCGGCCCACTGTTGATAACGGCGGCCGTTATCGCGACGGTTGTTGTTCCAGTTATCCCGGTCGCGCGGGTTGCGCACGTCATTGGCCCGGGTCGGTCCGTTGTTGTAGTGCCCTTGGCCCTGCTGTTGTTGCTGAAGCCGGATCTGTTCCTGACGCTTACGCTCGTCGTCCTGACGCTGTTGCTGCTGTCGCCGCCAGTCGCGTTGAGTGTCGCGTGTCTGCTGAACCTGTTGTTGTTGCTGCTGAACCTGCTGTTGTTGCTGGATCTGTTGCTGTTCACGCCACCGCCGTTGGCGGTCACGTTCCTGCTCTTGTTGCTGCTGCATCTGCTGCTGTTGCTGTTGGTCCCGCAACCTGCGTTGGCGGTCGCGATCCTGCTCTTGCTGCTGCTGCTGCATTTGCTGCTGACGCTGTTGGTCGCGAAACGCCCGTTGCCGCTCGCGTTCTTGCGACTGCTGCTGTTGCATCTGCTGCTGTTGCTGTTGGTCCCGCCATTGACGCTGGCGGTCACGCTCTTGCGACTGCTGCTGCATCTGCTGTTGACGCTGTTGCTCGCGCATCCCGCGCTCGCGCTCACGTTCTTGCGACTGCTGCTGCATCTTTCCAGCACATTGGGATCCTAAGCTTAGAATTCCACGTGGACAAGTTGTCGCG
>JADMIO011406736.1_pt1 | contig 82730 bp, 74 predicted proteins | sample 8958161 | NCBI WGS metagenome assembly JADMIO01 (sample SAMN16585339, study PRJNA669376) | soil metagenome | isolation source: Crop rotation soil | place: USA: Cullars Rotation, Alabama | collected 2011
CGCGACAACTTGTCCACGTGGAATTCTAAGCTTAGGATCCCAATGTGCTGGAAAGGCAACCCGGCCGCCCGCGATGAGCGCGTCGGCATGATGCACGTCGAAGGTGTACTGGAAGCCCGCGGCGCTGGCCATCAGCACGCGCGCCGTGACCCGCAGCTCGCCCGCCAGGTCGTCGATGAAATCGTGCGTGCAGTGGAATTCGCGCACCGATACCAGCAACGCGGGCTTGGGCGCGATCCCATCCGCGCGATTCAGCAGGCCGCCGTGAATTGCCATGGCCTGTGCGCCGAACTCCGCGAGGTGAACACCGGCGAGCCGACCGTCCTTGCGCAGCGGATTGTCGGCAGCACGGTGCCGCGTGGTGGCCGCGACGAGTTGCTCGCGGTCCCACCGAACTACCCGTTCGATCATGCGTGCCGTGCCGGCATGCGGCAGCAGTCCGGAGATGTCGGTCATGCCCGGGCCCGCTCGCGGGTCAGCAACAGGGCGAGGAAGAAGTTCGACAACACGCCGAGCGAGACGGTGACGCCGATGGCCTGCAGGATGGGCACGGTCGACAACGAGAACAGCGCGAACACGAGCAGCGTGGTCGCCGAGCACACCAGCAGCGCGTGCAGGGTGCGCTGTTGTTCCGCGGCATCGTCCGCGGCGTGTTCGAAGAACAAGGCGTAGTCGAGGCCCAGGCCCGCCGCCAGCACCAGCGAGATCAGGTGGAACAGGCTCAGGGAGACATTGGTTGCGCGCAGCACCGCGAGGATCACCAGCGTCGTGAGAATCATCGGCGCGAGCACGCGCAGGATGCGCGACCAGCTGCGCAAGCTCACCGCGATCACCGCGATGAGCAGCGCGGCGGCGATCTCGAGGCACAACAGGATGTGCGAGCGTTGCGCGGCCACCAGCTGCTCGGACGCCGCCTTGAGGTCGAGGAAGGTGACGTTGCCATTCGCCGTCGCGAGCTGCGCCACGGCCGCGGGATCGTGTACGTCGTACAGGCTGATCAGTCCGTACCAGCGGCCGTCGCGCGAGAAGATCTCGCTGCCGAGGCGAAGATCCAGCGGCGTGTCGTGCAGGTCCGCGCGCGTCAGCGGCCGCAGGGTGCGCGCCTGTTCGACGTCGGCCAGGAAGGGCGCGAAGACATCGGCTTCGAACGGCGAATCCGCCACCGCGCGGGCGAGCATGGCTTCGAGTGCCGCGGGCGCTGGCAGCGCCGCCTGGCGCTTCTTCTGCAAGGCCTCGCTCGGAAGGAACTGCGCCGCATGCTCGAATGACCCGATGGCGCCGGCGAGTGCAGCACCGTCGAGCCTCGTGTCGAGTGCTTCGAGTGCCGCGAGCACGGCGTCCTCGCTGTCACCGCTCGCCACCAACAGGTAGCGCAGGTCTGGAGTCGCCAGTTCCTTGCGCAACTCGGCATCGCGCTTCAGCAATTCGGGCGGCACCGGCGTGAGCTTGGAGAGATTGTTCTCCCAGAAACCCTCGGAGCGCCACAGGAATACCGCGAGGGCCGCGACGGGAATCGCGAAGTACAGCGCGGACGGCCGCGGCAGCCGGCCGATGCGCCGATCGAGTTTCGCGAGCCACGCCGAGCTCGCCGGGTCGCTGCCCGGCATCGGCGCGATGCGCGGCAGCAGGAACCGGGTAGTCAGCCCGGCCGCCAGCAGGCCGGTGATGGTGAGGCAGGCGAGCTGCGCCAGGCCGATGACGCCCGACATCAGGAACGCGAGGTAGGCGATGCAGGTGCTGGCGACCCCGGTCGCCAGCGGTGGCCACACCTTGCGTGCCGTGACCAGCGCGGTCTCGTCGCGCCTCAGGTGGCTGAAGAGGTGGATCGGGTAATCCTGCGCCACGCCGATCAGCGTGAAGCCGAATGCGATGGTGATGCCGTGCACGCCATCGAAGATCAGGCTCACGGCCGTGAGTCCCGCGAGGCCCGCCGTCAGCAGCGGCAAACCGCCCAGGATGGTGAACACGAAGCGGCGGTACGCCAGCCAGAGCAGCGTGATCAGGCCGATGGTGTCGAAGCTGCCGAACCAGGTGGCTTCGGTCTGCGTGCGGTTGCGGATCACCGCGGAGAAATAACCGGTGCCGCTGACGGTGAGTTTCGCGCCCGAGTCCCCGCGCGCCTGCTCGAACTGCTCCTTCAGCGTGGCCAGAGCCTGTGTCTGCCCGTCGGGATCGAAGGCCGCCGCGCGCGTCTGCACCAGCAGCAGCGCGCGCTGGCCATCGGCGGTGAACCACACACCGTCCACCTGGTGCGGCTCGGCGCGCGGCTGCCAGCGTTGCGCGAGGTGCAGCAGCTCGAGTGTGGGATCGCGTGGCAGCCACTCCTCGAGGAAGCCCGCGGCCGGCGAAGCCATGTCGGCCGCGCGGTCCTCGAGCTCGGACGCCAGACGCGCCTCGTCGAGCGGCGCGGCATCGAAGGAGTCCGAGATCAGGTAGCGATACGCCAGCAGCTTCTCCGGGATGCCCGGCGGCGGCTGTGCGCCGTTCGCGACCAGCGCGAATTCCTCGTGCGCCGCGAGTGCGGCGCCATAACGCTCCGAGATATCCGCGAGCGTGGCCGGCTGGTCGCCATCGATGGCCAGCAACAGCAGCCGCGACGCCGGACTTTCGCCGATGTTCTGGATCAGCAGGCGCTGCTCCTCGGTACGCGGCGACGGCATGAACAGGCGCAGATCCGCGGAGACCTTCAGATGCGTCTGCACCCAGAAAATCCCGAGCGCGAGCAGGCCGCACCAGGCCGCGAGCAGCACCCAGGCGCGGCGCGTCATCGGGAGGTCGTGGCGCCTTGCACGCCGCCGGCGCGGCAGGTGCGTTCGAGCTCGGCGCGGGACGGCAGCACGGCACTCGCGGCCGCCGCGGTGAACAGCGTGAGTGCACCGTCACCGTCGGGCTCCAGTGCTTCGAGGCAGGACGGCTTGTCGCCATTGCCGTGTACGTCGATGTGCGCGAGATGTTTCGCGAGCGTCGGATCGCGTGGCTTCAGCGTGAGTGTCCAATGCGCGGCGGCTTCGGTGAGCGAGACGTCGAAGTCCTGCTTCAGCGGCGTGAGCTTGCCTTCGAGCAACGCGCGGAAGCTGCCCAGCAGCACGCGCAGCTGCGGCGCGCGCTGCAGCGACAGGGTGCGCGTCGATTTGCCGGCGCGCGTGATGCGCACCTGCTCGCCGTCGACTTCGGTGGTCTCGCGCGTCGGTGCCGACACGTTGCGCACCAGCACGCCATCGGCGCGATATTCGAGCGTGCCGCTGCTGCGGAGCGGTTTCCGGAGCAGGTGCGAGAAGCGGTACTCGACGAAATCCGTGCTCACCGGCGGCGTTCGCGCCAGCCGTTTCTCCAGCGCCTCAAGCCCCTGGCTCTTTTCCGGCTCGTGGCATGGGGCTGTCGTCGCCGCCGTCAGCAGCAGTGCGCTCAGCAGCATCGTTGGTCGCAAAGGGCACGTCCCAGAAGTCGTAGAGGTTGAACCAATTGTACGGGGCCATGTGCGCGAAATGCGCGAGCCGGTCCGCGAACCGCTGCACCACCTCGACCAGCGCGGCGTTGCGCTGCTGCCGGTCCCGCGGCAGGTCGAACCGGAATCTCTCGAAGTGCAGCTCGTACCGATTGCCGCCACGATAGATGCCGAATGCCAGCACCACCGGCACGCGCAAGGCCGCGGCAAACAGCCACGGGGACGCGGGGAAAGGCGCCCGGTCGCCGAGGAAATTCGCGACGATGGCCGGGTTGCCGGGCCGCAGGCGGTCCGCGAGCGTGGATACGACGGCGTTCTGTTCGAGCGCGCGTTGCATGGCCAGCACCAGCTCCGGCCCGGGCCGGCGTGCATCGATGATCATCGCCGCGAGCTTGGGATTGAGCGCGTTGAGCATCGTGGTGAGACCGGCGCCCTGGCCCTGGTCGAGCAGGATGCGGATCTGCACGTTCGGATTTCGCAGGCTGAGCACGCGCAACGCGTCGAAGCTGCCGAAGTGGGCGCCGAGCAGCAGCGTCCCCCGCCCGCCCTTGAGGTCCGCGTCCAGGTACTCGAGGCCGAAGATCTTCACGTCGAAGCGCGAGAAGCGATCCGCCATCAGGAACACGCGATCGGCGGTCACCGTGGAGAAGGACAGGAAGTGGCGGAACACCTCGATGAGCGTCGCGCGCCGACCGAACAACCGGGCCAGGTAGGCGCGTGACGCCGCGCGCTCCGGCCCGCGCCGGATCATGAAGTACAGCGCCGCGAAGAACGTGATGAAGCGCACCACCGGTCGCCCGACCTTGAACGCGAGCGTGCGCCACAGCCAGATCGCGAAGCGCCCGCCGGCTTCCGGGCGTTTTTGCCATTGCTCGGTGGCCTGCGGCGCCGTCACGGGACCCACTCCAGCGTGCCGCGCGCCACCACGGTCTCGTCACGGCGAATGTCGAAGGCGCAACGCGTCGCGCCGTGCGCGGGTGGCTCGAAACGCAGCTGTGCGCGCTGGCCCGGCTCGAGCGGCGTGAAGAACTTGGCCTCGCGCACGCGCAGCTCGCGGGGCGCGCGACCGGCCGCGCGGCTGATCTCCGCCTGCGCCCATTCGAGCAGCATGACGCCGGGCACGATCGGACGCCCCGGAAAATGGCCCGCGAAGACCGGGTGATCCGCCGCGACTTCGAAGCTGACGAGCCGTTCAGCCATTCTTGAGCGCCGCGACGATGTTGGGCATGCGCGAGCGCGCCTCGCGCGCGAAATGCAGCGGGTTCTTGAAACGGTAATCCGGGAAGCGCCACACGCGCACCGAGAATTCCGCCGCGAGCATGCCGCCGATGAGTAGATAGGTGCCGGTATTGCCGAACCACACGAAAGTTTCGGGCGACGCCGGCCAGCGTGGCGTGAAACCGGCGATGTCGATGAGCCCGCCGGGCACCAGGTTCACGATCAGCGCCGCGTTGATCGCGGCCACGACGCCGAGCAGCAGTGTCCAGGCCCAGGTGACGCCACGCGCGTAGCGGATGATCGCGGGATCGGGCACCGCCGGCGCGTGGAAGCCGCGCGCGACGCGTTCGACCAGCGGCGTGCTACCGGCACGCAGCGTGCGGCCGAACATGAACGCGATGCTCGCGGGGATCAGCACCGGCGGCAGCAGCAGCGGGACGGGGGGTGCTCCGCGCCAGACCAGGATGACGATGGCGGCCCCGATGGCGGCCACGATCACGCGCAGCGCGGTCCGATGCCGTCCCTGGATGGAGGCCAGGAACAGCAGCGCCAGCAGCGCGGTCGCGGTGGCGGCCAGCGGGGTCGAATGATGCATCAGCGCGAAGTGCGCCGTGGCGAGGTAGCTGAGCGTGAGCGTGATGATCAGCCACGTGCGTGCGGCGGGAGACATGAGCGGGAAAACTGTGCGTTACCGTGGTGTCGGGCGGCTGTGGACCGGCGTGGATCATACGCCGCGCGGGCGCGTGTCCATAAAAAAGGGCCAGGTCACCCCGGCCCTCGTGATGTCGGCGGCGAGGCGGCAGGCCTTGGATCCGCCGAATCGAAAAGCGATCAGCGGCCGGACTGCCTGCGATGAGAAGACATCGACCCCTCCTGCAAGAGAGTTCGCTGCCCAGGCGTGGAATTCGCGGTTCCACGGATGACAGCTTCTTGTTCGTTCATCCGCCCATGCAATGTTGCGTGGGCACATCCGTGGGGCGGAGGATAACAATGCCGCCGCAAAATGGAACCTTCGTATTGGCTAAAACCCCGCGCCCATGTCGCGATTCGGGAACCGGTTGCCCCTGGCGCGGCGGGCGGGGAACATGGACCCCGGGTCGCCCCTCAGAGTTTTCACGGTCCGATCGCCGGGCGCGAAATATTCGCCGTCGCTGCCGGGTCTGATAAGCCGTTGAGCAACAACATCCACGACAAACAACTGCGGAGAAGTCTCATGAATCTGAAGACCATCGCCATCGCTTCGGCCGTCGGCAGCCTGCTCGCACTGGGTGGCGCCACGGCGTCGGCCGGAGATGCGGCGGCCAAGGAGAAGTGCACCGGCGTCGCCGAGGCGGGCAAGAACGACTGCGCCACGGCGGCCCATTCCTGCGCCGGCCAGGCGAAGACCGACAAGGATCCGAAGGAGTGGAAGTACGTGCCGAAAGGCGAGTGCGAGAAGATGGGCGGCAAGGTCGCCGCCGACAAGAAGGCGATGTAAGGACCGATGACACGCCTCGCCACTCGAGGTGTGCCACTGGGGCCGATCCCCGCGCGTGCAGGGATCGGCCTCAGGTCCGTCCACCACGACGCGCTGCTCGGGGAGCGGCCGGACGTGGGTTTCATCGAGGCGCACACCGAGAACTATTTTCACGACGGTGGTGCGGCCGTCCGCGCGCTCGAGCGCGCTCGCTCTAACTACCCGCTCAGCCTGCACGGCGTCGGCCTCGGCCTGGGCTCCGCCGACGGCGTCGACCACGCGCACCTGGAACGCGTCCGTGCCGCGATCCGCCGCTTCGAGCCGGCGCTGGTCTCGGAACACGCCTGCTGGGGACATGCGGGCGGCGAATGGTTCAACGACCTGCTGCCGCTGCCCGCGACCGAGGAAGCTGCGCGCCTGCTCGCGCAGCACGTGTCCGAGGCGCAGGATTTCCTCGGCGTGCAGCTGCTCGTCGAGAACGTGTCGGCATACGTCGCGTTCGAACACGCCACGCTCAGCGAGTGGGAATTCCTCGGCGAAGTCGTGGCCCGTTCGGGCTGCGCGCTGCTGCTCGACGTGAACAACATCTACGTGAGCTCGCGGAATCTCGGCCTCGACGCGCATGCCTGCATCGCCGGCCTGCCCGCGGCCGCCGTGCGCGAGATCCATCTCGCCGGCCACGAACGTGCCGGCGCCGTGCTGATCGACTCCCACAGCTCGCACGTCTGCGATGAGGTCTGGGACCTGTACCGGGTCGCGATCTCGCGCTTCGGTCCGCTGCCGACGCTGATCGAGTGGGACAACGACATTCCGTCGCTCGCGACGCTCGTGGAAGAGAGCCGGCGCGCGCAACACATACTGGACCAGAGACATGGCCTCGCTGCGTGAGCTGCAGCGTTCGTTCGCGGCCGCGCTCCGGGATCCGGACGTGGCCTGCGCCGTGGTGCCGCCGGCCAATCTCTCGATCTATCGCAACAACGCCCGCGCCGCGTTCCTGAGCGCGCTCGAGCTCACCTTCCCGGTGATCCGCCGCCGCGTCGGCGACGACTACTTCCGCCAGCTCGCCGCGCACTATCGCCAACGCTCACCGTCACGCAGCGGTGACCTGCACTGGGCCGGCCGCGACTTCGCCTCGTTCCTCGACGAGCACCTCGGCGGCGGCGACTACGCCTGGCTCGCCGACCTCGCGCGCCTCGAATGGTCCCGCGCCGAATGCTCCGTGGCCCCCGCGCTCCCCGCAGTCCCCGCCACCGCCCTCGCGAAGTTCGCCCCCCAGGATTTCGAGTACCTCGTCTTCGGCCTCCAGCCCTCGCTGAAACTCCACTCCTCTTCTTATCCCGTCATCACCGTCTGGCTGGCCAACCAGTCTGAAATCGCTTCGCCCGTGGATCAATCACTGGGCTCCGAGTACGGTATGGTCCTCGCACGGGCCGATCACGTGGAAGTCCGCCATATAAATGAGCGGATGTTTCCCTTCCTTTCCGCCCTCCAATCCGGCCTCCCACTCGGCGACGCGATGACCAACGCCCAACTCGAAGTCGACGCCCTCACCAGCGCCCTCGACTTCATCTTCTCTCAGGGTCTGGTTAGTTCGTTATCGCTGAACGAAGCCAAAGCAGGGAGCTCGCTCCCTGCCCAGTAAACCGACTGTGAGAGTCGCGGCCAAGGCGCATCCGAGCGAAGGCCGAGACATACCTCACGTGGTAGGCGAGGCCTGAGCGAGGGCGCAACGAAGGCCCCGACCTTCTCAGGCGCTTTAATGGGCAGGGAGTGGGGACATCGTCCTGATGTGACCCCACTCCCCGCTTTTCTGCCCCATCCTTAGGGCATATCCATCCGGGAATTCAGTCGAACCGATACACCGCGCGCACACCGTACGTTCGCGGCGGATCGAGGAAGGCGCGAGCGACGCCGGGAAAACCTGGAACACCACCCGTGCCCGGCTGGTTGCCGCGCAGGTCGACGTTGTTCTTGACCGCTTCGTCTTCGATGTTCTGCACGAAGGCCTCGAGGGTCCAATCGGCCATGGACTCGTAACGCAATCCGAAGTCCGTGCGCGTATAGGCGGCTTGCGAGTCCGACGGTCGATTGAAGTCGGTCAGATACATTTCGCTCTGGTACTTCGTTTGTAGACGCGGCACGAGCCGCGCTCCGTTAGCGAAGCGGAACGCATGCTCGTAGACCAGCGCCACGGTGAATTCGGGCGCGAACGGCAGCTTGTTGCCCTGCAGGTTTATCACGGGCGTGAGCGGATCCGAAACCACGTAGTACTGCGTATCCACCGTCGGATAGTCGAGGTACTCGGCGCTGAGATATGTGAAAACGCCCTGCAGGACGTCGTCCGCTGCGGGCTTCCAGAGTAGTTCGGACTCGATGCCATAGATGCGGGCGCGCGTGGCATTGCGCGTCACCTGCTGGTGGACGCCGTTCGCGTCCCATTCGATGCGCGTGCGCAGGATGTCGTAGTAGTCGGAATAGAAGCCGACCGTGTTGAGCGCCATCTCACCGTCTAACAACGTGGCCTTGAGCCCGAGCTCGTAGTTCTGCACCTGCTCCGGGTCCGCCCAGGTGCCGCCGTCCTGGATCACGCCCGACTTGAAACCGGTGCTGGTCAGCAAGTAACCCAGCAGGTGATCGCCGAGATCGTGTTCGAAACGCGCCATGTACGTCACCTTCGACCAGTCCTTGTGGACGTCGTTGTGCGCGGTGATGCGGCAGGTACCTGGCACTGCGATGGGCGAGTCGGGATCGGGAGAGAAGGGGATGTCCTCGGTGGCTATGCCGGCGAGAACGAAACCGCCGTTGGCGATGGTGGCATTGGGCGTCGGGCAGACGATGTTGATCCCATGGTGATCCTGCTTGGTGTCCTGCGTGTACCGTGCCCCGAGGCTGGCGCGCGAACTGTCGGACAGGTGCCACGTGAGTTGTCCGAAGCCCGCCCAGGAAGAGAGCTCGCGATCGGGCTGGATGAAGGACTGCGAGTAACGCACGTCACCGGGGTCTGACGTGCCCGGCACCGAACCACGATCGTCCTGCACGTCGATGTCGAAACGGATCGAGTTGTTCTCCTGATAGAAGAACGCACCGAGGATCCAGTCGAGCCGGTCCGCGTGGCGCGGCTTGAGCTGCAGCTCGTGCTGGGTGGACACGAACTTGGCGTCGTCCGTGCGGCGTTCTTCGTCGTAGCCCGCGGGCAGCGGCGGATTGGGCAAGGCGCGCAATTCGGGGTCGTGAGCCAGGCCCACGTCCTGGTCGCTGGTGTTGTCGCGAGTCATGCGCGCATAGCCGAACAGATAGCTGAGCTCGACGGGACCGGTACGCCAGTCGGTCCGCAGGTGGAAGCTGTCGTTCTCCATGTCGAGCTGCCCGGGTGAGGTGATCAGCGCCGAGCGCAGACCATGTCCGGCCGGCGGATCCATGCTCACCGGGATCGTGCCCGCGCCACCGTCGTGATAACGCTCGGCCGAGGCGAATACGCTCCAGGCCTCGTTCGGTTCCCAGAGGCTCGAGAGCCGGAACGCCTGCTTGTCGCTGTCGTCGTACCGCGGCGTGTCACCGGTGGCATCGGAACCCGGCAGAAAGGCGATGTAGCCTTCGCGTTGCTCGGCAAACGCGGCGCCGCGCAATGCGAAAGTGCTGCCGATGGGCAGGTTGAGGTAGCCCTTCACGCGCGTGAGATCGTAGTTGCCGAAGGTCACGTCCATCGCACCGAAGGCGCGGTCGAGCTCGGGTTTTGCGCTGACGACGTTGATGACACCCGCGTTGGCATTGCGGCCGAACAAGGTGCCCTGCGGTCCACGCAGCGCCTCGATGCGGTCGAGGTCGTAGATCACGAGCGTCGCGCCCTGCGGCCGCGGCGAGTAGAAGCCATCGACGTGGAAGGCCACCGCCGCATCACCGATCTCGGTGCGATTAGTGGAGACGATGCCGCGCATCGCGAGATCGAACGACGCCTGCGTGGAGCTCAGGCCCACCTGCAGGTTGGGGATCAGCGTGGTCACGCTCTTGAGATCGGTGACCTGCTGGCGTTCGAGCGAACGTGCCGGGAGCGCGGTCACGGCCAGCGCCGTGCGCTGCAGGACCTGGGTGCGCTTTTCGGCCGTGACCACGATCTCCTGCAATACATCCGCGACGCTCGCATCGGCCAGCGTCACGGCGCGCGCTCGCGGCGCCGGTGGCGCGGAATCGCGCGCGCGCGCTTTCCCGGGCGCGTCGCGCACCACGCTCACGGTGTTTTCGTTGACTTCCCGGAACGTGAGCCCGGTGCCGGCGAGCAGTTGGCGCAGGGCCTCGTGACTGGCGTGGCGTCCGGCTATCGCCACGCTGCGCACACCCTGGACGACCTCGTAGTCGAAGAGGACCTGCAGTCCCGACTGCATGCTGAATTCGGTGAGTGCACTCGCCGCGTCCATCGGTGGGATGTTGAACGCGAACGCGGATTCCTGGGCGCGAGCGCCCAAAGCCGGCAACAACAGTGCGAACACGAGCCACAAGCCCGCGCGCGGAAGTCTGCGTGTGTGGTGGCCCCTCGAGTCGCTCCGCAGCGCCCAACCCGCTGCTGCGTCACGGTTCACGGCGGGTGGAGAACGATGGCGTCCGTGTCGCGCGCGACTTGCAGGTTGAAGGTGCTGGCCAGGGCCGCCGCGAAACTGTCCGGATCGGTGGCGTTGAACGTGCCGCCGACGCGCAGCTGCGCGAGCGAGGCATCCGCGAGGCGCAGCTGCCGGCGGTTGTAGCGGTTGAATTCCTCGACGGCGTCGGCCAGCGAATCGCCGCGGAACTGCAGCCGTCCCGTGGTCCAGGACATGCGGCTCTCCAGTTGCCCCCGCTCGAGCCGACGCACGGATACGCGATCCGGCAGCACGACCGCGGCCTCTCCGGCATGCACCGGTGGCGCATGCGCGATTCGCGTGGCGTCGATGGCCACGATGCCTTCGGATACCAGCACGTCCACCTGCCGTTCGCGCAGCCGGACCGAGAAGGCGGTACCTACCGCGCGCACGTCGGCATTGGCGGCCGACACGACAAACGACCGGGTCTGGTCGTGTGCCACCTGGAAGCGTCCTTCGCCGCGCACCAGCTTCACTTCACGGCGGTGCGAGCCGATGCGCGCGCGGACTTCACTGTCGGTGTTGAGATCGATGACGCTGCCGTCCTCGAGCACGATGCGCGAGAAGCCACCCACGCGCGTCTCGTATCGCTGCCAGCCGAGCTGGGTATTCGCGAAGAACAGTCCCGCGGCCAGCAGCACGACGAGCAGGCTCGCCGCGACGGCGAGACTCCAGTAGCGGCGCGGCGGACGCAGCAGGTCGGGATTGACGCTGCGATCCAGCGGACGCAGGTCCCGCAGCTTGTCGCCGCGGCGCCAGGCGGCTTCGAGCTTGAGATAGGCCACGCGGTGACGGATGTCGGCGTGCAGCCATTGATCGAACGCGCTGGCCAGCTCCGGATCGTCCGGGCGCGCGTCGCGGCTCGCGAGCCAGCGACTCGCCTCGACGTCGACGGTGTCCGTGGTCACGGGCGCTCCGCGCGGCGGCGCGACTTGTCGAACCACGGCGAGCGTCGCTCGGCCACGGGCGACGACGCGAGCGCAGCGCTGCAGAGGCGCATGCCCTTGGCCAGGTGTTGTTCCACCGTGTTCTCGGAAATGCGCAGCTCGGCCGCGATCTCCTTCTGCGAGAGCCCGTACACTTTGCGCAGCGTGAACACCTGTCGGCAGCGCGCGGGCAGACGCGCGACGGCGGCCGTCAGCAGTGCGAGCTCCTGGTGCGTGTTGACGATCTCGTCGACCTGGCCGCGCTCATCCAGCAATTCGAGCTGCTCCAGATCCGCGACCAGCTCGATGGGCACCACCTGCCGGTGTCGCAGCCACGACAGCGCCACGTTGCGCGCCACGGTCAGCGCGAAGGCGCGGATCGAACGGATTTCCTCGCGCGGCTGCGAACCCGCGGCGAGCAGATGCGCATAGGTTTCCTGCAGCAGCTCGTCGACATCGGCGGCGTTGCGCGCGTAGCGATGCAGGCAGGCACGCAGCACTCCTTCGAATTCGAGTGATGCGATGAGATAGCGGTCGGTGGCGGGTGCGACCATGGCGCGCCGATGGTACACATCCTTAAGGGGCTGGCGAACCGCGGCGTGACAGATCACGCCTATTTATTCGTGTGCCAGGACAGGACCAATCGAATACCACCCAGTCATGTCAGGGCGTTACAGCAGGCTGGGCTGAGTGGCACCGCGTTCGAGGACGAGCAGCTTCGCCTTGATGGCCAGCCCGCCGCCAAAACCGGTGAGCGATCCGTTGGCGCCGATGACGCGGTGGCAGGGAATCACGATCGGAATCGGGTTGCTGCCGTTGGCGAGGCCCACCGCCCGCGATCCCTTCGAATTTCCGAGCTCCGCGGCCAGCGCCCCATAGGTCGTGGTATCGCCATACGGAATGCGCGTGAGTCGCAACCATACGCGGCGCTGGAATTGCGTGCCGCGCGGTTCGAGCGGCAGGTCGAACTCGCGCCGTAAACCGGTGAAATACTCCTCGAGCTGCCGGCGGGTGCGTTCGATGACCGCGTTGGACCCGCGCGTCAGCGCCGCGGCGGCGCGCGTGGCATCGCGCCCCTGTTCGAACCAGATGCCCAGCAGCGCCGTGTCGGAGGCGATGAGTCGCAGCCGGCCTATGGGTGACCCCATGTCGTCGTACACGTCCATGGCTGGAGCCTAGCAGTCCGCCTGCCGCTTTCGACCCGATCCTTGCCGCCTATACTGCAGCCTCAGACGGGGGAACGATGCGCGCATTCATGGTCTGCCTTCTGCTCGGCCTGGCCTCGCCTGGACCGCCCGCCCATGCCGCCACGCCGGTCATCTTCGACACCGACATCGGCACCGACATCGACGATGCCTATGCACTCGCGGCACTGATCCACCGTCCCGAGCTGGAGCTCGTGGGGGTCACAACGGTGTCCAGCGATGCCGTGGCGCGCGCACGGCTGGCGGCCAAACTACTGCAGGTGGCCGGCGCCCGCTGGGCGAAGGTGCCCGTATATGCCGGCGCGTCGACAGCCACGCAGTACATGAAGCAGGTGGAATGGGCCAGGAATTTCTCCTCGCCGAGCCTGCACGAGTCGGGGGCCGTGGAATTCATGCGAGCGCAGATCGATGCGCGGCCCGGGGAAATCACGCTGATCGCCGTGGGAGAGCTCACCAATATCGCGGCCCTGCTGCAGTCGCAACCCGGCATCGCGAAGAAGATCCGGGCCATCTCGCTGATGGGTGGATCCATCTACCGCGGCTACGCAGCCGGGTCGAAGCCCGAGCCCGAGTGGAACATCAAGTCGAACTCGAAGGCCGCGAAGGTGGTGTTCGAATCGGGAGTTCCGCTGCTGGTGGCACCGCTCGATTCTACCGCCGACCTCAAGCTGTCGCCGGAGATGCGCGTGGAGTTGTTCGCGCGCGGCGTGCCGCTCAATGATGCGCTGGCCGCGCTCAACTCGATCTGGCGCCACACCAACACCTGGAAAGGCGAGAACCCGACATTGTTCGACGTGCTGGCCGTCGAACTGGTCGAGCCGAAACAGCCGTGGGAGCTCACCGCGCTGCACATCGACGTGGCCGAAGACGGGCTCACGGCCGTACGCGCCGCTGCCGCCAATGCGCGCGTGGCCCTGAAAGTCGATCCGGCCACGTTCATGTCCGGCTTCCTCGCGCGCCTCGACTGACGTGGGCAACGACTGAATACGTATGCGGTGTTGAGAGGCGCACGCGCGCCTCCTAACATCGCGTGTGCTTTCCAAACCGCACCTGTCCCCGTGGCAGATCGGCACGATCTGCCTGGGCGCCTTCGGCATCCAGTTCGGCTTCGCGCTGCCGCAGGCCAACAGCACGCGCATCTTCCAGAACCTGGGTGCGAGTCTCGACACGGTGCCGCTGCTCTGGCTCGCGGGACCCATCACGGGTCTCATCGTGCAGCCGCTCGTGGGCTACTACTCGGATCGCACGTGGACGCGCTTCGGTCGCCGCCGCCCGTATTTCCTGGCGGGCGCGGCGCTTGCCGCGGCCGCGATGGTCGCGATGCCGAATGCCGCGACCTTGTGGGTGGCCATGCTGATGCTGTGGCTGCTGGACGCGTCGATCAACCTGACCATGGGGCCGTATCGCGCCGTGGTCGCCGACCAGATGTCGCCCGCGCAACGGCCCACGGGGTTCCTGGCCTACATGTTCTTCGCGAGCGTCGGCGCGGTGGTCGGCAGTCTGCTGCCATGGATGATGACGCAGCTCGGCGTGGCCTCGGCGGCGCCCGCGGGCGAAATCAGCGATGCCGTGAAATATGGTTTTTATCTCGGCGCGGCGCTGCTGCTGGGCGCCGTGTGCTGGTCGGCCTTCACCACGCACGAATACCCGCCCGAAGCGCTGCAGCGATTCGACGCCGGGTCACCCGAGGTCGCCGTGCGCGAATCACCGCTCGACATGCGGCGCCACGCGCTCGTGTGGCTCGCGCTGGGTCTCGCGGGCTCAGTGCTCGCGTGGTGGACGCAGGCACGACTCGCGTTCTACGTGCTCGCCATCATCTGCGCGGTGTACGGCGCTTTCCTGCTGGTGGCGAGCCGGATCCGGCGCGACAACGCGTTCACCAGCATCGTCAACGACCTCGAATCGATGTCGGGCTCGATGCGCTGGCTCGCCATCGTGCAGTTCTTCTCCTGGTTCGGGCTGTTCGCGATCTTCGTCTACACCACACCCGCGGTGGCCAAGCTGCATTTCAATGCCACGCAGGCAGGCTCGCCGGGATACGAGGCCGGCGCCAACTGGGTGGGCGTGCTGTTCGCGACGTACAACGGCCTGGGCGCCGTGACGGCGCTGATCATTCCCGGGTTCGTGAAGCGGCTCGGCATGCGGCGCGCGCACCAGCTGAACCTGTGGGCAGGCGCGGCCGGTTTGCTCTCGATGTTGCTGGTCCGCGATCCGCACTGGCTGCTGGCCTCGATGGTGGGCCTGGGGTTCGCCTGGGGATCGATCGTGTCGCTGCCCTACGCGATGCTCGCGAACAATCTGCCGTCGCGGAAGATGGGCGTGAACATGGGCATCTTCAACATCTTCATCGTGATCCCGCAGCTGCTGGCCGCCACGGTTCTCGGCTGGTTGCTGGACGTCACCGCAGCAGGCGATCCGTCGGGCGCGCTGGTCATCGCCGCCGTGGGCTGGTTGCTGGCCGGGCTCGCGGTGATGCGGGTACGCGATTCCACCGCGACTGGTTAGCCGCCCTCACAACGCGCGGAAGCGCACCGCGAGCCCGCCGCCCGGCGCCAGCGCCGCTTCGAGCGTGTCGGCGGAGGTGACGCGGCGCTTTTCGATGACCAGCGATGTGGGATCGGCCAGGTAGCCAGCTCCCGGCCCATCGCGGTAGATCTGCGCTTCGTAACGTTTGCCGCGCGCGAGGAAGTCGAGCGGAATTTCGAGCCTGCGCGCGTTCTCGTCGGTGGTGGCGCCGAGATACCAGTCCTGCGCACCGCGCTGCTGGCGAGCCACCACCACGTAGTCCCCGATCTCGGACTGCAGCGTGCGCGAGGTTTCCCAGTCCGTGGGCACGTCCTTGATGAACTGGAACGCATCGGGACGTTTCTCGTAGTTCTCGGGCAGGTCCGCGGCCATGTGCACCGGGCTGTAGATGAGCACGTACTCGGCGAGCTGCGTCGCCAGCGTCGACTGCACGCGTTCGTTCACGTTCGTCTTGCCAAAGGTGAGGTCGAAGATGCCGGGCGTGAAATCCATGGGCCCCGCGAGCAGCCGCGTGAACGGCAGGATGGCCAGGTGTTCGGGCGGATTCGTGGGACGCCCCCAGGCGTTGAACTCCTGCCCGCGCGCGCCTTCGCGACTCAGCATGTTGGGCCAGGTGCGGCGCAGGCCCGTGTCCTTGATGGGTTCGTGTGCGTCGATGGAGATCCGGTTGGCTGCCGCGACCGCGGCGACCTTGAGCTCGTGCCGCACACGATACTGGCCCGCGAACCACTCGTGGCCGACGGTGCCATCCTCGAGCGTGCGCTCGATGGAGCCGCTGGGTTTCACGTAGCCGGTCTTGACCACGGCCACCTGGTTGGCCGCGTACAACTTCATCGCGGCTTCGAGCTGGTTCTCGTAGTTTTCGATCGCGCCGGCGGTCTCGTTGTGGCCGATGAGGCGCACACCGCGTTCGCGCGCGTATGCCGCCAGCATCGGCAGATCGAAATCCGGATACGACTCGGTGAAGCTGAAGTGTTTGCCGTTCGCGATCCAGTCGCCGTCCCAGCCCCGGTTCCAGCCTTCCACCAACACGCCGCCGAAGCCGTTCTTCGCGGCGAAGTCGATGTAGCGCTTCACGTTGGCATCGTTGGCGCCGTGTTTGTCGCCGCTGCCCCAGGTGGACCTGTTGAGGTGCATCTCCCACCAGATGCCGACGTATTTGCCGATGCGGATCCACGAGGTATCCGCGAGCTGGTTGGGCTCGTTGAGATTCAGCTCCAGCCGCGAATCCGCGAGCGCCATCGGGGTCTCGCCGACGAGAACCGTGCGCCAGGGCGTGGTGAAGGGGCCGCGCTTGCGCACCAGCACACCGTCGGACCACGGCATGAGATCGGCCTTGAGCGTGCGCTCCGCCGTGCGCTTGAGGTTCATGCTGGCGTAATCGACCAGCGCCGCCTCGTGGATGGATAGATAGAGGCCCGGCGACTGCAACGTCAGCGGTGTCTCGGCCAGGTTCACCGCGAACAGCGGGGCGCGTTGATACAGGTATTCGTCACGATCCGGATGGCGCGCCGGATACCACCAGGCGTCGAAGTCACCGCCCAGCGTGAACTCCGTGAGCTCGTCGGTGATGGCCACGTCGCGCGCCGCCGCCACGCGGTTGAACTCGTAGCGGAAGCCGAAACCGTCGTCGAATACGCGCACGGTGACGTCGAAGGGCTCCGTGAGTGCGGATTCACTGCCCGACAACGTCACCGTGAGCGCGTTGTGACTGTCCTGGATGATGCGTTGCTCGCCCCAGGGTTGTTCCCAGCGCTGGTCCACGGCATTGCGGCGCTCATTGGAGATGCGCGTGGCCGGCGCGTTGCCGAAGCCCTCGAGAACCAGTCCCAGCCGTGAACGCGTGATGACCTGGCGTTCACCGCGATACGCCGTGTAATAGGGGCCGCGCGCATCGGCGGCCACGCATACCGTCAGCACGCGCCGCGGCGAATCCACGCAGCTGCCGCTGTGCGCCGCACCGGCCGTCGCGGCGCAAGCGTTGGCCGCGATCAGCAAGAGGCCGCAGGCGGCGCCCGATGAAAGCTTCGACATGATGGTTCCTGTTAGTTGGGTCGCGCCGCGCCCGGGGTATGTAGACAGGCGGCGTGCGTGCGTTGCTCGTCGACCTTGCGCCGGATGAAGTCCTGGATACGTGCGAGTTCGGTGCGGCGCACGTCCGCCGGTGTGCGCTCCACCGCCGGGTCATGCGTTTCGGGAACCAGGCCGTGGCCGATGAACAACGCCCGCCAGTCATCGATGGTGAACGCCTCGTCCTCGTACTGGGCCGCCTCGCCGCGCGCGCGGAACGCGTCCATCTTGTGGCGCAGCTCCTCGCTGACGGTTGCCGCGCGTGCGCGGCTCCAGAAATCGCCGTCGGGACGGTTGAGGCCATAGTGGTTCAACACGTAATGCGCGGACTGGAAGTCGCGCATGCGCTCGAACGCCGAGCGTACGTTCTGGTTGTATTCGTCGCGCTCCACGCTGAAGTCCGACTGCACCGGGAACAGGTGCAACAGGTGCACGAGCCCGACCTGCACGCTGTGGAGGTCGAGGAAGTGCAGGGGGTCGAACATGCACGCGGCCTCACCGAGCGCCACGCAGTTCTTTTCCCAGGCGCGGATACGGCGACCGGGATCGCGCGGGCGAATCATTACCTGCTTGAGGCCCATGCGCGCCGCGTTGTCGAGCGCAACGGCGTCGGGCACGAGCTCGCTGCAATAGGCGTGCTGGACGTGAACGCACAGCTGGCTGGCCGCCAGCGCCGTCCAGCCGGATGCATCGGCGCGGACCTCGCAGTAGATGGGCAACGGCGAGCGCAATTCGCTGCACCCATACAACACGCGATCGGCCGGAAAAGCGGCGCGCCAGCTGTCGAGACCCAGGCGGAGCGCGCTCATGAGCGTTGCGTCGGTGCCGGTGACGTCCAGAAAGAAGTCGCCACTCACCTCGCGCGCGCCGTCGAGTGCCAGACTCGTGATGCCGCGCGCGTCATCGAGTCGCACCTCGATGTCACGCGCCGGAATGCAGCCCACGCCGCGCCGCGTGGCGAGCTGGCGCAGCCAGGTGCCATACGGAATCGCCGGCAGGTGATAGCCGTAGTCGGTGAACCCGAAGCTCTCGACGGCCACGTCGGGCAACAGCATGCGGCCGTGGCGCGCGGCCGCGGCCGTGAGCGAGAACGCTTCGAACGGCGGCACCGGACCCTCGCGGCGTGCCATCAGCCACTGCGGCAGGAACTCCTTCTTGTCGATGCGCGTGCCGTTCGAGCCATGTGCGTGGAAGAACGACGGCGCATGTCCGGAGGCATCGACGAAGCGCCGCCCCAGCGTGAAGGCGCCGCGCGTGGCGGCGATCAGCCGCGACTCGTCGATGCGCAGCCGTCCGTGCAGCGCTTCGAGCGCGGGCAGTGAAATGCAAAGGTCCGCACTCGCCGTGCGCGGCGGTAGTTCGACCACCGTGACTTTAACGCCCGCGGGTGCGAGCGCGTAATGCATCACGCACGCCGAGAGCCACGCCGGAGCGTCGCGCCCGACGATCACCAGCTGTTTCACGGCGGCACTCACGACGCCACCTGCCGTGCGATCCACGATTCGCGGCAATGGCGTTCGACGATCTCCGCGTGGCCCGGCATTCCATTCACGTGCGCGGCCACGCGCGCGTGCAACTCGCGAAGTCGCGCATCCAGCAGTTCGGCCGGCATGAAATCCGCGAGACGATCGTAGGCGCCAGGCATCAGTCCCTGGCCGAACAGGACCGCGAGCCAGCTGTCGCGCGAGAAGAAGCCGTCCTTGAAGTACGGCACGTGGCCGCGCGCGTCGAACAGTCGCAGCTTGTGGCGCAGGCTCGGCGGCAGTTCGTATTCACGCACGTGATCCCACAGGGGTTCGCCGAAACGCCGGTTGGCCGTGTAGTGCAGGATCAGGAAGTCACGGATGCGTTCGTACAGGCCATCCGACAGCCGGTTGAATTCGCGCACCAGGCGTTCGTCGACGCCGCGCGCTTCGGGCGTCGGCAGCAGACGCAGCATGTCCTGGATGGCTTTCTGGATCAGGAACAGGCTGGTCGACTCGAGCGGCTCGAGGAAGCCGCTGGCCAGGCCCAGCGCGAGGCAGTTGCGCTTCCAGGCCTGGGCGCGCCGGCCCGCGCGGAATTTCAGCAGGCGCGGTTCACCCTGCGCACGCCCATCGAGGGTTCCCAACAAGGTTGCGCGCGCCTCGTCCTCGCTGATGAAGCGCGTCGAGAACACGTGGCCATTGCCGGTGCGGTGTTGCAGCGGGATGCGCCAGGTCCAGCCACCCGTCTGCGCGGTGGAGCGCGTGTAGGGTGTGAAGTCTGCCGAGCGTTCGCAGGGCACCGCCCAGGCGCGGTCGCAGGGAAGCCAATGACTCCAGTCTTCCCAGGGCACCTGCAATCGATCGCCCAACAGCAGCGAACGGAATCCGCTGCAATCGACGAAGAAGTCACCGTCAATCCGCTGGCCGGACTTGAGCGTGAGCGAGTTGATGTCGCCATTCCCGGCCTGGGCGACCGAAATCACCTGGCCTTCGATGCGCGTCACGCCGCGAGCGCGCGACCAGCGCCGCAGGAAATCCGCATAGAGCCCGGCATCGAAGTGGTATGCGTAGCCGTAGAACGTGGAGAGCACGGTGCTCGCGCTCGGGAAATCGAAGGCGTTGCGTTTGCACGCGGCCACCGCCGTGGAGAATTCCTCGAGCGGTGGAGGATTCAATCCTTGCTGCCGTGCGCGCAGCCAGAAATGCTGGAATTCGACGCCGCCCCAGAGCTCCCCGAAGGCGCCGAACGGATGCACGTAGCTCTCGCCCGGCTTGTCCCAGCCGCGGAACTCGATGCCGAGCTTGAACGTGCCCTGCGTCTCGCGCATGAACTGGGGTTCGTCGAGGCCGAGCAGCTCGTTGAAGTCGCGCAGCGCGGGCAGCGTGGCTTCGCCCACGCCAACCGTGCCGATCTCGTCGGACTCGATCAGCGTGATCGAGTACCGCTCCGGATGCAGCACCTGCGCGCAGGCGGCCGCGCACATCCAGCCGGCGGAGCCGCCGCCGACGATCACGATGCGCAGTGGAGTCACGTCATTCACGTTGGTAAGAGCCGCGGGCGCCGCCGGAGGGGGTGGCGGCGCCCGCGGGTTCCCGGTCAGTACTTGAAGCGCACCCCGAGCTGGAAGCGCCGATCATTGCGCACCCAACCCGAGTCGAGCTTCACCGGTTTCGCATCCGGCGTGAGCGTCGAGTCACCGAACACCTGCTGCTGTGTCACGGCCGTGGTGTTCAGGATGTTCGACACGTCCAGCGACAACTCGATGTTGTCGTTGATCGAGTAACGCGCCGAGCCGTCGAGGTATCCCGCCGCCTTCTGCCACACGGGCAGGCCGATGCAGCAATCGAGGTTCGCGGTCAGGAACTCCGAGCGCCAGCTGTAGGCGAGCCGCGCGCCGATCTTGCCGAACTCGTACAGGCCCACGACGTTGTAAGCATCGTCGGAGATGCCCGCGAGACGGTGCGAGTCGATCACGTTGCTCGTGAACGACAGCGGATTGCCCGCGTTGCCGTTGCCGCCCGTCGACTGGTTGTTGCCGCCGCCGAAGGCCGTGGTGCTGCCGGGTAGATAGCCCGCCTGCACCGCGAGGTTGGAGTTGTTGATGTCTTCCTGGTCGGTGTGCGTGTAGTTCAGCTGCACGCCGAGACCCGCCCATGCTCCCGGCAGCATGTCGAAGAAGGTCTGGTACGCGACTTCGAAGCCCTTGAGCGTGCCGCCATCGCCGGGCTGGTTGCTCGGCCCGCGGATGGTCACGGTCTGCGTGGTGCCGTTGTTCTCGATGTCGCGCACCGCGCGGCCGTAGGCGATGGTGTTCTCGAGCGTCTTGTAGAAGAGGCCGAGCGTGAACGAACTGCTCTTGTTGATGTACCACTCGTAGGAGAGATCGAAGTTGTCGGCTTCGACGGGCTTGAGGCCCGCGTAACCGGCTTCGGCCGAGAAGATGAAGTTGTAGCCGGTCACATTGCCGGCCGCGTCCTTGATCAGATACGGCGAGCTGTTGCTGACGTCGATGGGCGGCGCGTTGATGGCGACCGAATTGCGCAGCAGGCCGAAGTCCGGCCGCGAGATGCCCTTCGAATAACCGAAGCGCACGAACTGCGAATCGGTGAAGCCCAGGCGCACGTTGAAGCTCGGCAGCCAGTTCTCGTATTCACCATCGAGTGTGTTGGCCGAGCCGCCGCCATTGCTGTACGCCAGCAATGCGGGCGTGAGCCAGCACTGGATGTCGGTCGCCTGGTTGGTGCCGTTGTTGGCGGCGTTGCAGGCACCCTGCCCCGACGCGAGCGCGTCGTTGTACCACTGCGCGGTCGGGAAGCTCACCTGGCCGTGGCTCGAGAGATCCGTCTTCACGTAGCGCACGCCGATGTTGCCGACCACATTGACGGGGCCGAGGTTCGCGTCCGGTCCGCCAAAACGCAGCATCAGGTAGGCGGCCTTGCTCTTCTCCTGCACATCGAGCATCTCGGGCGGAGTGAAGCAGCCTTCGCCGTCGACATTCGCGGCGCGATCGCAGAGCGGGTTCCAGCCCTGCGGCGCATTGACGTTGCGATCCGCGAGGCCCTCGGTATGCAGGTCGTAGTTGCGCAGCGTGGCGCGGTTCAGGAACACCAGGTTGCTGCCCGAGATCACGTTGCCGTTGTAGTGGTCGCTGAGATTGGTGCTTTCCCAGATCCCGGCCGGATAGCCATTGAACGGGTTCGGGTTGCCGCAAGCCGCCGGGTAGGCGGCCGGCTGCGTGTTGTCGATATTGAAGCCCGGGCCATTGCATCCCCAGGCCGGCGCGATCGGCGCCCAGTTGTAGGAGGAGTAACGCACTTTCTGCTCGCGGTCGGCGAAACGCACGCCGGCCTTGAGCGACGAGAGCCAACCGCCGCTGCCGAGGTCGTATTCCACGTCGGCGCGCGCCGCGAGCTCGTCGGCGTCGTTGTTCTCCCAGTGATCCTGGATGAACTGCATCCAGTAGTTGTGCGGGTTCGCGAGGAAACCTTCGGCGTAGTTGACGTTCGGACCGGGTGACAGCGCGATGACGGGCGTGCCATCACCATTGGTGCTGTAGTCGACCTGCGCGACGCTGTTGGCTGCGACCAGGATGTCGTAGTTGTTGGTGCGCGCCTTGATGTACTGCACATCGAATTGCGTGTGCAGATCCTCGGTGATGTCCCACTTCACGTTGTACGAGAAGTCACGCGTCTGCTCGTCGTGGTCGAAGATGCGCGCCTCGTCGCTCACGTTCGAGCCGGTGATGCAGGGAGTGCCACCGCAGGCTTCCGAGCCGTTCACGAAGGGCAGGCCGGGCACGGCCGAGCCGTGGTTGATGTTCAGCGCGTTCGTGCCCTCGTAGAAACCGAGCACATCGGCTGGCTGGCCGATGACGCCCGACTGCAGCATGCCGTTGTCGGCGAAGGTGAAGTTGCCGGTGATCGGACGCATGGCAGGCGCGTTGAACGGTGACCACACCGGCGTACCGAAACCGGCGCCCGCGGGCCAGCTGATGTTGGCGCTGCGCTCGAGCCACGGGTTCTCGTAGCGCGAGTGGATCGCCGACAGGTTCATCTGCAGGTTGCCGTCGTCGTTCTCGTATTGCAGCGTGAGCGCGGCGCCCGTGCGCGTGCGGTCGTAGTCGACCTGCGAGAAATTCACCTGGCCGGGCGCGTAGCGCCAGCCCGAGCCGCCGTAGGGATTCGCGTTGCAGACCACGTTGCCTTCCGAATCCATCTGCGCGGGTGGATAGGCGCCACCCGCCTGCGGATAGTCGGAGCAGATGGTGGAGATACGCGTCATGTTGACGGCTTCGGTGCGCGTCAGGATGTTCGAATACGCCGCGTTCAGCAGTACACCGAAGCGGCCCGCGCCGGTTTCCCAGTTGTTGCTGTAGACGCCGGACGCTTCATAGGTCGGCTCGCCCGACAAGCTGCCGTAATTCACGCGACCGGTGAGCGCGATGGCCTGGCCATCCTGGTCGAAGGGCACGCGCGTGCGCAGGTTGACCGTGCCCGCGATGCCGCCCTCGATCATCTCCGCGGTCTGGTTCTTGTACGTATCGACGCCCTGCATGAGCTCGGGCGACACGTCGTTGAAGTTCAGGCCGCGATAACCATCGGCCGAGAAGCTGTCGCGGCCGTTGAACTGCGTGCGCACGAACGTGAGGCCGCGGATCAGCACCGTGGCCGGCTCGGCGGAGAAGTGGTTGCTGTCATCGCTCGACTGCAGGCGCGAGACGGTGATGCCCGGGACGCGTTGCAGGGCTTCCGCAACGGACTTGTCCGGGAACGCGCCGATGTCGGTGGCGGTGATGGAGTCGACGAAGGTGTCGGACTCGAGCTTGATGGTCTGCGCGCTTTCGAGCGAGGCACGCAGACCCGTGACGATCACTTCGTCGACGACGTCAGGCTCCTGCGTTTGCGCGAAAGCCGGGTTGATCAGGACGCTGCCACCCACGATGGTGAACAGGTATTTGCGCGTATTCATGTGCCCCCTTGTAGACGCTTTTGCGTATATTTGCGTCCGCTGATTCCGCATCTCAGCCGCAAATTGTGGGAATACACTACCCAGCTTGCGAAAAGTTGCGCAATAGCTGGCGGCCGTTTTGCGTAAATTTGCGTAGCTCTGTAACGTATTGCGGCGCGCCGTCGGGGCCTAACAGCCTGCTGTTATCGCTATCAGGGTGGATAAGTCATGGTCACGCTCGAAAAACTCGCGAAGCTCGCCAAGGTCTCGGTGTCGACGGTGTCGCGCGCGCTCAACGATCATCCGTCGATCAGCGCGACGCAGAAGAAGCGGCTCTGGGCACTGGCGCGCAAACACGGCTACGAGTTCCGGCGTCACATGCCGATGAGCCCGATCGGCGCCGAAGGTGCGATCGTCGTGGTGACGCCGCGCGTGCGCGGCCGCCCGTTGCCACTGTCGCATCCGTTCTTCCTCGAACTCCTCGCGAGCATCGGTGAAGCCGCGCGCGATCGCGGTTGCGATTTCACCGTGAGCCACCTGGTGCCGGCCAGCTACGAGGACCTGGTGCACGCAACCACGACCGGGCGTGCGAATGGCGTGATTTTCCTGGGACAGGGCGCGCTGCACGAGGAACTCAACCGCCTCGCCGAGTCCGAGGCGCGTTTCGTCGTGTGGGGCGCGCAGATCCCGGGCGCGAGGTACTGCACCATCGGCACCGACAACATGCTCGGCGGACGTCGCGCCACGCAGCACCTGGTCAAACACGGCCGCAAACGCATCGTGTTCCTCGGCGGCACGGATCCGGAGGCCACGCAGCGGTTCCGCGGCTATTCGGAGGCGTTGCAAGAGGCTGGCATCGGCCTCGACGACGAGTTGATCGGCAGAGTGGAGTTCGAGTCCGAGTCCGCCGAAGCGGTGATCGATGGACTCATGCGGCGCCAGGTGCCCTTCGACGGCATCGTCGCGGCCAGCGATCTGATCGCGCTGGGCGGTATCCGCGCGCTGAGCCGCGCGGGGCGTTCGGTGCCGCGCGATGTGTCGGTGGTGGGTTACGACAACATGCTGCTCAGTCGATTGAGCACGCCGACGCTGAGCACCGTGCAGCAGGACATCCCCAAGGCCGGGAGGTTGCTGGTGGCCAAACTACTCGAGTGGGCGGGTGACGCGCGCTCCGAACTGCTCGCCACCGAGCTCATCATCCGGGAATCCTGCGGCGGTTAGCCGAGCTTCACGCCCGTCATCGTCGCGAGCTTTGCGACGAGCTCGTCCTGAAAGCGGACGTCGAGCGATTGCGCCGCGGGTTGCTGGCGTTTGCGGTGATGCCAGAGTCCGCCACTGCTCCTGGCCGCCGCGTCATCACTGGTCGCGAGCCAGGTCTGCGTGAGATGGCCTTGCTCGAGATCGTCGGGCGCGCCGCTTCCGCCCATGCGCGTCGGCACCCATCCCGGATCGACCGCATTGCTGAATACCTGCGGCCATCTGCGCGCCACGGCAAAGGCCAGCGCCGTGACGTACAGCTTGCTCTCGGAATACGCGCGAAACGTGTCCCAGCTGCGCTTCGACCAGTCGATGTCGTCGAGCGGGCCTTCGCCACCGCGATGCATGCCACTGCTGAGATAGATCAGCCGATCGGGTCGTTCGATGAGCGCCGTGAGCATGTAGGGCGCGAGCACGTTCACGGCGAGCACCTTTGCATGGCCTTCCGCGGTGTTGCCGCGCGCGGACTCGCGAAAGATGCCGGCGTTGTGGATGACCGCATCCATGCGGCCCAGCTTGTTGACCTGCTCGGCGAGGCTGCGCGTTTGCGCGGCACTCGCGAGATCGCCGATGACGATACCGGCCGCCTTGGGAGCGAGGTCCGAGAGTGCCGACGCACGTTCCTTCGAGCGTGCGTGGAGCACCACCTGGTGCCCATCGGCGATCAGCGTCTGTGCTGCGCCGCGCCCCAGTCCATCCGTGGAACCCGTGATGAAGACGCGTCGCATGCGGCCGTCCTTTGCGATTGAAACGAATGGCAGGAGTGACATGCCGATGAGCAACCGGCGCCGTGATCCGGACAGGGGCTGTGTCATCGGGAACTCCCGCGGGTGGAAATCATGAGGCTTCTGCCCGCGGCGCGAGTTCCCGTGAGCGCCAATCCGACGTCAGAGTTTCTCGCCAGGCAGCGCGCTGGCCTGCTCAACCCAGTCGAGGAACTGCACCTCGTCGAACTCGTGTTCGCGGATGTCCAGGTAACGCACGTCGCGATGTTTCGACTCGCCGCGCGGCCGGGGCTCGAGCGAGCGGCCGCGAAAGAATGTGACCTTCAGATAGTGGGTGAAGCAGTGATAGCTCAGGAACCAGCCATCTTCATCGGCGCCGTAAAACGGCGAGTTCCATTTCACCGCCTTTCGCACGTGCGGCACGGTGCGCGTGATCAGCGCATCGATCCGCCGCACGAGGTCCCGCTTCCAACCCGGGACCGCCGCGATGTAGGCCTGCACCGGCGCGTCACCGTCACCCTTGGCGATCTGCGGATTGCCGCCCGAGAGCAGCACGGGCCCGGCGGTCTTGCGAGGCCGGGCCCGCCTGGATTTCCTGGCTGTTTTTTTCGCGGGCTGCGTCGCCACCACGACAAACTACCAGATGTGCACGCGCTCCTCGGGCTTGAGGTACATCTTGTCGCCTTCCTTGACGTCGAAGGCCGCGTACCAGGCGTCGATGTTGCGCTGGGGATAGGTGCCGCGCGCCATCGACGGCGAGTGCGGGTTGGTCAGCAACATGCCGCGCAGCGCATCGTCCCGCATCTTGCCGCGCCAGACCTGGCCGAAAGACAGGAAGAAGCGTTGGTCGCCGGTATAACCATCGATGACCGGCGCCTCTTTGCCCTTCAATGACAGGTGGTACGCGGTGTAGGCCATCTCGAGGCCCCCGAGATCGCCAATGTTTTCGCCCATGGTGAGCTCGCCATTCACGCACGCGCCCTCGAGCGGACAGAACGTGTGGTAGAGCTTCGAGAGATTCTTGGTCTGCTCGACGAACTTGGCATTGGTCTCGGGCGTCCACCAGTTGCGTACCTTGCCCGAGCCGTCGAACTCGCGGCCCTGGTCGTCGAAGCCGTGGCCGATTTCGTGGCCGATGACGGCACCGATCGCACCGTAGTTCACCGCCGGGTCGGCATTCGGATCGAACATCGGCGGCTGCAGGATGCCAGCCGGGAAGGTGATCTGGTTCTTGAGCGGGTTGTAGTACGCGTCCATGGTCTGCGGCGTCATGTCCCACTCGGAGCGATCCACCGGGTCGTTGATGCGCTTCACGCGACGCTCCCACTCGAACACCCGCGAGTTGCGATAGTTCTCGAAGTGTTTGCCGCGCTCGACGGTGAGTGCCGAGTAGTCGCGCCACTTGTCCGGATAACCGATGCGCGGCTCGAACGTGTCGAGCTTCTTGAGCGCCTCGGCACGCGTGGCTTCGTCCATCCAGGCGAGCTGCGTCAGGCGCTGCCGCGTGGCGGCGAGCAGGTTCGCCACCAGGTCGTCCATCTTTGCCTTGGTCTCGGGCACGAAGTGTTTGCGCACGTAGATCTGACCGAGGCCTTCGCCGATCGCACCGTCGAGCAGCGTGATGCCGCGTTTCCACCGGTCGCGCTGGACCTGCACTCCGCGCAGCGCCTTGGAGTGGAACTCGAACTGCGCATCGTCGAACGCCTTGGGTAAGGCGGTCGAATAGTCATCGATGAGGTGGAAGGTCATGTAGGCCTTCCAGTCGGCGATTGGCTCAGTATCGAGGAGTTTGGCGCCGTCACGGATCGCTGTTGTTTCATTAACGATAAAGTGCTGGGCACCACCGAGGTCGACGCCGGCCAGGACCACGTCCCAATCCACGCTCGGCACGTACTTCTCGAGGGCCGCGCGATCCATCGGATTGTTGGTCTCGCTGACGTTGCGGCGACGCTCCTCGGGCCAGGCGACCTTGGCGATCTTGTTCTCGAGCGCGATCACGCGCCGGGCCGAGTCCGCCGGTTTGGCGTCGCCGATCAGCTCGAACACCTTCGTCACGTACGCGAGGTAGGCCGCGCGGTAGGCATCGAACTTGGGACCCTTGTTGAGGTAGTAGTCGCGGTTCGGCATGCCGAGACCGGTCTGGGTGACCCAGACCGTGTAGCGCGTCGGGTCCGCGGTATCGGCTTCGACGAACGCACCGAACGGTGCCGTGTAGTCGAGCGATCCCACGAGCTTCATGAGGTCGGCCTTGTCCTTGGCCGCGGCGATGCGGTCGAGGTACGGCTTCACCGGCTCGAGGCCGCGCTTTTCGATGCCGTCCTGGTCCATCCAGCTCGCATAGAAGTCCGCGACTTTCTGGTCGACGCTGCCCGGCTCGTGTGGGGTGGCCGCGAGTTCATCGACGATCTTGTGCAGGTTGGCCTCGGTGTTCTCGAACACCGTGACCACGGTGCCGTAGTAACTCTTGTCGGGCGGGATCTGCGCGGTCTCGAGCCACTTGCCGTTGACGAACTTGTAGAAGTCGTCGCCCGGCTTGACGGTCTTGTCCATCGATGCGAGGTCGACGCCGAAGGTGCCAAAGACAGGTTTGGCGGGCGCCGGAGCCGGCTTGGGTTGTTCGGCCTGTTTGCCGCAGGCGGCGAGCAGCATGGCGGCGAGGAATGCAGTTGGAGGAATGAAGCGCATGGATTCGTCCTGCAAGGTCGAGGCGGGCAGCCTACTCCACGCGGCGCCGCGGACGGGGGGTCGAGTCGCCGAGACGTCACGAATCAGCGCCCAAGTGAAGATAGGCTGTATCCCCATGGAGGAAATCATGACGAACTGGATTCCGGGCACGTCGAAGGTGGTCCTTTTGTTCACGCCCGTGATCGGCGTCGGCACGGCGACGGGCCTGGCCGCAACCACGCCGGCCTCGAATGCGACTCGGGTGGACGAAAGCAGTCGCGTCTGCAAGTTCGACGGCAAGATCAGTTCGATCGGTGCCGTCATCAAGGATGGTGGCCAGCTCTATCGATGCACGCTGGTCTTCGAGGAACGCGCTGTCACCAAGGCTGCCTGGGTCCAGGTGCAGATGACGACGTCGATCGTGATCGAGTGACCCCGCCGATGCTCGATCGATTCGTGCCCGGAGTGTTCCCAGTCTAACTACCCGGCGCGCGGCGACCGCGCCGGAGAGCGGTGGCCGGTGCCTGGCGGAGAGTCGGCGATACTTTGACCCGAACGCGTCAGACGTCCAGGTTCGCCACCGCCAGCGCATTCTTCTCGATGAACTCGCGGCGCGGTTCGACCTGGTCGCCCATCAACGTGGTGAAGATCTCGTCCGACGCCAGGATGTCCTCGATGCGGACCTGCAGCAGCCGTCGCGTATCGGGATTCAGCGTGGTCTCGCGCAGCTGATCCGGATTCATCTCGCCCAGGCCCTTGTAGCGCTGGATGGACTGACCCTTGCGAGCCTGCTCGAACAACCACTGCATGACCTGCTTGAACGAGCCCACCTCTTCCTTGGCGTCCCCACGTGTCACGTAGGCGCCCTCGCCGATCATTCCCGCGAGTGTCTTGCCGAGCTCGACGATGCGCCGATATTCGGCGGACTCGAAGAATTCCTTCGGCAGCGCTTTTTCCGTGACCGAGCCGTGCTCGGTCTTGGTGACCAGCACACGCGCCGGATGACCGTCTACCTTGCGCATCTCGATGCGATAGCTGCGCGGGCTGTCCGACAGCGTGTTGAGCTGCTGCGTGAGATCGCGGATCCAGCTTTGCATCCAGTCCACGCGTTCGAATTCCGCGGCCGTCACCGGTGGCATGTAGATGAGCTGCTCGAGCAGGCGCTCGTCGTAACGACGCGCCCAGCGCCGGATGATGGCCTGCACTTCCATGTACTGGCGCGCCAGTGCTTCGAAGCCCGCACCGCTGAGCGCGGGCGCGCTGCTGTTCACATGCAGCCCGGCGCCGTCGAGCGCCGAGTTCAACAACATGGCGTTGAGCTCACTCTCGTCCTTGACGTAGATCTCCTGCTTGCCGCGCTTCACTTTGAAGAGCGGCGGCTGGGCGATGTAGATGTGCCCATTGGTGATGAGATCGGGCACGTGCCGGTAGAAGAACGTGAGGAGCAACGTGCGGATGTGGCTGCCGTCGACGTCCGCGTCGGTCATCAGGATCACGCGGTGATAACGCAGCTTCTTGAGATCGAAGTCGTCCTTGCCGATGCCGCAGCCCAGGGCAGTTATCAACGTGCCGACTTCGGCCGAGGACAGCATCTTGTCGAAGCGGGCCTTCTCGACGTTCAGGATCTTGCCCTTGAGCGGCAGGATGGCCTGAGTACGGCGATCGCGGCCCTGCTTGGCGGAGCCGCCGGCCGAGTCACCCTCGACGATGAAGATTTCGCAGAGCGCCGGATCCTTCTCCTGACAGTCAGCGAGTTTTCCGGGCAACCCAGCGATGTCGAGCGCGCCCTTGCGCCGGGTCATTTCGCGAGCCTTGCGCGCGGCCTCGCGCGCACGCGCCGCTTCGATGATCTTGCCGACGATGGCCTTGGCTTCCTGCGGATGCTCGAGCAGGAACTCGGAGAGCTTGGCGCCCACGGCCTGCTCGACCACACCCTTCACTTCCGACGAGACCAGCTTGTCCTTCGTCTGGGATGAGAACTTCGGGTCGGGCAGCTTCACCGAAAGGATGGCAGTGAGACCTTCTCTGGAGTCGTCACCCGTGGTCGGGATCTTCTCCTTCTTGGTCGCCATCTCTTTTTCGATGTAATCGTTGAGTGTGCGCGTGAGCGCGGCACGGAAGCCGGCGAGATGGGTGCCGCCGTCTTTCTGCGGGATGTTGTTCGTGTAGCAGAACATCGATTCCGTATAGGAATCGTTCCATTGCATGGCGATTTCGACCCCGATTGATCCTTCTTGGGAACGAAACCAGAAAACTGAGGGGTGAACCGCAGTACGCGAGCGGTTCAGGTGCTTCACGAACTCCTGCAATCCGCCGGCGTGCTCGAACACATCCGACTTGGCCTCGCGCTCATCGATGAGCTCGATGCGCACGCCGGAGTTGAGGAAGGAAAGCTCGCGCAGCCGCTTCGCCAGGATGTCGTAGTCGAAGGTGATATTGGTGAAGATCGCGGGGCTGGGCTTGAAGCGCACCGTGGTGCCGCGCTCCGTCGTATCTCCGGTGATCGCGAGCGGCGCGACGGGATCGCCCAAGCGGAATTCCATCTTGTGGGTCTTGCCGTCCTGGTGGATGGTCAGCCACAGATGGTCCGAGAGCGCGTTGACCACCGAGACGCCAACGCCGTGCAGACCGCCCGATACCTTGTACGAGCTGTCGTCGAACTTGCCACCCGCGTGAAGCACAGTCATGACGACTTCGGCGGCAGAGCGGCCTTCGTCCGGGTGGATGTCGGTCGGGATGCCTCGACCGTTATCCGAGACGGTGACGGATTCGTCAGCGTGAATGGTGACCACCACGCGATCGCAATAGCCCGCCAACGCCTCATCGATGGCGTTGTCCACAACCTCGAAAACCATGTGGTGAAGGCCCGTGCCGTCATCGGTGTCACCGATGTACATGCCAGGTCTTTTTCGAACGGCGTCGAGACCCTTTAAGACCTTGATTTTGCTTGAGTCGTAGACGTCGTCGTTGGCCATGACTGACTCGGAAAAACGGGCCCGAATTATAGCCGGACTACCCTGCCTTGTTCCACGTGAAACGTCGCTTTAGGTGCTTGAAAAAGCGCGGTTTCCGGCGTCAATGAAGTAGCAATCATCTGGCTCTTCAACGAGGCCAATTCGTCGAACAAACGCTGCAGGTTTTTCTCGTCGAGTTCGGCCGCAGGATCGTCCAGGAGCAGCACTGCCCTCATTCCGAGCTCGTCCTGAAGCAGCTTGAGCTGCGACACAATCATGGCGACGGCGGTGAGCTTCTGCTGTCCGCGTGAAAGTGTTTCGCGCGCGGCCCGGTGACTTCGGCGCAGGGAGATGTCCGCGCGATGCGGGCCACTCGTCGTCGTGCCGCGCTGCCGATCGCGATCCCGGTTGGCTCGGAGCGCCGTCTCGAAGTCTTGGTCCGCAGGCCATCCGGTGGTGAACGTCGCCACGACGTCCAGCGCGCCAAACCTCGAAAAGGTCTCCGTGAGGCGCGGGAGAAGTCTGGCGAGGCTGCGCTGCCGGGACTCCGTGATCGCAACACCGTTCGAGACCAGTTCCTTGTCCCACACATCGGGTGCCGCTGCCCCGCTCCTCAGCGCGGCATTACGTTGCTTGAGCGCGCGGTTGTAGCGACTCCAGTGGACCGCGAACGTTGGTTCCACGTGGAACACCAACCAGTCCAGCCACCGCCGCCGACGCTCTGGGCCTTGGTCCACGAGCTTGTGGATCTCCGGGTCGATGGCCTGAACAGGCACGACGCCGGATAGCTCGAGCAGCGAGCTCGCGTTTTCCCCATTGATGCGCGCCCGAGTCCCGCCATCCGCGGCAACCTCGACTCCGGCATTTCGAGCGGGTGAATCGTCGGTACGCCCGAATACCGTCAGCCGCGGTTGTCCGTACCGAATGAGCCGCTCACTGGTCCGGGTGCGAAACGAGCGCCCTCGGCCCAGCAGAAAGATGGCCTCGAGAATCGATGTCTTTCCCGCGCCGTTCTCGCCCGCAATCAGATTGAGCTCGGGCGAAAACTCCAGCGCTGCGGATTCCACGCAGCGGAGATTCTCAATGCGCAGTTCGGCGAGAGACACAGCCGATCAGCCGCGATGCCGAACAGCTGGCTCTTAGAGCCGCATGGGCATCACGACGTACTTGGAATTGGCAGCCCCTGCCGCGCGGACCAGGCAGCTGCTATTGCCGTCGGTGAGGCCCAAGACGACCTTGTCTGAGTCCACCGCTGCCAGCGCGTCGAGCAAATAGGTCACGTTGAATCCGATTTCGACTTCGTCGCCTTTGTAGGCGACCTCGACCTGGTCCTCGGCTTCTTCCTGTTCGGGGTTATGCGCCTGGATCGTGACGAGATCCGGCTTGAAGTTGATGCGAACTCCGCGGTACTTCTCGTTGGAGAGAATGGCGGTGCGCTGCAGGGCTTGGCGCAATCCTTCGCGGTCAGCCTCGACCTGTTTGCTGGGATTCGCTGGAATTACCCGACCATATTCCGGGAAACGCCCGTCAATCAGCTTTGAAGTGAATCGAATATCTCCGATCTGGGCGCGAACATGGCTGGTTCCAATCGCCAGATCGACGCTGCCATCTCCGCCTAAAATGCGCTGAAGTTCGAGGACTCCCTTCCGCGGCAGGATGACTTGCTGGTTGTTCTTGGCCTTGTTCTCCAACTCGGTCTCACAAAGCGCCAGGCGATGGCCATCGGTGGCGACCGCGCGCAGTGTTTTGCCGTCCGTCTCGAGCAGAAGTCCGTTCAAATAGTAGCGAACGTCTTGCTGTGCCATCGAAAAGTGGGTCTTGTCGATCAAACGTCGAAAATCGCCCTGGCCTAGGCTCAAGGTCTGCTGGGCATTGATCTCTTCGACGACGGGAAACTCCGCAGCAGGCAACGTGGACAGGGTGAAACGCGATCTTCCCGCCTTGATCGACAGTCTTTCGCCGTCAGTCGCCACCGTTACCGCCGTCTTTTCTGGCAGAGCGCGGAAAATATCCAGCAACTTGCGGCCGGGCACCGTGACATCCCCGGGCTGCTGGACCTGGGCTTCTCCCGATGCGACGAGCTCCACCTCGAGGTCCGTACCCGTGATGCTGATCCGGTTGTTTCGCGCTGCGAGCAGCACATTGGAGAGAACCGGCATGGTCTGCCGACGTTCCACGACGCCAATGACACTTTGCAGGGGAGCGAGGATCTGCTCACGAGACGCGGAGAGCTTCATGCGATTGCCTTCTGTTCTTAAAGATTTAAAGCCAGTAGTAGCAGCTATTGACCTTGTGGATGACGGGGACTGTTTTAAAACGTTTTCCGGATCAGTCTTTTACCCTCGTCTCCCTCACCTAACCAACTTACCCACAGCCTGAGAGTCGCCTGTGCGGGATGTGTGGATAATTTTGTCCACAAAATCATCCACAGGCATTCCACAGTCATCCTGTCAGGGTTCTCAACAGGTTTTGATAATCCTCGCCGACGCGCTGCTCCGCCACGCGCAATTCCTTGATGCGACCGCAGGCGTGCAGGACGGTGGTGTGATCGCGGCCGCCAAATGCGTCGCCGATCTCCGGAAGACTGTGCGTGGTCAATTCTTTCGCGAGCGCCATCGCGACCTGGCGCGGGCGGGCGATGGAACGACTGCGGCGTTTTGAAAGCAGATCTGCCACGCGCACTTTGTAGTAGTCGGCCACCGTCTTCTGAATGTTTTCGATAGTGATCAATTTCGCCTGCAATGTCAGCAGGTCTTTCAGCGCTTCCTTGGTGAATTCGAGCGTGATGGGTCGACCGGTGAAACGCGAATTCGCGATCACGCGTTTCAACGCACCTTCGAGTTCGCGCACGTTGGAACGAATTCGTTTCGCGATGAAGAACGCGACTTCTTCCGGCAATTGCACGCTCGCGGCTTGTGCCTTGCCGATGAGAATCGCCACGCAGGTCTCGAGCTCGGGCGGTTCGATGGCGACGGTGAGTCCCCATCCGAAGCGGGATTTCAGGCGTTCTTCGAGACCCGAGACCTCTTTCGGATAACGATCGCAGGTGACGATCACCTGCTGCTGCCCTTCGAGCAGCGCGTTGAACGTGTGGAAGAACTCTTCCTGCGAGCGATCCTTGTTCGCGAAGAACTGGATGTCGTCGATGAGCAGCGCATCGAGTGAGCGATACGCCGTCTTGAACTCGTTCATCTTGTTGTGCTGGAGCGCGATGACCATGTCACTCACGAAACGCTCGGAGTGGATGTACGCGACTCGCGCTTCCGGATCGCGCGCCTTGATCGCATGACCGACAGCCTGCATCAGGTGCGTCTTGCCCAGGCCAACGCCGCCGTAGATGAACAGCGGGTTGTAGGCGCGGCCGGGATTCTCGGCCACCTGCACCGCGGCCGCTTTCGCGAGCTGGTTGCTCTTGCCTTCGACATAACCCGAGAACGTGAAATCCGGATTCAGACGGACGCCGACGACGATGCCTTCGCTGCGCTTGGGTCGCGTGATGCCGTTGCCCTCGGACTCCGCCACGCGCGGCGTCTCCGCGGCACGCGAACCCACCTCGACCGTGACGATGGGCGCATCACCTTCGACGAAGCCGCGCACCATCTCACCGAGGCGCGACAACAAATGGGCATTGACCCAATCGACCGCGAAGCGATTCGGCGCCAGCAGTTTCAGTGCGCCGTTGCTTTCGACGGCCTGCAGCGGGCGCACCCAGGTGTTGAAATGCTCGCCCGGCAGCTCGTCCTCGAGGGCGCGCACGCAGCGCGACCAGAGTGAACTACCCACTAGCGTGGTTTCGCGCGAAACAGCGGTCACGGGCACAGTCGTCCGTTGGAAGGGTGGCCGGGAAAAAGGGGTGCGAAGTCTAGCCGTTCCTGACGGGAATTGTTGACACCCGAGGTACCCACTGCGTACCCTTCCCGCCCTTTTTTTCGAGAGATCAGCGGCCTGGAGCCGTTCATATGAAACGCACTTATCAGCCGAGCAAGATCAAGCGCAAACGCGCTACGGGATTCCGCGCTCGCATGAAGACGAAGGGCGGCCAGAAAGTCCTTGCGCGCCGTCGTTCCAAGGGACGCAAGAAGATCGTTCCGTAATCGGCGCCGATTCCGGGGTCACCATGAACCCCAGTTCTCGTCGCCTTCGATTCGGTCCCGAACTGCGCCTGCGTAGCAAGCCGCAGTTCGATGCCATCTACGCTTCCGGACGCCGCCTCGACGATCGCTTCTTCGGGTTGCGTGTCAAACCCAATGGCCTCGGATTCCCCCGCATCGGGCTCGCCATCGCCGTGAAAACGGCTGGCAATGCCGTGCGGCGCAATCGCCTGCGCCGGCTGGTGCGCGAATCCTTTCGCCTGGCGCACCTCGAGCTGCCCGCGGTCGATATCGTGGTGGCGGCAAAATTTCCCGCCACCGAAGCGCCGGCAACAACGTTGCGTGCTAGCCTCGCCACCCTTTGGCAACGCGTCGCAAGTACATGCGCCACGTCCTGAAAATCCTGATTCGTGCCTACCAGCTGGTGTTGAGCCCCTTGCTCGGGCCCCGCTGCCGCTTCTATCCGTCGTGTTCACACTACGCGATCGAAGCCATCGAATCTCACGGCGCACTGCGCGGCTCCTGGTTGAGCGCCAAGCGCATCTGCCGTTGCCATCCTTTCAATCCGGGCGGATTCGACCCGGTTCCGCATCACACGCATGACTAACAACATTCGCGTTTTCCTCTGGCTGGGACTGGCCCTGGCCGTCTGGCTGAATTACTCCCAGTGGCAGGTGGACTACGGTCCGAAGCCAACACCCGCCACGGCCTCCACTTCGGCACAAGGAGGTTCAAAGCCCGCATCTCTCGATGACACTGTTCCACAGGCGGCCCAGCCAGCCACTCCTTCCGCGGACGCACCGCCCACCGCCGCTGCCCCCTCGGGTGCCAGCGAAGCGCCCGCCGCGAATGAATCGTCGGCCGGCAAGGTGCGCGTCACCACCGACGTGCTGGTGCTCGACATCGACCTGCGCGGCGGCACGCTGGTGTACGCCGAGCTGCCCGCATACCCGCTGGTCAAGGGTCAGCCTGCGCCCGTGGTGCTGTTCAACCAGTCGGGGCCCGACACTAACTACACGCTGCAGACCGGTCTCGCGGGCGCGAAGGCGGACGAACCCCGTCCCACGCACGTGGCCACGTTCACCAGTGCGCAGGACGCATACTCGCTGGCTCCTGGCCAGGACGAGCTGCGCGTGCCGCTGACCTGGACCGACGGCAATGGCGTCACGGTCGCGAAGACATTCGTCTTCCATCGCAGCCTCTACTCCATCGGCCTCGAGTACACGGTGCACAACACCTCCTCGACGCCATGGGCCGCCGCCTCGTATGCGCGCCTGTCACGAGTCGATCCGAAGACCGAGCGATCCATGTTCAAGGTGGAGTCGTTCGCCTTCCGCGGACCCGCGATCTACGACCCCGCTGGCAAGAAGTACCAGAAGCTGGACATCGAGAAGTCGGAGAATCAGAACCTGTCGCGCCCGGTGAAGGACGGCTGGCTCGCCGGCCTGCAGCATCACTTCGTGAGCGCGGTGGTGCCGGATCCGAACCAGACGTACACGTTCACGCTGCGCGCCGAGGGAAGGCATTACGTGCTCGGAGCGCTTGGCCCCGCGCAGACCGTCGCCCCCGGCGGCACCGGTGTTTTCAAGGAGACCCTGTTCGTCGGCCCCAAGCTGCAAAAGCAGCTCGTGACACTCAACAAGGAGCTCGATCACGTCGCGGACTACGGCGCCCTGACTTTCCTCGCGCGCCCCATGTTCAAGCTGCTCGAGTGGATGCACGCGGTGGTGAAGAACTGGGGCCTGGCGATCATCCTCGCCACGCTCGTGCTCAAGCTGCTGTTCTATCCGCTCGCACAGTACGCGGGCCGCTCGATGGCGCGCATGCGCAAGCTCACGCCGCGCATCAAGGCGCTGCAGGAAACCTACAAGGAAGACCGCGAAAAGCTCGGGCGCGCCATGATGGAGCTGTATCGCAGCGAGAAGGCGAACCCGCTCACGGGCTGTCTGCCGATGCTGATCCAGATGCCGGTGTTCCTGGCGTTCTACTGGGTGTTGCTCGAAAGCGTGGAGATGCGCCAGGCGCCGTTCTTCGGCTGGATCAACGACCTGTCGTCGCGTGATCCCTTCTTCATCCTGCCGGTGATCAACGGCGTGCTGATGTGGCTGCAATACAAGCTGAACCCGCCGCCGCCGGACCCGGTGCAGGCCAAGGTGTTCCAGTTCATGCCGGTCATCTTCTCGGTGATGTTCGCGTTGTTCCCCGCAGGCCTGGTGCTCTACTGGGTCACCAATACGGGCTTGTCGATCCTGCAGCAGTGGAACATCAACAAGGCCATCGAGCGCGAGGATCGCGAACGCAAGAAGTGATCGCGTAAGGTTTGCGCGGATTCATCCGGGCCGGTCGTCCGTCGTAGACTGGCCCGCGCGGCGCAGGCCGCGCACCCATGAGTCATCCCGACACCATCGTGGCAGCAGCGACACCGCCCGGGCGCGGTGGTGTCGGCATCGTGCGGGTGTCGGGACCGAAGACGCCCGAGATCGCCGCCACCCTCGTGGGTGAGCTGCCCGAGGCACGCCGCGCCACGCTCGCGCGCTTCCACGACGCCGCCGGCCAACCCATCGACGTCGGCATCGCGTTGTTTTTTCCAGGACCGCAGTCGTATACCGGCGAACACGTCCTGGAAATCCAGGGTCACGGCGGCCCGGTGATCCTCGAGTCGCTGGTCGAGCGCTGCCTGCAGCTCGGTGCACGGCGCGCGCGCCCCGGCGAATTCACGGAGCGCGCGTTCCACAACGACAAGATCGACCTCGCGCAGGCCGAAGCGGTCGCCGATCTCATCGACGCAGGCTCGCGCGAAGCCGCGCGCGCGGCCATGCGGTCGCTGCAGGGCGAATTCTCGAACATGGTGCAGGGGCTCACCGATGCGCTGATCGATCTTCGGACCTACGTCGAAGCGGCCATCGATTTCCCCGAGGAGGAAGTCGATTTCCTCGCCGACGGCCAGCTGGCCGATCGTCTAACTACCGTGCGCGGCCACTTCGACGCGGTGCTGGCAGCCGCCGGGCAGGGCAGATTGCTGCGCGATGGGCTCACGGTGGTGCTGGCGGGCCGTCCGAACTCGGGCAAGTCCAGCCTGCTGAACCGGCTGGCCGGTTATGAAGCGGCCATCGTCACGCCCATCCCGGGCACCACGCGCGACGTGCTGCGCGAACGCATCGACATCGACGGGCTGCCGCTCCACGTGCTCGACACCGCGGGGCTGCGCGAGTCGGACGATGCCGTCGAACGCGAAGGCGTACGCCGCGCCGCGGCAGAGATGACCCGCGCCGACCGGGTGCTGTTCGTCATCGACTGCGCCAACGACCCACAGGGCCTTGCGTTCAGCGAAGAGCGCTCGCGCCTCCCGGCCGACGTGCCGGTGACTTTGGTTTTCAACAAGATAGACCTCGCGGGCGGCCTGGCGATCGACGACACCGTCAGCGGTCCGCCCCGGCTGCACGTCTCGGCCGTCACCGGCGCCGGCCTCGACCAGTTGCGGTCGCACCTGAAGGCTTGCGTCAGCTTCCAGTCCGCCGGTAACGGAAGTATTTCCGCACGGCGTCGTCACATCGAGGCCTTGGCGCGTGCGCGCGACTGTGTCGAAACTGCGGCACGCGAGCTGGCCCAGCGGCGCGCCGGCGAGCTGGTCGCCGAGGAACTGCGGCACGGCCAGCGCGCGCTCGAGGAGATCACCGGAATATTTACTGCAGATGACTTGTTAGGCCGTATCTTCGGCTCGTTCTGCATAGGAAAATGAGGCCATGTGGATCGGTAATCGCTGCTATCCGCCCAGTGACGTGCAGCAGGCCCTCGAGAGCCTGTTCGGCGAACCCGTGGGCCACATCAAGGTGGTGCAGTACTCGATCTACGTGCGCTTCCACTGGCGCGCCATCGCCACCACGCGCCGGGATCGCATCTACCTGCGCGGCAGCGGCAAGGAATTCTTCGCGGATGGCCCGCTGGTGCTGCACGAATACTTCCACGTGCTCCGGCAATGGGCCACGGGCGACCTCACCATCACGCGCTATCTCGCGGAGTGTTTCCGGCGCGGCTATTGGGACAACCGCTACGAAGTCGAGGCGCGCGAATTCACGTCGTCGGAGATTTTCCGCTACCGCGCGCTGCTGGCGCAGCACCGCACGCGCGACCTGCCGCCCGGCGTGCGCGCGATCCGCGCGCTGAAGTCAGCCTGAATCAGCCGAGCAGCGCTTCGCGACGATACAGCCGGCCGGCGAGGTACATGAGCACCGCGCCATAAACCAGCGTGCTCACCACCGAGATCACCACGAAGCTGGGTTCGATCGGCTCCGCGCGCACCACTGTGGTCATCAGCAGGTGCTGCGACAGGAACGGCACGAACATCAGGCCGGTCTTGGCCTGTAATCCCAGGAGGCCCGCAAACATCAGCGGCATGGTCGGGATCGTGATGATCAGGCCCAGGTAGGTCTGCGCCTCGCGGTAACTCTTGGCGAAGCCGGAAATGATGCTCAGGTACGAGGCGCCGAACAGGATCAGCGGCGCGCAGCAGGCCATGAGAGTGACGGCGGCGGCGGGGCCCAGGTTGGCGGTCACGCCGAGTTGCTCCAGTCCCACGAAACTCATCGCGATCGAGAACATGGTGACCGTGAGTATCAGCGAGATCAGCATGTACGAAGCGCAGGCGGCGATCTTGCCGTAGATGAGATGCTCGCGCGGCACTGGCGCGGTGAGCAGCACCTCGAGCGAGCCGCGTTCACGTTCTCCCGCGGTCGCATCGATCGCGAGATACAGGCCGCCCGCGAGCATCGACAGCAGCACGATGTAAGTCATCACGTTGAGCACGATCACCGAGCGGCTGCTCGGTGTGGACACGTCGATCTCCTGCACCGAAATCGGCAGCACCGAAATCGGATCGATGCCGCGCGCCAGGAATCTCAGCTGCGCGATCTCGATGCCGTACTGGGAGATCAGCGTGCGTACCCGCCCGACGCCGCGGCGCTCGAAACCACGCGAGCTGTCCGAATACAACACCACGGGCGCGGGCTGACCCTCCTGGAGCCGGTCGCCGAAGTCGACCGGGATGTCGAGGACCACCTTGTGCTTCTGCGTCACCACTGCCTTGCGCGTGCCGGCCTCGTCGAGGTTCACCTTCTCGATGTCGATGCCGCGCGCCGTCAGATAGGCCAGCAGGTTGGGCGCGCGCTCCGCATGCGTCACGGCCAGCGCAATGTTTTCCTCCGACTGCTCCTCGGCGTGCGAGATGCTGAACTGCACCAGTCCGGCCACGAGGATCGGGCCGAACAGCGGGCCGAAGGCCAGCGCGGAGAGCAAGGTGCGCCGATCGCGCAGGTTCTCGCGGAACTCCTTGCGGAATACCGCCAAGATGCCGCGCAGGTTCATTTGCCTGCCTCCGGCCTGGGTTCGCCGCCATCCATCAGGGCGACGAACGCGTCCTCGAGCCGGTCACCGCCATGCGCGCGGATGTCATCGAGCGTACCGGCGGCCACGACCTGGCCGTTGGCAATGACCACGACCTCGTCGCAGAGCTGCTCGACTTCCTGCATCACGTGGCTCGAGAACAGCACGCAGTGCCCGGCCTCGCGCAGCTGTGCGAGCAGCTTGCGCAGGCCGCGCACCGCCATCACGTCGAGGCCGTTGGTCGGCTCGTCGAGCAGGATGTTCCGCGGCTTGTGGACCAGCGAGCGCGCCAGCGCGGTCTTGAGTTTCTGTCCCTGCGAAAAACCCTTCGCGAGGCGATCCGCGAACGGTTGCATCTCGAGCAGCTCGATGAGCTCGGCAGCACGTGCCGTGCGTTCCTCGCGCCCGAGTCCATGCAGCTCGCCGAAGTAGGCGATGTTCTCGCGCGCCGTCAGGTGGTTGTAGATGCCGGCGCCATGCGACAAAACGCCGATCGCACGCCGCGCCGCGAGCGGGTCCTCGATGACACTGCGGCCGTCGATCAGTGCATCACCCTGGTCGGGTTTGAGCACGGTGTAGAGCATGCGCAGAGTGGTGGACTTGCCGGCACCATTGGCACCCAGCAACCCGGTGATCTGGCCATCGCGTGCCGTGAAGCTCACGCCGCGCACCGCCGCCACCGTACCGAAGGATTTGCACAGACCGCGGGCTTCGAGCATCAGGGTGCGGGCCCCGCGAGCGTGGTGAAGAACGGCATGGGCGGCAGTTTCTGCGTGCAGCTGGTGTCGAGATCCGCCGCGCTTCCCTTGCTGATGAATTGCGCGATCACCCGATCCACGCAAGGCGCGGTGAGCTGGCCGTGTCCGTGCCCGGCGATGATCACGTGTTTGCTGTCGGAGAAACCGCGCGCCGCGATCGTGGCGTATTCGGGCGGCGTCACCGGATCATCCGAGCCGGACAACAGCAGCGCGGCCGCGTCGCTCCGGAGCGGCGCGTGCAGGTCGGCATCGACCACGCCTTTCGGCCAGTCGCGGCAGGCGTCGAGCAGCTGCTCGACCTGCTCGGCACCCATGTGTGTGAGATTGAGCGCGGCCAGGTCCAGCTTCGCGCGATCGATGAAGGGCGTGTCCTCGCTGCAGGCCACGCTGTTGTGCATGCCGTACGCGAAGGCTTCTTCGAGCGAACGCGCGAACACGCGGAACTGGTTCGCGAGCGGCATGTAGTTGTCCTCGTGCACGGCGAGATGCATCGACAACGGCAGCAGCGCGGCCTGGTCGTCGTTGTAACTCGCGAATCGCAGCACGGCCGAGAGATGTCGCGTGGTGAATTCGAAATGGATGGGCCGGCCAGTGGCCGCCGCGCTCACGGTGGCGGGCCAGGGATTCGCCGCCAGGTTAGTGCGTAACGCCTGGTAGTCGGCCACCGGATCGCCGAAGGCCTTTGCGCAGGAGGCGTTGTCCTTGCAGCGTTTCAAGATGCGCTCCAGCGCATGTTCGGCATCGAGCGCGATGGCCGGACCGAGTACCTGCTCCGGATTCACCACGCCGTCGAGGATCAGCGTGCGCGTGGACTTCGGATAACGGCGCGCATAGTGCTGCGCGACGCGCGTGCCATACGAACCGCCGTAGAGATTGATGCGCTCGTAACCCAGTGCTTCGCGCACCGCGTCGAGGTCGCGCACCGCGACGCTCGTGGTGTACATGCGCAGGTCGGCCCGCTTCGAGAGATCGTCGCGGCACCTGACGGTCTCCGGTCCGACTTCGACATCGTCGAAACGTTCGAAGAGGTTCTCGTTGCCGTACTTGCAATCGAGCCGGTTCGACCGGCCCGTGCCGCGCTGGTCGACGAGCACGATGTCCCGGTCGCGACGCACGCGATCGAAGGGCGGGGCGGACGAGGTGTACAGGTCGACGGCCGAAGTACCCGGGCCGCCCGCGATCAGGAACAACGGATCCGGTGCCTTCTTGATGCTGATCGCGGGTACGCGCGCGACGAACAGGTCGATCTTGCGCCCGTCGGGTTTGTCCGGGTTCTCGGGCACGGTGAACGCGCCGCACTCCGCCGGCAGCGCCAGCATGCGCGCCGGATGCTCGAGCCTGCACGGCTGGAGCGTGAGCGTGGGAGGGGGAGAAGCGGCTTCAGCTGCGGGCGGTAGCCCGAGAAGGAGTCCTGCCAGAACGCCGAGTCGCATCATGCGGCCGGCAGAATACACGAGGACACAAAAGAACAAGGGACGCGATCCGCAGGACCGCGTCCCTCGTCATTCCGAATCGTTACTTCCGATCCTGCGCGTCGTGCTTCTGGCGATAGATGCGACGCGACTGCTGGTTGGCTTCGTGCTGGAGGTGCGCGCGTTCGCGACCGGTCACCACGCCGTCCGACTTGGCGCGCGCCTCGGCGCGATACAGGTGCGCCTGGCCGGCGCTGAGACGACGCGCTTCGGGCCGCGTGAGCTCGCCATTCGCCACGCCGTCGTAGATGCGATTCGCCTGGTGCGTTTCGCGGCGATCGAGGCGCGGGGTGCCCGCCAGCACCGGGGCGGTGGCGACCAGGGCCCAGGAACCGACAATCGCGGCCAGAAGAATGGACTTGTTCATGTGCTCTCCGTAACCAGGCCGGAAATCGGCCATCCTGCCTCTAACAACGGCCCGGCTGCGGTGGCGTTGACCGCCCCTGGGGCCTACAATCCGCCGCCTTAACTCTTTGATCCGGCGTGATTTAAGTGGCAACGGCGGGCACTTTTGACGTAATCGTGGTGGGTGGCGGGCATGCCGGCACCGAAGCCGCGCTGGCGGCTGCCCGCATGGGGTCGCGCACGCTGCTGCTCACGCAGTCCATCGAGACGCTGGGGCAGATGAGCTGCAACCCCGCCATTGGCGGCATCGGCAAGGGCCACCTGGTCAAGGAGATCGATGCGCTCGGGGGCGTGATGGCGCGCGCGGCCGACGCTGCCGCGATCCAGGCGCGCACCTTGAACGCCAGCAAGGGTCCCGCGGTGCGTGCGACGCGCGTGCAGGCGGATCGCCAGCTCTACAAGGCGTTCGTGCGCCGCACGCTCGAGAACCAGCCGAACCTCACGCTCTTCCAGCAGGAATGCGGCGATCTCGTCGTCGAGAACGACCGCGTCCGCGGCGTGGTCACGGTCACGGGCATCGAATTCCGCGCGCCCGCGGTGGTGCTCACCGTGGGCACCTTCCTCGCGGGGCGCATCCACGTGGGCCTCGACAATTACGCGGGTGGTCGCGCCGGCGATCCGCCGTCCAACAAGCTCGCCGAGCGCCTGCGTGCGCTGCCGTTCCGCACCGCGCGACTGAAGACCGGCACGCCGCCGCGCATCGACGGCCGCTCGATCGACTATTCGCAGCTCGCCGTGCAGCACTCGGACGAGCCGCATCCGGTATTCAGTTATCTCGGCCGCGAGAGCGATCACCCGCGCCAGCTGCCTTGCCACATCACCGCGACCACGCCGCGCACCCACGAGATCATCCGCGCGGCCACGGATCGCTCGCCGATGTTCACGGGCAAGATCGAAGGCATCGGGCCGCGTTACTGCCCGAGCGTCGAGGACAAGGTGGTGCGTTTCGCGGACAAGACTTCGCACCAGATCTTCATCGAGCCCGAAGGTCTCACGACGCACGAGGTTTACCCCAACGGCATCTCCACCAGCCTGCCCTACGACGTGCAGGTGGAGTTCGTCCGGACCATCAAGGGGTTCGAAAACGCACACATCACGCGGCCGGGTTACGCCATCGAGTACGACTTCTTCGATCCGCGGGACCTGAAGTCCTCGCTCGAAACCCGCGTATTGGGCGGCCTGTTCTTCGCCGGGCAGATCAATGGCACCACAGGATATGAAGAAGCCGCCGCGCAGGGACTCATCGCGGGCATCAATGCGGCCCGCGCCGCCGCGCAGCGCGAGGCCTTCGTGCCGAAGCGCAGCGAGAGCTACGTGGGTGTGCTCATCGACGACCTGGTGACGCGCGGAACCCGCGAGCCCTACCGCATGTTCACGAGCCGCGCCGAGCACCGGCTGCTGCTGCGCGAGGACAATGCCGACCTGCGCCTCACGCCCGTCGGCCGCGAGCTCGGCCTGGTAGACGACGAACGCTGGGCGTTTTTCGAAGCCAAGCGCGCCGGGACCGTCCTTGAACGCGAACGCTTCGAGAACACGCGCATCAAGGCCGTGGACATCCCGGCCGACTGGCGGTCGCGCGTGCTCGGCGACTCCTCGGTCCGCGATGTGGTCACGGCCTTCGACCTGCTGCGCCGTCCCGAGGTGAGCTACGAGCACGTCATCGAGCTCATCGGCCCCGCGCCCGAAACGGATGCGCGGCTCGCGGCGCAGGTGCGCGCGCAGATCGAAGTGGCCGCCAAATATGCGGGCTACATCGAGCGCCAGGAAGAAGAGATCGCGCGCCAGCGTCGCAACGAGGAAACGCGTCTGCCCGAAGACCTCGACTATTCGCGCGTGGCGGGACTCTCGAACGAAGTGCGCCAGAAGCTCAGCGATGTCCGGCCTGCCACCGTGGGGCAGGCTGCCCGCGTCGCGGGGGTGACGCCGGCCGCGGTGTCCATCCTGCTCGTGCACCTCAAGAAATCCTCACGCGCGGCATGACGACAGGGCGCGTCACCCGCCGCGACGCCATCCTGGCTCCGCTCTCCGCGCTGGCACTCGGCGCCTGCGGCCGCGGCCGCGACGATGCCAACGCCGCGAAGATCCTGTTGCGCGGCAATGGCCCCGACCCGGACTCACTCGATCCGCACAAGGCCCGCTCGACGGAGTCGATGCAGATCCTGCGCGACCTGTTCGAAGGCCTGACGCGTCTCGACCATGACGCGACGCCAGTGCCGGGCGCGGCCGAGAGCTGGACAGTCAGCGATGACGGCCTGGTGTACACCTTCAAGCTGCGGCCGGGACTTCGCTGGTCCAATGGCGACAAGCTCGTGGGCATGGATTTCGTCATGGGCCTGCGGCGTCTCGTGGACCCGCGCACCGCCTCGCAGTACGCGCAGGTGGTCGACGTGATCGAGAACGCGACCGACATCATCGCGGGCAAACAGTCCATCATCAGCCTCGGCGCCACCGCGCCGGACGAACAGACGGTCCAGATCCGGCTCGTGAATCCCGCGCCCTATCTGCCGGGACTCATGGCGCATCCATCCTGCTCGCCGCTGCACCTCGCCTCGCTGATGAAATCCGGCGACCGGTTCGCGCGCGCGGGCCAGCAGGTCTCGAATGGCGCGTTCGTGCTCAAGGAGTGGCTGCAGGGCAGCTTCATTCGCGCGGAGCGCAACCGCAATTATTGGAACGACGCCGCCACGCAACTCGACGGCGTGAAATACCTGCAGATCGCGGATGAAAACGCAGAGCTGCGCGCCTACCGTGCCGGCGAGTTGCACATGACGGTGGTGGTGCCGCGCGGCCAGTTCGACTGGATCCGCGAACATCTCGGCTCCGAGTTGCACGTCGCGCCGCAGATGAGCACGTACTACTACGGCTTCAACCTCGACCGGCCGAAATTCCAGGATCCACGCCTGCGCCGCGCGCTCTCGATGGTCATCGACCGCGAGCGGCTCGCGAATTCCGTGCTGCGCGTCGGCGAGCTGCCGGCCTATGGCTGGGTGCCGCCGGGCGTGCACGACTACCAGTCACAGGTTTTCGACTATGCGGCCATGCCCATGCCGCAACGTATCGCCGAGGCCCAGAAGCTGCTGGCGGCCGCCGGTTACTCCGCCAAAAAACCGCTCGATTTCGAGCTGCGTTACAACAACGGCGAGGTCCACACCAAGTGCGCGGTGGCCGTGGCATCGATGTGGAAGGAGGCTCTCGGCGTCACCACGCGGCTCGCGGGCGTCGAATTCAAGTCGATGGTCCAGGACATCGATCGCCGCGACATCGATCTGTACCGGCTCTCCTGGGTCGGCGACTACAACGATCCCTATACCTTCCTGCAGTACATGAAAGGCGGCTTCGGCATCAACCTGATGCACTACGCCAGCAAGGACTACGACGCGCTGCTCGAAACGGCGGCGCGCCAGGTCGACACGGCGAAGCGACGCGGGCTGCTCGAGCAGGCCGAACGCACCGCACTCGCCGACCACCCGCTGATTCCGTTGTATTTCTACGTGAACAAGCACCTGGTGAAACCGGAGGTGCGCGGCTGGTACGACAACGTCATGAACATCTACTACTCGCAGCACTTCTCGATTTAACCGTTGTTGTCGGGACGGGCAGACGCTCCCACGAGTCTGTCGGGCGTCCTCCGACAACCCGCATCTTCACGCTTCCGACACCGATACGTCGCGACGCCGACATCCCGCGGACATACGCGTTCGCGATGATTTCCGCACACCGGCGCGATGGTCCACCGCCGGGACAAGGAGAAGTCGTGAGAAATCCTGCTTCGGTCAGCGGCTCAACCCAGCGGTTCGTGCCGCCGGAATTCCACGAGGTCGTCGACGTCGCCGAGTGCGCGCTCGACGAGCAGCTCGAACAATTGCAGCGACGTTATGCCGCGGCGAGCCGCGCGGCGTCGCGGGCGCGCTTCGAGCTCGAGTTGCTGGAGAAACGCGACGACATCAGTCCCAATGTTCTCGAGCAGGCACGCCGTCAGCGCGTCGCGGCCCAGACCCGCAGCCAGCAGCTGCTGCGGGCCATCGACGCGCTCGAAGACCGGCTCGAACACCGCGAACTGGGGAGCGGCTGATGCGCCGCTCCATCGACGATTACCGGCGCGCGCTCTGCTCCGCGATCCAGGCCCGCATCTCGACCTCGAGCACCGACAGCGGCAGGGCCCCCATGCCGAGGAGCTTGTCGTGGAAGGCGCGGATGTCGAAACGCTCGCCCAGTGCCTTCTCGGCTTCTTCGCGCAGCGCCTGGATCTTGAGCTGACCCAGCTTGTATGACAGCGCCTGGCCGGGCCAGGAAATGTAGCGGTCCACTTCGTTCTGGATGTCGAGATCGCTGCGGCCGGTGTTCTGCTTGAAGTAGTACACGGCCTGATCGCGCGTCCACTTGAACGCGTGCATGCCGGTGTCCACGACCAGGCGCACGGCGCGCCACATGTCGTAGTTCAGCTGGCCGAACTTCGAGAAGTCATCCTTGTAGAGGCCGAGGTCGTAGCCCAGCTTCTCCGAGTACAACGCCCAGCCCTCGATGAACGCGGTGTAGTCCGCGTTGCGACGGAAATTCGGCAGCCCGGTGAGCTCGTACTGCAGCGCGATCTGCAGGTGATGGCCCGGGATCGACTCGTGCGCCGTGAGTGCTTCCACTTCCCAGGTCGGACGCGACTCGGGCTTGTAGAGATTCACGTAGAAGGCGCCCTTGCGCGTGCCGTCCAGTGACGGCGGCTGGTAGTACGCCGTGGTGGTGGTCGGTGCCGTGGCCGCCGGGATCACCTTGATGTCGAAGTCCGTCTTGGGCAGCTTGCCGAAGAGCTTCGGCAGCTCGGGCTTGATGCCGTTCGCGGTCTTCGTGTACGCGGCCAGCAGCTCGTCCTGCGACTTGAAGAAGAAGCGCGGATCGTTGCGCAGGAAGCCCAGGAACTGGTCCACCGTGCCGAGGAAGTTGATGCCTTCGAGCGTCTTCTCCATCTCGGCGCGAATGCGCTTCACCTCGTCGAGGCCCATGTTGTGGATACGGGCCGGATCGGGGTTGTCGATGCTGGTGTAGTAGGCGATGCGGTTGCGGTAGTACTGGTCACCGCCGGGGATGTCGTAGATGCCCACCGTGTCGCGCGATGCGGGTAGATAGACCTCGCGCAGGAACTTGTCGAAGCGCTGGTACGCGGGCACGGCCACCGTCTGGATCGCCGTCTTCGCGGCGCCGGTGAGACGCGTCTTCTCCGCGTCCGGAATGCCGGCCGGCATGCGCTTGAACGGCGCGTAGAACGGGTTCGCCTCGGCATCGGCGGTGAGCGGTCCCTTGAGCTGCTCGAGCACCTTGTTGATCACCACGCGCGGCTGCGTGAGGCGCTCCTGCGTGCCCTGCGTCAGCAGCAGGATCCACTGGTCGATGTACGGGCCCGACGCGTTGATGCGCGCGATCCAGTTGTCGTAGTCCTTGACCGTATTGAACGGCGCGAACTCCGCGACTTCGGCCAGCTGCTGCGGGCCGGAGTACGTGCTGACCTCGAACATCCACGGCTTGAACTGGTAGGCGCCGATGCGCGTCTTGATGTCGCGCTGGAACAGGTCGTAGTTGAGCTGGTCTTCCTTCGACAGCTTCTCGCGATTGATCTTGGTCAGCGATTGCAGGCGCGCGTAATTCTTCTTCTGGCGCGCGTCGATCGCCAGCACCGTCATGTCGGGCAGCTTGTCGTTGTAGCGGTTGTCGCCGAGCGACGTGGCCTGGATCGGGTTGTCCGCCAGGTCTTCCTGCCACACCTGGTCGAACAGCTTGAGTAGCGGCCCGTTCGCGGACTTGTCCTTCGCGGCGAAGGCCGGGGCAATGATCAGGGATCCCACGATCGGGGCCAGCAGAGACAGTAATTTACGGCGCATAGTGCGCCGCATTCTCAGCTACCCGAGCGGGGAGCGGCAAGGGGCTCGGAGCGTACGTGTCCCATGGCCGGACGGAAGCGCAGGACCTGAACGTGATCGACGTGCGTATCGCAGGAAATCAGCTTCACGTTGGTGTCGTTCAGGAACGCGGAGAGAAAACTCTGCACGCCGTCGAAGCGTTCACGCGCGCCGGGCTGATCCTGCACCTGGCCCACGACCTTCGCCTGCCAGTGCTGGGCGCGCGGCTCGCTCTTGCGCAACTCCTCGAAGCAGCGATCGAGCAGCAACAGGTCCGTGGAGAGCGTGGTGTCGGTGAGCTCGGGATCCTGGACGCGGCCGGGCGGGCCCACGCGCAGGTGGATGAGCGCGCCGGACTCGAGCACGGCGTCGTACAGACATAACGCGAAGGTCGAGTTGAGCTCCGCGACCAGCACGACGTCCCGCGTGACGACGTCGAAATGGTCGGGCTCTACCCTGATTTCGGGAACGGGGGCTTCTGGCACGGTGAGTTGATAGTAGAGACCTTTCTTCCCCGGCGCGCGCCCAACTTCTGTGGCCGGGTCAGCGCGGGTCCTTGGGCGTGCATCATCCCAGAGTCTCCCTGATGGGCGCATGTCGCCGGGAGGCTACGTGCGGATTCGGCGTCAATGGAATTCGCGCGATATCGGACCTCGGGCGTATCATTTTCCGCCTGACGCCGGGGCAAACTCGCCGCCAGGATTGGGGACATTGGGCAGGACTGTGCAGGGGCGCCGCCCCGGAGGTCGCCATGCTTTCCGTACAGCAGCTGCTGGAACAGAAACCGAAGGGAATCTTCTCCGTCCAACCCGACGATCCGGTGATAACAGCCATCAGGAAAATGGCTGAGCACCACATCGGCGCGTTGCTCGTCATGACCGGCGACAAGCTCGTCGGCATCGTTTCCGAGCGCGACTACGCCCGCAAGGTGGTGTTGTTAGGACGCTCGTCCACCGAGACGCGCGTCGCGGAGATCATGACTCCCAGGGTCATCACCGTGACACCGAAGCAGGATGCGCACGATTGCATGCGGCTCATGACCGACAAGCGCATCCGGCACCTGCCGGTGGTCGCGGGGGAACGCGTGGTCGGTGTACTTTCGATCGGCGACCTGGTGCGCGCCGTGATCATGGAGCAGGAGCGCACCATCGCGGACCTCGAGACCTACATCCATGGGTGAGATCACTCGACCGCGGGCCGCGTGACCACACTCTGACGACGATCGCAGGACAGCGCCCACGAGCGCGTAGGACCAGGTTCGGCATCGCCGATCGCGGCTGCGCGGTACCGTGCACCACCGTGTTCGACTTCGACCAGTGGCGCGACGCGCCCATCTTCCACAACTCGCTCACCGCCTGGCTGATCGCCGGTTCCATCGCCGCGACGGTGTTCGTGGTCCTGTTCGGTGTCCGCGTCGCCATCCGGCGGTACGCGAAGCGGCTCAAAGCCACCACCGACCGCACCGAGTTTCTCGAAATCCCGATGCTGGCGCTGTGCCGCACCACGCTGCTCTTCATGCTGATCATGGCGGTGGCGGTCGGCAGTCAGTCGCTGAAACTCGGTGACACGTTGCAACGCGTCATCACGTCGGCCCTGTTCATCGCGTTCTTCTGGCAGGTCGGGCTCTGGCTGGCCGCGGCCGTGCGCGCCTGGGTCGAGGGCCGCCGTGCGCATAGCGGTATCGAGGACCGCGCGGCACTCAGCTCGCTGGACATCATCCGCTTCATCGCGAGCGTGGTGATCTGGTCGCTGGTGCTGCTGCTCACGCTCGACAATCTCGGCGTCAACATCACGGCGCTGGTGGCCGGTCTCGGCGTCGGCGGTATCGCCGTGGCCCTGGCCACCCAGAACGTGCTCGGGGATCTCTTCGCGTCGCTGTCCATCGCGCTCGACCGTCCTTTCGTGGTCGGCGATTTCCTCGCGGTCGACACCTATCTCGGCGCCGTCGAGAACATCGGTATCAAGAGCACGCGGCTGCGCAGCCTCGATGGCGAGCAGATCATTCTTTCGAATGGCGACTTGCTGAAGAGCCGCGTCCGCAACTTCGGCCGCATGGTCGAGCGCCGCGTGCAGTTCACCGTGGGCGTCGCTTACACCACGCCCGTGTCGCAGCTCGAGCAGATCCCGGGCTGGATCCGTGAATTCATCACGCGGGAGAAGGACACGCGGTTCGACCGTTCGCATTTCTCGAAGCACGGCACGTCGGCGCTCGAGTTCGAATCCGTGTACTACGTACTCTCGGCGGACTTCAACCGCTACATGGACATCCAGCAGTCCATCAACCTGAACATCCAGCGCCGCTTCGCCGAGCAGGGCATCGCGTTCGCGGTCACCACGCAGAACATGGTGTTCGCGCGGGCCGCACAGGCCGTGAACCCGGAACAGGGATCGGCAGCTCCCGAGCAGGCCGGCACGGCGCCTGAACAGGAAGATCGCGGCGCGCGCCGCAAGCAACGCACCAACTAGCGCCGCCAGAACGTCGCGGTGAACAGCACCAGCACGCTGAAGATTTCGAGGCGGCCGGTGAGCATGGCCAGCGTGCAGATCCAGGTCTGGGCGTCGCTCAACGGCTCGAAGGTCGTGGAGGGCCCGACTTCACCGAGGCCCGGGCCCACGCTGTTCACCGAGCAGACGATGGCCGAGAACGAGGACACCAGGTCGAGTCCCGTGGCCAGCATGGCGAAGGTCAGCACGAGGATGGTGCCGAAGTAGAGGAAGATGAATGCCAGCACCGAGTAGGCGACCCGATCAGGAATCGCGACGCCACCGATGCGGATCGGGATCACCGCGCTCGGATGCACCAGCAGCTTGAGCTCACGGCGCGCCTGGCGTACCAGGAGCAGCATGCGGAACATCTTGATACCGCCGCCCGTCGAGCCCGTGTTGCTGGTGATGCAGCTCAGGAACAGCAACCACACCGGGATGAACGCGGGCCAGGTCTCGTAGTTCTCGGTGACGAAGCCCGCCGTGGTCGCGATCGATACCACGTTGAACAACGAATGCCGGAAGGCCTGCGCGAAACCCGGGTAGGTCCCGCTCCACCACAGCGCCAGTGCCACCGCGCCCACCGAGATGGCCAGCAGGATCAGCGCCGCCTTGGCTTCCGTATCGCGCTTGTAGGGCTTCAGCGTGAGATTGCGGAACGCGAGGAAGTGGCGCGAGAAGTTCAGCGCCGCGATCACCATGATGACCACGAGCACGAATTCGATGCCGGCGTTGTCGAAGTAACCCACGCTGCGGTCGTGCGTGGAGAAACCTCCCAACGCGATCGCGGACAAGCAGTGGCAGATGGCGTCGAACCAGTTCATGCCGGCGATGTGCAGCGCCACGATCCCGACCGCGGTGAGTGCCAGGTACGTGAACCACAGCGACTTCGCGGTCTCCGTGATTCGTGGCGTGAGCTTTTCGTCCTTCACCGGCCCGGGCGTTTCCGCCTTGTACAGCTGCATGCCACCGACGCCGAGCAGCGGCAGCACGGCCACGGCCAGCACGATGATGCCCACGCCGCCGATCCAGTGCAGCAGGTGGCGCCAGAGGTTGATCGACTGCGGCAGGTCGTCGAGGTGATTGAGGATGGTCGAGCCGTTGGTCGTGAGGCCCGACATGGCCTCGAAATAGGCATCGGTGAAACTCAGGTTGGGCAGCGCGATCATCAACGGCACCGCGGCCGACGCGGACATCAGTGTCCAGGCCAGCGTGACCAGCAGGAAGCCATCGCGCGGCTTCAGCTCGCGGCGGAAACGGCGCGTCACGGCGGCCACGCCGAGTCCCACGAAGGCATTGATGAGCCCGGCCGCCACGAAGTCGAGCACCGCGCCGTCGCTCGCGGCGACCGACCAGGCGACGGGCAGCACGTACAGCAGCCCGAAAAAGCCCATCATGAGGCCGAGGACGTGGGCGACGGCTAACAAGGGCGGACTCCGCTTTTCTCAGCGGCCGCCCGGGCCGGAGAACAGGCGTTCGACCTGTTCGACGTGGCGCCGGTCGGAGAGGAACACGATCACGTGGTCGTCGTTGGCGATCAGCGTGTCGTGGTGCGCGATGTGCACTTCGTCGCCGCGCACCACCGCGCCGATGGTGGCGCCCTCGGGAAGCGGGATCTCGCCCACGCGTTTTCCCACCACGCGCGAAGTCTTGTCCGTGCCGTGCACCACGGCCTCGAGCGCCTCGGCCGCGCCGCGACGCAATGAATGCACGCGCACCACGTCGCCGCGTCGCACGTGCGCGAGCAGCGAGCCGATGGTGATGGTCTGCGGCGAGATCGCGATGTCGATGCTGCCGCTCTCCATGAGATCGGCGTACGAAGGCTTGTTGATGAGCGCCATGACCTTCTTCGCCCCGAGGCGCTTGGCCAGCATCGCGGAAAGTATGTTGGCTTCCTCGGAGTTCGTCAGCGCGGCGAACACGTCGCAGCTGTCGATGTTCTCCTCGATGAGCAGCTCCTCGTCCGCCGCGTCGCCCTGCAGCACGATGGTGTTGAGCAGCAGCTCCGACACGCGCCGCGCGCGCTTCGGATCGCGCTCGATGAGCTTCACCTGGTTCTCGTCCTCGAGGCGCCGCGCCAACGCAAAGCCGATGTTGCCGCCGCCCGCGATCACGACGCGGCGCGCCGGCGCCTCTTCCTTGCGGATCTCGCTCATGAACTTGCGGATGTCGTCGCGCGCGGCGAGGAAGAACACTTCGTCGTTCTCCTCGATGACAGTCTCGCCATCGGGGGTCAGGCTGCGGCCGGCACGGTAGATCGCCACCACGCGTGCCTCGGTGTTCGGATGGTGCTCCTTGAGGGCCTTGAGCTTCTGGCTGACCAGCAGGCCGCCCTTGCGCGCGCGAATGCCCACCAGGCGCACGCGGCCGTCCGCGAAGTCGAGCACCTGCAGCGCACCTGGAAACTTGATGAGCTGCGCGATGTACTCCGTGACCAGCTGCTCGGGGCTGATCCACACGTCCACCGACAACGCCTCGTCGGCGAACAACTTCGGGTGGCGTGTGTATTCGCTCGAGCGGATGCGCGCGATCTTGGTCCGCGTGCGGTACAGCGTATACGCCACCTCGCAGGCCATCATGTTGACCTCGTCGCTCGAGGTCAGCGCCACGATGATGTCGGCGGAAGCGCAGCCCGCCGCTTCGAGCACCGAGGGATAGGCCGCATTGCCGGCCACCGTGCGGATGTCGAGGCGATCCTGCAGGTCGCGCAATACTTCTTCGTTGGTATCGACGACCGTGACTTCGTTCGATTCTTCGCGCGACAGGTGGTAAGCCGCGGTGCGTCCGACCTGGCCCGCGCCGAGTATCACGATCTTCATGGGGGCGCTATTGTAGTCGCGAATCGCCTGGCGCCGCTGGAATCTCGTCCGGGCGGCCAGGGCGGGCGCCACGAGGGAGTCGACCCGAATGTCCGAGACGTCAACGGCTACCGACGCTCAATCCATTGCCGTGAACCTGGTCCCCGGCACTAACAATCTCAGGGCCCAGGGGCCCGGCAAGCTTCACCTCACGGCGAATTCCGTGGTGCTCGAGTACCACGTTTTGCGCCTCTTCGGCGTCTCGCTCGGCGCGCGCCGCCGCGAATTCGCGCGCGGCGACATCGTCGATGTCGAGCAGCGTGGCGAGGTGGTCGTGCTGCGCACTCGCGATCGCGCGACGTGGATGGATCTCAAACTGCCCACACCGACGGAGGCCGCCGACTTGCGGGCGTTGCTCCCGACGGAGACCACGCCCGAGCTCCGCGAACGCGTCGCGAAGGAACAGCAGTTCCACGAACACCTGGAGAAGGTCAGCGCGTCGACGCCGGTCACGCTGGTGATCATCGTGCTCAACGTCGCGATGTTCCTCGTCATGCTGGCGGCCGGCGCGGGGCTCGTGCAGGCCAACCCGGAAATCCACGTACGTTTCGGCTCGAACTATGGCCCGCTCACGTGGACCGGAGAGCCGTGGCGCCTGCTCATATCCGCGTTCATCCACTTCGGAATCATCCACCTCGCGTTCAACATGTACGCGCTGTACAACGGGCGCCTCACGGAACGGCTGTTCGGCAGCGCGCGCTTCGCATTGATCTACGTGCTGGCGGCATTGTCGGGAAGCGTGGTGAGCGGATGGTGGGAGCCGATGCGCAACAGCGCGGGAGCATCGGGCGCGATATTCGGTGTCTATGGCGCGTTGCTGGTGTTCTTCGCCATGCGACGCGCGGAGATTCCACGCGACATGCTGCGCTCATCCGGCCGCGGTGCGCTCTCGCTGTGTATCTATTCGCTGGTGATCGGCGCCACGAACCCGCTCGTGGACAATGCCTGCCACGTAGGTGGCTTGCTCGGCGGTGCTCTCGCGGCATTTTTCCTGGTGCGACCGGTCGACGCTGCCAAGCGTGCAAATCCCCAGCCCGCTCGGCTGGCTGTCGTGGCCGCGGGCGTTTGCGCAGTGCTGCTGTTGCTCGCCGCACCGCTGACCCGACCGCACGGCGCGCGCGGTGTCTCATTGCGCGTGCAGGCGGCCGTGGATCACTTCGCAGGCGACGAAGCGAAGCTGGTGAACCTGCAGCAGGACATCGTGAGCGCGTACGAGGCGAAACAACTGAGCGCCGCCAAGGCGGCCGATCGCCTGGAGATCGAAGTGCTGGGTCCCTGGGAAAATGCCATGCAGACGATCATGGACATTCCGGTCATCACGCCGGCTGATTCCCGGGCGGCTAGGCAGCGTGAGCTGCTGAGAACCTACGTGCAGGAACGGAAGTCCGCGTTCGAGCTCTCCATCCGCGTGCTGCGCCATCCCGGGGGCGACGCGCAGGAGAAGAGCACGGCGGCCTGGCAGCGAGTCGACGGCCTGATCAAGCAGCTGCACGCACTATCCGACAGCACTTGAGGCCTGGCCGCCCGGGAACCTGGTGGTAAAGCTCGGGTCGCACAGTAGGCTGGAGGTACGATGAAGACGCGCGTCGCCTGGGGTCTCAGCTTGATGCTGTGCGTCGCGGCCGAAGCCGACGAGCCGGCTGCCGCGCAGGCCGCATCCTCAGTCGCCCCGCACGCCAGGCCAGCCGCCACCCCATCGAAGCCGGAAGTCGCGAAGACAACGAAGCCGCTGGACCTGCGGATCGGTGACGTACGCAAGTACATGATGCCCAACGAGTACCGCGCCGCCATGAACGTGCCAGACGCGGACAAGACGACGGTGATCGTGCAGGGCGAGCGCCAAGTCGCGCCGCTGCAGTCGGAGTTGCCACAGCCCGTGGGCCTCGGCGCCGTGTACTCGCTGTTTCGGCATCCCACTTCGGCCTGGCGGCTGTTCGTACCCGATACCAGTGCCTACGCGCCGCAGCCAGGCCCGCCCGACGTCGTGCCGCCCCGCGAATTCCGCTGGGGTCCCTGAAGACGCCGGCGATGCGACGCCTAGCGGTGCGCGTTGATCGAGTCCCGCAGCTCCTGAGCCGCCTTGCGCGCCGCCGTGGCGAAATCATCGCCTGAGCTCGCATACAGGATCGCGCGCGAAGAGCTGATCACGAGCCCGGTGCCCGCGGCGGTCTTGCCGGCCTTCATCACCTTCGCGACGTCCCCGCCCTGCGCTCCCACGCCGGGCACGAGGAACGGCAGATCGCCGACGTGCTTGCGGATATCCGCGAGCTCCTCGGGATACGTGGCGCCGACCACGAGCATGCAGTTGCCATTGCTGTTCCAGTCCTTCGCGACCGTCTCGGCCACGTGCTGGAACAGCTTGCGTCCCGGGCCGACGTTCAGGTCCTGCAGATCCTTCGCGCCCGGGTTCGACGTGCGGCACAGGATGATCACGCCCTTGTCGGCGTGTTTGAGGAAAGGCTCCACCGAATCGCGGCCCAGGTAGGGATTCACCGTGACGGCGTCGGCGCCGTAACGCTCGAACGCCTCGTGCGCGTACTGCTCGGCGGTGCTGCCGATGTCGCCGCGCTTCGAGTCCAGGATCACGATCGCGTCCGGCGCCGTGGCCTTGATGTAGTCGATGGTGTGCTCGAGCTGGTTCTCGGCGGCCTGCGCGGCGTAGTGCGCGAACTGCGGCTTGTACGCGCAGGCGAGATCGCGCGTTGCATCGACGATGGCCTTGTTGAACTCGAAGATGCCGCCCGGGGCATCGCGGAACCTGTCGGGAAACTTCTTGGGCTCCGGGTCCAGGCCCACGCACACCAGCGAATTCGTCGCCTTCCAGGCCGCGGCCAGCTTCTGCGAAAAATTCCCGCTCACCTGACCACCTCCAGGTACTCCAGCATCATGATCTTGCGGCCCAGCGACTCGAAGTTCACTTCGATGTTCGCCTGCGGACCCTGGCCTTCCACCTTGAGAATCACGCCCTCGCCGAATTTCTTGTGGCGCACGCGCGCACCGAGCTTCACCCCGGGCGCGAGCTCTTCGGTGGGCGGCTTGAAGCGCCCCGCGGCCACGGGCCGCGAGATCTGGATGCGCGGCCGCACTTCTTCGATGAGCTCCTCGGGGTACTCGTCGAGAAAACGCGAGCGCATGCCGAAGTTGTCCATGCCGTGCAGGCGGCGCTGCTCGGCATAGGTGAGATACAGCTGCTTCATGGCGCGCGTCGTGCCCACGTAGCAGAGGCGGCGCTCTTCTTCGATCCCTTCGGGATCGTTGAGGCTGCGCTGGTGCGGGAACAGGCCGTCCTCCATGCCGCACAGGAACACCACCGGGAATTCGAGGCCCTTGGCCGTGTGCAGCGTCATCATCTGCACGCAGTCTTCCCACTCGGCCGCCTGGCCTTCGCCGGATTCGAGCACCGCATGCGCGAGGAACGACTCCAGCGGCGGCAGCTTCTCGTCGACGCCTTCCTCGGAAGATTGCGCCACGTCGGGCTCGAAGCCGCGCGCGGCGGACACGAGCTCGTTCAGGTTCTCGACGCGGGCTTCGCCGCGATCGGAGGCCTTCTCTTTCTTGTGATGCTCGACCAGGCCGGAGTTGGTGATGACGTGGTCGACCTGCTCATGCAGCTCGAGCCCCGAGATGTCGTTGGCGAGCTGGTCGATGAGCTTCAGGAAGCCGTTCACCGCTGCCTCCGCCTTGGGGCCCAGCGCTCCCGTGGCGACGCAATGCGCGGCGGCCGTCCAGAGGTGAGTGCCCGCGACCTTGGCCTGGTCCCGGATCTTGTCCATCGTCGTGTTTCCGATGCCGCGCGTCGGCAGGTTCACCACGCGTTCGAACGAAGCATCGTCCGCGCGGCTGGACACCAGCCGCAGGTAGGCGAGCGCGTCCTTGATTTCCGCGCGCTCGAAAAATCGCAGGCCGCCGTACACCTTGTACGGAATGCGTGCCGACAGGAATGCTTCTTCGAAGGCACGCGACTGCGCGTTCGAGCGATACAGGATGGCGACGTCCCGCCGCAGGCCGCCGTGGTTCATCCACTCGCGGATGCGGTTCATGACGAACTCGGCCTCGTCACGTTCGTTGAACGCGCCGTAGAGCTTGATGCGATCGCCGTCGCCGCCCGAGGTCCAGAGGTTCTTGCCGAGGCGCCCGGTGTTGTTCGCGATCAGTGTGTTCGCGGCCTTGAGGATGTTGCCCGTGGAGCGGTAGTTCTGCTCCAGGCGGTACATCCTGGCGTTCGGATAATCGCGCGAGAACCGCGTCAGGTTTTCCACGCGCGCGCCGCGCCAGCGGTAGATGGACTGGTCGTCATCGCCCACGATGAACGGCGCGCCTTCGGGGCCCGCCACGAGCAGTGCCCACGCGTACTGGATCGCATTCGTGTCCTGGAACTCGTCGATGAGCACGTGCCTGAAGCGGCGGCGGTAGTGCGCGATCAGCGAAGGATTGTCCCGCCACAACTCGTAGGCGCGCAGCAGCATCTCGGCGAAGTCGATCACGCCGGTGCGCTGGCATTGCGCCTCGTACTCCTGGTAGATCTTGATCAGCTGGCGACGCGTCGGATCGCCGGCATCCTTGAGCGAGGCCGGGCGGTTGCCTTCGTCCTTGTTGTGGTTGATGAACCACTGGATCTCGCGCGGCACCCAGCGCGCCTCGTCGAGCTCCATCGCCTTCACGATCTTCTTGATGAGCCGCAGCTGGTCCTCGCTGTCGAGGATCTGGAAGCTCTGCGGCAGGTTGGCCTCGCGCCAATGCAGGCGCAACAGCCGGTGCGCGATGCCGTGGAACGTGCCCACCCACATCGAGCTGCCGGGCACGCCTAACAACTTCTCGATGCGACCGCGCATCTCGTGCGCGGCCTTGTTGGTGAACGTCACCGCGAGGATGGAATGTGGCGACGCGCCTTCGTTGGCGATGACCCAGGCGATGCGGTGCGTGAGCACGCGCGTCTTTCCCGAACCGGCACCCGCCAGCACCAGGACGGGCCCTACGGGAGCGGAGACGGCAGCGGCCTGGGCCTCGTTGAGGCCGGAGAGAATGGGGGAGACATCGTTCATCGGGGGCGCGATGATAAGGGGTCTGGCTCGATTTTGGTCCACCAAAATGGTGCCTGTCCCCATTCTCCTGCCGGGGGCAGGTTCTGGTGTTCCTTACTTCGCCTGCGCGTCGAGCTTCTTCTTGTTCGGCGTGATGACCTTCTCGTCGAAGTACTGCAGGATCGCCGCTACCAGCGCGAGGAACACCGGCCCGACCACGATGCCGATGGTGCCGAAGGCGGCGATACCGCCCACCACGCCGACGAACACCGTGAACGCCGAGACCGGCGCATATCGCGACACCAGCACCGGCCGCAAAAAATTATCCGAGGTCGAAATGATGATGCCCCAGATCAGCATGAAGATGGTCATGGGCCAGCGGCCGCTGAACGCGAGGAACAGCACCGCGGGAATCCACACGATGGCCGCGCCCCCCGCTGGCAGCAATGCCAGCACCGCGGCGAGCACGCCGAACACCACCGGCGACGGCAATCCCGCGATCGCGAAGCCGATGCCCACGAGCACGCCCTGCACCACGGCCGTGAGCCCCGTGCCATAAAACACGCCGCGCGTGACGCTGGCCAGGTGACTGAACAGCTGCTCGCGATGTTCCTCGGGCACCGGGATCAGTCGCTTGAGCCGGCTGAACATGGTGACGCCGTCGCGCAGGAAGAAGAACAGCAGGAACAGCATGAAGAAGAATCCGACCAGCGTGCCCAGCGCGCCGAGCACGATGCCGCTGCCCAGCGAACCCACGCGGCTCAATGAAGCCTCGGCCGTGCGCGTCAGCCAATCCTGGATGTCGGCCGCATTTATCGATAGTTCCTCGCGCGCGAAGCGGGCGGCGGGGCCGATCACCGGGTACTTCTCGACCTGGAGCAGCAATGACCCGTCCCAATGCAAGTCGCGCCCGCGGATGTAGGCGATGAGCGCGCGCGCCTGGTTGGCGAACGCCACGCCGAGCAGCGTCAGCGGCGTCAGCAACGCGAACGGGGTGAGCCCGGTGATGATTCCGGCCGAGGTGCCTGGCCGGTTCTTGAGCTTGCGCGTGAGCCAGGTGTGCAGCGGAAACAGGATGAAGGCGAGGAAGATCGCCCAGGCCATCGAGCCCGCGAAGGGCTGCAACACCAGGATGAGCAGGTAGCCCACGAGGATCGCGAGGCCGACGAAGAACGCTTTTGTGTAGAACTCCACCCGAGCCCCAAGAGTTGTTTGCACCTACTTATATATGTGTCGGCGGAGGCGGGTCTATAGGCGCGGCAGCCTGTGATAAAAGCCTTTCATGAACCCGTTCGTGCCCTGCAGCTGGAGCTCATGAGCCTGGTCGGCGGCTGCCTTTGCGGAACCGTGCCATACACGGTGGCGGATGAATTCGCATACGCCTTGATCTGTCACTGCTCGCAGTGTCGGCGCGCCACCGGGTCGGCCTTCAAACCCTTCGGCGGTATCCGGAAGGAAAAACTCGCGCTGGTCGCGGGCGAAGACGCCGTGATGCGATACGGGGGCGAGGCCGCGCACGACGTGCACTGCGGCCGCTGCGGCTCATTGCTGTACTCGTGGTTCCGCGACACACCCTACGTGCACGTGACCTACGGCACGTTGCACGACAGCCCCACGCTGAAACCCACGGCTCACATCTGCGTGGGGTCGAAGGCGCCCTGGGATGTCATCCACGACGACCTTCCGCAGCACGACGCGCTGCCCTGACAGCCGCGCTAGCTACCGCGTCGTCTGGGGCGCCGGCTGTTCCGCGGGGGGCGCCGCACGCGTCGTGCCGAGATACGAACCGATGAGCACCAGCGGGAAGCCCACCGCCATGCCGATGGTCAGCGGCTCGCTCAGCACGATGGCGCCCAGCACCATGGCCACGGCGGGATTCACATAGGTGATCACCGTGGCGCGCGCGGGGCCCACCTCGGCGATCAGCGCGAAGAACACGATGAAAGCGCCGGCCGTGCACAACACGCCGAGTCCCACCACCGACAACGCGGCCTTCGCCACGAACTGCTCGGGCAGCAGGAACGGCGCGAACGGCAGGTAGATGAGCGTTGCGAGGATCAACGAGGCGGTGATCACCCCGATGGCCGGCACGCCCTTGAGCTTGCGGTCGATGATGATCGGGCCGATGGCGTAACACAGTGACACCACGATCGTGGCGGCGACCGCGAGGAAATCCGAGAAGTGGATGTCGAGGCCGACGAGCAGTGCGACGCCGGCGAAGCCGACGCCGAGCCCGAGCAGCCGCCGCGGTTCGAGTTTCTCGTGCCCGAGACGCGACACGATGATGGCCGCGAACAGCGGCACCACCGCGATCAGGATGCCCGCGGTCGAGCTGTTGAGCCGGGTCTCGGCATGGCCGAGCATGACCCACGGCACGCTGATCTCGATGAGCGTAAAAGCCAGCAACCACTTCCAGTTGCGAAATGCCGCGCCGAGAGCGTTACGATGCAGGGCGACGGGTAACAACAAGAGTGCGCCGATCAGCGTGCGCGATCCGGCGACGACGAGCGGGTCGATGCTCTCGACGGCGATGCGGATGAGCAGGTAGGGCATGCCCCACAGGACGCCCAGGGCAATGAACAGCAGCCAGCCGCGTCTAGTCATGGCGCGATTGTAGAGAAGCGAAGCAACGGCCGGGTCACTCGATGACCAAGGAGTTCTTATGCAGGCACAAGCAGCGCTTAGTTCGTTCGGTCGACCCGTGCCCGAACTGCCGGTCCGCGACGTGGAACGAGCGCAAGCGCACTACCGCGACAAGTTCGGCTTTCACATAGGCTGGCTGTACCCGGGCGGCGAAATCGGCGCCGTGAATCGCGATGAAACCGCGATCTTCTTCAGGCGGCGCAGCGGCGCATTCGAGCCGGCGGTGCACTGGGTGTATTCGCCCGAGATCGAGGCGGTCTACGAACAGATGCGCGCGGCCGGCGCCCACATCACCGAGCCGCTCGCGAAGAAGCCCTGGGGCCTCACGCAATTCACCGTGGAAGACCTCGATGGCAATCGTTTCTACTTTCACCGGGACTGACATGAAGCATGACAAACTACTGCGCGGCGCGCGCCTGCTGCTGATGCTCGCGATCTTCCCCGTGGCGTCGCTGGCGCAGGACGCGTGGGACGGCGACGCCGTCGCGAAGCTGCAGGCCCAGATGGCGAGTGGCGCCACCAGCTCTCGCAAACTGGTCGAGTTCTACCTCGCGCGCATCGAGGCCATCGACGCGCACGGACCCGCGATCAACTCGGTCATCGAGTTGAACCCCGATGCATTGAAAATCGCCGACGAGCTCGATGCGGAGCGTGCGCGCAAAGGGCCGCGCGGTACGATGCATGGCATTCCCGTGCTGCTCAAGGACAACATCGACACGGGCGATCGCATGCTCACGACGGCCGGCTCGCTGGCGCTGGTCGGCGCGCCGGCGGCGCAGGACGCATTCCTGGTCACGCGATTGCGCGCCGCGGGTGCCGTCATCCTCGGCAAGACCAACCTGAGCGAGTGGGCCAACTGGCGCTCGACGCGATCCACCAGCGGCTGGAGCGGTCGCGGCGGGCTCACGCGGAATCCCTACGCGCTGGACCGCAATACCTGCGGCTCGAGCTCCGGCTCGGGCGCGGCGATCGCCGCGGATCTCGCCACCGTGGCCGTAGGCACGGAGACCGATGGTTCCATCGTGTGCCCGAGCTCCATCAACGGCCTTGCCGGTATCAAACCGACCGTGGGACTGGTGAGTCGCAGCGGCGTGATCCCGATCTCCGCCTCGCAGGATACGGCCGGCCCGATGGCGCGCTCGGTGGCCGACGCGGTTGCGCTGCTGAATGCGCTCGTGGGCGCCGATCCGAGGGATGCCGCCACCACGGTGAAGACCCGCCCCGCCGATACCGACTACAGCCAGTTCCTGAAGGCCGACGGCCTGCGCGGCGCGCGCATCGGCGTGGCGCGCAACCTGGCCGGCTTCGACGAGCGCGTCGACAAATTGCTCGACGATGCCATCGAGGCCATGCGCGCGCAGGGGGCGATCATCGTCGACAAGGTCGAGGTCAAGGGCGGCAAGCCGCTCGACGAGGCCGAGCTCACGGTGCTGCACTACGAGTTCAAGGACGGCATCGACAAGTACCTGGCCACGCGCACCGGCGTGCCGCAGACGCTCGCCGACCTGATCGCCTTCAACGAGAAGGAAAGCGCGCGCGAGATGCCGCACTTCGGCCAGGAGATCTTCATCAAGTCCCAGGCGTCGGGGCCGCTGACGACGCGCGAATACCGCGAGGCGGCAGCGAAAGCGAAGCGCCTGGCTGGTGCCGAGGGCATCGATGCCGCGCTCAAGAAGGATCGGCTCGACGCCATCGTCGCGCCCACCACCGGGCCCTCGTGGACCACGGATCTCGTGAACGGCGATCGTTACACCGGCGGCGCCGCGTCGCAGTCCGCGGCGATGGCGGGTTATCCGCACATCACCGTGCCGTCGGGTTTCGTGCAGGGACTGCCCATCGGCGTGTCTTTCATCGGCACGGCCTGGAGCGAGCCTAAACTGATCCAGGTCGCCTACGCCTACGAGCAGGCCACGAAGCTGCGCCGGCCGCCCAAACTACCGCAGTGAGCGGGCAATGAATCTGCGCGCCATCCAGGCCGACATCACCACGCTCATGGTGGATGCCATCGTCAACGCCGCGAATTCTTCCTTGTTGGGCGGTGGCGGCGTCGACGGCGCCATCCACCGCGCCGCAGGCCCGGAGCTGGTGCAGGAGTGCCGCCGGCTGGGCGGCTGCAAGACCGGCGACGCGAAGATCACGAAGGGCTACCGGCTGCCCGCGCGCCACGTGATCCACACGGTGGGTCCGGTGTGGAACGGGGGTGAGGCCGGGGAGGCCGAACTACTCGCGTCCTGCTACCGCCGCTCGCTGGAAGTGGCGGTGGAGAACGGGCTGCGATCGATCGCCTTTCCCGGCATCAGCACGGGAATATTCGGCTACCCGATCGAGCAGGCAGCCCGCATCGCCGTGGACACGGTGCGGGCCTCGCCCGCGTCCGCCCGCATCGACGAAGTGACCTTCTGCTGCTTCTCCGAGCGCGACCTCGACGTGTACCTGGGGCTGATGTACGGCTGATCCGCGGCGGGGATCGTCAAGCAAAACCAGCCACTGAATTCGTCCGCGCCGTCTTGCCGCGCATGCCCGGCCCGGAGAAGCTGACCGCGATGAGCTTCCAATATCTCAGCGTCGAAGAAGCGATACCTCGCCGCGGACTGCGCATGGTGGTGGTCGGCCAGGTGCCGAGCCCCTGGGGCGAAGCTGCGAAGTCCTTCTTCCACATCAAGCGAATCGACTTCGCCGCGGTGCGCCTGGTGTACGACAACGAGGCCCTGAAAAACTGGGCGCAGCAGCTCAGCGGCCCCGTGGCCATCCTCGACGACGAGCCACCCCGCTCGGGCTGGGCGGAAATCCTCATGCTGGCGGAGCGGCTCGCGCCGACGCCCGCGCTGTTGCCGCTGCAACCCGAGGCGCGTGCCCGCGCGCTGCGCCTCGCGGAAGATTTCTGCGGCCAGGACGGCCTCGGCTGGCATCGACGGCTGCAGCTGGTGCATGCCGGTGTCAGCCGCACCGGCGGCTTTCCGGAGCGCATCGCGGGTTACCTCGGCAAGAAGTACGGCTATGCGTCCGCCAACGTGGAACACAGCGCGGCGCGGGTGCGCGAATTGTTAGGCCGCTTCGCCGCCGTGCTGCACGGGCAACGCGACGCCGGGCATGCGTACTACCTGGGCGAGACTTTCAGCGCCGTCGACGTCTACAGCGCGGCCTTCATGGCGTTGTTCAAGCCGCTGCCCGAAACGCTGTGTGCGATGCATCCGCAGGTTCGCCAGGCGCTCGAGTGGCTGGACGCTGCCACCGCCGCGGCGCTCGATCCCATCCTGCTCGAACATCGCGACCGGGTGTACGAACGCCACCTGGAGTTGCCTCTGTCCCTATGAGCCCGATCACCACGCCGCCGCTGCCCGAACACGCGCTGCTGGCGCGTTATAGCGGCAATGGCAGCTACACCGACTGTTATGCCACCGACCTGCCGGGCAGCTTCTCGCACGCGGAGTTCGTGGCGGCGTTCTACACCACGTGGTTGTTCAAGCTCGAGCGCGCCATCCTCAAATGGCTGGTGGCCAAGCCTTCCACCGACGACGAGGCCGCGCAGCTGGCGCGCGGCGGGCGCCGCTCGTTCGCCGCCTGGACGGTCGAAGCCAGCGCGCCCAACCAGCTGCTGATGTGCGATTTCCTGGGCAATACACGATCGTGGTTCATGGTCGAGCCTCGCCACGATGGCGGCGTCACGCGGCTGTATTTCGGCTCGGCGGTCGTGGCGCGCGAGGCCGAAGACGGAACGGCGCGCCTGGGATTCAGCTTTCGCGCGCTGCTCGGCTTCCACCGCCGCTATTCGCGCGCACTGCTGGCCGCGGCGCGCGCGCGCCTAACCACCGTCGGAGTTTGAGAGCCGCGCCTCTTCGAGCGCCCAGTCGGCGAAGGCGCGCACCACCGGCCGTTTGAAGTGCGCGGGCGGCGCGACCAGGAAATAGCTCCACGGCGACATCCAGGATTCCGGCGTCACGCGCACCAGCTGGCCGCGCGCCAGCAGCGGGCCCACGTGCGGCGCCCGACCGATCGCGATGCCGAGCCCGGCCACCGCGGCCGCCAGCAGCACCACCGAATCGCTGAAATGCGTGCCGCGCGCGACATCGGCCGTCGGCAGGCCGGCCCGCTCGAACCACCCGCGCCATCCCAGCCAGGGCTGGTCCGGCCCGGCATCGGTGTCGTGCAGCAGCGGATAGTCGGTGATCGAGGCCAGCGTCTGCGGGATGCGCCCGCCCCGGAACAGCTGTGGGCTCGCCACGGGGAACAACTCCTCGTTGCACAGCAGCTCGCCGTGCAGGCCGCGGCCCGGCCCCGGGGCGAAACGGATGGCGAGATCGATGGCGTCACGCCGGAAATCCATGAGATGCCGCGAAGTACGCATGACCACGTCGATGCGCGGCGCGCGTTCGCGGAAGCGGTGCAGCCGTGGCATCAGCCAGCCGTTGGCGAACGAGGCGAGCGTCGTGAGCGCCAGCACGCCATCCGCGCGCTTGGCGCGCACTCGCGCGGTGGACTCGCCCAGCAGGTCGAAGCCGGCCGAGAGCTCGGGTAGATAGTCGCGGCCCTGTTCGGTCAGCACCAGCCCGCGCGCCAGGCGCTGGAACAACGTGGTGTCGAGGTATTCCTCGAGGCGGCGCACCTGCTGGCTGACCGCGGCGGCGGACACGCGCAGCTCCTGCGCGGCCGTCACGAAGCTGCCGAGCCGCGCGGAAGCCTCGAAGGCGCGCAGGGCATTGAGGGGTGGAAGTCGTCTGGCCATGAGGCCAAGAATAACTTGGTCTCAGCCAAAAACCTTCCCGCTCGCGCGTGCCGGTGTGCGGGCCGATACTTTGCGACGCCAGGTTCGATCCCTGGCGTCCCAACAAAAGGTCTCGCCATGCATCTCTTCGACTATCTCGACTCGGGCAACGGCTACAAGGTGCGCCTGCTGCTGTCGCAGCTTGGCATGAAGTACGACTGGACCAATGTCGACATCGACAAGGGCGAGACGCGCACGCCGGATTTCCTCAAGCGCAATCCGAATGGCCGCATCCCGACGCTGCTGCTCGATGACGGCACCTACCTGGCCGAGTCGAACGCCATCCTCTGGTACCTCGCCGAAGGCTCGCGCTTCGTGCCCGCGACGCAGCTCGGCCGCGCGCAGGTGCTGCAGTGGATGTTCTTCGAGCAATACAGCCACGAGCCGTTCGTCGCGACGCCACGCTACATCTGCCGGCACTTCCCCGCGGATCACCCGCGGCGTGCCGAGTTGCCCGCGCGCCTCGAGAAGGGCCACGCCGCGCTCAAGGTCATGGAGGGCCACCTGGCCACGCGCCAGTTCTTCGTGAACGAGCGCTACGGCATCGCGGACATCGCGTTGTACGCGTACACACACGTGGCGCCGGACGGCGGACTCGAGCTCGCGCCCTATCCGAAAGTTCGTGAGTGGCTGGCGCGCGTCGCAGCGCAGCCCAACTACGTGCAGTTGCTCGCCGTGCCCAACAAGGCGGTGGCGGCCTGAGCGCGCCCGTCCTGGCGCGGACTCCGGTGCCGCCCTATTACTCGGTGATCTTCTCGTCGAGTCGCACTGGCGTCGACGAGGGTTACGGCGAGATGGCCGGGCGCATGCTGGAGCTGGCCGCGGGGCAACCCGGATTCCTGGGTGTCGAAAGTGCGCGCGGCGCCGACGGATTCGGCATCACCGTGTCGTACTGGGCCACGATCGAGGCGATCGCGGCATGGAAGGCGAACGCCGAACACCGGGTGGCGCAGCTCTCCGGGCGCCGCAAGTGGTACCAGCACTTCGAGGTTCGCATCGCGCGCGTCGAACGTGCTTACGGAGGCCCGTAGGACGGGGCCGCGTCGCCGAATGACGACGGGCACTGACGCAGGTCGCGCCTTTATTAGATTGTCGCGCGGCGTGGGGGGCAGTTAGTCTTGCGCGCCATGCGCAAATTCCTGTCCCTCGCCCCCGCACAACGCTTCTCCGACTTCACCCTGCTGCTGCTCCGGCTGTTCGTCGGCCTGTTCCTGATCTGGGGGGTCTGGGACAACATCAGCGAAAGCGCGCGCATGCAGGAATACGCGGCATTCCTCGGCCAACATGGCTTTGCGAGCCCACGGCTCATGGCGCCGTTGTCCGCCTGGCTGCAGCTCGCGATCGGTATTGGATTCGTGCTGGGGTTGTTCACGCGCTGGGCCGGCGTTCTCTGCGCCATCCACTTCGTGATCGCCATTGCCATGGTCGACCACCATGGCGGCATGCGCGGCGTGTTCCCCTCGGGATGCCTGGTATTGATCGGTCTGTACCTGGCGACACACGGTGCCGGGCGCTTCTCGATCGACGCCGCGTTGCGGGCCAACGAGTTGCCGCGCGCCGCGGGCGGGGTGCGACTGCGGAGGTAATCCATGGCGCGGAACATCGAGATCAAGGCGCGCATCGAGAACGTCTCGCTGCTGACGCCACGCGTCGCGGAGCTCGCGAGCGAGGGTCCGCTCGAGATCGCGCAGGACGACACGTTCTTCAACTGCGACAACGGCCGGCTCAAGCTGCGCGCGTTTTCCATCGACTCCGGTGAGCTGATTTTTTATCGCCGGGTGAACCAAGCGGGACCGAAAGAGTCGTTCTATCTACGGTCACCCACTTCGTCACCGGAGACGCTTCGTGAATCGCTTTCGCTGGCCTACGGACAAATCGGTCGCATCCGCAAGTACCGCACTCTCTTCCTGGTTGGACGTACCCGCGTTCACCTGGACCGCGTCGAAGGTCTCGGCCATTTTCTCGAGCTCGAAGTCATGCTGGTGGACGACGAACCCCCTGAACAGGGAATCCGCGAAGCGGGCGAGCTCATGGAAAGCCTCGGCATACAGCCCGAACAGCTGATCGAAGGCGCATACATCGACCTGATGTTGGCCGCGGAACCCGCCCACTGATAGGTTGTCTCTTCCTGGAAACAGGGGAGAACAACATGAAAGCACCCATCCTGGGGTTGGCCATCGCCACCGTCGCCTTTGGCGGCAGCTCGGTATACCTCTGGCAGCAGCTCGACCAGGAGCGTGCGCGTGCCGCCGAGGTGGAGAAAAAGTCGGCGCAGCTCGAAGCACGTCTCGCCCAGCTGGAAAAAGCGCGCGCACGGTTCGCCGAGCGGCGCATGGCCAGCGCGGGCAATTTCACGGCCGGCCAGATCGACACCGCACATCCTGCGGCCGCGGCGCCGCCGGCCCCGCCGGGCGAGCCCGCGCAATCCGCCAGGTCGGAAGATCCAGTGTGGACCATGCGCCGGCCCGAGCGCTCGCCCGCGTTCCAGAAAATGATGCGTTCGCAAATTCGCGCCAACAACAAGCGCGTGTATTCGGACGTCGGCACCAGGCTCGGTCTCGACAAGGAGACCACCAATAAACTCATCGACCTGCTGACCGAACAGCAGGTGCCGAACTTCGACGCGCCGCGGGACATCAATGACCCGACCGACTGGCAGCGTTTCCAGGAAGAGAAGCAGCGCCAGAACCAGGCCCAGATTGCCGACCTGATCGGGCCGGACAAGGCCGTGGCGCTGCAGGAGTACCAGGAGACACTGCCGGCCCGCATGGAAGTGGACATGCTCGCGCGCCAGCTCGAGGGATATGACGCCGCGCTCAGTGCGGACCAGCGCAAACGGCTCATCGATGTCTATGTCGAGGAACGCAAGCGCGTCCCCATGCCCGAAGGTTATGAGGGCATGGATCCCGAGACCTACCAGAAGAGCGTCGCCAACTGGCAGGACGACTACAACCGCCGCACCGCGGAAGAAGCGCAGCGCATCCTCAACAGCGACCAGCTGACCGCTTTCAACGAGATGCAGCAGTGGCAGAAGGAAATGCGCGAAAACATGGTCAACATGCCGCCGCCCCCAGGCGCGGCGGGGCGGTTCCGCCGCGGCATGGCGGGCGGCAATGCGGTGATGTTCACCACGGCGGCGCCGGTCGCGATCAGCGCATCAGGCAGCGTCGCGGTCGCGGCGCCGGCACCGGCATCGGAGCAGAAAAAGCCCTGAGCGAGGTGGCGATGGCAACCGACGAACAGCAGATCCGCGATCTCATCGCCACCTGGATGGTGGCGACCAAGGCGGGCGACACCGACAGAGTCCTCTCGTTGATGACCGACGACGTGGTATTCCTGGTCGCGGGATCGCCGCCCTTCGGCAAGCAGAAGTTTGCCGAGACCCAGAGGCCGCCCGACGGCGGGCCGCGACCGAAGTTCGACGGCCGCAGCGAGATCCAGGAGATCCGTGTGGTCGGCGACTGGGCCTTCATCTGGACCCGCCTGACAGTCGAGGTCACATCCCCGGGGGGCCAAACCCACAAGCGGGCCGGCCACACCTTGTCCGTGCTGCAGAAGGTCGAAGGCCGTTGGCTGCTGGCGCGTGACGCGAATATGCTCACGCCCGTCCAGGCCTGAAGGAGTCCGCCATGCAATACCGGGGCAGCTGCCATTGCGGCAAGGTCGCATACCAGGTCGAAGGCGAGATCCAGGAGACCTTCTCCTGCAATTGCTCGTTGTGCTCGCGTCGCGGCAGTCTGCTGTGGTTCGCTCCGCGTGAGCGTTTCAACCTGCTGAGCGGACAGGACGACCTGACTACCTACACGTTCAACAAGAACGTGATCCAGCACCAGTTCTGCAAACACTGCGGCGTGCAGTCCTTCGCGCTCGGCCAGAACCAGCGTGGCGAGAAGATGGCGGCCATCAACATCCGCTGCCTGGAAAACTTCGAATACGACAAGGTGCCGGTCAAGCACATCGACGGCCGCTCGTTCTGAGCCTTGGATCGACTCTTATATATGTGCGCCGCGGCCGCCGGTTTTGCCGGCGTGGGGCTGGGCGCGTTCGCGGCGCATGGCCTGCGCGCGAAGCTGGCGCCCGAGATGCTCGCGGTGTTCGAAACGGCCGTGCGCTACCAGATGTACCACGCGTTCGCGCTCGTGGCCGCGGCGTGGGGATGGGCGCGTTGGCAGCGGCGGGAGTTCACGATTGCCGGCGCGCTGTTCGTCGCTGGCATCGTGATGTTTTCCGGCAGCCTGTACGGGCTCGCGTTGTCGGGTCCGCGGTGGCTGGGGCCGGTGACGCCGCTTGGCGGACTCGCCTTTCTGGCGGGATGGATCATGTTGGGAATCGGAGCGTGGCGTGCAAATCGCGCACGTTGAGTGCCGGTTCTGCCGAACGCCGTGATCATCGTCGACTGACAGTTGCCGCGGAAATCCCGCCGGCGTATCTGTCGCCCCGGAACATACCTGCTAGGGTGTCCGGACCATGATGTTCTATGACTATTACGCGGACGTGCCCGAAGAGGAGCTGCGCGCCTTCGTCACTCGGCAGCAGCTCGGCCGGTTGATCACGGTTTCCGCGGACGGACAGCCGCACATCGGGCTCTATCCCTTCGTATTCCTCGGCGACCGCATCGAGATGCACCTGCATCGCAACGACGAGCAGCTCGCCGACGTGATTGCCCATCCGAAATGTGCATACGAGGTGGATGAAGTGCTGGGCTCCATCCCTTCGCACTGGGTACATGCGAGCAACGCCATGTTCGCCACGGCCTATCACCGCACGGTGATCTTCGAATGCGAGGCCAAGGTCTCCGACGATCCCGAAGTCCAGGCCGCGCAGCAGCAGCGGCTCATGCAGCACTATCAACCCGATGGCGGCCATGTCCCCGTCACCACCGAACACGCCATGTATCGCGGTGCGTTCAAGGAGATCCGCGCGCTCACGCTCACGGTGCGCGCGCGCAAGGTGAAGTGGAAGCTCGGCCAGAACCGCAAGGCCGAGCAGCTGCAGAAGGTCATCGATGAGCTGCGCCGGCGCGGGCGGCCCACCGATGCGGCGGCGGCGGACGCATTGCAATGGTCGATGCATCGCGACGCGGCGAAGTAGAGGCATTTCCGTGGTGGCGCGCGTCGCTCACCTGGATGCTGATCATCCTGGCGGAAACCCTGCATGGCATGGTGCGCGAGATCTTCATCGCGCCCGTGCTCGGTGACCTTCGCGCCCGGCAGATCGGCGTGTTCGTCGGCTGTGTGTTGATCTTCATCATCGCGTGGCTCACGGCGCGCTGGATCGGCGCGCGATCGCACCGCACGCAGCTCGCGGTGGGCGCACTCTGGGTGGTGCTCACGCTGGTCTTCGAGATCGCACTGGGCCGCGCGCTCGGCGCGAGCTGGGAACGCATCCTCGAGGACTACAATCCCGCGCGCGGCGGGTTCATGATCCTCGGCATGGCATTCCTGTTCCTGGCCCCGAGGCTGGCGGCGACATGGGGGCGATGATCACGCATCGCGGAGGCTGCCATTGCGGCCGCGTGCGCTTCGAAGTGGATGCGCCCGCGGAAATCCTCGTTGACGACTGCAATTGTTCGATGTGCAGCCGGTTGGGTTACCTGCATCTCATCGTGCCGGCGGACCGCTTCCGGCTGGTGAAGGGTCAGGACGCGCTGACCACCTACACGTTCAACACCGGCACCGCGAAGCACCACTTCTGCTCGACTTGCGGCGTGAAGTCCTTCTACGTGCCGCGTTCGCATCCGGACGGCTTCAGCGTGAACGCGCGCTGCATCGACTCGCCGACAGTCACGGGGATGAAGGTGAATCCGGTGGATGGACGTAACTGGGAGAAACATTACCCGGCGGGGCGCGGGGAATGGGGGCAGCCCCCATTTCCTAGCAAAAGGGGTCCGTCCTCCGAATGACGCTGGAGCGCGAGGGCTGACCCCTTTTGCTAGGAAACGGGGGCTGCCCCCTACCACTTGTTGCGCAGCTCGCGCAGCTTCACGAACACGGTGCGCGCGTCCGGCTTTTCGCCGATGTCGGGAAACCGTTCGCGCAGCTTTGCAATGATCTCCGGATTCGACAGGCGCAGGAATGCGTTCACGCGCTTTTCCTCTCCGAGCGTGGTGATGCGCGCCGCGGCCGGTTCATGCGCGCGCGCCGTGGCCAGCGCGTGCGCCGCGTCCGCATTGCCCGGCTCGCGATCCAGGGTGAACGCGAGATTGCGCGCCATGTACTCGTGTCCCGGATACACGCGGGTCGACTCGGGTAGTTTGGCCAGCTGGTCGACGAATGTCTGGTAGAGCAGGTTCGGGTCGCCGCCGTGGTGGCAGTTGCCCGCGCCCGCATTGAACAGCGTGTCGCCGCAGAACAGCGCCGGCGCATCACCATGCGCCAGCAGGCACACGTGCGCACGCGTGTGCCCGGGCGTGTCGAGCGTCTCGAGCTCGACAGTCCGACCCACCTTGATCACATCACCGCGCGCCAATCCGCGATCCACGCCACCGATGACGCGCGCCGCGCCGGCATGCGCGAGCACTTTCGCACCGGTCGCCGCGACCAATTCCGCGTTGCCGGCCGTGTGGTCCAGGTGCTCGTGCGTGTTGAGGATCTGCGTGATCGTGAACCCGTGCTGGCGTGCCGCTTCGAGGCAGCGTCGCGCATCGAGCGGATCGATGGCGAGCGCCTCGCCGCTCTGCGAGCAGGCCACGAGGTACTGGAAATTGCGCAGATCGTTCGCGACCCAGATTCTTTCGACCAGCATGCGGGCGCTTCCTTACGCGCGGAGTGCCTCGTCGAACAATCCGTGCTGTGACTTGAGCGGTACGCGGATGCGCACCGTGGTGCCCTCTCCGACCACCGAGTGGATGTCGATGTTCCCGCCCATGAGCTTGAGGCGCTCGCGGATGCTGAACAATCCGAAACCCCCATGCCGCGTCGGCAGCCGGCTGATGCTCTGCACCTCGAAGCCGACACCCGGATCGAGCACGTCGAGCGTGAGCTGATCCTGGCTGACGGCCAGCCTCACCGTGGCGCGCTTCGAGCGCGCGTGTTTGACCACGTTCTGCAGCAGCTCACGCACCGTCTGGAACAGCAGCACCTGCACGGAATCCTCGAGCGGCTTCGGTGCGCCGTCGTCTTCGATGGCCACCATGATGCGCTGCTGCTGCCGCACGCGATCGGCCAGCCAGCGCAGCGCATCGACGAGACCCGTCTCGTGCAGCCCCGGCGGCGCGAGCTCGAGCATGAGCGTGCGCGTCTGCAGCGTGGTGTCGGCCAGCACCTGCTCGATCTCGACCACGCGCTCGAGCTGCGTCTTGTCCGTGAGCATGCGCTTGATCGACGCCAGCGCCAGCGAGATGCCGGTCAGGTTCTGCGCGGGGCCATCGTGCAGCTCGGCCGCGAGCTTGCGGCGCGCGCGCTCCTCGGCCAGCGTGATCTCCGTGGCCAGCGCGCGCAGCTGCGAATCGTGCTGGGCGAGTGCGTTCTCGGCCTCGCGCATCGCGGTGACGTCGCGGCCGCTGCCCCAGAAGCGCAGCACGTGGCCCTTGTCCACGATGCCGATCATCGAAATCAACAACACGCGATCCAGGCCATACGGCCCATGCACCACGTGCTCGATGTTGCGCACCTGGTAGTTGTTGCGGATGCACTCGCGGATGCGCTCGACGTACACGCGCGACCAGGTGGGATGATCCGCGAGCCGCGTACCGACGATGGGGTTCGGCGCATCCTTGATCCCGAGGGCCACCATGAAGGCCGCGTTGCACTCGGCCACGTAGCCGTGCTTGCGCACCCAGGCCACCTGCTCGTCCACCGGCAACGTGACCGGCATCGGTTCGGCGAGCTCGGTCCGGAAAATCGCCTCGGAGCTGTTGGCGACGAAAGCGCGATAACGCTCGTCGCTGCCGCGCGCGTTCTCGATGGCCGCGTCACGCTCGGACATCACGGCCTGCAGCAACAGCACCGGCAACACGCAGAGCGCGAGGAAGGTCTGCAGCTCGTAGGTGTTGTCGAACGGACCGAGCCCGCGCGTGGTCGCGAGCGCCGCGAGCCCCACGGTGATTCCGGCCGCGAGCGCGGTGCGCCGGGGGCCACCCATCATGCCGATCCATACCAACACCGGGTAGACGATGTACGGCACGTCGAGCGGTGAGGTGCGCGACGAGTGGTCACGCAGGAACACGGCCGCCAGCAGCAACAACAACACCGCGAAGGCCGAGTAGGTAGCCGCACGGCCGCCGCGCATCGAGGAAGTCACCGCGACGCCGTGGAACCCGATGGTGAGCACCAGCGGCGTGACGATGACGGCGCCGAGGAAGTCGCCGATCCACCAGCTCTGCACGGCGGCCAGCCAGAACTCGCGGTCCGAGGTGACGCCCGCCCGCAGGCTGACCGCGATCACGGCGCAGACCAGCGTCGATACGGCTGCCGAGGCCGCGAACCCGAGCACCTGGTGAAGCCGGGCAAAGGAAATCGGCCCGCGCACCGTCACATGCATGAGCCCGACGCCCAGCAGGGCGGCGGCGAACTTCACGAAAAACAGCAACCCGGACACGGTGTACGGGATGCCGGAGGGGGCAAAGATCTCGTTCCCGAGGATTTCCGAGAGGAATCCGAAGGCCAGCAGGGCTGGCCAGTAGCGGGGCGGGTACAGCAGCAGGAAGGCGAACAGCACGCCCGTGGCCGGCCAGAACACGCCGACGCCCTGCTGGGCGTTGAACAGGGCGAACCCCACGCCGACAGCCAAAAAATGCAAGGGGAAGTAGACTGCCCCGGCCTGGAGGGGACCTAACTTCAGTCCGAACGGTCGAAGGTGCCGATTCATACTGAGACTTGAGCCGTAGCCCCCTGGCGACGGTTTGTTGTTTGCTCGTTCCCGGGCATATTGCGCTTAACCAAGTTTGAAGTCCCGCATTGGGAGAGAGAATGAGACCTCAGGCCAGATTCAGGGTTTTGCTGCTTCCCATTTTCGTCGCGTTGGCCTCTTGCGGTGGCGGCGGTGGCGGGGGCGGCGGAAGCAGCAGCGGCGGCTTCGGCGGCAGCAGCAGTGGTGGCGGCTCGGGTACCTGGCAGGCCGGCGTGTTCCAGCCCTCGGCCAACTTCGACGACATGTGCGTGAATCCGCGCGCCGGCACCGCGGACCGCCCCGGCACGCGCACGGACGAGAACAACTGGCTGCGCTCGTGGACCAACGAGCTCTACCTCTGGTACGGCGAGGTCACCGATCGCAATCCGGCGCTGTATGCCTCGTCGCTAGACTACTTCGACGTGCTCAAGACGCAGGCGACCACTTCCTCGGGCGCGCCCAAGGACAAGTTCCATTTCACCTACGACACCGACGACTGGCAGGCGCTGAGCACCGGCGGCACCGAGGCAGGTTACGGCGCGGAGTTCGCCGTGCTGGCCGCGACGCCGCCACGTCGCATCGTCGTCGCGTTCACGGATCCCAACACGCCGGCCGCGGCGCAGCTGCAGCGCGGTGACGAGATCCTGCAGGTCGACGGCGCCGATGCCGTCAACGGCAACACGCAGGCCATCGTCGACACGCTCAACAACGGCCTGTTCCCGAGCGCGACGGGCCAGAGCCACAGCTTCCAGGTGCGCAGCGTCGCGGGCGCCACGCGCACCGTCACCATGAACTCGGCCACGATCACGCACACGCCCGTGCCGATCGCGACCACGTTCAACACGGGCTCGGGCCCGGTGGGCTACATCCAGTTCAACGATCACATTGCGACCGCCGAGCCGCAGCTGATCAACGCGATCAACCTGGTGAAGAACGCGAACGCCACCGACCTGATCCTCGACATCCGCTACAACGGCGGTGGTTATCTCGATCTCGCGAGCGAGCTCGCGTACATGATCGGCAACACCACGCTGACCACCGGCCGCACCTTCGAGAAGATCGTCTTCAACGACAAGAATCCCACGAAGGATCCCGTGACCGGCCAGTTGCTCACGCCCACCCCTTTCTGGAGCAAGTCGCAGGGTTTCCAGGGCAGCACCACGCCGGCGAACACCAGCCTGCCGTCGCTCAACCTCAACCGCGTGTACATCCTCACGGGCCCGGGCACCTGCTCCGCCAGCGAGTCCATCATCAATTCACTGCGCGGCGTGAACGTCGAGGTGTACCTGATCGGCTCCACGACCTGCGGCAAGCCGTACGGCTTCTATCCCACCGACAACTGCGGGACTACCTACTTCAGCATCCAGTTCCGCGGCGAGAACGCCGCCAACTTCGGCGACTACACCGATGGCTTCTCGCCCGCGAACACACCCGTGTCGAGCCGCGGCACGTCCGTGCCCGGATGCTCGGTGGCGGATGACTTCGCGCATGCGATGGGTGATGTGAACGAGGCGCGTATCGCCGCGGCGCTCGCGTTCAGAGCGAGCAACAACCAGACCTGTCCCGTGGCGAGCGGCACATCGGCACCGCCGAGGTTGTCGAAGATGACGAATCCGTTCGATCCGAGCTACGGGCTCGCGGTGTCGAAGCCGGCGGCGCGGTCGAATCGCATCTTGAGGTACTGAGGGGCCGGGGGAGTCAAGCTGCATTTCTGCAGCTTGGCGGCACTTTCTTGATTCATTCAGGTGAGAGGATTTTGGATGTCGTGACAGAACCCTGACGTGCGCTCGAGCGCTTGGGGGAGTCATGCCGCTGAAAAATCTGTTTCGCCCTGTGCTGGCCGCGATCGTGCTCGCGAGCCTTGCCTTCGGTGATGCGCGTGCATACACGAGCGAGTGGAAGTGGAACGTCCTCGCGCACAACTTCGCCACCAAATCTCAAGCCATCGACTATGTCCATTCGCAGGCCAATCAGGACTGGCGATACCCGCTTTTGACTGTCGAAACCACCATGTACATGAGCGATGCCAGTGAGCGCATCGAACTTACTGGTGAGCCGGTCGAACCGATCCTGCCCAATTGGGGCTATTTCAACGGCGAGGCAGCCGGTCCGGGCGGTACCTACTCATCGGACACCGAGCTCGCCGACGCATGGATCGCGGCCGCTCCAGGTTCTCCGCAATGTGGTGGCACTACCATCGTTGGTACCGGAGCCTGGAGTCCAGTCATCATCGACTCCTTCTACGGCAATACGGTAAGCCGGGAAGCTCGCGAATACGAGCGCACGATCCGTAACTTCTCCAGCGGCAGCTGCCACTCCTCGACGGATCACCTCACTTTCCTGCGTGGGCGGCAACTCAGATGCCCCAGTGGATACGTGGGGGCGGGACCAGTAAAGCCCGGATGCAAACTAAACATTTCTGTGACTGTGCTTGGCGCTCGAAACAACTGCGAAGACTGCAATCGCGGCGCCCAGCGTGGAAATCCCGTGCAGGCCATGACGGGCGACAAGCACGAGACCGAAGTCGACTACGTTGGCCCAGGCGGACTCACGTTGACCCGCTCTTATCACACCAAGAGTCTGGACCGGCGCGCGCGCATTGGCGCGGGCTGGATGACGAATTGGCACCGCAGCATCGCCAACGACAACTTCGGCGGATTCACGGGTGCAGATGGATACAACGTGAACCTCGACACCGTGGTTACCAACCACTACATGTCGAACACGCCCGATCGCGTGCAGATCAAGAAGATCACGGGCAGCACCTGGCACATGTACTACCCGGATGGCCGGATCGATGTGTACAACACTTCCGGCAAGCTCATCGAGGCCCGTACACCCGGCGGCGCGGTCACCACCATTGCTTACGACGAGCATGGATGGCTCGGCACGGTCACCGGACCCTTTGGTCACCAGCTCAAGTTCGAATACGAGAACAACAAGATTGCCCGGGTGAAGCTGCCCAGTGGCCTCTATATCGAGTACGGGTATTCAGGGAGTGTGTTGACGCGGGTCACTTATCCCGATGGAACCTCGCGCGAGTACCACTACGAAGATGCAACGCTCACCGAGCACTTGACCGGGATCACGGACGAAAGCGTCAACCGCTATTCCACGTTCGCGTACGACACGACGGGCCGAGCGACTCTCTCGGAGCATGCCGGGGGCGTCTATCGGTATCAATTCGTCTACAACAGCAACAACACCGTCGTGACAGACCCGCTGGGCGCGAGCGAAACGATTTCGTTCACGACCACGAGCAACCTGGCACGGCGCATGACGCAGACGTCAAAGTCAGGACTGTTGACTGTTTTCACGGTACCTAGTGCCAGCACCGACGTCGCGAGGCGCGTAACGCAGGAGACCGACGCCAAAGGCAACATCAGCAAATTCGCATACGACACCTACCATATGACCTCGAAGACCGAGGCATTTGGCACGGCACGCGCGCGTACCACGACGTATGGATACCTGACCACGGACAATCAACTTCCTACTTCGATCACCGAGCCGAGCCGCACGGTGTCATTCACGTATGACGGCAACAAAATGCTGACGCGAACGATGACCGACACGACCGTCACACCGAATGTTTCGCGCACCTGGACGTACACCTACGACAGCTACGGCCGCGTGATGACCGAAGATGGGCCGCGCACGGATGTTTCGGATGTCACGACGTATGCTTACTACACCTGCACGACAGGCGCGGAATGCGGCCAGCTCCTGACCGTCACCAATGCCCTTGGCCATATGACGACCTACAACTCGTACAACGCCGACGGTAAGCCGACACAAATTACTGATCCCAATGGACTCGTGACGAGCCTGGCATACGACTTGCGCCAGCGGCTCACGGATCGCTGCGTCGGCGGCACGTTGCCGGCCTGCTCGGGCGGCGAACTCACCCATCTCGACTACCTCCCCACAGGACTGCTCGATAAGGTCACGAATCCCGACGGCAGCTTCATCGAGTACCACTACGACCCCGCACACCGCCTCATCGGCCTCGAAGACGGTGCCGGCAATGAGATCGTCTACACCCTCGACAACATGGGCAACCGCACGGCCGAGGACACCTATGATCCGTCGAGCACCCTGCGCCGCACGCACACCCGCGTCTTCAATACGCTCAACCAGCTCTGGAAGGACGTGAACGCCGCCGGCACCGCGGCAGTCACTACAACCTTCGGCTACGACAACAACGGCAACCAGACAAGCGTCGCCGCGCCGCTCGCGCGCAACAGCGGAAGTCTCTACGACGAGCTCAACCGCCTGAAGCAGATCACCGATCCGGCTTCCGGCATCACGCTCTTCGGCTACGACGCCCAGGACAACCTCACCTCCGTCACCGACCCGCGCTCGCTCGTCACGAGCTACGGCTACAACGGCTTCGGCGATCTTCTGACCCAGACGAGCCCCGACACCGGCGTCACCACCAACACCTACGACTCCGACGGCAACCTCGACACCGCCACCGACTCGCGCGGCGCGGTAAGCGATTACGGCTACGATGCCGCGAACCGCGTGACCTCCGTCTCCTTCAGCTCGAGCGGCGTCACCGACCAGACAATCACGTACGGCTACGACGCGGGCACGAACCAGCTCGGCCGCCTGACGAGCGCGAGCGATGCAGACCACACGCTCGCCTGGACGTATGACACGCACGGTCGCGTCACCGGCAAGGGGCAGACCGTCGGCGGCGTCACGCTCGCGATGGGTTATGGCTACGATGCTGCTGGACGGCTAGGGAACGTGCAGCTGCCGTCGGGCAATACGATCACGTTCGGGTACAACGCGAACGGGCAGGTGAGCTGGGTGAGCTTGAATGGGGGGACAACCATTCTCTCCGGGATCACCTACGACCCGTTCGGGCCGATCACGGGATGGACGTGGGGTAATGGCACCACGGCATCGAGAGGCTTCGACACCGACGGCAAGATCACGCAGGTCGACAATGCCAATGGGGTGAGTCTCAAGAACTACAGCTATGACGATGCGTTCCGGATCACGGGCATCTCGGATGCACTCGATCCGACGCTGTCGTGGACCTATGGCTACGACTCCCTCGATCGGTTGAACTCCGCGAGCAAGACGGGGTTCACGCAAGGCTGGACGTACGATGCCAACGGCAACCGCCTCACGGAGACCGGTTCGAACCCGAGCACATACACGAACTCGACCACGAGCAATCGACTGAATGCCACATCGGGCTCGCTCGCAAGAACCTACGGCTACGACAACGTCGGCAACACGTTGAGCTACGGCAGTGCCACGTTCACATACAACAATCGCGGCCGCATGAAGACCGCGAGCAACGCCGGCACCACGGCCACTTACACGTACAACGCCCTCGGCCAGCGCATCCGTCGCGCCACAGCAGGAATCACCTCGCTTTATGTCTATGACGACGCCGGGCACCTGGCCGGCGAGTACACTGCCGCAGGCGCACTGGTGCAGGAAACGGTGTGGTTAGGCGACGTCCCCGTCGCGACGTTAAGGTCCAACGGATCGGGCAGCGTGGATCTCTTCTACGTGCACACGGATCACCTAAACACACCAAGGCTCGTGAGCGATACGGCGAACAACATCCGCTGGCGTTGGGACTCGGACCCATTTGGCACGACGCCGCCGAATGAAAACCCTTTGGGCATCGGCACGTTCGAGTACAACCTCAGGTTCCCGGGGCAGCAGTACGACGCGGTAGTTGGACTGCATTACAACTACTTCAGAGATTACGATCCGGCGGTCGGGCGATATACACAGAGCGATCCGATCGGACTCGATGGCGGAATCAACACGTACGCGTACGTGCTTAACAATCCGGTTTCCTACATTGATCCGTTCGGGCTGCAGACGCCTGTTCTGTGCCTGAACCCCGCCAATGCAGCAGCTTGCGCTGCCGCTGGTGAAATCACCGCTGGCCAGGCAGCGGCGATTCAGAATGCGTTGAATGCGTCGAATCGTCTCGGGCAGATCGTTGCCGCGGCGGTTTGTGCGAAGGAAGTGAGCTGCGAAGAGTGGCTTAACTTGCTAAATCAGCAGTACGCCCGATTGCAGTACATCGAATCCAGAGGCGGCAACATCGAGGCGGAAAAGCTTGAACACAATGAGAGTGTCGACTTCTTTTGCGAACACTGCGCACGTCAGTGTTCGCGCGCAAAGAAGTTTGAGATCGGCAAGAGGATCATCCATTGATACGGCACAAAATCGTCGATTGCTTCAAAGGCACTGACTTCGATGGAGATCCAGACGCGGTTGCAAAACGTCTGGGACTGGAAAAGTCGGCCGTGCTCTCCATGTTACGCAGCGAAGGGCCGCTCGATGACTTGGGCGGGTTGAAGATCAACGAAGCCAAACGTGTGCTGAGACAGTTCGCGGGAATGGCTGTGTTCACGCCCGCTGTCGAAAAGGCAATTACGGATTTTGATGAGACACGCGGGCAGATCCAAGAAATCGAAAAGCAGGCGCGCGGCGACGGGTCAGCTGGCGGCAATTGACGAGGTTGCGAGCGCTGATCGGCGGCCCCGTAAACGGACGGTGAGTTTTGCAGACGATGCAGGATAGCCTCGCGGCGGCTGTTGTTTAACAGTCGGGGTGGAGGCCTGCATCGTTCTGGGAGCGATGCAGGATAGCCTCGCGGCGGCTAAGGGGCCACGTTGTGGCCTCTTTG